>Ga0206948_1072_pt1 | contig 28056 bp, 24 predicted proteins | sample Alteio_BWOrgHeat_FD_153236 | JGI IMG/M metagenome (GOLD analysis project Ga0206948, IMG submission 153236) | Enriched cells from forest soil in Barre Woods Harvard Forest LTER site, Petersham, Massachusetts, United States -... | ecosystem: Environmental > Terrestrial > Soil > Temperate forest > O... | reverse complement strand
CTGACCACGAAGCCACTAGGCTGGCAGACTCAATTCGAAATGCGAAGCTAAAACTCAGATTTTGTACCGAATGCCAGAACATCTCGGAGTTCGAGACGTGCGAGATTTGTCAGGCGCCGCGCCGAGATAATTCGATAATTTGCGTTGTCGCCGAACCCAGAGATATCGCGGCGTTGGAGAGAATCCAAGAGTACAAGGGCAAATATCACGTGCTTCATGGCCTTTTGAGCCCCATGGACGGCGTTGGTCCCGACCAATTACGCGTAAAGGAATTGTTGAGCCGTCTTTCTGGTAATGAAGTCGTGGAGATTATCTTGGCCACAAATCCGACAATTGAAGGGGACGCGACCGCGCTCTATTTGGCGCGGCTGCTGAGACCCCTCGGGATAAAAGTTACGCGGCTGGCACACGGCATGCCAGTTGGGGGTGAACTGGACTATGCCGACTCAGCGACTCTCCTAAGTGCATTGGAGTATCGACGTGAGGTGTAGGGCGTGCTGACACTTTTGATCGCATCTGTGGCAGCAAGGGCTTTCCAGGCGAAAGGTCCAATTCCGATAGTAGTCCCCATCAAATTCTTTTACGGAGACCCTGTCATCTCGATTTCGATCGATGGAAAGGCGCCTCAAGACTTTGGATTGACGATGACGACACGACACTCAATCGTCGTGGATAACGAAAGCGCCGGCGCCGCAAAACAGCTTTCAGTTAGTGGAAAGAGTTTGGGTTTAGCCAATCTAGAAGCACCTGGGGCCAACGTGCACCCTGTTTTGAACTTGCTTGGCTTGACTGTTCTAAACACGATGGCAATCGGTGTCGACTACGCTAAGAACGAGATCACGTTTTGGCCAGGCGGAAGAATAGGCGCAGAGGTTGCGAAAGCATGGGTTCAGAAGGCGGCCAAATGGGGAACGGGCTCAAGCGTTTGGAGCATTCCAATTCTGCGCAAAGCCGATGTCGCTCCAGTGATTCCACTGTCAATCGGCGGGAAAAAGCCCTTAGTGCTTCTTCGAATTGGACAACAAGGGACATCGTTTGCCAGAGGAGAAGAACCTCAGTCTGGAGTTCCTGTTGAATATGGCCCTGGAGGAAACCACGCTCTGTTGACTAAAGTGGGGATTGGGCCCACCACTCTGCCTTGGATTCTGTATTTTCGCGGAGTGAGTTACGACCCCCGCAAAGAAATTGATCCGTCAATCGCCGGTACGTTTACGACCGAGAATCTACTGGCTCGCCGAGTGATCCTGGATTTGGCAGCTAACGTTATGTATAGCGAGCAACTACCGGAGGACGAGCAAATCTCGATGTTCCTGTCGGAGTGGTTCCAAATGCCGATCGACGTTCAAGGAACGAAAATGTCTCTGCGAGAGATGCCGGGCACGCATTTTTACCCTCAACTCGCATCCATTTATGAAAGCGAAGTTTTAGAGATCATGGGGCAGACTGCGGAGCAACTCATCAGTGCGGCTCGAAACTGCAACGAGGAGCACCTGACCTACCTGAAGCTATTGTTCGAGAGGGTTTGGAGAGGTTACAAGGTCAAGATTAAGAAACCAAACGGTGAAGTAATGGAAGCGACATTTAGCCCGCCTAAGTGAAACGTGCCTGCCATCGACCGTCGCCAAGGAGCATTGCCCTCACCGAGTCGGCACGCTGGCGGCCAGAGACTTCTCCAGCATCGGAGACACGTATTTCTAAAGTCGAAAGCGTGGCATCGACATCGCGGGTTGAAATGCTAAAGCCTTCTAATGCTTCGGAAGCCCCCCAACGGACCCACGCTAAGATCCTAAGTGCATCGGCAAGCGACACCGTCGGAGATCCGACTGCAAAATCCATTGCGCGAACTGCCCGGTCCCGAAGCGTTTCTCGTCCCACCGCCCTTCGTGCTATTCGCTCTTCGCTCAATAAGTACTCGCAAGCGCCTGAGAACTCTGTTTTCATGCCTCCAATGACACTCACCTGAGCAAATGCGCCTATTGCACGACTTGCCTCTCCGAAAAGCCCTCTGACGGCGATTCCTTTCACCGCCAATGCCTTTATTACCGACGGCAATCGTCTTTGGTGGGCTAAGCCAATGAGATGAAACATCGCCGACTGGCGTCGGCCAAGGCCTGAATTGAACGGGCTTGCGCTGAGGAATCCAAAGTCGGGAGAATGCGCAAAGTTCAAGCATGCCTCAAGCGAGTCCAAGCAAGATGCCGCGGCGGTGTCGCAATTGTTGATGGACCAGCCTGCGCTAAGTGCTTGTATTCTCAAATGATCCTCTTCGTTAACCATCAAGCTGATCGATCGATCTTCGTCGACAAGAAAAGCGCGGCCGGGAAGAGTCCACTCGAAATCGGGGGAAACTAATCTGCAGCCAACCAAATAGTCGCGCTCCGCATTCGTAAGGCCTTTGAAAACCTCAAGCGTGGGCAGCGCATATCTGGCCGCTTCTAGCATTGAGTCCATGATCTGCATCAATTCGGATTCGTCGGCTTTATTGGGGAAGCGATGTCCACGTAGATTTCGCATTAAGCGGGTTCTCGAACTGAGAACAACGTCTCCGTGAGGCGAGTCTTCTGAAAGCCAAGCCGGCTTCCGCATCGCCTGGAGAACCATCCGTTTCCAGGACTCTGTCTCCCCGCCGGGTTGCCGCATAGGATGTTAGTGTACTTGGAGGGCGCTGGGTGTTGGGTTCAGGTTGGGTGAGAGACGTTTTAGAGGGGGAAAACGGTGCATAAACTGTGGTTAACCTGTTGGCAATTTGTGCGCAATTTTTCGCTTGACTTTCTACGGGTAGTGGTTAGATAATCCGTAAGCCACTATATATTGTGGGTACGTAGAAAAGTCATGCACTGCCCGTTTTGCGGATATATCGATCAGAAAGTTCTGGACTCCCGTCCTGCCCGGGACGGCGAGGCGATACGCAGACGCCGCGAGTGTATAGGATGCGGCCGTAGGTTCACGACGTTTGAAGAACCGGAAAGGCCGCGTCTTTTCGTCATCAAGCGCGGAGGTTCGCGCCAAGAGTTCAGCAGGGACAAGGTCTTGAGTTCGATGCTGCTTGCCTGCCACAAGCGGCCAATCGACGTAGAAACACTTAGGGATGCTTCGGAAAGGGTTGAGCGAGATCTGTTTCAGGAGTTTGATGAAGAAGTGACGTCAAGAGCGATCGGGCAGCGAGTACTGCATGAACTGCACTTAATCGACACGGTGGCCTACATTCGGTTCGCCAGCGTATACCAAGAGTTCGAAACCATCGCCGACTTTGAGCGAATGGTCTCCGATATGACCGGCAGTGGTGATCTTCCGTTTCCTGTCCTGGGGGCAAGGTGATGGTGGGAATTGGTGTTGGGTGTTGGGTTTTAGGTGTTAGGAGGTCCCATTGAGCCACCAGCCTATCGAAGACACACAGGTCTTTAACTGCTTTGTCGGAGTAGCACAACAGGGGTGGGATCTTGTTCAGCCATGGAACCATTTCGCCAAATCTACTATTGCTCGGCAGCTGGTTCGGGCTCTGGATAGTATTGGTGCGAACTTGGTCGAGGGCGATGGTCGATACGGAACTGCGGACAGCATCCACTTCTTCGTAATCGCTCGGGCATCGGCACGCGAGAGTAGATACTGGATTGGCGTTGCAGAATCTCGAAACCTAATTCCCGTAGAGCAGGCGAGATCTCTGGTGGCACAGCTTGACACTGTCTACGGTTGCTTAACGCACTGATTAATTATCGAAGGTCCCATAAGGCCGAAGATCGAGTGCGAGAGGAAAGGTCAGAGTATCGAAATAGCTTGGAATCTTCGGAAAGCGCGACAGCAATTGAATTGGATTCCTACCGAGAAGACAGCTTCATGGAACCAGCCGCTACCTCCTAACACCCAACACCCAGCACCTGAACCACCCATCACGAAAGATTTCCCAGTAACCACCTTTAAATTACTCATTTACCAATTACCATGAAAATCAACCGCTATTTCACAACTAAGGGCGCAGACCCTTATTCAGGTATCCCGTTCGAGGCGCGAAAGAGCGAGATCCGGAACCCCGATGGATCCACCGTATTCCTGATGGAGAACGTGATGGTGCCTTCACATTGGTCGCAGGTCGCGACGGATATCTTGGCTCAGAAGTATTTTCGGAAAGCCGGCTTGACGCCGGGAATGATCAATGGCGTTGCTGAGGACAACCCAAATGGGCAATTCCTCGTGCCAACCGCCGAGCATGAAACCGACAGCCGACAGGTCTTTCACCGGCTCGCCGGTTGTTGGAGGTTCTGGGGCGAGAGCAACGGATATTTCGATACCACTGAAGATGCGCAAGCGTTCTATGACGAATTGCTGCATATGCTGGCTAGGCAAGTCGCTGCTCCCAATTCCCCTCAATGGTTCAATACCGGACTCCACTTTGCGTACAGCATTGCCGGCGTTCCTCAGGGTCACTTCTACGTCGACCCAAAGACGGGTGAATTGAGTCGAAGCCACAACGCTTACCAGCGCCCTCAACCGCATGCATGTTTTATCCTGAGTGTAAAGGATGACCTCGTGAACGATGGCGGGATCATGGATCTGTGGACTCGCGAGGCGCGAATTTTCAAGTACGGTTCTGGTGTTGGAACGAACTTCTCGAAGATTCGAGGCGAGAACGAGCGGCTCAGCGGTGGCGGAAAATCAAGCGGCCTGATGAGCTTCTTGAGAGTCGGCGATCGAAGCGCCGGTGCGATCAAATCAGGAGGGACGACGCGACGTGCGGCAAAGATGGTTTGTCTGGATATGGACCACCCGGACATTGAGACGTTCATTAACTGGAAGGTCGTCGAGGAACAGAAAGTCGCCGCACTCGTAACGGGCTCGAAACAAAATGAGCGTCATTTAAACGCGGTTATGCGAGCTTGCTGGCAGCCTAACCCATCGATTCCCGATGGTCCAGAACAGGCGCCGGATTATAACCCTCGAACCAATGCAAACCTCAGACGTTCAATCGCGGAGGCCAAAGCGGCGCTCATTCCGTTGAATTACATCCAGCGAGCGATACAGTTTGCGCAGCAAGGCTTTAAATCGATTGACTTTCCGACCTACGATACAGGATACGAATCTGAGGCATATCTGACAGTTTCCGGACAGAACAGCAACAACTCCGTCCGGGTACCCAATGACTTTTTCTATGCGGTCGAGCAAGGGAAGGACTGGCAACTTACGTCCCGCACGAGTGGCAAGGCCCAAAAAACGGTTGACGCGAGGGATCTGTGGGAGCAGATATGCGAAGCCGCTTGGAATAGTGCAGACCCTGGTTTGCAGTACGACACCACTATCAATGAGTGGCACACTTGTCCGGCCGACGGGCGAATTAACGCGAGCAATCCGTGCTCGGAATACATGTTTCTGGACGACACGGCTTGTAACTTGGCAAGCATCAATCTTGTACGGTTCTACGATGCAGCCACGGGCCAATTCGACATTAAAGGGTATGAGCACGCCATTCGCCTTTGGACCATTGTCCTTGAGATCTCAGTGCTCATGGCGCAGTTCCCGTCAAAGGAAATCGCTCAGCTTAGCTATGAATTTCGCACGTTGGGGCTTGGATACGCCAATCTTGGTGCGCTGCTCATGCAGATGGGAATTCCCTATGACAGCCCGCAGGGTTTTGCGATTACCGGCGCGCTGACGTCAATTCTGGGCGGTGGGAGTTACGCAGCTAGCGCAGAAATGGCGAGCCAACTAGGCACCTTCCCTGGGTACGACCGAAATGCAACGAACATGATGCGAGTGATTCGGAACCACCGTCGTGCGGCATACAACGCTCCGCGTGATGATTATGAGAGTCTGAGCATTTATCCTGTGGGTATCAGCGAGAAGGATTGTCCGCCGGAGTTTCTCGCTGCGGCGCGAGAATCTTGGGACCATGCCGAAATGCTTGGCGTCATGCATGGATTCAAGAATGCCCAGGTAACCGTTCTGGCTCCGACCGGCACGATTGGCCTTATCATGGACTGCGACACGACGGGAATCGAGCCCGACTTCGCTTTGGTCAAGTTTAAGAAGCTAGCCGGCGGGGGCTATTTCAAGATCATCAATCAATCGATTCCACCTGCATTGACGAAGCTCGGATACTCCGAATCCCAAGTTGCGGACATCATCGGTTACACCTTGGGCCATAAAACGCTTCGTGGCGCTCCGTTTATCAACCACGATTCACTGACGCGAAAAGGCTTTACATTAGACGCCCTGAACAAACTTGAGAATGCTCTTGAAAATGCGTTCGAAATAGGTTTTGCGTTCAATAAGTGGACATTTGGCGAAGAATTCTGCAAGTCGGTACTTGGGTTTACGGAAGATCAGTTGAATGACTGGACCTTCAATATGCTCGCTGAGTTGGGCTTCACCAAAGCTGAAATCGATGCAGCCAACGAATACGTTTGTGGCACGATGACGGTGGAAGGTGCGCCTCATCTTCTGGCAGAACACTTGCCGGTGTTCGATTGCGCTAACCGGTGCGGAAAGAAGGGGCAGCGGTTTATCAGCGCTGAAGGGCATATTCGCCAAATGGCTGCCGCACAGCCATTCTTGTCCGGCGCCATCTCGAAGACGATCAACCTCCCTTCGGAGGCTTCAATCAAGAGCATCAACGACGCGTACTGGCTTTCTTGGAGTCTTTGCTTGAAGGCCAATGCGCTGTACCGGGACGGCTCGAAGTTGTCTCAACCATTGAATGCATCCTCGGACGATTCAGCCGCCGCCATCCTAGAGGCATCCATAGATCAGGACGTTGAGGTTTTGACGTTAAGAATTGAAGAAAGGACTCCGGAGACATCGGCTTCCGCCCCAATCCCAACCACGCAACAACTTGTGCCGGAGCTGTCCGTCCCAACGCCGGACGATCCAATCCTAGAAGCGGCGACAAAGCTCGTGTATAGGTACATTTCCAAGCGTCGAGTGCTGCCCGCTCGGCGGCGAGGATATACGCAAAAAGCTCGCGTGGGTGGCCATAAAGTGTATCTTCGGACGGGTGAATTTGAGGATGGAGCGCTTGGCGAGATCTTTGTCGACATGCATCGAGAAGGAGCTGCGTTCCGAAGCTTGATGAACTGTTTTGCGATCGCAATCTCTCTCGGCCTGCAGTATGGGGTTCCGCTGGAGGAATTCGTAGAGGCATTCGTGTTCACTCGGTTCGAGCCGAACGGTAGCGTTCAGGGTCATGACAACATCAAGATGTCGACCTCGGTGATCGACTACATCTTCCGTGAGTTGGCTTTGAGTTATCTTGGGAGAACCGACCTGGTGCAAGTTAAACCAGAAGATCTTCGAGGCGACGCAATGGGTAAGCCAAATCAGTCACCGGCATTTGAGGACGAGGAAGTGGAAAGCGATGATTTTCATGGTCCCGTTCCAGGGCGAGCGCAGGAAGATCACACGGCGGCCGGCTTCAAGCCAAATTCCGGTCAAGAGGCGTTGCCGTTTGATGACAACCCACAGGCAGTGGGCAGTCCGACTTGGGCGGTTGAGCAAAGCCAGAAGTCATCTCCACCCCAATACGAAGAGCGTGTCGTTAGCGGCCACGGAGCCAACGGCAAGATGCTTGTTGAGAGCCCGTCGGGATCGGAGGCGCCATCAAGTCACACAACGATGTCCTCGACAACTTCAAGAACGCCGGACCAGGCTGAGAAAAGACCCGTTCAAAGCGATGTTGCCGTGATCGTCGAGAAGATTAGGCAAGCTCGACTGAAGGGATACGAAGGCGATCCGTGTACTAATTGCGGCGCTTTCACGATGGTGAGGAATGGCGTCTGCCTCAAATGCGATTCCTGTGGCGAGACAAGCGGATGCAGCTAGCCTGGACGGCATGAAATCGGGGAAGTTGGAGTCACTCCAACTTCCCCGATTTCATGTTGGTGCTGAAGCCCGCTTACAGAGTTAGGCTAAATGTCTGGGGCGTCCAAGTTCCGCAATTGGATCCCGCGGTTGCAGAAACCGTAGCGGTGGTCGCGGTTGCCGTGATCGTATATCCAGTAGTTGTTCCTGTGCAGGGGTTCAATGGCACTGTTCCACCAAGGTCCGTTGCGTAGTCGGCCAGTGTTGTGTCGTAGGCTCCGCTGCTGATTGCCTTGCCTTGAACCGCCGAGGCCAAAGCGCGAGCGTTGGTGTTGGCAGCGCCTTGTCGAGAAGCATTGACTGAACTGAGGTAAGACGGCAAAGCGATGGCCGTGAGAATCCCCAGAATCAAAACGACAACGAGCAACTCGATGAGAGTAAAGCCCTTTTGCGTGTTACGAAGCTTGTTTATTTGCATTTTTCCTCCCTGAAACTCGAACCGGCGGCTCCTGCCACCATCCGACGTTAGCATAACGTGCAATTCTCATAATTGCAAGCTACGCCGAATATGAAGGACGAAGTCAGACCAAAAAGGCCGCTCAAAACGCAAAATTGCGACGCAAACAGCTGAGTTAAGCACGCTAACCCTGTAACTTTACCGGTTAAACGTTTACGGGTCAATACTGCTAGTTGAATGCCTCGCTCGCCCTCACCTCCTGCCGCCTCTCCCATTACCAACCAAATGAGAGAGGGGAGGGAATTCTAGCCTTTCTCTTTCATGTCGGCGCTTCCTCGGTAGTCGTCGCCCATCAAATACTCGTAGAGCATTTCGGTGAAGTAAGGCTGAAGGTCGCCGTAACCATGGGGTTTGCCTGGCATAAGCATGTAATCGAACCGCTTATTTGCACGGATCAATGCGTCGATCAACCGAAACGTTCCAGCGTAGTGAACGTTGTCGTCCATGTCGCCGTGAACCAGAAGGAGCTTTCCTTTCAGGTTTCCAGCGATCTCCGCGTTTGTCGGAACATGGATGTCGAATTTCTTCTCGCCGGTTGTGTTGTCGGTTTGGGTAGTGCTGTTTGTCCGGTTTTGATTGGTGCCGTTGCCCAAACCTCGACGTTGGCGTCCTTGCGGGTCATCGGCTTGGAGCGGAAGTAAGATCCTGTCCAAGATCACGGCGTTCTGGTAGGACTGATTCATCGTTTCGTCGCTCAAGTCGGCAGATGCATCTGCCTCGTAGTCTCCGCCATCAGGAGGAGGAGGAGGAGCAGTTGTGCCGGTTGCCGCTCGCCCTGTCGTGGCGCCTGCCGTGACGGGAACTTCACGCAAACCGTGATATTGCTCCGACCAGTTTTGGTTGTAGATGTTGTTGTCGTGGTTGCCCGACGAGGAAACGCCTACCTTGAAGAAGTCGTTATACGGTGGCAGCAGCATGGCGGCTGCGGTCATAAACCCACCGCCGGAATGGCCGAAAATGCCCACTCGGTCTGCGTCGATCCATGGATAACGTGCAGCAAGCTGCTCGACGCCGGCTTTCTTGTCAGCCAATCCGTAGTCTCGAAGGTTGAAGTAGCCGAATGTGTCGTATGCCTTGGAACGCTTCGGATTGCCTCCCCGGTTACCGATCTGGATAACGATGAAGCCGAGTTGGGCGAGGCGCTGGGTTCCCGCATTGGCGGAGAAAGTCGTGTTGACGCTCTCGGTTTGTGGTCCTGGATATACGTTTAGGATAATCGGATACTTCTTCTCCGAGTCGAAGTCGAATGGCTTCCACATTGCACCGTAAATGTCCGTTATGCCGTCTTCGGCTTTCACCTTGAATGTCTCAGGCATTTTCCAACCCGTACTCATTAGCCTACTGAGATCAGCCTTTTCCAGCTCAACGATGACTTTGCCGCGTTCGTCTCTAACGACGGAGCTAGGTGCTAAGTCAACGCGAGAAAAGTTGTCCACAACGTACTTATGAGCTTTGGGAGAGAGGGTGGAATTGTGATCGGCATCTCCGCCATCAAGGAGCGTAAGCTCAGACCCATCAAGCTTTGCTCGGTACAGGTGGGTAAATGTCGGGTTCTGGTCCGATTCGCGCCCATTGCCCTGAATCCACACATAACCTTTGTCGGCGTCAACGTCAACAATTGTGTCGGTTCGAAATGGCTCGGACGTCAATTCGTTCTTTAACTTCCCGTCATTGGAGTACACATAGAACCGGCCCCAGCCGCTTCGTTCCGACCACCAGATCATGTCTCCGCCGGGTTTGACGTACCGCGCCGGTTGGGAACCGATGAAACCAGACTCGGTTTCTTCGGTGATCAATGGCTTAACCGCATTGATCTTCATATCGACATCGCAGAACTCTAGATGTCGCTGCAGCCGATCTCGTCGCGTAAACCGTAGGTGCTCAGAGGTCTCGAGCCAGTGGACATTAGAAATCTGTTGGTCCTTCCACTTTTCGACCTTCATTCGGTTGAGCTGTTTGGTGTCCCGGTGAAAGACATACAGTTCGGTTTGCCGAACGTCAACGTCACCCGGCATCGAATACTTGTAAGTTACGAGCTCTGGTCGAGGCATTGCGAGGGAATTGACTAGGTAAAGGTCTTTAACCTTGCGCGAATCGAAGCGTTCAATACTAAAGGCTTTCGAATCTGGCGACCACGTTGCGTTGACTCGGACGCGCTTTTCGCGCGCATTTGGCGCTGCCGCGCCATAGCCGTAGTTCTTTTCTCCGTCTTTAGTAAGTTGAACCGGTTTGTCTTCGGCTGAAACTTCTGCATAGTAGAGGTTTTCGTCCTGAGCATATACGTATGCCTTCTTGTCTGGGGACGTGTTTCGGAAATTTGCCACGCCCGCGCCCTGGCCAAAACCGGCGCCGCGGCCTCCGCCGCCACCTCTGCCTCCAAAGCGGTTCGGGGGTGGGGTATCTCCTTCAGGAGGATCATTGGGGCCGACTTTACCGACCGACTTGACGTTGCCGGTCGCCATGTCGTACTCGTATCTGACCGAATCAATCACGAATCGAAACGCCTTGCTGTCTTTTGTGAATGTCACCGTCGTGATCGGCAAATTTGTTGTGTCGTAAGGACGATGTACCAATTCTGACAACTGCTTCGCCATTTTGGCGGCATCGAACAGAGGCATTTTCGATCTAGCCCGTGGGTCGACGCGATAGAACTTGAAGCCAAAGCTGTTCTTCCAGCTATACCAAAAAGTCTCCGTATCGTTTATCCAGTGCGGTGTGACACTCGTCGTGTACATGTACTGGTTGATGTACTCGTTGGTGAATCGAGATTCAAGCTTCCAGTTCGCGTGGTTAACGTGTTTTGGTAAAGTATCAGCCTGCGCAACAAGGGCCACGCCTGCGATACCGATAAGCGTTGCAATCCGTGATGTAAGGAACGATCTGAGTAGATAAGAACTTCGGGTGATTGGGTTCGAGGACCCCTGTAAATGCCCCATCAAACCATTATCGAACTTTGAACCTAGGTCAAAGCATTGGTATGAAAGTTTTAACCTTGTTCGGTTGGCGATTTATTATCCGACGGACTCTCGTTAATAGTCAGAGACATATGCGGTTCATTTGTTCGATTACCATAGTGGCAGCATGTTTCGGAGTTGTGTTCTCAGGAGTCGGGCACTCTAGTGCGGCCCAGTCAACGAAAGCTCGACTTCTGGTGAACGCACTCCTACAAGCTCTGAATTCAAAGGACGGCGCAACGATGCACGCCTTTATTGCAAATAACGTCGTTCCAACCGTCCCCGTTGACCAGCGTGTTAGAAGATGGCTCGACCTGGCGGATCAAGGGGCGCCGTTCAAGTTTCTACATGAAGTAGCGGAAACAGAGGACGAAATCTCGGTCATTGAATCCGACAAAAATGGGAATCGGATAGCGTTGATTTTGCATATAGAGTCGAAACCTAGGCTGATGATCCAGGGGATTCAACTTGTGCCGGCTTTTAGGCTTGAAGGGGTGTCGCCCGAACTTGGGAAATGGACCGATTTGAACTCTCTGGCGAAGAAATTGTTGGCAAAAACGCATTCGCCGGGCATCGGAATTGCCGTTATGCAGAGTGGAACGACTCGCGTCGCCGTCGCCGGGGTGCGGAAGATAAATACTAGCGACGCTGTGCAGGCGAACGACGTCTGGAGCATCGGTTCGATTGGAAAATCGATCTGTTCAACCGTCATAGGCCGTTTGATCGAACAAGGCAAGTTGCGATGGGAAGAAACCCTAAAGCAAGCTATGCCGGATATCCCGATGAGTGACGGATACGAAAGGGTGACCTTGGAACAGGTGATGCACCATCGTGGAGGCATTCCTGCTGATCTTGGATTTACTCGCCCTGAAGTTCAGAGAATAATTGGTAAGACTACGGTTCCTCTCGCGATTAGGGATGCATATGTTCGCGATATTTTGAGCCGCAAGCCATCTGCTGGCCCCGATTCTCGGTTTATCTACTCGAATGCGGGTTATGCCTTGCTTTCCCACATTGCCGAGCTGACAGCACAAAAACCATACGAAGCATTGGTACGTGAGCTTGTCTTTAAGCCGTTAGGTCTCACCCACAGCTTCACGGGAATCGACGCACTGCCAAAAGCACGGCCGAGCGGCCATTTCGAAAGTGCCAAAAGTCTGAAGGTCGGGGATATGTCTGGGCCGATGGAATACATGTTTGCGGGAGCGGGTGGAGGAATGTTCATGTCGGTTGGCGATCTAGCGAAGTTTGGGCAGTTTCATCTGAATGGACTTCGCGGGCAAAACGGCATGTTAATGGCAACCACGATCAATCGACTCCATCGAGGGACTCCTGAACAGCCTGGTGGGGGCCAACTTTATGCTTGTGGATGGGGCATCCAATCGTTGCCAGGCATACAGGAGTTCCATGGTCACAACGGATCAAATGGCACGATGCGGGCGGAACTAGCCATTTTTCCCGGCGCTGACCTGGTTGTAGTTGGAATCGTGAATCGGGGCGGAGAGGACGAGCCCGCCCCAGGGATGCAGGCGGTTTTGGCGCTGGCATCCAGGTATGCCTCAAGCAAGTAGGAGATGATATGCTGGGGGCGTGATAGGTTGTTTGCCGCTGCTCGCAATGTTTCCGATGAATTCACCGAGAGTTAATCTTTCCGGATGGTTGGTTTTCTACGACGATGGCTCTTCCATGAAGTCGTTCAAAACGCATGCAAATTCACTCCAGTCCGTTACGATTGATTGGATCCACTGCACTTCTCAGGGTGTTGTTGCCAGGCAGCCGCATCCCACGGCATCCGAAAAAGCAGATTTATTGAGCGTGGCGCGCAAAAATGGCGTGAAAGTTTATGCCCTTGCGGCAAACGATGGATTTAAGCCGGACGGTGTGGAGGTTGCGATGGCGAGCCCTCAGGCCATGAAGGCTCATGCGGATGCGCTCGCCAAGATCGCACTCGAAGAGGGCGTTGATGGAATCGATCTCGACTACGAGTCACTGAAGGGATCAGACAGACAGTCTTTCACGAAGCTAGTTCAAATGATCGCAGACGCGTTGCATGCGAAGAAGCTCAAGCTTGTGATGGCCGTTCACGCTAAGGAATCCGAACCTGGAAATTGGGATGGACCCCAAGCACAGGACTACGCGGCTCTTGGCAAAGCCGCCGACTCGATTCGTGTCATGACCTATGATTTCCACTGGGAGACAAGCGAAGCTGGACCCATATCTCCTCCTGATTGGGTTGAGCGTGTAATGACGTTTGCAGCAACCCAGATTCCTCCAAAAAAGCTTGAGGTTGGAATTGCCGGTTACGGCTACGACTGGTTGGCAAAGAAAGCCGACGGAGTTGATTGGACACAGTGGAGTGGACTGGTCACGGCCTACGGCTCCGCGAAGCGCGATCCCGCCAGCCAGGAGCTTGTTCTTTCACATAACAACCGAACGGCGTATTTCGTCGACGGTGAAGCGGCGCGATCAAAGATCGCAATCGCAAAGAAGCTTGGCCTCAATGGTCTTGCGTTGTGGCGGCTAGGCTCGGAAGATCCAGGATTTTGGCCGATTTTCGATCAACTATCGAAGTAGAATCAAGCCCGGCCTGATCTGTGCCGAGGAGACCGTCGAGGATGATGACTAGAAGACTTCCTTTTCAACTATTCGCTGCCGGCTTTGTTGCTGTTTTGGCAGTGGGATGCAATTCGGACAAGCCGAGCGACAGTGATCCTTCCAACCCGACCGCGAAGAAGGGCGATGCGAAGAAGCCATTACAGCTTGCGTTCGTTACCAATGGAACCGATCCTTTCTGGACGATCGCCAAGAAGGGTGTAGAAAAGGAAGAGCAGGAAGATCCGACAGTTAAAGTCGATTTCAGAGAGATGCCCACCGGCACTCCCGCCGAACAGAAGCAAGCGCTCGACGATTTGGCAGTTAAAGGTGTTGACGGCATCGCAATTAGTGTCAAAGAACCAAAACAACAGGTCGATATGATCAATGCTGCGGCGAAAAAGTCGTTGATCTTTACGCAGGACAGCGATGCCCCTGATACCGACCGAACGTGCTATGTCGGAACGAACAACATCGAAGCCGGCAAGCAGGCGGGTGAAGAGATCAAGAAAGCTATCCCTGGTGGCGGCAAGATTATGCTCTTCGTGGGTTCAAGAGACGCAGGTAATGCTAAGGAACGATATCAAGGCATAAAGGAAGTTCTTGATAAATCCAACATCACAATCCTCGACGTGCGAACAGATGATGCGAATCGAGATCGTGCCAAGGCAAATGTCGCCGATACAATCGTCGCGAATCCCGACATCGCTTGCCTCGTTGGACTCTGGAGCTATAACGGTCCTGCAATCCTGAGCGCGGTCAAGGATGCCCACAAGGTTGGGAAGATCAAGATCGTGACGTTTGACGAAGCCGACGATACGCTTGGAGGCATCAAAGACGGGTCGATCAGCGCGACAATCGTTCAGCAACCATTCGAGTTTGGATACGAAGCAACTAAAATGATGGCGCAGTATTTGAGGGGCGACAAGTCAGTTGTGCCGGCAAGCAAGCAAGTCTATGTTCCTACAAGGGTGATCACAAAGGAGAACCTTGACGAATTCTGGACCAACTTGAAGAAGCAAACAGGCAAGGCCTAGGCCTGTCCAACATGAATCCCTTAGTTGACGTCCGGGGCGCCGTTAAGCGGTACCCCGGCGTGACTGCCCTTGGCGGCGTCTCCGTGCAAATCCATCGAGGAGAGGTCATCGCCTTGATTGGGGAGAATGGCGCCGGTAAGTCGACGCTCATGAAGATTTTAGGCGGGTTGATCCGACCCAACGATGGCGAAATCCTGATCGATGGACAGCTAACACAGATCGATTCCGTTGCCAAAGCCACCGGCCTAGGCATTGCCCTTATTCACCAAGAGTTAAACATCCTAGACAATCTCGATGTAGCCGGCAACATCTTTCTCGGTCGCGAACCAAGTCGATTTGGGATGATTGATCGAGTAAAGATGCGAATTGAAGCAAGCGCGCTTTTGAAGCAGCTTGGTCTGCCCATTTCAGTCGATATATCTTTGGACAAGCTTTCTCTGGCGCAGAAACAGATGGTGGAAATCGCAAAGGCTCTTTCTCAAAGGGCGAGAGTTCTAATCATGGATGAGCCAACAAGCAGCCTCACGCTAACTGAAACGGAGCAATTACTAAAGATTGTCCGCGACCTACGCGCGAGCGGCGTTGGCATCGTTTATATTTCCCATCGCTTAGGCGAGGTCAAGGATATTGCCGACCGCGTCGTCGCGCTTCGGGATGGCAAAAACGCCGGTGAATTATCGAAGGACGAAATCACCCATGACAACATGGTCCGATTGATGGTCGGTCGTGATCTCGATCGAGTCGGCGCGACCTCGGCAAGTGCGGGCGGGGAGAATCGACTGATTGTAAGGGACCTTAAGACCTCCCGTTACCCTGGTCGATCAGTTTCATTCGAGGTCAAGGCGGGAGAGATTCTCTGCCTTGCAGGACTCGTTGGAGCAGGAAGGTCGGAAGTCGTCCAAGCCCTATTTGGCACCGACGGAAATCTAGGCGGAGAAATTACGCTCGATGGCGTACCAGTCCCCTCGGGAAACCCGCAGGGAGCGATTGCAGCAGGTTTGTGCCTTGTACCGGAAGACCGGCGAAATGTTGGACTTATCACGGAGTGGAGCGTCAAGACCAACTTGACGCTTCCAGGTTTGCAACGTTATGCGCGGGCGGGATTAATCGATGGCAAATCTGAGTCGGCAGTGGCGGCCCATGAATCCCAATCCTTGGGTGTAAGGACTCCATCAATCGAATCGAAGGTAGCCGATCTTAGCGGAGGAAACCAGCAAAAGGTAGTCGTCGGCAAGTGGATGCTTCAGAATCCGAAGGTATTAATCCTCGATGAGCCGACTCGGGGTGTGGATGTCGGGGCCAAGGCGGAGATTTACGAGTTAATGCGGAAGCTGACCGCGAGCGGTGTCGCAATCCTGATAGTCAGCAGCGATATGGAGGAAGTTCTTGGTGTTGGTGACCGTGTGGCCGTGATGCATGAGGGATCGATTACTGGCATTCTCGACCGGACAGAATGCAGCGAGGAAACCATAATGCGGCTGGCTGTGGGGAAGGGGCAAGAATCTTGAAATCTCTGATGCGCAAGGAGACGGGGCTATTCGTTCTGCTTGTTGTCGTCTGCGCAATGACCGCAATAAAAAGTCACAACTTTCTAAGTATCGAGAATTTGATCAATGAGTCGCGGCTGATCGGGATGTTCGGCATATTTAGCATTGGCCTTGGGATGGTTATCATTACCGGCGGAATTGACTTATCCGTTGGCTCCATGTTTGCGCTGCTTGGCGTTGTACTGACGATGCTGCTGAATCCTGCCGACAAGACTTGGCCTTGGCCCTTTGCAATGATGAATGGCCGATTCTGGCCATGGCCGGTTGCCGTCATGGTAACACTAGGCTTGGGCAGCTTCCTCGGGACGTTTCACGGCTTTTTAATAACTCGAGTGAAGCTGCAACCATTCATCGTCACCCTATGCGGGTTGCTCTTTTATCGCGGAATGGCGCGATACATCGCGTCGGATGACGCAAAAGGATTCGAGGACGCCAAAGGATTCGAAGCGCTTAAGGAGTTCACGAAGGGCAACCTGTTTGGAGTGCCGATGCCGTTCGTGATGCTTGTCGTGTTAACCATCGTGATGTGGGTCGTCCTGCATCGATCTGTTTACGGTCGGCATCTGTTTGCAGTTGGGCGGAACGAGGAAGCGGCACGGTATTCCGGCATCAACACCAAGCGGATTGTTGCAAGCACCTATATCCTTTCGGGCTTTCTGGCAGCCATTTCGGGAATTCTGTTTGCCTTCGATACGAACTCGGTTGCGCCATCAATGACAGGCAATTTCTATGAGCTGTACGGTATTGCTGCTGCAGTTCTTGGGGGTTGCAGCTTACGGGGTGGGGAAGGTTCGATCCTCGGCATTATTCTAGGAACGATTCTTCTTCAGGTTCTTCAGAATTTGGTGAACCTTTTAGGCATCCCTAGTTCGCTGAACTTCGCGGTGATGGGCGCAGTGATTTTATCGGGAGTACTTGCGGATCAGCTGATCACCAACCGTGGCAGAACCGTTCGTCCAAAAACCGGCGGATAAAGACAAGGTGCCGGAGTTTGGGAATATGCGCTACTCCCTTGCTCCGGCACCCTGCTGAGGGGATGACCGCTTGGTCAATGCCTTAGCAGAAGTACATCGCTTTAATGCCATCGTCTGGCATGGCCGCGGTAGTAGTGTCCTCCGTGATAGTAACCGCCAATCACTACCTCCGGCCCGTAAGCATACGGGTAGGCATACGGAGCCACATATGGGTTGTAGTAGGGATCTGCGTAGACTGGCGCGGCATAGACTGGGGCCCCGATACCGATGCTTAGCCCGATTCCGAACCGAACACCGGAGTGTCCGCGAAAACCTCGACTATGCCAGTCGCCTGCTGATGCGAACGACGCCGCTCCTAGCAGACTTGCACAGATTGCGCCGATTGCGATGCTTCTTAATCCGATTTTCTTCATTTCAATCCTCCTGTTTCAGTTCCAAGCTGTTTGCCCCACTACTTGGGGCTTCTAGTTATTTGACGAGAAAAGTGCCGCTAGGTACTCAGTTTTAACCTGAGAAGGCTTTCAGGAGACAGAAGACAGAAGAGCAATCGGATGCCCCACGGCCGGAGCAGGGGAGGCCTCAATCGTTGGATGGCCTAGAAGGAGAAAGGAGAAAGCTAAAATGGCCGCCCCTCGGGCGGCCATTTGTATTGTTTTCGGTTGCCAATTGATCTTAGTCGCGGTGTCGTCGGTCCGATCTGCGATCGTCTCCTTTACTCCCTTGATCTCGATCTCTGTCACTGCGTCGATCCATTTCTCTCTGTCTGTCTCGATCGCGGTCCCCGATTTGGAAGTCGAACCTAAATCCGATTCCTCGATCACAGTCACGGGAAACTTGATACCTGTCGTTATCCCGGCGACCGTGGTCGTCCGCGGAAGCAACGGCGGCAATTCCCATAAATGAAGCGCATGCCACGCTCATTACGATGCTCCTTAATACGGACGTTTTCATTTGTTTTCTCCTAGTTTTCTTTCGTTTTCTCGACTCTCACTGTGAGGGTCTTGATTGTAGAGACGCCGATAGTTGTTGTTCGTTCTGTTAGAAAACTGTGAAGGAGCACAGCTTGAATCAGCTGCCACAAATTGAGAATGCCGCCCAATTGGGCGGCATTCTCAAATCTCAAATCTGGCTCTTTAACCGCGATGACCCCGTCGGTCGTCTCGACGATCATCTCGGTGCTCCTCGCGTCGGCCTTCGACCCAACGGTCGTTGTCCCAACGACGTCGTTCGATGACGACTGGGCGCTCTATAATGCGGTCGTCGCAATCTACTCGCCTATGGTGCGGTCTGTCGAGGATGAGCGCCGTGGCAAGTAGTCCGAGACCGATGCCGATTCCGAGCGCAGTATCGTCGTGATGGGAAACGACTCGTTGGTGCGAATCTCCGTCGCGCCAATCGCTAGCGGATGCGAGCGAGGTTGCTCCCAAGAGGCTTGCACAAACTGCACTCATTGCGATTGTTCGAATTATAGATGTCTTCACTTTCATTCTCCTGTACAAGCCACCCGTCCCTCCCGTGTGGCTGTGAAGGGACATACGCTTGGCTTCATCCGGAGTTCGGCGCAGTTTGCTGAGAAGGGGCTCAGGAAAGTGGATCGTGGATGGTGGTGTTTGTTGGGGAATGTTATCGGGACGGACAAGGTCGGTGGCCCAGGTCCAGCAAGGCACGCCTTGCCCCTATTCCGGATCACTCACCACTCACCACTGTGAAGCTAGCCCTTTAATCCCGTAATCGCAATGCCCTGAATAAACAGCCTCTGCGTGAAGAAGAAGAGGATGATGACAGGGGCTATTACCATGGCGGAAGCGGCCATGAGTAGGTTCCACGAAGTGCCTCCATTCTGACTTTGGTAGAACTGCAGGCCCAACGAGAGGGTGAAGTTCTTTTGGTCCAGAAGGTAGATGAGGGGACCGAGGAAGTCGTTCCAGGCGCCCATAAAGGAGAACAGAGCAACAACCGCCAGAGCCGCTTTGCTGAGGGGAAGAACGATTGTGCGGAAGATTCGCCACTCACTGGCGCCATCTATTTTTGCTGCCTCAGTTAGCTCGAATGGAATTGTTCGGAAGAACTGGCGGAGAAGGAAAATACTGAATGCGGAACCGAACCAAGCGGGTACCCACAGTGGGCGATAAGTCCCGATCCACTCCAAGTGCCTGAACAGCGCAAACGTGGGCACCATGAGAACAGGGAAGGGAACCATCATCGTGGCAAGCGTCACGCCGAAGGCCAGATCGCGTCCTGGCCATCGTAGACGCGCGAAGGAATAGGCGACGATCGAATTCGAAGCAACTGTGCCGGCAACGATAAGAGCACACAAGACGATCGTGTTGACGGCATACACGAGAAACGGATAGTAGCCAAGCGACTCATGGCCGTAGATGGCAGCGTCCTTGAAATTACTCCACAAATACTTCGTTGGCAACCATCTTATTGGCATCGACATCGTCTCGTCAATTGGCTTCAGAGCAGTGAGGATCAGCCATGCGAATGGAAAGAGAAACACGATCGAGAGTGTAACCAAGGCTGCCTGAATCAGGATTTTTCGACCGATTGGGATCTTAGCGATTTGCCCAATCATGAAACAGATGAACCCAAACCCGAAAAGCGCACAAATGACAATGAAAAGGGTCATCAAAAAATGTAGGTTCATAGTTAATTCCCCTGATAGTGGACGTGTCTCTCACTCATCCTGAGCGAGAACATCGTAAGCCCAAGGATCATCAGGAACATGATCCAACCCATGGCGCTTGCGTAACCCATCTTGTGATAGCGGAACGCATTGTCGTATAGGTACTCAGTGTAGAAATAGGTTGCATGAGCGGGAATGCCGTTGGGGAACATGATGTAAGGCACGGTGAACACTTGCAGCGTGCCAATAATCCCCATGATTAAGTTGAACAGGATGACGGGTGAGATCATTGGAAGCGTGACGTTACGCGTCTTTTGCCAACTGCTGGCGCCGTCCAAATCGGCAGCCTCTATAAGCTGAGTTGGTACATCTTGCAGCCCGGCGAGGTAGATGAGCATCGCGTTTCCGACACCCCACATTGCCATCAGCACAAGTGATGGCTTGGCCCACTGAGGATCGCTGAGCCAACTTGGTCCTGTTATTCCGAACTTATCGAGGACGGGGTTGAGCACGCCATGCTCGCCGTCCAAAACCCACCGCCAGAGGATTGCCAATGAGACCTGGGGGACTAGAGACGGGATGAAGAAGAATGTCCGGTAAGCGGCCATTCCTTTTACCTTCGCGTTAAGCAGCATGGCGAGGATAATGGCCGTGGCCATGCCGGCCGGTAGTGCCAAAACCGCGTAAACCAGGGTGTTCTTGAGGGCAGTCCAGAACAGATCGTCACTCATCAACATTTTGTAGTTGTCTAAACCGACCCAAACGGGCGCCTTGAGGACGGAATAGTCACAAAAACTGAAGTAGATGGATGCAAGCAGCGGATAGGCCATAAAGACCATGAACCCAATTGCCCATGGTGAGGCGAATATGTATCCCGCCCAGGCTTCACGCTTAGAGATCTGCTTCATTGCTCACCTCGCACGTGCAGACGCTCCAGGTATTTATCCAGCATTGGTTGCAAGCGATTGGTGACGTCGTCAAGAGCCTGCTTTGGCGTCTTCTCCATCGACGTGATCTCGCTAAACGCATTGTTAATTTCATCGTTGTACTGAGCCCAGATGCCTAACTTGGGGGTCGACACCCTTCCTTTGCTGTAAGCCATCTGAATGAACAGTTTGATAAAGGGATTCGGATGGTGCTCGATGAATCCAGGACTGACTGCTTTTAGCGGAGTGATTTTCTTCTGACCCAGACACAGCATTTCGAGGCCCTTTTGCGACTCGACGAATTTCAGAAACTCGAATGCTTCCTTAGGATGCTTCGCCCCAGTCGGAATGCACAGGACGTCGAGATCGATCACTGTTGGGTTTGGCAAGTCGGAGTATGCAGTTGGGAATGGAGCTGCCGCCCAATCCAGCTTAGGATTGAACATATTGATGAAGTTGTACATCCAAACGCCCTGGATTTCCATGGCATTCTGGCTCGTCATGAAAGGGTTTTGAGGGGAAGAGAAAGTGCCGGAGAATCCGGCTTGAAACGATTGAAGCGCTCTTGGTCCCCATTTTTTGGAGAACGATTGAACCCACTCGTAGGCTTCGACATTCTTCGGCTCGTTAAACGTAATCTTGTTTTTCCCGTCCCACAACCTTCCACCGAAGAATGGCCCCCATGCCCAATTCCACCAACCGGGTTCGCCAGGCATAAAACCTGTACGAATCACATGGCCGTCCTTATCTCGCTTCGCGAGTTTGTCTGCGTCCTCGTTTAATTCCTTGATCGTGCTCGGTGGCTTGTTGGGATCGAGTCCGACTTCCTTGAACAGACCTCGATTGTAATGGAGGGCTGTCGTTGCCGGCGTGCTAGGCAAAGCGTAGACATGTCCCCGAATCACGCCGATATCCCAGTAGGCCTCAATGTAGTCTTCACGTTTGATACCTGCGGCTTTGCATTGCTCATCGAGGGGAATGACAGCATGATCGTCGGCGTACTGGGTCACGTTTGGCCCATACAGCCCCACAACGTCGGGTGGAATTCCACCTGAGACAGCCATCAAGGTCTTGTTCTCGATACCGCTAACGGAGAGAATGTCGACCTGGATCTTGTTTTGAGATTTGTTGAATTCGTCAACGACTTTCTTCATCGCGTCGAATTCGAACGCCGTCCACTTCTCCCAATAGGCGACGTGGACCTTTCCGTTGTCAGGAGGGGCTTTGGTGAGCTGCTCGCTCGCATATAGCGTGGCCAGCACACATGCCGCCAAAGCTGGAATCGTGAACGCACTTCGATCCACGCCAGGAGTCTGAGCGATTCCAACGCTCACGTCAAGGAGTTTCTAAGGAGTTCCTAGAAAAGCGTCGAAAACTTGCTAGCTTTTTTCGTTCTGCCTTCGTAGGATTCCAAACAAAGTGAATCAAAGAACATTAGGTAGATCCGGTCTGTTGGTGTCGGTTGTCGGCTTGGGCTGCAATAATTTCGGCGGAAGAATTGGGCTCGACGAGTCTCGATTGGTGATCGACAAGGCAATCGACTTGGGAATCACATTGTTTGATACCGCTGATGTTTATGGCAATCGTGGCGGGTCTGAAAGCATTATCGGCGAGGTGCTCGGCGACCGAAGGCAAGATGTCGTACTTGCCACCAAATTCCGGTTCGGCATGGACGATGCGGGCAAGCTGCAGGGTGCGTCTCGCCGCTATATCATTTCAGCGGTCGAGGCCAGCTTGACGAGACTTCAGACCGACTGGATCGATCTTTATCAGCTTCATGGCTTGGATTCGCAAACGCCGATGGAGGAGACGCTCCGCGCACTGGACGACTTGATTCGTCAAGGCAAGGTGCGATACGTCGGCTGCTCGAATGTGCCCGCTTGGCAGGTAGCAGATGCTCACTGGATATCCAAGAGCCTTGGCCTCAACGGATTCGTTTCATGTCAAGACGAATACAGTTTGATCGTCCGCGACGTGGAAAAGGAATTGATCCCGGCGACTCAGGCATTTGGTTTGGGAGTTCTTCCCTATTTCCCGTTAGCCTGCGGCATGCTGACCGGCAAATATAAGCGAGACGTGATGCCCGAGGGTGCTCGGCTGACTACGACGCAGCGTCTTGCGGATAAGTACATGACCGAACAAAATTGGTCGATTGTAGAGAGCCTGGAGACTTTTGTGGCAGAACGTGGTCACACGATGTTGGAACTTTCATTTAGCTGGTTGGCAGCGCAACCGAGCGTGTCGAGTGTAATAGCCGGCGCTACGAAACCGGAACAGGTGGAGCAAAACTTCACCGCTGCTAATTGGGAATTGTCTGCGGACGATTTGGCTGAGATTAGCAGGATCCTTTCGAGGTAGGTTGCGGGTTTTTGCGGATTTTTGGTAATCAAAACCCCTCTCGATTCATTTAAGCGGTTAAATCGCTTATTCTCTTGGCATGGCGAGATCAAGCGGCGCAAGAAGGTTTCGATTTATTCACAAGTCTCTACTCCTTTGTGTTTGCTGCTTGATCTCGCTGATGCTCACCGGCTGCAAGGACCGGCGAGAAGAAGTCTGCGGAATTTGGGATTGGGGAACCTACACGGTTCATTTCGATACCGACGATAGCTGGGGTGCGACCGACAAGCAGCACAGCAGCTTTGAGAAGATGGGCGGTACCTGGAGTCTTGACGGTGATAATCTCATCCTGACATACGCAGGAAGCGCCGATCCCGAGGCGCCAGAATCAGTGTTTATCCTTTCAAAGGATGGGGCACATCTGGACGCGGAAACTGCCGCGGTTGGAACGATGACGAAGTCACAAAGAGCAAGCGTCGAATCTAGCAGGTAGCAGCCGACTAGCCCGGACCTGCTGTCATTTTGAACTCGATAGGGAATACGATCTGCCCCTTATGGTGGCGAAGGTTATCGCTCCATCCCGAGATGGTGCGGCAACAACCTGACCTTCGGAAACGACTTTCCAGGGACCCAAGATTTGGCAAATCCCGCCAAGCTTCGATACCAAGGTAGTTTTCTTGATATGCCTGTCAACCCAGGTGAGCGAAACCTCGAATCCTCCTACTGTTCGAAGACCCGTGATCGAACCGGAGGGCCAAGCTTTGGGGAGGGCGGGAAGGAGTTCGATGACACCGGCGTGGCTTTGGACGAGCATCTCGCAGATTGCGCGGACTCCGCCGAAGTTGCCGTCGATTTGGAAGGGCGGATGTGTATCGAAAAGATTCGGGTAAGTTCCGCTTCCGCCACCTCCGTAATTCACGTTGTCTGCCTTTTGGAGTCCACGCTTTAGGAGTTTGAATGCGTGGTCCCCATCGCCTAATCGCGCCCACAAGCAGGTCTTCCAGGCCATAGACCAGCCGGATGCTTCATCTCCTCGCTGCTCTAACGAGACACGACAGGCCTTGGCGTATTCGGGCGTTAACCGTGGCGAAACCATCGTGCCGGGGAACAAACCCCAGAGGTGGCTCACATGGCGGTGGTGGTCGTCAGGCAAGTCCAGGTCCTGCTGCCATTCTTGTATCTGACCGTATTTGCCTATTCGGACCGGGGCTAACTTGGCGCGGGTTGTCTGGACCTGGGCGCGGAGTTCGGGATCGACGCCAAGTGCCGTTGAAGCTTCTTCGAACTGGTCGAAAAACTCCCTCAACATCCACATGTCGATTGCCGGACCGGCACAGATTCCGACCGGCTTGTCATACGTGCCGTCAGGATGGTGCTTCCACGCTTTGTCGCCGCCGGGGCCGTTCTCGGGAGAGCTGGATGGATTAGTAACCAGCAAACCAGTCTTGGGATCATTGACAAGTGTGTCGAGGAAGAACTCGGCAACGCCCTTTATCCATGGGTAGGCGGTAACTAGAAATTGCTTGTCGCCAGAGAACTTGAAGTGCTCCCAGGCCTGCGCGCAAATCCAGGCTGCTCCGCCATGCCAGGCCGCCCAGTAGGCTCCATGGATCGGAGCGGTTGAGGCCCATTGGTCCGTGTTGTGGCCAAGCGTCCACCCTCGTGCTCCCCACAGTTTCTTGGCGGTTTCGCCTCCACTTTCCACAAGTTGAGGAACGAAGGCCCAGAGTGGCGACTCGCACTCGGGCAAATTCGCAACTTCGGCAGGCCAGAAGTTCATCTCGAAGTTGATGTTGGTGGTGAATTTGCCGCCCCAGGCAGGTTCCATATCCGCATTCCATAAGCCTTGCAGATTCGGTGGCTGTCCTCCCGGACGCGAACACGATATCAGCAGATAACGGCCGAATTGAAAGTAGAGCGCGGGAAAGGCAGGATCCTTGCCTCTTTGAAAGGCGTCAAAGCGCTCATCTGTCGGTTTGTTCGAGCTTTGCGTGCTGCCTAGGTCGAAGTGAACGCGACGAAACATGCGCTGGTAGTCGATAACGTGATCGTTTCTTACGTCATCGTAGGACCGCTCTAACACGCGTGCTAGCGTTACCTTATTCTGGGTTGCGGGATCTCCGGCCAGCTTCTTTGCGCTCACGAAGTTTGTCGCGGCGGCAATGTAAAGAGTTACGGAGTTGGCATGATCAATCCTAAGCCGGTCGTGCTCCCGATCGAAGTCAATGACGACCTTGCCGCCCGATACCAGTGGCGTCATCCTGGCCTCGTAGTGAAGACCGCCTGCGTCAGCGTATGAGGTTGTTTGGCCCTTGAGAATTATGGCTGACGGCGCCTCGTTGGCGGATTGACACCAAGCATCGGTGCGGTTCTTAAGGTTGATCCTTCCATCAAAGCTGGTGAGTAGGGTGATTGCAGCCGGCTTGTCCGCTGTGATCCGGATTACGATTGCCTGATCGACAGCCGAACAAAAAACCTCGCGCCGGTAACGGACTCCATTCGATTTGAAGGAAACGCTTGTAATGGCCCTGTCCAGGTCCAGTTCCCGTTCGTATTCCGTTACGGGACCGAGTCCGACATGCTGAAGATGGAGGTCACCGAGGGGTTGGTATTGAGCCTGTTCTTCTGTCTTCGACATCCAGGCTTTGTCATAGAGTGCCTCAGCCTCACGACCCTTACCCTCGAAAACTAGCCTCTGAATCTCGGGCAATGCTTTAACGCCGACGCCCGAACCGTAAGGATCATAAGGAGCGCCGGTCCAGATCGTTGACTCGTTGAGCTGAATAAGTTCATCTGCTGGGCGGCCGAAGACCATCGCTCCCAGGCGGCCATTTCCCACGGGCAAGGCTTCGATCCATTGATCTGCCGGTCTGCGGTACCAGAGACGGTTTGTGGCGGAAGCGAGGGCAAATCCGGCAGTCATCAGCACAAGCATTTGGTAGCTATACCCTTAGATACATGGAGCGCTGTCGATAATGTAGATCGCGGGTGATATTCTGATTCTAATGTCAGATGTAGAGATGTTTCGGGCGGTGAAATCGGGAGATGCTGCCAAGGTTAGAAGCCTGCTTGCCCTGGATCCGGGACTGGTCCATGCCAGGGATAAGGATCAATCGACGCCGTTGCACTATGCGGCTTGGAAAGATCAACCTGAGGTGGTCGAATTGCTGCTTGACGCTGGAGCGGACATCCAAGCTCACAACGAGAACTACCATTGGGGAACTACCGCCCTTCATGCGGCGGCCCACGGTAATAACCCGAAGGCAGTCGCGGCGTTACTTCGCAGAGGCGCCGATGTGAATGCCCTAAAGGCGAACGGGACCGGCACGCCGCTAGGTGAAACCAAGATTCATAACGCCACCGCTGCCGCCAAGTTGCTCATAGCTGCGGGCGGAGTTGAATGAAGATATCTGGAATTGACGTTTTTCAGGTCACATACAGCCTAATGGACCAGAAGTATTCGTGGTCAAACGACCTGTATATCACGGGGGTAGTGAGTTCGGTCGTTCGTGTTCAAACAGACGCGGGCTTAACAGGATATGGCGAAGTGTGTCCGCTTGGACCGGCCTATATGGACGCGTTCGCCGGCGGAGTTCCTGCGGGAATTGCCGAGATTGGACCGGCTTTGATTGGGATGGATCCTTGCCAATTGAATTTATTGAACGAGCGTATGGATTTGGCACTCGGCGGTCACAACTATGTGAAGTCACCCATCGATATCGCCTGTTGGGACATTCTTGGGAAGGCGAGTGGGCAGCCGGTTTCGACTTTGATGGGTGGAAGATATCGAGAAGGCGTCCCACCGTATCGCGCAATCTCTCAGCGAAAACCGCAAGAGATGGCTGATGATGTCTTGAAATATCGAGCCCAGGGATACCGGCGGTTCCAGCTAAAAGTTGGTGGAAATGCGAATGACGATATCGAGCGGATAAAGCAGTGCCGTGCAGTAATAGAACCAGAAGACATTCTTGTCGCGGACGCAAACACTGGCTGGCTGCCGCACGAGGCAATGCGTGTGGTGAATGGCGTTAAAGACTTTGATGTCTATATCGAGCAGCCTTGCTCAACCCTTCAGGAGTGCCTGGCGGTAAGGAAGAATACGACGCTGCCGTTTGTTCTCGATGAGATCATCCGTGGGACTGTTCCATTGGTAGAAGCCTATAACTTGGGTGCAATGGATGTCGTAAATCTGAAAATCTCGCGATTGGGTGGTTTGACGAAGGCAAAAGGCGCCCGCGACCTATGCCAATCGCTTGGAATCGCGATGACCCTGGAAGACAGTTGGGGTGGTGATGTGACCACCGCCGCAATCGCACACTTCGCAGGTAGCACCCGGGCAGAGTTTTATTTCACTGCGACCGACTTCAACAGCTACGTCGATATCGAAATCGCGCCGAATGCGCCAAGAATGAAGGACGGATTGTTACCGGTGCCATCGGGTCCAGGATTGGGAATTACGGTAGACGAGTCAACGTTGGGTAAACCCGTGGTAAGCATAAAATAAAGCGGGAGGAGCGACGTTCCTGTACCCTCGAAGGGGTAAATACCGTCAAAGCCCAGGGTTGGCTCCGTGCCTACCCTGGGACATTGTCCGGCATTCCATTTACCCCGGATGGGGTTGTTCCGGGACTTGCCTATTTGTCGTCGCCTCCGCGGTCATTTCCGCCGCCGAATCCACCGCCGCCGGGGCCGCCACGGCCGGGGCCTCCCCCCGAAACCGCCAGGGCCGCCCATTGGGCGCTTCTCTTCAACGAA
>Ga0206948_1071_pt1 | contig 28259 bp, 23 predicted proteins | sample Alteio_BWOrgHeat_FD_153236 | JGI IMG/M metagenome (GOLD analysis project Ga0206948, IMG submission 153236) | Enriched cells from forest soil in Barre Woods Harvard Forest LTER site, Petersham, Massachusetts, United States -... | ecosystem: Environmental > Terrestrial > Soil > Temperate forest > O... | reverse complement strand
CCCTACCAATCGCGGGTGTTTCGTGCGGATTTTGAGAATAGATCGGTCACGAGGACGAGAACGACTTTTGGGCGATGCGCTTTGGGCTGATTTATTCTTCTCCATTTTTCCACGACGGAAGTTTGACGGATGGCGGGCGGGCTGTTAAAAGTTTCCGTCATGTCGCACGTCCTGCCAACCTTATGACCACGTCCAAAAAGCCTAAATTTTCCCGCATCCTTCTCAAGCTGAGCGGTGAATCGCTCGGAGACTCGAACGGCATGGGCATCGCGCCGGAAGCGGTGCTGCACATGGCGGAACAGATCCGCGAAGTGCGCGACCTGGGCGTGCAGGTGGTCGTGGTGGTGGGCGGGGGCAACATCTTTCGCGGCCTGACGGGCAGTGAAAAGGGCATTGAACGTGCCACGGGTGATTACATGGGGATGCTGGCGACGATCATCAATTCGCTGGCATTGCAGGATGCGCTGGAAAAGATCGGCGCGCCGACGCGGGTGCAGAGCGCGATTGCGATGTCGCAGATCGCGGAGCCGTTCATCCGGCGCCGGGCGGTGCGGCACCTGGAGAAGGGGCGGGTGGTGATCTTTGGCGGCGGCACGGGGAATCCTTATTTTTCCACGGACACGGCGGCGGCTTTGCGCGCGAACGAGATCGGAGCGGAAGTGATCCTGAAAGCCACTAAGGTGGACGGGGTGTATGATTCCGATCCGAAGAAGAATCCGAAGGCGGTGCGCTTTGAAAAGGTGAGCTACCTGGACGCGTTGCAACGCCAGCTCAAGGTGATGGATTCCACGGCGTTTTCGCTGTGCCTGGACAACAAGATGCCGATCATCGTTTTCGATTTCTTCAAGCCGCACAACCTGAAGCGCGTGGTGCTGGGTGAAAAGATCGGCACGCTGGTGACGAACTGAGAGTGCCTCATGCCCGAGCTGCCTGAAGTCGAGGTGCTGGCGCGTCATCTGCGGCCGGTATTGCACGGGAAAACGGTGCGCAGCCTGCGCGTGAACCGGGCCAAAATCCTGCGGCCAACGACGGAACGGGAATTGAGCAATGTGCTGGTGGGAGCAACCTTCAAAAGCCTGACGCGGCGCGGGAAATATCTGCTGTTTGAATTTCATTCCAAAAAAACCAAAAAACCGGTGACGGTGATGGGGCACCTGGGCATGACGGGAAAGATGTACGTGGTGCGCAAGGGTGAGGCGCTGCCGAAACACGCGGCGGTGGTGTGGGAATTATCCGCGGGGACCTTTGTGTTTGAGGATACGCGCTATTTCGGGCGAATGACACTGGACCTTTCGGCGGTGGAAAAGCTGGGGCCGGAGCCGTGGGACCCGGCGTTCACGCCGGAAGTTTTTGCGAAGGAATTGAAACGATCGCGCCAGGCGATCAAGGTGAAGCTGCTGGATCAAGCGCTGGTGGCGGGCGTGGGCAATATTTATGCTAGCGAGGCGCTATTCCGCGCGAAGATCTCACCGAAGCTGGCGGCGAGCCGGTTGAAGTTCGCCCAGGTGGAACGGTTGCTGGATGCGATCCGGGATATTTTGTCCGAGGCGATCGCGGCGGGGAGCACGGTGCCGCTGAATTTTGCGCCGGGGAAGACGAACGGGCTGTTTTATTTTGGCAGTGCGCAGGGGGCGGAGGATTTTTACACGGAACGGTTGCAGGTGTATGACCGGGCGAAAAAGCCGTGTGTGGTGTGTGGAACGCCAATCCAGCGGATGGTGCAGGCGGCGCGAAGCACATTCTTCTGCAAAGAATGTCAAAAAGGATGACGAATGAAATTGACGCGTGAGCGGATTGTTTATAGATTACGCGCCCATTTGTGTTCCAGAGTAGCTCAATGGTAGAGCACGCGGCTGTTAACCGTGTGGTTGTAGGTTCGAGCCCTACCTCTGGAGCCAATGTTTACGCGCTTAAGCGCTGAGCAGTTTTCTTCAAGAAAGCGACGCAGTCACTAACGAAGTGAAACACCAATCTGGCTTCGCTTTAAAGCTAAATCACAACTTCAAAGCTGCGAGGTCATTACATCGTAGCGTGTTTTATTCTGAGCGGTTCTTCTTAATCCTATTTGTAAAAATTGACAAGGTCGAAACTTGTTAGTCAATGTGATTGTCAAATTTGGATCATTATAAACTGTGCCACTGTGCCAAGTTAACTGTGCCAATGACACAGTTTAGCTGTGCTAATGGCACACTTTATTGAAATCATGCTTTTTGCACAACTACTACAGGTTGTGGTGTTTGTAAAAACAGTATCCTTCTAATTGATAGTTGGCACGGTTAAAGCTTTTGTAATCGGTCATTAAGTTGTTCAAGCAAATCCAAGCGGCTTGTAAGGCTGGAACGGCCTCCCTACCCGTTATGCAGGGATCATACAAATTAAGACTATGGCTCTCTATAAATACGGCAATTATCTTGCACAAAATAATGACGGTGCTTTTGACCAATTAAATCATCCAGGCACAGGGACTCCACACTCAGGAATATACAGGTGTGAGGGTTGCGGTCATGAAATTGTTTCTGAGACGGGGAGGCCGTTACCTTCTCAAAATCATCACCAGCATCCCAATCCATATACCGCAATTCAGTGGCGGCTTATTGTTTACTCACAAAGCAAATAATGCCATTGCTCCTTGGTAAATTTTGGGAATAAACATTTTCTTAACAAGAATTCTTCAAAGGGAGAAGATTATGTCTGTAGCTGACATGTTTGGCGATTTCCTCGCAAATCTCCAAATTCGGAACACAGAGACGATTAGCCTTCGATATGGAGAATTAACAGCAGCGTTGAATAAAAAATTCAGGGATACCGATTCAAAAATAGCAAATGTACTTCAAGTTGGTTCTTTTGGAAGGAACACTGGTATAGATGGTATCTCGGATTTGGATATGCTTTACATAATGCCAAAGGGAGAATGGGAGAACTACAAGGATTCAAAACAACTAAAACTTTTACAAGATGTAAAAGCTGCCGTACTGGCTCGGTATCCTGCGACTGATGTTCGAGTGGACCGCCTTGTGGTGACGGTAACATATTCAGACTTCCATGTGGAAATTCAACCGGTTTTCGAAGAAGACGATGGAAGCTATAGATATCCTGACACTAAAGATGAAGGTAGCTGGAAAATCACAAAACCGCGTGAAGAGATGGAAGCGGTTTTAGAATTAGATAATAAAAAAAATCAAAATCTAAAACGACTGTGTAAAATGGCGCGGGCTTGGAAAAATAAGCATGGTTTAGAGATGAGTGGACTCTTGATAGACACACTTGCCTACAACTTTTTCGAAAGCACTGAAGAATACGACAGCAGGAGTTACCTATATTATGATTGGCTGAGTAGAGATTTTTTTAAATATTTGGGAGATTTGGAAGATCAGGGTTACTATGCTGCTCCCGGTAGTGGTCAACGTGTGAAAGTGCGGAAAAAATTTCAGCGGAAAGCAAGGAAGGCGCATCGGCTTTGTTTGGCCGCAATAGAAGCGCAAGATAATAAGAATGTTAACGAAAAATGGAAAAAAGTATACGGACGACAGTTCCCGGCTAACAAAGATGAAGAGCGCGAGGCAGCTAATGAAGCTGAAACAGCTTCCTCCGAATGGAGTAACACGGAGGAGTTTATTGAGGACCGCTATCCAGTGGACATCCGCCATACCTTGAAAATTGATTGCACGGTGAATCAAAATGGTTTTCGTCAGCATCTTTTAAAAGAAATGATTCTAAAAGCATTTCCTCTTTTGCCACGCAAAAATCTAAAATTTTTTATCACAAAGAATACGGTGCCAGCGCCATATGATATCGAGTGGAAAATTTTGAACCGAGGTGAAGAAGCCCAAGCGAGGGACTGTATAAGGGGTGAAATAGTGCAGGATGAAGGTCGGGAGGAGAAATTAGAGTCAACTGATTTTAAAGGGGACCACGTCGTGGAATGTTACGCAGTTAAAGATGGGATTGTGGTTGCAAAAGACCGTGTTCATGTTCCAATCACCACCAACGCATGACCAAACAAGATTTGCTAAGGAATATTGCCGAGACGGCTTACAATGTCGGGTTTGGCGCAAAGAAACATTTTGCTACCTACGACATCACCGATAAAGTGCCATCGATAATAGGATTTTTATCAATTGCAATAGGAATTTTAGGGCTTATTTTTGAGTGTCTTGCGGCAAAGATCCCGTCTGCGGCTTTGGTGATACTTGGGGTTCTTGGAATTGTCATTACGTTATATGACCACAAAAAGGAACAATACGCTGAAGTTGGGCGAAAACTCACCGAATTGTTTAATGAGTTAAAAAAACTCTATTTCAACACGAAGTCGGCAAACGATCTCGAAATACCAGACCTGGAAAGAAGATTGGCTGTCATTGAAACAGAGTATAGCAAAACGGGCATTAGTGATCAGATTCTTTTCAGCGGCTGGTTTGCTCATTATAAATTCTTTTGGGAACAGCAAATAGATTGGATTGAAGAACAGAAACAATTCCGTTTTTTTCGGGATAAGGTGCCGCTCAGTTTTTATTTGGCCATTCTTTTAATTGTTGTTACAACCATTCTTTCTTTCTTCATCTACTTGTATTGTATATCACATGTTTCTGGCACCGCATGATAAACATTGGCTAATTGATTTTTTATATGATTTCTGATAAATATGTTTATTGCGGCATAACCTACGCAATCGAAGTGAAAGATTTGTATATTGGTACTATGGGAGAATCACCGCTTTGGCAGGTCATCGTTTCTGATCCTCACAATGCTCAAGTCGTTAATGCCTCACTCGACGGAAATTTAGCTTCATTTATTAAGATTCATTGGGGGCAAGATGCCGAAACGTTTCTTTGCACATTTGCTAAATCAGAAGTTCAGAGGTTGCGTGGAAATCAAAAATAAAGAAAGACACTTTTAAAGAAATTCTCAAAAAACAGATGAAAAATGTTTGCAGTTAGGTGTGTGTCTTAGACTTCTTGCGAATTTCTCTTAGGGTGTTGACCCAAGATTTGTCACTGACCCGTAGTGAGAATGTTAAAAAATGGCAACAAGGGACTCGACGGGTTGAAATGGCAGGGGTGGGGGTTATACTAACCGCGTGCCAGAATCCCCATCCATCCTTGAGCAGGCGGACTTGCGCGGGTTGATAGCGCATCGGGAACATGTGGAGGCGGGCGATACGCTGGAGGCGGTGCACAAGCGGTTTGCGAAGCATGAATTTGAATTCATGCTGGTGATGGAGGGTGAGCGGTTTGTGGGTCTTTGCGAGCGGCAAAAGATCGGCATGGTGCTGGGGGCGCGGTTCGGGTTCGCGATGCATTCGCGTCAGCCGGTGCGGGAGGCGATGTTGCCGGAGACAACGGTGATCCGGACGAACCAGCCATTGTCAGAGGTGTTATCGCTGACGTGTTCGCGTCCGGACAAGAGTTTGTACGATGATGTGGTGCTGGTGGATGCGCAGGGGGCGGTGCTGGGGGTGATCTTTTCGCGGACGTTGGTGCGGTTGCAGAACGGGTTGCTGCAGGAGAAGATCCAGGAGCTGGAAAACAAGCAGCGGGAACTGAACAAGAAGAACGAGCAGATGGAGGGGGATCTGAATCTGGCGCGGGAGATCCAATTATCCATGTTGCCGACGCAGATCGCGGAGGTATCGGATGGAGGAAGGAATTTGAAGCTGCGGTGCCAGCACAGGTATGTATCGGCGGGGGTGGTGAGCGGGGATTTTTTTCATTTCCTAAAAATTTCGGATAGTGCGGTGGGGATCTTTATCTGCGATGTGATGGGGCATGGGGTGAGGTCGGCGTTTGTGACGGCGATGTTGCGGGGGTTGGTGGAGGAGATGCGGTTGGTGGGGAATGATCCGGGTGAGCTTTTGACGCGGGTGAACACGGAGATGTTATCGATCCTGAAACCGACGGATAGTCCGCTGTACGCGACGGCATATTACCTGGTGGCGGATGTGGCGCGCCGGGAGATCCGCTATGCGAAGGCGGGGCATCCGGATCCGCTCCTGCTGCGGCGGGCGACGGGTGAGGTGATCTCGCTGGAGTGTCCGAAGAGTACGAAGGGGCCGGCGCTGGGGTTGGTGCGGAATGCGAAGTATGGCACGTGTGAGAGCACGCTGGAGGCGCAGGATGTGGTGCTGCTGTTCACAGACGGGATCAGCGAGGTATTTGATGCGAATGACAAGGAGTTTGGCCTGGGTAACTTGACGGCGGCGCTGAAAACGGGCCGGAAACTGCCATTGGACGGGCTGCTGGATGGGGTGTTGGTGGCATCGCAAAATCATTCGGCGACGAAGAGTTTTGATGATGATGTGTGTCTGGTGGCGTTGGAAGCGGTGCCGGGGTGAGGTTTTAGTGAGTTTTCGCGTAAGGTCTTTGTTTGTATGGGGCTGGCTTTCATTAGTTTAGCAAATGACCCTGAAAATGAGCGATTCGTCATAATCCACCCTACCACAACATTTTACTGGACTTTTAGGGGGGAATGTCCGAAATATGAATCATTCGGAAGCATAAAAGGCTCAAACAGTTCCATGGCTTGTCAGAAGCAGGTTGATGGCGTTTGGCTTTAGTGACGGAACCAACAGTAGCAGCAACCCTATAATAAAACTATGACGCTAACAAAACGTGACCTTGTGGTCCGTATCAGTGAAGAAACCGGGATGATTCAAACCCAGGTTTTTGATGTCGTCCAGAAGACGCTCGATTATATCGCGGAGTCGCTGGCCAAGGGGGACAAAGTGGAACTTCGTAACTTTGGTGTGTTTGAGGTAAAAATCCGCAAGGCCCGCGTGGGCCGCAATCCGAACCGGCCGGAAACGGATGTGCCGATTCCGGCGCGTGCGATGGTGAAGTTCAAGGCGGGCAAGGAGATGCGCGCGGAAGTCTTGAAACTGCCATCTAAAAAGTAATCCGACAATCTTACATGAACCCGCCTGTGGAAGGCGGGTTTTTTGTTTTTGGGCGGGGCAGAAAAAAGCCGTGGGCGGGGTGTCTTCCTGCTTTCCTAAAGCGGGAAATTTTATATTCTGTGCGCCATGGAAAGACTGCCCGGATTTCGTGATTTTTATCCTGAACCGCTGCCGCACACTGATGTATGGAGTGCGGATGCGCGCCAATACATCTTTGAACAATGGCGGACGGTGGCGAAACGCTATGGTTTCCGGGAATACGACGGTCCGCCGCTGGAGCCACTGGAGCTTTTTACGACGAAGAGCGGCGAGGAGATCGTGGGGCAGATGTTCAACTTTGTGGATAAGGGAGACCGGCACATTGCATTGCGACCAGAGATGACGCCGACGCTGGCGCGGATGGTGGCGGCGCATGAACGGCAATATAAAAAGCCGATTAAATGGTACGCGATTCCCCAACTATTCCGATACGAGCGACCGGGGAAAGGCCGGTTGCGGGAGCATTTTCAACTGAACGCGGATCTGATCGGCGAGACGGATCCGGCGGCGGATGCGGAGTTGATCGCGTTGTTGATCGATACGCTGCGGGTGTTTGGGCTGACGGCGGCGGATTTTGTGATCCGCTTGAGCAGCCGGAATGCGTGGCAGGATTTTTTCCAGCAGGGCGGGGGCGATCCGAAGAACGAATATGAGTTCTTCCAGATCATCGACAAGCTGGAACGTAATTCGCCGGAGGAGACGGAAAAGAAGCTGGCGGCGATGGGATTTTCGTTCGCGAAGGTGAATGAATTCATCGAGGCGGGGAAACCTTCGCCGGAGCTGGAGAGCATTTTGCAGAACCTGGCGGCGCGGGGGCTGGCGGAGTTTGTGAAGGTGGATTATCGCGTGATCCGCGGGCTGGCGTATTACACGGGGGTGGTGTTCGAGGCGTTTGATCGCAAAGGAGAATTTCGCGCGATCGCGGGCGGCGGACGTTACAACAATCTGGTGAAGCTGATCAGCGGGGGCAAGGTGGACCTGGCGGCGCTGGGCTTTGGCATGGGCGACGTGGTGCTGCTGGAATTGCTGAAGGCGCGCGGGCTGCTGCCGAAGTTTGATGCGCCGATGAATGTATTTGTGCTGATCGAAGATGAGAAACTGCGCGGGATCTCATTGAAGCTGGTGCAGAGCCTGCGCAGCGTGGGGTTCGCGGTGGAATATCCGCTGACGCCGGCGAAGGCGGACAAGCAATTCAAGCGGGCGCAAGACTTGAAGGTGTTGCACACGGTGCGGGCGGAGAGCGATGCGTACGTGCGCATCCGCAATCTCAAGACGCGCGAGGAAATCGTGGCTGGATTTGGGGATGTGGCGAATCATTTGGGATAATTTCTAAGAACTTAGCGAAAGAAAGGCCGTTCGATTGGGAACGGCTTTTTTATTTCGCGGATAGGATGGTTTTTAGATAAGAACGCAAAGATGACTTATTCACCTAAGACAAAGCGGGTGTGAAAAATGGTGAATAATTCAACGGGGCAGATAGCGATGAGCATTGATTTTATTGGAGATTTCTAATTATTAACAAGTTCTTCACCGGTGTTTTTTGGTGCATAAGGTGTGCATATCAATTGATGGGCAATTTTAAAAAATCTGATACTCTGTTTTCAGTTCATTGAAAGAACGAGACGGCAGCCGAGAATAAAATTGAGGTTGAGCGTTTCACGGATAATCCCAGGCGACTGGGGAAAGGCTGAGTCAGGCTGGTTGACCCGGCTCCTCATCAACCGGAGCGAAAGTTCCGGCGAGGCAGAATTCACCAGTTCCTCTGACGGTGTTCGCACGCCGTCAAATGCGAATGAGGAACTTGGCGGCGAGGAATAATTAGAAACTGTTCCGGACCGGATCAAGTAATCCAGGAAGGTTTCGATCCTGGATGAATCGCAGTCACCTAAAAGGTGGAAAGTTGCTACTGTGTATCAGCACGGTTGGATGACTCTGGCGGTGGCGCTGCAAGGCGCGATCAGCCAAAAGAAAGACGCCGAAAGGCGGGACAAAATGAGAATCCAAACCGGGAAGACCACGAAGGCCCGACAAGCCGCGTGAAAAACTTCCAAGCGCCGGCGATGTTAAAAACGACACCGCTGGACTGTGAATAAAAGGCAACTTGAGAGTGAAGAGGCGAGACCCGTGGCATCGGGCGAACGCACCGTCAAAAGCGGTGGCAGACCCGGAGCCAGTGGTCAAGACGCGAACGAGAAAATCGCAGGCGTGTCTTGACCTGGTTGGCAGGCCGGTGGCGCAACCACCAGCCGAAGCGAGCTGAAAAGCCTCACTCAAAATCCAGAGGCCGCGAGGCACTGGACGGCCCTGCTACGAGGCCGGAAACTCCGCTTGTCGTGGAGAATGGCGTCGGGAAACCGGCAGCCCCGAAAGGGTGCGCCCAATGTCGGTGCGGGAAAGAGAGAGTGGCGAACTCCCATCCCCCATTTGTCCCTGCTCGACCGAAAGGTCGGGCGGGGACTTAATGTTTTCAGAGGTAAACTTATTAAATGAAAAAGCCGTGGCTGAAAACAGCCACGGCTTTTTGTTTTTATTATGATTAATTTACGCCGGTTGCCACGGACTGCGGTAGGGGCGCGAAAGCAGTTCGCTGGCGCCGGGGTCGCCGATGATTTTTTCGTGCTTGGCGTCCCAGTATATTTTCCGGCCGGTGAGCATGGAGATGAGGCCAAGATGACCGGGGATGGTGGAATGATGGCCGGTCTGCACGGGGCAGATGGTGGGCTGGCGTGATTTCACGCAATCGAGGAAATTCCGTTGATGGCCGGGGGATTCGTACAATTTTATTTTGCGCAATTCTTCGGGCAGGTTTTTGCCTTTTTTCCATTCGGGGTTTGAGGCATCGAAGCCGCCGCGATCTACCCAGACCCAGCCTTCGGTACCGATCCATTTGGTGCCGCTCTTGATGTCCGAGTGGCCGCCGGCGATGGTCATGGTGATGTTGCGGGGATATTTGAGTTCGATCCGGTATTTCGTGCAGGTATTCCAGACAGCATCTGCGGCGGGAAAATCGCCATGCCCTTCGATCTCCGACGGGCCGGAACGGTCGAAGCCCAGGCCCCAGTGTGCGATATCGCAATGATGGCCGACCCAATCCAGCAACTGACCGCCGCCGGTATTGTAATTCCACCGCCAGTTGCGATGAACGCGGGCTTCGATATAGGGTTCCATTTTGGATGGCCCAATCCAGGTCTCAAAATCGAGTTCCGCCGGAGGCGGAGTCACGGACAAGTTCCAGGCGGGCGTGCCAGCGCGCACCATGGCGGGGCTGTCATATTTGTCGGGCAGGGAGGACAGCTTTTGCAGGAAGGCGGGTTCGGTGCCGGCAAAATCATGATGCCCGCTGGGCAAGCCGACTTCAACATGGGTGACGTCGCCAATCAAACCATTGCGAACGATCTCGGCCGCTTTGTGGAAAGGCGGTTGTGAGCGCTGCCAGGAACCGGTTTGCCAGATGACATTGTGTTTTTCCACGGACCGGACGATGGCCTGTTGTTCGGCGATGGTACGGGCGAGGGGCTTTTCGCCGTAGATGTCCTTTTTGCGGCGGGCGGCTTCGCTGGATACCAAGGCGTGCCAATGATCGGGGATGGCGATCAATACGGCGTCGATGTCATCGCGCGAAAGGAGTTCCTTGTAATCGTGGTACGCGGCGCAGTCGTTATTTTGATAATGGCTGTTAATGGTTTTGACGGCGTCCTGCAGATGGTTTTTGTCCAAGTCGCAGGCGGCCACGACACGACAATCGTCTTCGTAGAGGAAACCTTGAGTGTCACCCGGTCCTTGCATGCCCCAGCCGATCACGCCGAGCGTGATTTTATTGGAAGCACTGGTGCGGCCTTTACTGCTGGTGGCGCAACCCGGCAAAATAGCGGGCAAGACGACGGCGGCCCCGGCGGCTTTGAGAAATTGGCGGCGGTTAAATTGTTTGGTCTTGTTTGGTTTCATCAGTCAGGTCGATTATGTGTTTGCTGGTGAGCGGTGAATTCAATTAACCCAAGTGCATTGGCGTGGAAAGCCATTTCTAAAACAAAGTGCGGCTTGGAGTGCGGCGTTAAGGGGATACATTTGCGCTTCTTGTACGCGTTTTCCGAACCGATGGGTACTCCCCAAAATAGGGGACTCCAATTGAGGTGCGCAGCGGATATGGCTGGAGGGTGAATCGAGCGCGAATTAAAAAACTTGTCTGGGTCCGGCTTTTAGCGAAGATTCTGGAGCACAAGACGCATCAACCAAGCAAATCACTTTATGGGCCATATCTATAACAATATTGTCGAGACCATCGGTCATACGCCCCTGGTCAAATTAAACAAGGTCACTGCGGGATTGAATGCCACCATTCTTCTCAAGTGCGAATTCTTCAATCCTTTGAGCAGCGTCAAGGATCGTATCGGCGCGGCGATGATCGCAGACGCGGAAAAACGTGGGGTGTTGAAGAAAGACACGACCATCATCGAGCCGACGAGCGGCAACACCGGCATCGCGCTGGCATTCGTGGCGGCAGCCAAAGGGTACAAGCTGATTTTGACCATGCCGGAAACGATGTCGCTGGAGCGCCGCACTTTGCTGGCCATGCTCGGTGCGAAACTGGTTTTAACGCCGGGAGCGGAAGGCATGAAAGGCGCCATTGCCCGTGCCGAAGCCCTGGCCAAAGAAACGCCGAACTCCTGGATCCCGCAACAATTCAACAACCCGGCAAATCCGGAAATCCACAAGCAGACCACGGCGGTGGAATTGTGGGAAGACACTGATGGCAAGATCGACATTCTCGTCTCGGCGGTCGGTACGGGCGGCACGATCACGGGTTGCGTGGAGTACATCAAGCCGAAGAAACCGTCTTTTCAAGCGATTGCAGCCGAGCCGAAAGATTCACCGGTCATTTCCCAGACGCTGGCTGGCCAACCGGTCAAACCCGGTCCGCACAAGATCCAAGGCACAGGCGCAGGCTTTGTTCCGAGCAACCTACATCTGAAAGATTCTGCGGGCAATCCGCAGATCGTTGAATGCGTTCAAGTGACCAATGACGATGCTTTTGCCATGGCCCGTCGGTTGGCCAAGGAAGAGGGTATCCTGGTTGGCATCTCCACGGGTGCCAACGTGGTGGCGGCTATCGAAGTAGCTCAGCGCCCGGAAAATAAGGGCAAGGTCATCGTGACCATCGCTTGCTCCACCGGTGAACGTTATCTAAGCACGGCCCTCGCGGCGGAAGCACGCGCGGAAGTGGGCGGCTGATAGTTACGTGAGACTCTTGATGCGCGCTGATTCGACCTGAATCGGCGCGCATCTTTGTTTTCCGGGGCAGAAATACCAAAACCGGCGGCAAAAATAGTTGTTGCGTTTCTGCGGGTTTCGCCGTAAATAAAGCCTGTCGAAGGTTCAAAGTCTGTGGCAGAAACAGCATAGACGTTTTCCAAAGTTCACTTTTCCATCAAATTTTCGGAAGGGTTTCAGCCTTCGGTCCAACATTTTTTATGAGTGATACGCAAGTCAACGGCGATAAAACGTCGAATCCCAATTATGGTGCCGGCTATCTCGAAATATCCGAGAAAGGTTTTGGATTTCTGCGCACGGCGCAAAATCATTTTCACCCCAAGCCCACTGACATCTTTGTCACGCCCGATACCATCCGCCGCAGTTTCCTGCGCGAGGGCAGTTTTATCGAAGGTCCCACCCAGCCGCCGCACCGCGGCACCAGCCCGCAGCTTAAGGCCGTGGATCGCGTCAACGAAATGGCTTTCCAGGATTACACCAAGGCGGTGCGTTTTGAGAACCTGACGTCGATCGATCCGATCGAAAAATTTCAACTGGAAACCTCGCCGGATTTGATCGAGACCCGCGTGATCGATCTCGTCACGCCGATCGGCAAGGGCACGCGCGGCATCATCGTGGCTCCGCCGCGGACCGGCAAGACCACCATTCTCAAACAGATCTGCAACGCCATCACAACGAATCATCCGGAAGTACACGCAATGGTTTTGTTGATCGATGAGCGTCCTGAAGAAGTCACGGATTTTCAACGCTCGGTGAAGGCGGAAGTGGTCGCATCGTCCAACGACATGGAACTGGAAACGCACGTACGCCTTTCGCGGTTCATGATCGAACGTTGCCGCCGTATCGTGGAATCCGGCAAGGACGTTTTTGTGCTGATGGATTCGCTCACCCGTATCGCTCGCGCTTATAATAGCGTGCACGGTGGTTCCGGACGTACGATGACCGGCGGCGTGGATGCGCGTGCGCTGGAAATTCCGCGCAAGATGTTCGCCTCGGCCCGTAAAATTGAAAACGGCGGCTCGCTCACCATCATCGCCACGGCGCTGGTGGACACGGGCTCCCGCATGGATGAACTCATCTTCCAGGAATTCAAAGGCACGGGTAACATGGAATTGATCCTGGACCGCAAACTTTCCGACCGCCGTCTGTATCCCGCGATCGACATCCCCAAGAGCGGTACGCGCAAAGAAGAAAAATTGTTCCCGGCCAAAAACCTGGAAGCCATCCGCAAGCTCCGCCGCACGATGGTGGACTTGAATCCTATCGAAGCGATGGAAACGCTGACAGCCGCGTTGAAGAAGCACAAGACCAACGACGAACTGTTGGCCAAGCTGGACAAGGGCTGAGGATTGCCGGTAGATCGTTAAAAGGCATCGCATGCAACGATCAAACGATCCGGCCGCTTCGGTCTATCCGTCGTCGCGTCCCCCCTTGGAACGGATGCTGCGCATCCATCAAGCACTCCAGGCTGGCGGTTATCCCAATGCGAACAAGATCGCGCGCGAAGTCGAAGTTTCCTCCAAGACCATCCACCGGGATATCGAATTCATGCGCGACCGGCTCAATCTGCCGGTGGAATACGACGCCAGCCGTAACGGTTATTTCTACAACGGTGAAGTCAGCGGTTTTCCCACCATGCAGATCACCGAGGGTGAGATCTTCGCGCTCGTCGTCGCGGAAAAAGCCCTGCAACAATATCGCGGCACCAGTTTTGAAAAGCCGCTATTGAGCGCCATCCGCAAGATGGAACAGGCTTTGCCTGACACGATTTCCCTGAACCTGGCGGACATCGAGCAAACCATATCCTTCCGTACCCGGGCTGAGCCGATCCTGAATCTGGAGATCTTCGACAAGCTGGCCAAAGCGGTTTCCCAGCGCCAGCAACTTGAATTGCATTATCGCAAGCCTGGCCAGCCGGCGGAAAAACGCCTGATCGATGCGTATCATCTCGCGAACATCAATGGTGAATGGTATCTATTTGCCTTTGACCATGCCCGCAAAGATCTGCGGACTTTTGTGCCGGCGCGCATCCAATCGATCAAGCCGACGGGCAAAACATTTGAACGCACTCAAAAATTTTCCTTGGAGAAAAGATTGCGGGACAGTTTTGGCGTTCATTCGGGGGAAGGTGAATTTGAGGTGGTCATCCGGTTCAACGCCCGGGCGGCAGATTACATCCGCGAAAAAAAATGGCATCCGTCGCAAAGCTTGCGGGACCTCAAAGATGGCGGCGCGGAGTTGAAGCTGAAACTTTCCAGCCTGGCTGAAGTCCAACGCTGGGTGCTGAGCTGGGGTGGTGATGCCACGGTGCTCAAACCGGCGGAATTGATCGAATCCGTGCGTACTGCGGCGCAGCAGATCCTCGCCGCTAAATAAATTTGCCGGGGTTCAAGATGCCGTGCGGATCCAAAGCGGTCTTGATGGTGTGATGCAGATCAATCGACTGTTGAGAAACGGCTTGCGGCCACCAGCGTTTTTTAGCCAGCCCTATTCCATGTTCGCCGGTGATGGCACCATTGACGGAGATCACCCAACGGAATAATTCGTCCAAACACGCTTCAGCGGCTTTCTTGGAGCCGGGCTGCGTATAATCCACCATGACGTTCGTGTGGATGTTGCCATCGCCGGCGTGGCCGAAGCAGGCGAGCTGGAGGCCGTGTTTTTTTTGCAACCGGGCGGCGAACTTGAATAGATCTTCCAAACGACCGCGAGGTACCACGACATCTTCGTTCAATTTGGTCAGTCCGGTATCGCGCAAGGCGTAGGAAAACTCCCGGCGGATCTGCCAGATCGCTTCGCATTGTTCGCTGCCAAAGCCGCGCTCGACGAACAACGGTTTTTGACGGCGGATAATTTTTTCCACGGCCACGATCTCCTGGCGCACGGAATTTTCCTGTCCATCCAGTTCGCAAATGAGGTGTGCCTGGCAGCCCAGCAAACGCTTGCTACCGGTGCGGCGGGCAGCGGCTGCGAGGGTAAATTGATCCGCAAGTTCCGCGGCGCAGGGTAGAAAGCCGGCAGCGAAAATGGATTGCAGGGCGTGCACGGCGGCATTCATGGAATCGAAGCCGACCGCCAGGTTGGCGCGAAAGGGCGGAAGGGGAATGAGTTTCAACGTCGCCTCGGTGATGACACCCAACAAACCTTCGGAACCGACAAACAGGCGATGCAGGTCGAATCCGGTTTTGTTTTTGTGGGTGCGCCCGCCGAGCTTCACGATGTCGCCATTGGTGAGCACCACTTCCAGGCCCAGGACATAGTCCCGTGTAACGCCGTATTTCAAACAGCGCGGACCGCCGGCGTTGGTAGCGATATTGCCACCCAGCGAATTATTCGCGCGGCTGGCGGGGTCAGGCGGATAGAACAACCCCATTTTTTCAACGGCTGCCTGAAATTCTGCCGTGTTGACGGCGGGTTGAACCACGGCAACGAAATCGCGCGGATTGATTTCCCGGATTTTGCCCATGCGTTCCGTGGACAGGGCAAGACCGCCATGCATCGGCACACAGCCGCCGACATACCCATGACCCGCACCACGGGCGGTCACGGGAATTTTGTTTTCATTGGCAAACCGCAGGATGGCGGAAACCGATTTGGCGGAGCGGGGCAGGGCAACGGCATCCGGTTGGTGGGTGGCAAACCATTTATCACCGGCGTATTTGGCGAGCGTGGCGGGTTCGAGAAAAATTTCGCCGGGCAACCGTTTTTTGAGGCGCTGGAGCTGGCTGGAATATTTCATTCGGCCGAAGACTTCACATCCGGTGCGTCTAGAAATTCCTTGGCGGCGGACAATTGGTCTTCCGGCACCTGTACCCGGATGCCACCGACGGCGAGTGAGTAACCTTCCGTGCCGAGCGCGGAATTTTCGTTGGGGATGAAAGGGGCAAAACCCGCTGCTTCCAATCGCGAGCGGACCAGTTGCGTGTCCGCTGGATTGAGACCGGTAAAGACGGTGACGAGTTTCATTTCAAGGCCTCCTCACGGATCTCGGCGAACACTAGCACTCCCGCGCCCGTTTGCACGGTGCTGAGTACACGGGTCTCGACGATATGTCCAACGTGCGACTGGCCGTTGTTGACCACCACCATGGTGCCATCGGGCAGGTAACCGATGCCCTGACCCTTATCGCGACCTTCGCGCACGATCTTTAACTGGATGCTTTCACCGGGGATTAGTGCGGTTTTCATCAGGTGTGAAATCTCATGCAGATTCACACACAGGACACTTTGAAGGCCGGCAACCTTGGCGAGATTGGAATCATTGGTGAACAGCTTGGCGTTCAAATTACGCGCCAGGCGCACGAGTTTGGCGTCCACGCCTTTTTCCTCGGGGAAATCACCATCATGGATGCGCACCTCGATCTTGGTGTTGTGCTGCAGCCGGTGCAACATCTCGAAACCGCGCCGACCGCGCGCGCGTTTGATGTCATCCGCGGAATCGGCGATTTGCTGTAGTTCCAACAGCACGAAACGGGGCACGATGACCAGACCTTCGATCAGCCGCGTCTCGATTAGATCGGCAATACGACCGTCAATGATCACGCTGGTGTCGAGCAGCACAAAATTATCCGGCTTGTTCTGCGGGGAAAAGCGGACGTAGGGAATGATGAGCGAGAAATCTTCCTTGTTGCTGCGCATGGCCAGGACGATGCCGATGTAACCGAAACTGAGGAACAACCCGAGGCGGATGAGCCACCGGGCTTTTTCATCGGTATTTTCAAACAGGCCGGAGCGGTCGATCAGCATGGCCACGCAGGTGCCAAGCAACAGGCCGAAGGTGGTGGCGGAAAATGCGCGCAACGAAAAGCCCTTGAGCATTTCGTCCACCGCGATGAGCAGCCAGGCGAAACCAAAGCCGATGACCATGCCTTGGGATGGGTGATTGATCCATTCCGGCTGCATCTGGCTCAGGGAATAGCCTGCGACTGTGCACAAGCCGGCAAACAGGATTCGGATAGGCCAAAGCGGACTCATTAAGCGATTATTTAGAGTGGGTGGTGGTGTTCGTGCTGGTCACAACCGGTTTGTGCGACCACATGATGCCCCACAATCCATGCCGGTTCAAGTTGCTGCTGGTGATAGATAGGTTGGCGGCAATATCCAAAACATTGGTGGCCAGTTCTTGATTTTGTAAAACGGCACCTGCCAGACCTTTGCCAGCCTGCAAATCAGCGGCCACCTGTTTCAAGGTCACAGTGATGTCATCGATGTTTTTGGTGGCTTCCTGGATGTTCACACTGTTGGTAGCCAAAACATTTTGGGCTGAGCCCGCCAGTTGCGTGAGTTCCTGGGAGAAATAGACGAGATTGGTCACAGCGATGCTGGCTTGCGAACCGTTGGTGGCCACCAAAGCGTTGATGTTTTGCACCGCATCGAGAGCCTGTTCAGTGAAGGCTTTCATATTGGTCAATGCCACACCAAAGGTGGAGAGGGTTTGCGCATTGAGAACCTGCTGGCGGAGGTCGGAGATGGAATCATCCAACTTCTTGGCGGTACCATCCAGGCGGTTGATGAAGCCGGCCGCGCTACGGGCGACTTCCTGCAGATCGAAAGGTTCCTGGCAATAGATCTCGGCGTTGTTGGTCAGCAGCGGGGGTGTGTTTTCCGTGGGGACAACCGAGACGAATTGATCGCCCAGAAATCCCGCCTGCTCGATGACGAAGCGCGCGTCGTGGTAGATGGGATAGTCGTTATATATTTGCAGGTAAATGGTGACGCTTTTCCCATCGGCAGCGAGGTTAATGTCTTTCACCACGCCGACCTGTACGCCGGCGAGTAACACGCTGGCGCGGGGTTTGAGGCCGCCAACGTTCACGGCGTTCAGCTTGAGCAGATAGGTGCCGCGAAAGGCGCTGGTGCCTTTGCTAAACTGCAACAACAGCGTGGCCAACAAGGCCAGTCCGATGAACACGAACAGGCCGACTTTGAGTTCCAAACGAGATTTTTCCATGGTCTAAAATTGAGTTTCCTTCAGGTCCGCCACCCCGTCAATGAACTGTCGCACAATCGGGTCTTTGGAGGCAAATATCTCTTCCGGTGTGCCGTGCGCATACATCTTCTTCGCGTGCAGCATAAATACATGAGTACCCACCCGGCTCGCGCTCCGCATGTCGTGGGTCACCACCACGCTCGTCACTTTTAGCTGGTCGCGTACCCGGATGATAAGTTTGTCGATGCTGTCCGACACGATCGGATCCAGTCCCGTGGTGGGTTCATCGTAAAGGATGATTTGCGGTTCGTAAATGATGGCCCGGGCCAAGCCCACGCGCTTGCGCATGCCGCCGGAGAGTTCGGCCGGATTTTTCTTTTGCGTTCCGGGTAGATCGACCATTTCGAGGGTGGCTGCCACGCGCCGGGCGATCTCCCCGCTCGTCAGCGTTTCATGTCGCAGCCCGAACGCCACATTTTCCGCCACGCTCATGGAATCAAACAATGCCGCACCCTGGAATACCATGCCGAATTTTTTCCGTATCCGCAGCAACTGGCGCTCATTCATGCGCCCGATGCTTTCGCCATCCACCAGAACTTCGCCGGAATCCGGATGCAACAGGCCGATCAGGTGTTTGAGCAGGACGCTTTTGCCTCCGCCGCTGCGCCCGATGATCGCGGCCGATTCACCGGTCTCGATAAACAGATCCACCCCTTCGAGAATCGGCTGGGTGCCGAAGCTTTTTTTAAGGTTGCGGGTTTCAATCATACGCCGAGCATGACGGCCAGTTGTTCGAGCGCCATGGTAAGGAAAAAATTCGTGATGAGGATGGTGATGGAAGCATAGACCACCGCTTCCGTGGTCGCCTTGCCGACGCCTTGGGCGCCGACGCCACAAGTAAGGCCCTTGTAGCAACCGATGAGTGCGATGATGCCGCCATAAACAATAGATTTGATCAGTCCAATCATGACGTCCGAGTCATGCGAATATTTGAGCAGGTTGTACCAGGAATAGGCCGGGTCGATGCCCAGGAGGAAAACGCCCACCAGATAACTGGCACCAATCCCAACGGCCATGGATTCGATGGCCAACAGCGGCAGCGCAATATTCGAGGCCATGAGACGTGGGGCAACGAGATAATCGATCGGGTGGGTGGCGAGAGTGCGCAACGCATCAATTTGTTCGGTTACCCGCATGGTGCCCAGTTCGGCGGCAATTGCTGCGCCCACACGTCCGGCCACCATCAATGCCGTCAACACTGGTCCCAGTTCGCTGCACATGGAGACGCTGACGACGGCCAGGGTGGCTGTATCCATCTTGATCTTGTGAAACTGGAAATAAGTTTGCGCTGCCAGCACCATGCCGGTGAAAGCCCCGGTGATGATGACCACGGATTGCGATTTGATGCCAATGAAATAGATCTGGTACAGCAGGTCGCGGCGGGAAAATTTGAAGGTGAGACTTGAGGCGATCGCATCCCGCGAAAGCACGGCGATGCGGCCGAGTCCGGCCAGCCACTCGCCAATCCAGGTTCTGCCCAAAAAATTCATCGGCGGGCAACCTAACAAATCTCATTTCATTTTGCCATGTCCCTTTTTCGGCAACGGCAAAAGATGATAAGATCAGGTAAAACGGCGGCGTTTTTCAAAAAAAATCGGATTCAGACACAAAAAAAGACTGGCGGTTGTTCACTTGAATCAACCGCCAGCCTCTAGGGTTGGCAGAAAAATCTTTTTTATTATCGCTCGCTAGTGTTTCCAGACCTGCCACCAAGCCTTGGATGAGCCGGGCAGGCGGGCCAGCAATTCTTCCAGCGGAATCGGTTGACCGTTCTGAATAACACGCATCAACTGGCCGGAAGAGTCGTAAATCGCGCACTCTGAGGCGGGGTCGGCAGTCACGTTTTGAATGGCTTGCTGCCGGGCTTCTTCAAAGGAGGCGCAAACCTGCCAGCCGTCCTGACCGTTCTCATTGTCGAGATAAGACCGTCCATCGGGCGGGAAAATAAAGCCATCAGAGATCTCCATGCGGCAAACGGCGAATTGGCCAGTTTGGAGCTCAGGGAAATCGATGGCATAAAACTGGGGAGAGCCGGCTTCGACCTTTTCGCACAGGGCCACGGGGTTGTCTTCCTGGTGGAGGTACGTCGTGTTTTCGATTATGGAACTGCGGGCACTCATCAAACTTCGTACGCATAACTTATTGTATTTATGCCCGTTCCGACAACTGCCCCTTGGGGCAGGTGAGTGGGTGAAATTCACCGCATAACACTTAAAAACCCCGCTATGTAGCCTATAAAGAGCGAAACCTAGAGGTAAACCGAGAGGAAATTATTCGGCTGGAGGCTCGCTTTTGAAGAGGCCGAGTTCTTCCGTGAGCCGAGTCAATTCCGCAACTGATTGTACCTGCAATGTTCTGGTGAGATTGGTGCGATGAAGCTTCACGGTCCGTTCGTTGATGCCCAAATCATCGGCGATTTGTTTGTTGAGACGTCCGCGTACGACGTGGCCGAGGACTTCCAATTCGCGGGCGCTGAGTTCGGCGAATTTGGTGCGCAATTCCTGGAGGCGTCCGCGTTGACGGCGTTCCTTGGCATCGCGGGCGAGGGCGCGCTTGATGGCTTCAAGCAATTCTTCCTTCGGGCCGAGCTTCGTCAAAAAATCTTCCGCGCCGCGCCGCATGGCGTGAACGGTCTTGGGAATGTCGCCCTGGGCGGAGAGGAAAATCACGGGCATGGGATTGGCGGATTTGCGGAGGGCTTCCTGCAATTCCAATCCATTCAATCCGGGCATCTCGAGATCCGTCACGACGCAGCCACACATTTCGGGCGACAATTTTTTGAGAAAATCCTGGGCCGATTCAAAGGCTTCCACCGGATGACCGGCCGCCCGCAACAAACGCTCGGCGGACTTCAGGAAGGAAGCGTCGTCATCGAGGATGTAGATCGTGGGTATGGGGGCGGTGGGATTCATGATTTAATCAGCCGGTTGCAGGGTGAAAATAAAGGAGGCGCCGCGGTCGGGGTTGTTCTCGGCGCGAATCGTGCCGCCATGCGCTTCGATGATGGTTTGCGAGATCGCCAAACCCATGCCCATGCCATCGGATTTGGTGGTGAAAAAGGGATCGAACACGCGGGACACTTTGTCGGCGATGATGCCGGTGCCGCGATCCTTGACCACGACTTCAACGATGCCTTCATCTGTCACCCGGGCAATGATGGACAGCAGCCGGTCGGCGGGGCGGCAATCTTTCATGGCGTCCATACCATTCAACATCAGGTTCAACAGTACTTGTTGGAGGTGGACGCGATCACCGAGGACCAGGGGTAATTCCGGTGCGACGCGCATGGTCAGAGAAATCTTGCGGGTTTGGGCGTCGGGCCGGGCAAGCTGAATGGTCTCTTCGATCAGGCCGTGGAAATCCAACGGATCGGATTCCAGACTGCGACGCTTCAAGAGAGAGCGCATGCGGTTGATCACGTTGCCGGCGCGTTCGTTGTCCTTGCGGATGTCGCCGAAGATGGCGCGGATCTCGGTCAGATCAGGTTTGTCCTTTTGCAAAAAGAGTTCACCGGCTTCGGCGTTGCGCAGGATGGCGCCCAGTGGCTGGTTCAATTCATGGGCGAGGGCGGAGGCGAGCTGGCCCATGGTGGAAACGCGGGAGACGTGGGCGAGTTCCATGCGCTGATTGAGGACTTCGATCTCGGCGAGGCGGCGCTGGCGACGTTGCGTCAGCAGGGCGGCAATAGTGAAGGCCTGGGCTATGAACACGGCGAGGGAAATGAGAATCAGGTTGCGATGTTCTTCCCACAAGGTTTCCGGCCGGTAACGGATATCGCAATCCACGGGAACCCGGCTCTCTTTGATATGCCAGCGTTGCAAGGCATGCCAGTCCACCATCTGGGTGCCTTTGGTATCCACCTGGATGGGCAGAGTTTTGGGGTTGGCGCCGGTCAATACCTGGCTGGCCAGTTTCGCCGCCTGGGTCCCGAGATTTTCTGCGTTCACCAGCGCGCCGCCAACCGCTCCGCTGCCCAAGGCTGAGGCTCCCAAAACGTAGACCGGCACATTGGCGACCGGAACCAGCATCTGCGCCACTTGAGACATGAAATAGCGCTGGCCGGCCACATCCTGCTGGACCGTGGTCAACAAAATGACGGTGCCTTCAGGTAGATCTTTGACAGCGGCAGGCAACTCTGCAATGGGGCGGTTGGTCCAATATTCAAATTGCACGCCTTCGACAGTGTGCGCCACTTCCTCAATGCGGTTCAGAGTGGCATGGTCGGTTTCGGAGACACCGCCAATGACAATGACGCGACGGGTATCCGGTTGAAGTTGTAACATCAAACCGACGGTGCCCCGCAGATCGAACCGTTGAATGATGCCGGTGACGCCAAGTTTGCTGAGATTGGACGGGACTTCCAACTCGTTGACCGCTACGAACACCACGGGCACGTTGGGAAACACCAAATTGGGCAATTCTCCGACAATGCTATAATTGCGCGTGGGCACGGCTACGATGAGATCCAGGTGCTGGCTGGCATATTTTTTACCCAGATAATCCTGGAACAGGTGATAGTGATTCGTATCGGAAAAACGGCTGGCATCCAGATGTTCCGCGTAGAATTCGATCTCGTTGGTGCTGGCGCGTTGCATCTCTCCCCGAAGGGATTGTTCCAGCATGAGGCTGCCGGGGGATTCGCGGCCCTCGCTGAAAAGCATCAAGACCCGCTTGACTTGGGGATGGGAAAACAGATTGGTACCCTGGGCCAGTAAGGTGGAATTTCCGAAGAAAAGACCAAGCGTGAAAACAATCAGCACCCGTCCAGCGAAACTGGCTTTCCGTGTGAAATTGTTTCCGAGGTGAATCAATCTGCTATAAGCGTAAAGATTACATCGTTTCTTTCAAGCTAATCCACAACGTGTTCGGATAATCCATTGTGGTTGCTAAAGCTTGTTTTCTTGAACGGGAGGGGTGGTGCGCGCGAGGTGGCATTTGCATTGCCAAAGTTTGGACTACGGGCTAGAAGTGCCGGACATCTTGATGGACTTAACTTCAAACCATTGAACCAATGAAATCAACGGCTTTTACTTTGGTGGTTTTGGCCTATATTTGCGGCATGGTCACTGCGCCGGCTGAACAGCAAAAGATTTCCCAGGCGGACAATGCCTTTGCTTTTAAACTACTAGGTGAGCTTGCGAAGCAACTGCCCCCTGAGAATATCTTTATTTCGCCCTATAGCGCGGCCACGGCGCTACAGATGGTTGCCAGTGGTTCGGCAGGCAGTACCAAGACGGAGATGGAGGCGGTGATGGAAACGTCCGGCCTGTCGTCCGCACAGGTTGGTTCCGGCAATCTGGCCATTGCCACATCCCTGAACACCGGCATAAGCAATGTGGCGCTAACCACGGCGAACGCGGTCTGGTACCAGCAGGGTTTCGTCGTGAACTCAAATTTTATCGCTCACGTTCGCCAGGCTTTTGGGGCCACGTTCGATCCGCTGAATTTTGCGGACCCGGCCAGTGTCGATGTCATCAACCGCTGGGCGCATGACCAAACGCATGGACGGATTGACCACATTGCCGATGGGATGATTGATGCGAACACCCGGCTGTATCTGGCCAACGCCGTTTATTTCAAAGCCAAATGGGCTGACCCTTTCAAGCCCAGCGCCACGATCGACCAGCCGTTTTACCTGCGGACGGGTGGACAGGTGAACGCGCACATGATGGGCAAGTCGGGAGCATTTGCCTACCAACGTGGCCCGGATTATGAGGCGGTGCGACTGCCGTATGAGAACAAAAACCTGGCCATGTACGTTTTCCTGCCCGACACCAATTCCAGCCCGGAAAAATTGTTGAGCCGCTTCAGTGGTGACGGCTGGCAACGGACAGTTAAACCTGGTTTTACAAGCAAGTCGGGCATTTTGAAACTTCCGAGATTCAAGTTCGATTACACGATAAAATTAAATGACGCGCTCATGACCATGGGCATGAAAGCGGCCTTCAGCATGGCTTCAGCCGATTTTTCCGGCATCGGCCATGAATTATTCATTTCCGGTTTGCTGCAAAAGGCTTTTATCGAGGTAAAGGAAGAGGGTACGGAGGCTGCCGCCGTTACGGTCATCGCGATTGCCGGACGGGCGATGGTACGACCCCCGGCCGATTTTTTTAACATGGTTGTGGACCGGCCCTTTCTGTTTTTGATCGAGGATAATCAGACCGGGGTGATTTTGTTCATGGGGATGGTTTTTGATCCCGTAGAAAAGTGATGCGGTCAAAAGTGATGTGGTTACGCGGGATTTGACCGCGTCGTGGTTTTTCTGCACAATTCCCCGCATGGCAAGCAGTTTCGGACATCTGTTCCGTATCACGACGTGGGGTGAATCTCATGGCGGTGGCGTGGGTGTGGTGGTGGACGGTTGTCCGCCGCGTATGAAATTGTCCGAGGCTGACATCCAGCCGGACCTTGACCGTCGCCGTCCCGGCCAGTCTAAAATCGTCACTCCCCGCAAGGAATCGGATACTGTGCAGATCATGTCCGGTATTTCCACGACGGGTAAAACCTTGGGCACGCCGATCTGCCTCTGGGTGAAAAACGAGGATCAGCGCTCCGAGGCTTACAATGAGATGAAGGACAAGTTCCGTCCTTCGCATGCGGATTACACTTATTTTGCCAAATATGGCATCCGTGCCTGGCAGGGCGGGGGACGCGCCAGCGCGCGCGAAACCGTGGGTCGCGTCGCCGCCGGGGCGATCGCCAAAAAGATTTTGCGCGAGAAATTCGGCGTCGAAGTGCTCGCCTACGTCAAGCAGGTCCAAAAAATCATCGGCACGGTGAATCCCGACTCCGTCAAACTGAAGGATGTCGAAGCGAACATCGTGCGCTGCCCGGATCAAAAGGCGGCGGAGAAGATGATCCGGCTGATCGAAAAAATGCGGCGCGAAGGCAACACGGTGGGCGGGATCGTGGAAGGCATCGCGCGGGGTGTTCCGGCGGGTTGGGGTGAACCGGTTTTCGACAAGCTGGAGGCAGATCTGGCGAAAGCCATGTTGAGTTTGCCGGCATCCAAGGCGTTTGAAGTGGGCTCCGGTTTGGGCGGCATTTTGCTGACGGGCCGCGAGCATAACGATCTGTTCAGGGCGCGGCAGGGCAAGGTATTCACCACCACGAACCGTTCCGGCGGCATCCAGGGCGGCATCTCGAACGGTGAGACGATCTTTTTCCGCACCGCTTTCAAGCCGGTGGCGACAGTCATGCACGAGCAGGATACGGTGGATGAGCAATTCACGAATACCACATTGAAGGGCCGGGGTCGTCATGATCCATGTGTGCTTCCGCGTGCAGTGCCGATGGTCGAGGCCATGACGGCGCTGGTGCTGGTGGACCATGCCTTGCGGCAGCGGGCCCAGAGCGTTTGATTTTTTTGGACATTTATACGAAGCTGATTCAATCATCATAAATCATCATGGCTGAAAAAAATATCAACCAGATCTCCGCCGATGCGCGGAGACTGCACACGAAGGCCGTCGAGGCGGCACAACGGGAAAACACCGACTACGCCATCACCCTTTATTGCCAGGTGCTGGAAAAGGAACCCGGATTTTATGAATGCCGCCGCGCCCTGCGCGTGGAGGAATTCAAGAAAGCGGCCGCCAGCAGCGGCGGCTTTTTCAAGAAGATGATGAGCGGCGCCGGTTCTTCGCCCCTGCTGGCCAAGGCCAAGATGGCGTTGAGCAAGAGCCCGGCGGAAGCCATGGCGATCGCTGAGCAGATTTTGACCACGGATTTCACCAATGCCTCCGCGCACCGGATCATTGTGGATGCGTCCGTGGCTTTGGAGATGCCGAACACCACGGTGCTGGCCCTGGAGACGATGGCCAAAAACTCACCCAAGGACAAGGCGCTGCTTATCGAGTACGCGAACATGGTCGCCGAGACCGGCACGGGCTCGGCCACGGCGGAAAAGATCCTGAACGATCTCATCCGCAGTTCGCCCTACGACCAGGATCTGTTGCAGGCGCAGAAAAATTTGTCCGCCCACAAGACGATGAACGAGGGCGGCTATGGCGCGCTCGAAGGCGGCGGCGGTTCCTTTCGCGACGTGCTGCGCAACAAGGATGAATCCGTCTCGCTCGAACAGGCCAACCGCGTGCAGAAGTCCGAGGATGTGACGGAACGGTTGATCCGCGAATATGAAGAACGGCTGCCGCGCGAACCTGATAATTTGAAGCTGCTGCGCTCGCTCGCCGAGTTGTACACGCAAAAAACCCAGTTCGACAAGGCCTTGGAGCTGTATGACCGGATCAAGAAGTCGGACATGGGCGGCGATGCGACCCTGGACCGCGCCATCATGGAAACGACGGTGAGGAAATTTGATGCGCAGACCAAACTGCTGGATCCCACCGCGCCGGATTACGAAGAACAGAAGGCGCGGATCGCCGCGGAGAAGGTTGAGTTCCAAATGATCGATTGCCAAAAGCGTGTCGAAAAATATCCGACCGACATGGGCATCCGTTTCGAGATGGGCCAGTTGTATTTCCAGGCCGGCAAGATCGCGGAAGCCACGGCGGAATTCCAAAAGGCACAGGGCAACCCGCACAAGCGCATCGCGGCGATGAACTACCTCTCGCAATGTTTTGCCAAGCGGAAGATGTATGACATGGCCGCCCGCAAATTGCAGGAGGCGATCAAGGAGAAGCCCGGCTTCGACGAAGAAAAGAAAGACCTGGTCTATAACCTTGGTTGCATGCTTGAAAGCATGGGCAAAAAGGAAGAGGCCATCGAGCAGTTCAAGATCATCTACGAAATGGACATCAGCTATCGCGACGTGGGCGCGAAAGTGGAGAGCTTTTACTCCGGACAGTAAACCCGCAGCAAGCTGCTCCGTAGAAAGCTTTGTGTAATGAAGGAAATCGAAGCGGGACAACTAATTATAGTGACGGTTTTTTTGAAAAGCTAAGCACCACCTCTCCCCATCCCTCTCCCCCAATTCCATTGGCGGAGAGGGGGATCGGAGCGTCGGTTTTAACAGCATCTCGTCCTAGCATCGCTGATTGACCGGGGAAGATTTCTACAGAGCAGCAGCAAGCCTGTAGCAAACCCGCTGGCATGAATTGCCGGCGGGTTTATTTTTTCTTGGAGAACGCAGCGTCAAAGGCCGCTGCGTTGGGCGTGAAGTCCAGCTTGCGCACGAATTCACAGCTTTCGGTGGCGCCATGCACGCGGTCCATCCGGCCATCTTCCCATTCCACGGAGAGGGGACCGCGATAGCCGACGTCATTGAGCGCCACGATGATCTCCTCAAAGTTGATGTCGCCGTGGCCCAAGGAGCGGAAATCCCAAAAGCGGCGCGGGTCAGTGAAATCGGTATGACCACCGAAGACGCCCACGGAACCATCGCCATGCCCCCACCAGACATCCTTCATGTGCGCGTGGAAAATGCGCGAAGGAAATTCGCGGATGAACTTCACATAGTTCACGCCCTGATAACCAAGGTGCGAAGGATCGTAATTGAAACCAAAGCGCGGATGGTGCTTGACCGCTTCCAGAGCACGTTTGGCTGAGGCGATGTCAAAAGCGATCTCGGTGGGATGCACTTCGAGCGCGAAGTTGACGTTTTCCTCTTCAAACACATCGAGGATGGGCAGCCAGCGTTTGGCAAAATCAGCGTAGCCTTTGTTCAGAAAATCCTGGCTGGTCGGCGGAAAGGCATATAGCGCGTGCCAGATGGAGGAGCCGGTGAAACCATTCACGACGGCGGAAAAATTTTCGCCCTTGCCGGGGCGCGCATCAAAAAATTTCCGGGCGGCGCGGGCGGCGGCCTTCACTTTTTCGGCGGCGCGCTGGCGGACGCCTTCCGGTTTGCCATCGCCCCAGACATCGGCAGGCAAGATCGCCTTGTGGCGTTCGTCAATGAGATCGCACACGGCCTGGCCCACAAGGTGGGTGGAGATGGCAAAACATTTGAGGCCATGCTTCGCGAGCAGGGCCCATTTCTTTTTGCAATAATCCGGTTCGGCCAGGGCGCGATCCACTTCGAAGTGATCGCCCCAGCAGGCGAGTTCCACGCCGTCATAACCCATTTTTTTGACTTTGGGCGCGAGTTCGGCGAGCGTGAGGTCGGCCCATT
>Ga0206948_1070_pt1 | contig 28358 bp, 26 predicted proteins | sample Alteio_BWOrgHeat_FD_153236 | JGI IMG/M metagenome (GOLD analysis project Ga0206948, IMG submission 153236) | Enriched cells from forest soil in Barre Woods Harvard Forest LTER site, Petersham, Massachusetts, United States -... | ecosystem: Environmental > Terrestrial > Soil > Temperate forest > O... | reverse complement strand
CCGGTTTCAACGACCACACCCAGGTGAACAGCTCACGCCCGTGCGGATCAGCCACGGACAGCGCCAGCGCATCGGCCAGCCGCGTGTTCGCCGGAGGACGAAATTTCAAAGTGCCTTTGCCGCCCGGCGCAATCGACGGTGAATCCAGCACGCCCTGGCTGATGACCGTGAAGCAGGAATTCGTAGACTGCGGCGTTGGGAACGTGCGCAATTGCCAGGTGAATTTGCAATCCCGCGCATCGGTGAAGGCAAAATGATTTTCCACTGAGAACACGCCGGGCGACTCGCGTTTGACCTGGATCGGCGACCAGATTTCTTTGATCGCATAATAGCTGCCTTCGCGCTGGCGATATGGTCCGACAATGCCATCCGGCGCTTGATTGCCGGCCACATCAATCTCGCCGGTGTCCGGACGCTTGATGCCGTCATCCAAAAATGCCCAGATGAAACCGCCGCCGAGATAAGGGCTCGCTGTCATCATGCGCCAATAATCATCCAAGCCCGCGCCCGCGCCGCCGTCATACAGGCCGTGCAAAAATTCAGTGGGCATGTAGATGTATTTGGCTGTGTCGTTGGTGTCCGCAAACGTCTTGCCGTTGGCGTGGTAAAAAAGCGGTGTGCCGGCGGCGGCCACCTGGGCCTGGTCATATTGCAGATAATGCGCCGCGTTCACGCCGTTGAAAGCCATCCACGGATGCAGCACCCGGCGTCGTTGCGGATCGAGTGCGGGAAAGATGCTGTCGAAGTTGGTGTTGAAACCGCCTTCGTTGCCGTTGTCCCAGAACAGGATCGCAGGATGGTTCACATCGCGCGCGACCATTTCCCGGACAAGTTTCGGCCCCACGTTGTTGTCGTAAAAATGGTGCCAGCCGCCGAGTTCATCCAGCACGTACAGACCGAGCTCATCGCACAGATCGAGGAACTGGGCATCCGGCGGATAATGCGACATGCGCACGGCATTGATGTTCCCGTCTTTCATCGTTTCGATGTCCAGCCGGTGTACCGCTTCGCTCAGGCATCGCCCGGAATCCGGCCAGAATGAATGGCGGTTCACGCCTTTCAAGACGACACGCTGGCTGTTCAGATACAGCCCGTCGCCATCGCGCACTTCAAAAGTCCGAAAGCCAAAGCGCTGCGTGAGCTCGTGAATCACTTCGCCTTTTTTCTCCAGCCGGACTTGAACGCGATACAGATTCGGCGTTTCGGCGGTCCATAATTTCGGCGCGGACACCGTGGCCTGCAATTGCACCGTGACGTTGGAGCCCATCGTGGCGGGCACCGAAAAAGGCTCGCCCACATTTTCGCCCGCGAGCGTTTGGATCTGCGCCGTCACCGCATCCGCGCTGGTGATGCCATCCAGAAACACGTTCATGGAAAAAGCGCCGTTCGCCTTGGCATCGATGGCTACGCGATCAATGAACTGCTGCGGCAGCGCATCAAGATGCACCGGCCGGTAAATGCCGCCGAAAACCCAGTAATCGGCCAGGCGTTCGGCATTATCGATGGATTGGTTGGCGGAATGTTTGGCCACATCCACTTCCAGCCGGTTGGTTTCACCGAACTTCACCAGCGAGGTCACTTCATATTTGAAACGGTAAAAGCCGCCCTGATGCATGGGGCCGGCGGATTCTCCATTTAGCTTGGCGTCCGTATCCGTCATCACGCCTTCGAACACCAGGAACACCCGCTTGTCCGACCAGCTCTGGGGCACGGTAAAATCGTGATCGTACAAACCATGCTCGCCCCAGGCATTGGTCATGTCCTTGTGATAATTCAGCGTGCCGAAACCGTGCACGTCCCATTGCGACGGCACCGGCAGATTCGTCCACACACCGGATTTCGCGCCCGAGGTGCAAAGAAATTTCCAGGGGATCGCATCGTCCTTGTCATGGCCGGAAAGAAATTGCGTTTCGGTCTGTTGCGCCCGGACTGAAAAGGCTGTCGCGAGCAACAAACATCCAAACGTCAACCATCGACCGGCGAATGATTTGAAATTTGAAGATTGAGATATCTCTGAAGCCTGGATGTTGGTGCTTGGAGTTTTTCCCACATTAGCCTTTCAGGTGCTGGCGAAATTCCGTCGGCGTCATGCCGGTATGATGCCGGAAAAAATGGCTGAAATAAAATTCGCTGGAGAAGCTCAACTGGCCGGCCACATCCTTGATCGACAGCCGCTTGTCCGCGAGCAACAACCGGGACTGGTCGAGGCGCGCGCGCTGGATGTGTTCATGCACCGTGCCCTGACCGGATTTCTGGAACGCCGCGCGCAGGCCGGAATAACTGACCTTGCCCACAATGGCCAGCTCGCGCGCCTTCCAATCGCGTAGCGGATTCGCGGAGATCGCGTTCAACACCCGGATGACCGGTTCCGGCAGCGTCGCATGCGGCGAATCCAAAAGATTGCGCGACATGAGCAGTTTGCCCAGCAGATTCGTGATCACCACGTGCACCTGCCATTCCCAGCCGGACGGGCGCCGCCGGACCAGCCGGAGCAACTCGCTCTGCATGCGGCTCACAAAACGGAAATCGTCCACCACGAATTCGGGGTTCTCCTCGTCATGGATGGCTTCGTGCCAGAATTCCAAACCGGGACCGCCGAAACGAAAACCGGTGATCGCCAGATGACGGCCCGGCGCAGGCAGATATGTGCGGGGTTTGCTCATATCCACAAGCCAGACTTTTTTCCCGCGCTTCAATTCAAAACGACTGGACTTGTGTTCCAGCTCGCCTTCACCCGATTGCACCCAAAAAAGATGCGCGCCGGGTTTCTCAAAACGTTCGTGACGGTCAGCCTGGGTCACGCGCCGGGAACCGATGGAAAAAAGATGCCACAACAACCGCCGCGCAATCGGCGACGGATCCACGAAAATCAAATTGTCAGTCGAGCCGGCCGGCTCAATGGGTTGTGCCACAGGCAATTCTTTAACAGACAAGGTCATAGGCTGTCTACTGGGTATGTCCTCATGTCGATAGCTTTTGTTCAAGATGTCCACTTGGCCGGCCACGCATAACTGCCCGGTTTGATGGTGAGCAGCACGGAATTATCGCCGTTCGCCGCCAGCGTGGCCACGCCCGGCGCGAGTTCGCGCAACACTTCCAGCCGCGCCCAACCCATGCGCCGCACCAATTCCGCCGCCGTCGCCCCACCCTCCGCAAACACCCGCGCCACCGGCGCCTGGCGCAACACCTGCGCCGCCACGCTCACCACGTCGTTCGATAATCTTTGCGCCACGTCCGTATCCCGGACCGGCGGCAGGCCGACGCCCAAGATCACGCGCGGCTGGGTGGCCAGCGCGGCGACGACGCGCTGCGCCACGGCTTCCACCGCAGCGGGCGTGAACTCCGCGCCCCACGCCAGTTCCTGCGGCAGGGCGAACACCGGCGTCTTGCGCAACCGCTCGGCGGTCACAAATTTTCGGGCCGATTGCGTGGCCGTGCCCACGATGAATAATTCGCGCCCGGATAATTTTTTGGGCAGGACCGCATGGCCGTTTTCGTGGACGGGATTTTCCACCTCCAGCAGCGCATTAAAAAATTCCGAGCCGCCCGCCGGCAGCATCTTCGCGTTGCAACTGGCCGTCCAGTTGTGGACATCCGCGGAAGTCTCCGCATCCCCGATCATGATCGTGCCATCCGCCAGCGACCGGTCGCCGTTCATCACGCGCATGGAAAATTTCTCCGGGATCTTCACCAATCGCAACACCTGCGAGGAACGGCGCGGAAAATGCGGGTCGCGCGCGAACTCGGTCTTGTGGATGGGCCGGCCTTGCAAAAAATAATGACCGTCCTTGATCGTGCGCCCCAGCGAAGGATTCGCCGGCAGCAACAATGCGCGCATGAGCTTCAACTGCTTCATGACCGCCTCGATCTCCGCCGTCACCTGGCCGCGCAGGACGGAATCCACTTTTTTGTAAATCCACTTGGCGCCTGCTTCGCGCAGCATTTTCGCCGCCGCCGCCGCGCGTTTCCCCGCCTCCGCCGGTTCGCACGCGCGCGAATCCGTGTCCACGCAGACGACATCCGCGCCGTTGCCCGGCCGGCCGTGACGCACGATCTCCGCGCACAAGCCGTGGCGCAAACCCACCGCGCCGATCTCCGCCGCGCCCGTCAGGTCATCTGCGATCACGCCGATCATGCGCGGGCCTTTCTCTTTTTACTTTTCTCGCGGCCAATCGCCAAATCCGTCGCCACCTGGATCGCCGAATACAGACTCGTCGGATCGGCCTTCCCCTGCCACGCAATGTCAAAGGCCGTGCCGTGATCCACCGAAGTGCGGATGATCGGCAGCCCCAGCGTGACGTTCACGCCCGTGTCAAACGCCAGCATCTTGAACGGGATATGTCCCTGGTCGTGATACAGCGTGACGATCGCATCAAAATGTTTCCGCTGACCGTTCGTGAAGACTGCATCCGGCACCAGCGGCCCGGTCGCGTTGATCTTTTTGCTGCGTGCGCGTTTCACCGCCGGCGCTACAAATTTCTCCTCCTCCAGGTTGCCAAAGAGGCCGTGTTCGCCCGCGTGCGGATTCAGCCCGCACACGCCGATGCGTGGCTCGCGCTGCAACAACTGGCGCAAAGTCTGCGCGGTCAATTCGATCACGTTCTGCACGCGCTCCACGGAAAGTTTCTTCGGCACTTCATGGTAACCGATATGCGTGGTCGCCATGCTCACCGTCAATTTATCCGAGTAAAGCATCATGCAACTGCGCTTCGCCTTCGTCAGAGCAGTGAAGATTTCGGTATGCCCCGGAAATTTCACGCCCGAAAGGTTCAGCGATTCCTTGTGGATCGGCGCCGTCACCACGCCATCGATCTGCCCGGCCAAGGCCGAGGTTATTGCCTGTTCGATATACTGATATCCTGCGCGTCCGCACGCTGCGGAAATTTTCCCCGGTTGCACCGCCTTCGCATCCACCGCCGCACAATCCACGATCAACGGTTGTTTCGGGCGTTTAAGCTTTTTCCAGTCGGCCAGTGAAATGGTTTCCACCGTGCGCGGCAAAGAACCTTTCCCCGCCACTCGCGCGATCACCCCCGCGTCCCCGAACAACACCGGCACACAGTTCTTCAGGACCGACCGCTCGCTCAAAGCTCGCAGGCAGATCTCCGGCCCGATGCCAGCCGGGTCGCCCATCGTCAATCCAAGGACGGGTTTGGACTTCATACACTGGCGTTCAACAAATGCAACTGCTCCATCTGGCTGCGGATCTTTTCCACTTCGATCGGCGGCAGCGAGTGCAACGGCGGCAGCACATCCGGCGCGCACAGCCCCTGGCAGTGCACCGCCGCTTTCAACGCCGCCAGCGATTCGTTCAACGTGCGGCCCTTCTGGTACACCGCCGCCACGTTGCTCATCCGCGCATAAAGATGTTCCGCCTGCGCCCAATCCGATTTTTGCGCCGCCAGGCAAAGTTCCCGGCACGTGTCCGGGATCAAATTGCCCACGCTCGGCACAATACCGTCCGCGCCCAGCTTCAAACCTTTTTCCATGAGCGCACCCACGCCCACGAAAACCGCGAAATCTTTTTTACCGCCGAATCGCGTCATCAATTCCTCCAGCCGGTGCAGGTTGTTCTCCGAGTCCTTGATGCCGGCGAGGCGCGGATGACCCAGCAGATTTTCCACCGCGTCCAGCGGGATCGAAAGACCCGTCGTCGGCGGCATATTGTAAAGCAGCAGCGGACCTTCAACTTTGTCCAACAGCGATTTGAACCACTCCTGCAATTTCGCCGCCGGGACCTTTTCCGCGATCGGCGGATGCGCCACCACCGCGTCGGCGCCCGCCTTCAAAAAGGCGTTTGCTTCGGCCATGTCCGAGTTGCGGATGTCGCCCAGCCCGGCAAAAACTTTTGCCCGCTTGCCAGTCCGCGCCACCACCCGTTCCACCAGTTGCAAGCGGTGCGCCGGCGGCACATACGCGCCCTCGCCCGTCGTGCCCAGCACAAAGATGCCGTCCACGCCCGCCGCCAGCAGCATGTCAGTCAACCGGTCCAGTGCCGGACCATCCAATGTCCCAGCCGCGGTGAACGGAGTCACCATCGGCACGACCGCCCCATGATATTTCAAGCCATTCTTCATGATAAAAATTCAGTATGCGGAGTGATAGATCTGCGCGGCGTCCGCCTCCGTCAACGGACGTAAATTATTCTTCAGCAGCCGCGTCACCTGCATCGCCGCCTGCGCCATCGGCGCGATCGCCTGGCGCGGGATGTTCAGTTCGGAAAGTTTTTGCGGCACACCGCAATCCCGCGACAGCCGCGCCAGGAATTCCACGCCGTGCTCCGCCGTCGTCAGCGCCGAACCGTTGCGCTCCACGCCCAGCGCCGCCGAGATGTCCGCAAACCGCTCCGGCGCCGCCGAGAAATTGAAACGACAGACATGCGGCAGCAACAACGCGTTCGCCACGCCGTGCGCGATGCGGAATCGCCCGCCCAGCGGATACGACAGCGCATGCACCGCCGCCGTGTTCACCGGCCCCAGGCACAACCCGCCGTAAAGACTGCCCAGCGCCATCGCCGCCCGCGCTTCCAGATCATTCCCGTCTTGCACCGCGCGCCGCAGATTCGCCGCGATCAATTTCATGCCCTGCAACGCATATTGATCCACGATGGGATGCGCAAATTTGTTCGCGTACGCCTCCAGGCAATGCGTCAGCGCGTCCAGGCCCGTCGCCGCCGTCACCGCCGCCGGCACTTTCACCGTTAGCAACGGATCCACGAACGCCGCGTCTGGAACCAGATACGGACTCACGACACCCTTCTTCAATTCGCTCGCCTCATCCAGCAAGATGGAATTCGGCGAAACTTCCGCGCCCGTCCCTGCCGTCGTCGGCAAACAAACCAGCGGCAGCGCGCGTCCTTGCACCAGATTGATGCCAAAGACCTGCGCCGCGCTCTGCTCGCCGTCCATCAACGCCGCCAGCAATTTGGCCACGTCGATCACGCTGCCCCCGCCCACCGCCAGAACCGCATCGATCTGCGAGCCGCGATTCTGCCGGAGCATCGCGTTAAAAAATTCCAGCGTCGGCTCCGCCGGAATGAACCCGGCTTCCACCACTGCGCTGCCCGCCTGCTGCAACGCCTCCACGAGGAAACCAATCTGCGGCCGCACCGACCGGCTCGTGACCAGCAGCACGTTTTTCACCTGCCGCTGCTTGAGATAATCCACCGCCTGCACGGCACAGCCGTTGCCAAAAACAATGCGCGTCGGCTGGAGCAAGGTCACAATATTCATACGCCACCCTCCAGTGCCATCGGCGCCACGGCTTTCCCCGTCGCACTTTCGCGCGTCAACGTTTTCCGTTTTTGCATCCAGCCCCAAAGTGTCCACTCGCTCTTCACACCCGCTTCCGGCGGAAATGCGAAACTCGCGAGATAACCGACCACCAGCACGATCACATGCCCGATCACGCCGATCATCACGCTCGGCCAGGTGAAATTATAACCGCCCAGATCCAGCATCTGGCTCTTGCCGCTCGTGAGAATCGCCCAACTGGTGAACACCAGGTTGGCTGTGATGCCGATCCACAAACCCTGCCGGTTCGCGCGGCGACTGAGAAACGCCAGCAGGAACATGCCCGCCAATCCCGCCGAGACGATCGATGTCGCCGCATAATAGAACGACAACGCGCTCTCGCTCTTCCACGCGATGAAAGCGCCGATGCCCGTCGCCGCGATCCCGCACACCGCCACGATGACTTTGCCCGCCATCAATTGTTGCCGGTCCGTCGCGCCCGGTCGCAGCTTGCGATAATAATCTTCCACACCCACCGCCGACAGGCAGTTAAGATCGGATGACATAGTAGACATCGCCGCCGACATCAACGCCGCCATGAAGATTCCCGCCAATCCCGCCGGGATTTTCGTCGTCAGGAAAAACGGAAACACCATGTCCGCATTCACTTTGCCGCCCGTGCCCATCAGCGAAGCCGGAAAGCTTTCGCCCGAAAGCTGGTAATACGCCCACAATAACGTGCCCACGAGCATGAACGCCGTCCACGCCGGCACGCACAACGCCGCGCCCAACGCCACGCCTTTGAAGGCGTCGCGATCCGACCGCGCCACCAGATAACGCTGCACCAGCGTCTGGTCGGCCGCATATTTCTGGAGGTACCAGAATCCGCCGTACAGCAGCATCACCCAAAAATTAGAATCCTGCGCCAGGTTGAAATCAAAACTGCCCAGGCTCATCTTGTTCTTTTCGGACGCCAGATGAAACGCCTGCGCCGCCCCGCCGGGCATGATCGCCAGCAACACGCCGATGACCACCAGTACGCCCGCCAGTTTCACGATTCCCTGCAACACTTCCGTCCAGATCACCGCTTCCAATCCACCCACCATCGTGTAAAAAACCGTCACGATGCCCACGCCCACGATGACCTGATATTTATCCCAGCCCGTCATGCCGCAGATCGCCGTCGTGATGGTGAAAAGCACAAAGCCCATCTTTGAAAAATGTCCTGCCGTGAAGGCCAGCGCACTGTACGCCCGCGCGCTGTACCCGAATCGCTTCTCAAAATATTCATACGCGCTCATGCCCACCGAATGGCGAAAAAAGGAGATCAACACCGTGCCCACCAGCAACAACACACCCACCGCCATGAAACCCGGCACCAGCAGGTTCCAGTTGCCCTTGTACGCCGCTCCCGGATACGCAATGAAAGTGATGCTGCTGATGATCGTCGCAAAAACCGACAGACCCATCGCCCACGCCGGAATGCGCCGCCGCGCCACGAAATAAGCCTCCGTGGAATCCTGCCGGCGCGCAAAGCGCAAAGCGATCGCCGCCACCGCCACGAAATAAATCGCGATGACCGCCAGATCCAATGTGCGCAGGCCGCCCATGCTCAGAGTCCTTCCTTTCCGGTGAACTGGCCTTTCACAAAACGTCCTTGAAAAGTCAGCTTGCCCGCTTCATCCCACTGCCGCACGGGGCCCTCCGCCACCATGCCAAAAAAACTCCGCGCCAGGGCGCGCGCCTCGGGCAGCGTGTTCCAGGTGGATTCGGATTTCCGGTTGCCGTTCGGCCAGTATTGTGACCAGGTGCTGCGATGACCTTTCAAGTTGTGCGACCATGTCCAAAGTTTTTTCCCGTCCGGCGTCCAATAATATTCCATGCCGGATTTGCAGCCGCTGATATACGTCACCTGATGCTGGCGCTGGCCATTTTCATAAAAATCCGTCGCCTGCCCGTCCAGCAGATAACGTCCGTTCGGACAGATCCGCGCACTCCACACGGAACGGACCTTGCCGTCCGGATACGATTCCGTGAACGGTTTCAATTCGCCGCCGCTGGTTTCCGGCGCGATATCGCCCGCATCCGACCAGATCCACGCCTCATTCAATTCATACTGCAGGCACGGTTGCGTTTCCGTGCTCAAGATATGGATCACGCCGTTCGGCGCCTGCCGGGCCGTCACGTAACCGAGCGTGCCGTTCGTTCCGCGCTCATGCTGCGGCACCTGCACCGGCAAGGTCTTGATATGCCACGTCGCGCCTTGATTGGTGGAAATGGCAACGAAACATCCGTTGCCGTTCTGCCATCCCGCCGGCGGCACGCGACCGATCTTCTGTAGATACGCATCGCTCGTGAAAAACAGATTGCCGTCCGCCAGCTTGATCATCGAGGGCCGCTGCCCGCTGCCCAACGGCGGAAACGGCGATGACACACCTTCGCTCCAGCTCGCGCCCCAGTTCGTGGAAAAATTCTTCGGCGACCAGCCTTCAATGGAATTGTTTTTCCCGCCGACCGACAACAGATCGCCGTGATCATCCAGCGGCACGATCACTGAATGCCGCCCGCTCGTGCGCCCGCCCATGTCATGCCAGTGCACGCCGTTATCCTGGCTGCGCCAAAGCAGGCTCTGCGCTTTCTCCCCGTCCATCGCAAAATACATCGCCCCATCCGGCGCACGAAAAGCAGAGGTGATCGGCTGCGGCGTCACGCTCTTCGCCGGCGCATCCAGTTGCGGCAGGGACAAGGTCCACGTCGCACCGTTGTTCGTTGAAGCCGCCATCTTGAACGGAGTGGAAGCAGACAGCTCCCGGCCACCGCCAAAAAACCGGATCGTCCCGTTATCATTCCACAAAAGACCGGACTGGTCGTTATAGCCCTCGAACTTGAAAAACAATTCCGGCAGGTCCCATTCCTCCGCGCCATAACGCAAACGTGCCTGGATGAAAGAAGTAGTCGGGTCCGCCTCCGCCTTGCCCGGCGGTGTGCTGAAATAAACCGCCAACGCATCGCCGTTCGGCAGGATCTCAAACCCCGGTGAATGATTGTGGGTGAAGACCAGCGGATCGAGGCCGGTGTAAGCCGCCACATTGCTCGTCGCATTCTCCGGCGGGATCGGCATCGCAAAGCGTACCGTGAAATACGGCTTCGCCGGGTCCGGTCCCAGCCGGGCAGCCGCGGTATCCTGCTTCACTGCGGATTGAGCGTAAGGCACCGCCCGCTCATCCAGTGTCAGTTGCAGGTGATTGGTGCCGTCATCCACCGAAATATTATTTCCCAGTTGAAATCCCCCGGCATGGACGATCAACGGCTGGTGCGCCTGGCCATAGGCAGAGAATCCGGTTGCCGCTACGGTCAGAGCGACAACCCTGACCAATTGAGCCTTTAGGGGGTTCAAGTACATGAGTGTTGTTTGGGACAAATATTTGTAACCCATTTTCACGGTTTCAGTCATGTAGAAAGCGCCAAACTATTTGATAATAATGCCAAACGGCACTTTCGTCAAAGGCCCTTGCCATCATTTTCCCCACCCCTGGCAGGGCACAAATGTCACCCAGGCAATACTTTTGTGTCCCACCCATCCCGCGTCGCTGGCCGCCCCAAAACCTTTGCCCGACTATCCGGCCCGGGCACTTCCCAATTAAATGGAAATAGCGTATTGACTTAATCTGCCCATTTGATAGATTCCGCGTCCCTTTATTTTGGATTTAAGATGAAAACGCATTTGCCGAAAGTGAATCTGGACCAGCGTAAGTGGCATGTGATTGATGCCGATGGCGCCGTGCTTGGCCGTTTAGCCGTGCAGGTAGCCGATATTTTGCGGGGCAAGAACAAGCCCGTCTATACGCCGCACCTCGATGCCGGTGACTTTGTCATCGTCGTCAACGCCGAAAAAGTCCGCGTGACCGGCAAAAAAGAGACCGCCAAGGAATACATGAGCTATTCCGGCTGGAAAGGTGGCGAAAAATACACCACCGTCGAACGTCTCCGCGCCTCGAATCCGGAACGCCTCATCGAACACGCCGTCAAAGGCATGATCCCCAAGAACCGTCTTGGCCGGGTGCTCCTCACCAAATTGAAAGTGTTCAAGGGTCCGAAGCACGACCACTCTGCGCAACAACCCGCTGTGCTCGCTCCCGCTAAATAATTTTAGTTATGGCTACGAAAACCACCAACGAATTCCTCGGTACCGGACGCCGGAAGACCTCCATCGCCCGTGTTCGCCTCGCGACCGGCAGCGGCAAGATCACCGTCAACGGCCGCGCTTTTGAAAGCTATTTCCCGCTCGAGACCCTGCGCGCCACCGTGTCGCAGCCGCTCGTCACCGCCGCTTTGACCGACAAGGTCGATGTGCGCGTCAACGTCACCGGCGGCGGCCCCAACGGCCAGGCCGGTGCCACCCGCCACGGCATCTCCCGTGCGTTGCTCAAGTTCGATACCAACCTGCGCCCCGCGCTCAAGAAGGAAGGTCTCCTGACCCGCGATCCTCGCGAACGCGAACGTAAAAAGTACGGCCAGCCCGGTGCGCGCAAGCGCTTCCAGTTCAGCAAGCGTTGATCCGCTGCAAACTTTCAAAACCCGCTGGCGAACGCCGGCGGGTTTTTTGTTTTATCAATCCATTTTAATACGGTAAAAGAAAGGTCGAAATGAACACGAAGAAAGTCGCCATCATCGGCGCGTCCGGTTACTCCGGCGAAGTATTGGTGCAGTTGCTGTTGAACCATCCGCACGCGGAACTGGTCGCCGTCACCTCGCGCCAAAATGCCGGCCAGACGCTGGCCCAGGTGTTTCCCAAATTCGCCAGCCATCCCAAATCCAAGACGCTCCGGTTCACCGACCCGAACTCCGGCGTGCTCGCCACCCAGGCGGATGTCGTGTTCCTCGCCCTGCCTCACGGCGTGGCCGCCGAATACGCCGTGCCCCTGCTCAACGCTGGTTGCACCGTCATCGATCTCAGCGCGGATTTCCGGCTCAAGAGCCCCGAGATCTATAAGGAATTTTATGCGCATGAACATCCCGCGCCCGACCTCCTGCAAAAAGCCGTCTACGGCCTGCCGGAAGTCCATCGGGAGGACATCAAGAAGTCGCTGCTCATCGCCTCACCGGGTTGCTACCCCACCAGCATCCTGCTTCCCTTGATTCCCCTGCTCAAGGCCGGTTTGATCAAGCCCGCTGGCATCATCGCCGATTCCATGAGCGGCGTCAGCGGCGCGGGCCGGAAAGCCGAACTCGACTACCTCTTCTGCGAATGCAACGAGAGCGTGCGGCCCTACGGTGTGCCCAAGCACCGGCATTTGTCCGAGATCGAGGAACAACTCTCGCTCGCGGCCAAATCCAAGGTCATCATCCAGTTCACCCCGCATTTGATCCCCGTCAACCGGGGCATTCTCACCACCTTGTACGTCGCACCCACCGAACATTTCAGTGATGCCGCCGGGGCGGCTGCCTTGTCGGAAAAGATTTCCGCCGCGTATCAATCAGCCTACGCTCATGAACCGTTCGTGCGTTTGCTGGAAGGCAAGTCGCTGCCGGACACAAAAAATGTCACGGGCACCAACGTCTGCGAAATTGCCTGGCGGCTGGACTCGCGCACTGGCCGGCTCATCATCATGAGCGCCGAGGATAATTTGGTCAAAGGCGCCAGCGGTCAGGCCGTGCAAAGCCTCAACATTGTCTGCGGCTGGCCGGAAACTGCCGGGCTCGTATGATTGCTTTCACGGAAACGACGCAATGATTCTTCCATTTAAGATTTGCGCCCCGTGACCGCTTTATCTGTCGGAAAAATCGCCTGGAACGCCGCTGATTACGCGGCTAATTCCACCGTCCAGCAAAGCTGGGCGCGCGAAACCATCGCCAAGCTGAACCTGCGCGGCGATGAACACATCCTCGATCTCGGCTGCGGCGATGGCAAAGTCACCGCCGAACTCGCCCGCGCCGCCTCCCGGGGTTCCGTCACCGGCACGGATGCCTCGGCGGAGATGATCGCCTTTGCCACGAAAACTTTTCCGCCGAAAAAAAATCCCAACCTGGCATTTCAGGTCATGGACGCGCGTAAAATCAAATTCCCGCGCCAGTTCGATCTCGTTTTTTCCAACGCCGCCCTGCATTGGGTGGATGATCATCAAGCCATCCTCGCTGGTGCCTCAGCGGTTCTAAAACCTGGCGGTCGCTTCGCCATTTCCTGTGGCGGCAAAGGCAATGCCCACGATGTTTTTCTCGCCTTGCGCCCGGAGTTGCGGCTCAAGAAATGGTGCGGCTTTTTTCGCAAGATGCCGTCGCCCTATCATTTTTACGCTCCGACGGATTACGAAAAATGGCTGCCCAAAGCCGGGTTCAAGCTCCAGAAAGTCGCGCTCACACCCAAAGACGCGACCTATGCCGGCGCCGATGGCTTCGCCACCTGGTTGCGGACCACGTGGATTCCCTATGTCCAGCGCGTACCGGAAAATCTCCGCGAGGAATTCATCGCCGCTGTCACGCAACGTTACCTCGCCAAACATCCCGGCGATTCGGCCGGCCAGATCCACGTCCGGATGGTGCGTCTGGAAATTGACGCCATAAAAGTTTGATAAGTACGCCCGGCTTTCGCAAATTTTCGCCTGTATCAATCATCCATGAAAAGTTCATTCAAAAGCATCAACGGCTCTGTCATCGCGCCCAAGGGATTCCGCGCCAGCGGCGTTTTTTGCGACATCAAACGCATCGGCACCGGCAAGGGTTCCAATAAGGGCCAGAAGCGCGATCTCGCGTTGATTGTTTCGGACACGCCCGCGACTGTCGCCGGCATGTTTACTACCAACCAGGTTTGCGCCGCGCCCGTCAAAGTCTGTGTCGAACGCATGAAGCGCGGCACCGCGCAGGTCGTCGTGGTGAATTCCGGCAACGCCAACGCCTGCACCGGTCGTCAAGGCATGGCCGATGCCCGCGCCATGGTGGCATTCACCGAACAGGCTTTGGATCTTCCGGCGGGCAGCGCGCTCGTGGGTTCCACGGGACGCATCGGCATGATCATGCCCATGGATAATGTTCGCGCCGGAATCGTGGATGCCGCCGTGGAACTCGGCGCCACTGCCGCTCATGCAGCTAATGCGGCGGAAGCCATCATGACCAGCGATTCCCGGCCCAAGCAGATCGCGATTGAATTTAAACTTGGCGGCAAAACGGTTCGTCTCGGCGGCATGTGCAAAGGTGCTGGCATGATTCAGCCCGGCATGTCTGCCACCGGCGCGCGTCCCGCCGCCCTGCCCCACGGCGGCCTGCATGCCACGATGTTGTGCTTTATCACCACGGACGTCGCCATTGAAGCTAGGGCCCTTAAGACCGCCCTAAACGAAGCCGTCGCCAATAGTTTCAACCGCATCACCGTGGATGGTGATATGAGCACCAACGACACCGTGCTCGTTTTGGCCAACGGCCAGGCCGGCAACAAGCGCCTCACCGCTCGCGATTCACAATTTGCGCTTTTTCAATCCGCCTTGAATCATGTCTGCCTCGAACTCGCCAAGATGATCGTGCGTGATGGCGAAGGCGTCCACCGCGTCGTCACCGTCCGCGTCACCGGCGCAAAAACGATTCAGGATGCCGATGCCGCCGCCCGCGCCGTGGCCAACAGTTCCCTCGTCAAAACAAGCTGGCACGGTGGCGATCCCAACTGGGGCCGCATCATCGACGCCATCGGTTATTCCTCCGCGACCGTGGTCGAGGAAAAGATCGACATCGGTTACAGCGCCGGTGGCAGCAAAAAGATTTTGTGGAGTCTCAAACGCGGCCAGCCAACCAAGGCGACTTTCAAACAACTCTGCCAGGCCGTCGCCCCTAAGGAATTCGACCTACACATCCAGCTCAATCTCGGCAAATCCCAAGCCGTCATGTACGCCGCCGATCTCACCGAGGAATACGTGGATTTTAACAAGGGTGATGTCGGCGATCCGGCCAGTTTGGGCGGCTGATCTTAAACGTTGGCCATTTCAAAGCTGCGGAGCAGCGTAAGAGAGTAGCCCACAGCGCAACTGTGGGTCATACGTACGACGAAAAAGCCCCGGCAGGGGCGATAGCATCGCGCCTCTTCCAATTTCCCCCAAGCTGCGTTCCATCCGTCGCAAGATACTGTCTGCCAATTGGCCGGCGAAACGCAAACATATCCGCCTCACTTGGCTGTTGACATTTCCGATTTGTGATACAAGTGTATCATTCTGAAGACAGCAACAGTTCGCGACTTGCGAAATAATTTCGCCCGGCTCTCCAAATGGCTCGAAAAAGGTGAGACCGTGGAAATCATCAAACGCGGCAAGCCCGTGGCCGATCTGGTACCCAAGACGGGCGGCCAGCACAAGACCTTGCTCGGCTGCACACCCAGCCTTTTTCCGCTCCCGGCTGATATTGACGAGCCGGTGGATGTGTCCTGGGAGGCGATGAAGTGAGATATCTGCTCGATACCAGCGCATGGCTGATGGCGGCCCTGCGTGAACAGACGCTGCCGAAGGACATCCGGTCGATGATGACCGCCAGCGAAACGCTCGGCTTGAGTATCTTCAGCGTGTGGGAAGTCGCCAAAAAAAATCAAATGGGAAAACTGCCTTTACCGATGGATTTGCCACATTGGTTCAAGGCCGCCCTGCCACATCACGTGAATGTCCTGCCGCTCATCCCGGACATTATTGTTGAATCTGCCCGCCTGCCCGATTTCCCGGTGAACGATCCCGCCGATCAGCTTATCGTGGCCACGGCCCGCATACACAAGCTCACCTTGCTGACCAGCGATACAAAACTCAAAGGCTACCGCCATGCCTCTATCCACTATTTCACGCCAGTCATGGACAAAGAAAATTCATGAACCAGCCCAAAGCATTGGTGGATTTGAATAAGAGCGATGCCGGCGATCCGGCCAGTTTGGGTGGCTGATCTTAAGCATGGACCTTTTCACTTATTTCAAAGCTGTGGAGCAACGCAAGTTAGTAGCCCGCAGCGCAGTTGTAGGTCATATGTAAAACGGAAAACCCATGGCAAGAGCGAAAGAATCGCGTCCCTTCAAATTCTCCCAATCTGTGTTTCATCCGTGGCTAAAAAATAAAAAAGCCGCTGGATTTCTCCAGCGGCTTCGTAGTTTCAATCCCAAATCGGCAATCCGCAATCGGCAATCGCCAATTCTTCAATAGGCTGCTTGCGCGCCCTTGATGTTCTTCCGGCCCATCCACGGCATGAGCGCGCGAAGCTTGGCGCCGGTCTTTTCGATCGGATGCTTCTCGCCCTTCTTGAGCAGGGCATTGTACTTCTTGTAACCGCCCTTGTATTCGGCGACCCAGTTCTTCGCGAACTTGCCGGACTGGATGTCTTTCAGCGCGGCCTTCATGCGTTTCTTCACGCTACCGTCGATGATTTTCGGGCCCACGCTCACATCGCCCCACTTGGCGGTTTCAGAGATCGAGAAGCGCATGCCGCTGATGCCGGCTTCGTTCATCAAGTCGGCGATGAGTTTCAGCTCATGCAGACATTCGAAGTACGCCATCTCGGGTGAATAACCCGCTTCCACGAGCACTTCAAAGCCGGCCTGCACCAGCGCGCTGGCGCCGCCGCAAAGCACGGTCTGTTCGCCAAACAGGTCGGTCTCGGTCTCTTCCTTGAAATCGGTTTCGATGACGCCCGCGCGGGTGCCGCCGATGCCCTTCGCCCAGGCCAGCGCGATCTTCTTCGCATCCTTGCCGGGGTTCTGATAAACGGCGATCAAGCTCGGCACGCCCTTGCCTTCGGTATACTGGCGGCGGACGGTGTGGCCGGGACCCTTCGGGGCGACCATGATGATGTTCACGTCTTTCGGCGGAACGATCGTCTTGAAATGGATGGAGAAGCCGTGCGAGAACACCAGCGTCTTGCCCTTGGTCAGGTTCGGCTCGATGTCTTTCTTGTACGCCGCGGCCTGCTTCGTGTCCGGCAGCGCGACCATGATGACGTCCGCCTGCTTCACCGCCTCAGCGGTCGTGACGACCTTGAAACCTTTTTCCTTCGCCACGGGGATCGACTTGCTGCCTTCATACAGGCCGATGATGACCTTGAGGCCGCTGTCTTTGAGGTTAAGCGCGTGAGCATGGCCTTGGGAGCCGAAGCCGAGCACGGCGAGGGTTTTCTTTTTCAACACGCCGAGATCGGCGTCTTTGTCGGTATAGACTTTGGACATAAATTTAGTTGCTGGTTATTGGTTAAAAATTGATCAAATGGCGAATTTGCTCAGGCGCCCTTATTTCCGCGGCATCGCCGCCTTGCCCGTACGCGTGATGTCCGTAACTCCGAACGTCTTCATCAGATCGAGGAACTTCTCCACCTTGCTGTCATTGCCGGTGATCTCGATGGTCAGCGTCTTCGGCTGCACATCCACGATCTTGGCGCGGAAGATGTCCGTGATCTGCATCACTTCGGCGCGGGACTTGGAATCCACCGTCACCTTCACGAGCACCAGCTCGCGGTCCACGTATTCGCCGTCGCTGAAATCCTGCACCTTCAGCACGTCCGGCAGCTTGCTCAACTGCTTCACGATCTGCTCCACGGTGGCTTCGTCACCGTGTGTGACGATGGTCATGCGGGACAGGTCGGAATCGTGCGTCGGCGCGACATTGAGCGAGTCGATGTTATAGCCGCGGCCGCTGAACAATCCCGCCACGCGCGTCAGCACGCCAAACTTGTTCTCCACCAAAATCGAAATGGTATGTCGCATAAAAACCTAAAAGCCGTTTGGAAACGGATGAAAAGCCTAGCAACCCGTCAGGAAAGGGTCAATTTGCAAATTATGAGAAAACGGCTGCCGCCCGTTCACGACCAGTTTGCGACCGGTTCACGACTTGTCGCTGAACAAGCTCGGTGCCGCCTGACGGGCGAATTGCACACAGCGCGCATAGATTTCCGAGGGCGATTCGCTCTTCAGCGCAAACTCCGCCAGTTCCACCGCCTCGTTCACCTTGAGCCTGCGGATCATGTATTTCACTTCCGGGATCACCGCTGGCGCGCAGCTCAATTCATCAATGCCCAGTCCAATCAGCAACGGCACCAGGATGGGATCGCCGCCGATCTCGCCACACACACCGGTCCAGATGCCGTGCTTGTGCGAGGCCTCCACCGTCATCTTGACCAATCTCACGATGGCCGGATGCGTCGGCTCGTACAGGTGCGAAACCTTCTCGTTCGTCCGGTCCGCCGCCAGGGTGTACTGGATCAGGTCGTTCGACCCGATGCTGAAAAATTTGACGCGCGTCGCCAGCGTATCCGCGATGAGCACCGCCGACGGTATCTCGATCATGGCCCCGACTTCCATGTTTTCATCGAACGGAATATTTTTCGCGCGCAGCTCCGTCTTGCACTTTTCGAGCAGCGCCGTCGCCTGGTTCCATTCATCCAATCCCGAGATCATCGGGTACATCATCTTGATGTTGCCCTCCGCGCTCGCGCGCAGGATGGCACGCAACTGCGCGCAAAACATCTCCGGCTGCGCCAGGCAAAAACGGATCGCCCGCCAGCCCAAAAATGGATTCATCTCCTTCGCCAGTTGCAGGTGCGAAGCAAACTTGTCGCCGCCCAGGTCCAGCGTGCGGATGATCACATGATGCGGCTTCAACGCCGCCGCCACCTGCCGGTAGACTTCGTACTGGTCTTCCTCACCCGGCATGCTCTCCCGGTTGATGAATAAAAATTCCGTGCGGAATAAACCCACGCCTTCCGCGCCATGCTGGATCACCGCATCCACATCGTATTGGTCCTCGATGTTCGCGGACAGATGCACCGCCTTGCCATCCAGCGTCACCGCCGGCTGCCACAAAATTTCAGCCAGCTTCTCTTCCAGCGAAGCCTTGTTCTTTTCCAACTGGCCGTATTCAAAAAGCGTCGAGTCCGTGGGATTCACCACCACGGTCCCGTTATAACCATCCAGCAAAACGTAATCGCCCGTCTCCAGCTCCTCGCTCATCGTCTGCAAGCCCACCACCGCCGGAATATCCAGCGACCGCGCCATGATGGCCGTGTGCGAAGTCTTCCCGCCGATATCCGTGGCGAATCCCAGCACCAGTTTTTTGTTCAGTTGCGCCGTCGTGGAAGGACTCAAATCATGCGCCACCAGGATGCATGGCTCGGAAAGATGCCGTAGATCCAGCGAATCTTTCACCTCCAGCAGATTGTCCAGCACGCGCCCCGCCAGGTCGCGCATGTCCGCCGCGCGCTCGCGCAGATAGTCATCCTGCACCTGCTCCATCGCCGCGATATAACGGTCCGACACCGTGTGGAACGCATAATCCGCGTTCGCCTTTTTTTCGCGGATCAATTTCACCACTTCATCGATCACCACGCGGTCTTCCAACATCAAGAGATGCGCGTCAAAGATATCGCCCTCCGAGCCGCTCATGTTTTCCACCACGCGCCGTTGCACGTCGCGGATTTGCGTGTGGGTTTTGACGAGGGCCTGTTCGAAGCGGCGCGTCTCCTCCGGGATTTCTGCCGCCGGAATTTCCCGTCGCGCGATGATGTGGCGTGCGCGATGGAGAACCAGAATCTTTCCGCGACATACACCGGCGGAAACGCCGATGCCGCGAAACACTTTTTCCCCTTTGAGCTGGCCCGACATAAGGTTTAAACAAGAAATAGCTTTAAGCGCACACTCATGCAAAGCAATTCCGCCTGAAATGTGAAAAAAATCGCGGAAATCAAAGGCCATCCCGCTCGCTGGCAAAAATGACAAAGCCCGCCGGATGGCGGGCCTTGCCTGGAATTTTTCAAGGACTTCAGTCCCCGGTCAATTTGTGTACCAGTCCGCCGCCGATCAGGCGCGTTCCATGTACTTGCCCGTGCGCGTGTCGATCTTGATCTTCTCGCCCGTCTTGATGAACAACGGCGCCTGCACCGTAATGCCCGTCTCCATCGTGATCGCCTTCTGCACGTTGTTGGCCGAGTCACCGCGGATGCCTTCCGGCGCGTCCGCCACCGTCAGGATCACGCTGGACGGCAGTTCCACCGTCACCGCTTTGTCATCGACAAAAGTCACTGTCACCGGAGCGTTTTCCACGAGATAATCCTTCCCTTCGCCCACCAGTTCCGGCGGCAGCGTCACCGTCTCGTAATTTTCCGGGTCCGTGAAGACATAGTCCTGCCCGTCCTTGTAGCTGTACTCCATCTTCTTCGTGATCATCGGCACCGGCTCGATCTTTTCCGTGGAGCTGAAGCGCACATCGGAAGATTTGCCCGTGCGGATGCTCCGCAAGGTCGCCTGCACGAACGCCCGCAGGTTGCCCGGCGTGCGGTGTTGCATGTCCAGGACCACGGAGATGTCGCCGTTATAGTTGATCGCCATGCCGCGGCGTAAATCGTTTGCTGTTGCCATATATAAATTATTTAGCCCGGATTTTTCTCCAAGCGTGAGCCGGAAAATTTAGCTGAAAAAAAGTCAAAGGCAAGTGGCGTTTTCGCCAAAACCACCCCTCATACCCCTTCTATTTCAACCCTCCAACCCCGCTCGCCTGCCGCTAACCCGTTCCCGTTACACCCACCTCTAAATCCATTTTCGCCCCGCCAATATCGGTAAAGTTTTGCCCTCTTTCGTTAGCCAGTGAATAACCCCTGCTTGACACCGCAAAATCCAGTGTGCTACAAAGATGCGACCACAATTAGAAGTGGTTTTATGCGTTGTCCTAAATGCGGCTGTCAGGAAGATAAAGTGATCGATTCGCGAGCCTCCCGAGAAGGCGCGACTATCCGCCGCCGCCGCGAGTGCCTGTCCTGCAATCATCGGTTCACCACCTATGAAGAGGTTGAACACGAAGGACTTATGGTCCTCAAACGGGATGGCCGGCGCGAAGAATTTTCCCGTGACAAACTGTTATCCGGATTGAAAAAAGCCTGCCAAAAGCGGCCCGTCAGTCTGAAATCCATGGAAGACCTTGTAGACCATATTGTTGCCTCCGTGACCACCAAATTTGAGAGCGAAGTCCCCGGCGATGCCATCGGCAAGATGGTCATGGAAGGCCTCCGCGCCTTGGATGACGTCGCCTACGTCCGCTTCGCCAGTGTCTACCGCCGCTTCGAGGAAGCCACCGACTTCGTCCAGGAAGTCAAAAAACTGGAGGCCGCGAAATGATTGCGCTCCAATCCGATTGCCTCATCTTCCAGCTCACCAACGGCGAAAGCGTCCCCTGCTCCGCCGAGATGATCACCGTCGAGATCGTCGGCAACGCGGATAATCTGATTGCACCCGAAACGTTGCGCCACGCCGCCGCTTCCGTCTTCCATTATTTCAAGATCGAACTCGCCCGCGAAACCGTCACCGTCGGCGAATTCGCCCAGGCCCTCGAAAAAGCCCTGAAAGGCATCGGCCTCACTCTCTTCGCCGAACAAGTCGAACCGCGCACGGATCAAACTTTGGAGACCGATCTCGGCATCATCGCCCACGAAGCCGCCGACAGCCTCGAATTATTTTTCTTCCCGCGCTTGCGCACCGAGTTGCGCGCCAAGCTCCGCCTTGCCCCGCGCGTCCTGCGTTTCCGCGGCCTGCGTGGTTGCGCCAAACGCCTCGCCGGTGCCCGCCGCTGGAGCGCCCGCTGCGAACAGATGCAGGAACGCATCGTCGATTACCTCCGCGAATGCCTCGTCGCCGAACCCGCCCGCCAGGAATGCGCCCTCGTCGTGGAGTGAAGCCCGTCTGAACCTCCGCGTCCTATGAGCAAAACGCTTTTCGAGAAGATCATCGCGCGCGAGATCCCCGCTGCGATTGTTTACGAAGATGATTCCTACCTCGCCTTCCGCGATATCAATCCCCAGGCGCCCACGCACGTTTTGATCGTCCCCAAAAAAGTCATCCCCCGCATCGGCGAAGCTCAATCCCCCGATGCCGCCCTGCTCGGCCAGTTGCTGCTCAAAGCCGCCGACGTCGCCGCCCAGCTCGGCCTGAAAAACGGCTTCCGCCTCGTCATCAACAACGGCCCCGACGGCGGCGAAACCGTCCCCCATCTCCACTGCCACATCCTCGGCGGCCGCCATATGGCCTGGCCCCCCGGTTGAAAAACCTCCCTCAAACCGCAGACCGTCTATAAGCATTACCTGCGCGGAATTTCCTGCACAGATCGCAACTGTTCCCCTCTACCATCCGATGGGAGAGGGGTTAGGGGTGAGGGCGGTCTTCGTCAATAGACTTCACTACTAAATCATGGACTCGGCGTCTTGCTCTTTCCACCAAACATCCGCTTAAACCACGCACCCACCGCCACCAAGCCGATGATGATAAATTTCTTCGCCGCCAAAATTCCCACCCACAACAATTTGAACAGCCCCAGCTTCGCCGCAATGCCGCCCGCCACCAGCGCCGCGATGCCATACGTCGCCACCTTGTCCACCTTCGGATCAAAATCCGTGTACCGGCTGCCATCGTTGAAATCCACCATGCCCAGGATCGTCGGCGTCTGCTTGTCGATCTCCGCGAGTTGCGCCATGTCCGCCACCGCATTCAATTCCAGCACACCCTTGCGACCCAGCATCCGGATGCTGTAGTTCAGCGTATTATCGGTCTCACCCTCCACCTTCAATTCCTTCGCCCAATAAAGTTTATGTGTCGCCGCATCATAACGCGGCGGCTCCGCCCAGCCCACCAGCGTGAGTCCAGGATAACCCTGCTGCTGCCGCTCCTTGTTGTCATCCTGCACCGCCTTCTGCATCGTCTTCAACAAGTCGTTATAATTGATCTTCTTCGCGTCATCATCTTTCACATAACCGTCCTCGCTGTAATCGATCGTCACCACCCACGCCCCGTCGCTCAACGGCGTCATGCCCGTTGGGATCAGCAGGCCCAGCGGCTTCTGTTCGGAAGGCGGATTGTGCCAGATCTTCACCAGCACCGTCTCCGCGTCATCCGGTCCGAGAAAACTGAATTCCTCCGGCAACGTCAGCTTCGCCAGCCCGTTCTTCAAATCGATCGTCCCGTGCTGATATTTCAAGTTTTTGGCAATGTTCGCCAGTTGCGTCAGTTCCGCGAGCGCATTCGTGTCATTCAACAGGTTCGTGTCGGCCAGCGCACTGTTGGCGCTGTTCGTATCCGTCTGCGCTACAGCCGGCCCAGCGGCCAGCATGGCAGCCAGTAAAAAGACGGCGATTTTTAGTTTCATGGATTTTTTGGGTTTTTATTGGTAGTGGAGTCCTGGGTACAACAGATTGACCGCCGCCAGTTGGATGGCCGGAAAAGCGACTCCAAAAATCCTCCACGCGATGAACAGCCCGAACATCCGCAACGCCGGGCTGTACAACAATTCTAAAAATCTCGGCGCCGCCTCCTCGCTCACAAAAAACATCACCACCCCGCTCCCGTCCAGCGGCGGCAACGGCAGCAGATTGAACGTGCACAACAGCACGTTCAGCGAAAAGAAAATGCTCAGGAACGACGCCACAAAAAATCCGCCCGAGGTATGCGCATCCACCACCCGCGCAAATGTCATCCGATCCGGCGGCTCAAAATACCCGCCCGCCATCCCGATCCGGATGCACACCGCCGCCAGGATCACGATTATTAGATTCGAGATCGGCCCCGCCAGCGACATCGCCGCCGCGCGCTTGGGATATTGCATCGCCCACTTCGGATTATACGGCGCGCTCGCCCAGCCGATCATCCAGCCGCCCAGCAGATACGACAGGATCGGCACCGCCACCATCCCGATGGGTTCACGTTTGATATGTGGTGTCGGGTCCAGCGTCACCTGTCCGCCGCGATGCGCCGTGTCATCTCCCAGCTTCAGCGCCGTCCACGCATGCGCCGCTTCATGGGCGGTCGTAGAAAAGACAAACGCCAGATACCACTTGATTCCTTCTGTGAAGTCCACACTCACCGGGCGGATGGTGCGAATGCCCGCGAAACTTGTCAATTCCCGTCGCCCGCTGCCCGAAAGTATTTGTCCCTCGTGAGTTTGCGAAAAATCACTGCCGCCCGCAAAACACGCTGTCCAGGATCACTTCCTTCGCCTTCCAGATCAGCGCCATTGTGATCGCCAGCGGTGCCAGCCCCAGCACCAGTTGCACCGTCACCCGCGCATGTTCCAGCCAATATAGGAATGTCGGATTGAAGCGGCCCGCATCAAACCTCAACGGCAGCACCACCACCAGCGCCGCCAGCGCCAGCCAGCCGATGATCAACCACCTGTTCAACGAAGTGAAATGCCGCGTCTCCTGCCGCAACGTCTCATCCGGCAACATCGCCCCCAGTTGCTTCAACACCACGTTCAAGTTGAATAAAAACATCAGCGAAGAAAAAAACAGCACCGCCACCGATGCCAGAAAAAGCGGCTGCTGCGGCTGCCGGCTGTACATATATAAGAACGGCGACAAACCGAAATTCACCAGCGCCACCAGCTTCGCCCGGTCCAGCGCCTTCCGCCACGGCCGTTCCTGCTTTTGAAAATCATCCATCTGCCACAGGCCAAAAAGGATCAGCCCGTTCACCACCAGTGCCGGCACCACGCCCATCGGCCGCAACACTTCCGCCCGCGCCGTCTCCGCATACACGATCAACGCCGCCGGCAATCCCCAGAACAAAGCCGATAATCCACGCGCCAGCCGCCCCAGCGAGCGGAGGAGTTGTGGATTCGGTGATGCATCAGGCATATATCAATTATGAGGAAAAAATTGGTATCGAGAAACAAAATCACTCAAGACCAACTCAAGATTTCAAAAAATGACATTGGAAGGGTGGCACAGGCGTCCCGCCTGTTGTTTCGGGCGTCCCGCCCGAAACCGTAAAGCGACATGTAATTACCACTTGAACACTCACTGAAAAACGGACGTGGACGATATCGGATTGCAAAAAATTTTCCTGGCGAAATCCGGCGGCACGCTTTCCCTGTCGGCCCGGCCTTCAAAAACTCAGATACGTATACGCCTTCAACCCGCGCTCATAATCATCCAGCAATCGCATCGCCTCGCTCGGCTTCATGCGGTCGGACTTGATCGCCTCATCCATCTGCGCCTTCATCTGCCGTTTCAATTCGTTCTCGTCATACTGCACCGCCGTCAACGAATGGATCACCGTATTGCCTTCGATGATTTCCTCGATGTAATAACCCGTCGGCTCATCCGGCTCCAGGAACACGTGCACCTCGTTCACCCGTCCGAACAGATTGTGCAGGTCGCCCATGATGTCCTGGTACGCGCCCATCAGGAAGAAACCCAGGTAATACGGCTCCGGCTTGCCGTCCCCATTCGCGATCAGCGGATGCATCGGCAACGTATCGCGCACATCCCGCAGGTCGATGAACTTGTTGATCGCCCCGTCGGAATCGCACGTGATATCCACCAGCGTACCCTCGCGCGTCGGCCGCTCGTTCAAGCGCGATATCGGCATGATCGGAAACAACTGGCCCAGCGCCCAATGATCCAGCAACGATTGGAACACCGAAAAATTGCACAGATACTGGTCGCCCAGCGAATCCTCCAGCTTCTGGATTTCATCCGGGATATACGCCTGCCCCTTGAAACTCTCCACCACCTCGCGGCTGATCTCCCAGTAAAGATTTTCGATGCGCGCTTTGTCCGGCAGCTCCATCACCCCCAGCGTGAACATATTGTGCGCGTCCTCCTTGCGCTCCTGCGCATCGTGAAACGCCTCCAGCTTGTTCAACTTCGTCAGGTTCTTTTTGATGTCCAGCAGCTCCTTCACCAGCGGATGCTCGCTGTCGCCATATTTAAAAGCCTCGCCCGGACGGATCTTTTCGATCGCCCCGAACACTTCCACGATCAACACGCTGTGATGCGCCACGATTGCCCGTCCGCTTTCGCTCACGATGTCCGGATGCGGCACCTTCTCCGCGTTGCAAACATCCGCGATGTAATAAACGATGTCGTTCGCGTACTCCTGCAAAGTATAATTCGTGGAAGAATCAAACGCGCTCCGCGATCCGTCGTAATCCACGCCCAACCCGCCGCCCACGTCCATGAATTCGATCGCAAAACCCATCTTGTGCAGCTTCGCGTAGAATCGCGCCGCCTCCTGCACCGCCTTCTTCACCGTCAAGATGTCCGGCACCTGCGAACCGATGTGAAAATGCAGCAGCTTCAGGCAATGGCTCAAATTCTCCGCCTTCAACATCTCCGTCGCCGTCAGCAATTCCACCGTGCTCAATCCGAACTTCGCATTCTCGCCCCCGCTCTCCGCCCACTTGCCCGCACCCTTGCTCAGCAACCGTGCGCGGATGCCGATCATCGGCTCCAGCCCAAGCTGTTTCGAGACCGTGATGATCTGGCGCAGCTCCTCCAGCTTTTCCACCACCATGATCACGCGTTTGCCCAGCTTGATCCCCAGCATCGCCATACGGATGAACTCCGCGTCCTTGTACCCGTTGCAGATGATCAAGCTCCCCACCTGGCTTTGCAGCGCCAGCCCCGCGAACAATTCCGGCTTGCTCCCCACTTCCAATCCGAAGTTGAACGGCTTGCCCGCATCCAAGATTTCCTCCACCACCTCGCGCAACTGGTTCACCTTGATCGGGAACACCCCGTTGTACTTGCCCTGAAAATTGAATTCCGCGATCGCACTTTGGAACGCCTTGTTGATTGCCCCCACCCGGTGCCGCAAAATATCCTGGAACCGGATCAGCAGCGGAAATTTCAAGCCCCGGCTTTTCGCCTCCTCGATCACATCCGTCAGGTCCACGTTCGCGCCCGCCTCCTGCAGCGGCATCGCCGTCACGTGCCCCGCCTCGTTGATGTCAAAATACTTCGCACCCCAGCGCTGGATGTTGTAGAGCCCGCGGGCGGACTCAATCGTCCAGGGCGATGTACTGTCGTTCGGTTGTCTCATCTCAATGGTTCAAACGAGCGAACTATAAAATACCCAGCGCAGAATACAATAAGCACCTTGCAAAATTTTGATGACAGAAAACCACGCTCAACCTGGGTAGGGACAGACCGCTCGGCTGTCCGCTGGCAACACAGTTGCCACTTGTAGCCCTCATCATCCCCAAAACGCAAAAAATGATTTCATCGCACGTAAATTCACGATTCACACCCCCACCTCATTCTCCGAATCCCGAAGGGATGCCCCGATAATAGCCCGGCGTTTCAACGCCGGGAAGCGTTAGCAACCGATCCAGTCCCGTAGGGACGGCTGAACCATCAGACAACAACACAGGCCGGATGCACCATTCCGCGCATCGCCTTATTTCCCAAAACATCCACTATCGTTTTATCCTTCAGCCTTTAGCCTTTAGCCTTTCTCTTTATCGTTTCCCAAAGGGGCAGTAGCCCTCACCCCTTCCAAACGCTACATTATCCGGGTCCGAAATATTTATGACTCCCTCAGAGATGTTATTATGGGGGCAAACCCGGGCCCGGGGACAGGCCCGCTTCATCATCATCGGACTGGTCCCTCGGGGATTCCTGATCGCCTCCCTGCTCACCCTCGCTTTTTACATTTCCGATTATTGTTCCGGCCGCCCCGTCTACACCCTCGCCGAAGTTAAATGTCTCACCGCCTGCCATCTCGCTCTCACCATCCTCGTCGGCTGGGCCAAAGGCGCCCACCTCTGGCACCACAACGAACGCGAATACCAAGAAACTTCCTCCGAACCCTCCAGTCACGCCTGACAAGTTTTCCTTTATCCATCCTCGTTTCTCCAACTGGCCTTCTAGCACCGTAGGTGCGATATCTTTGTAGAATCCCGGTAAAAAATCATTCCCAGCTCCGTTAGGAGCGACATCGTCTGGAAAAGTGAAACTGCACATGCGGTTCACATTACGATCTCACCTCCAAAAATGATCACCTACAATCCTTTCGTCCCTTTCGTCATTCTCGTCCTTTCGCTGCGTCCGAAAAATGCTTAGCAATACGGCTCCGTATGTCTCTGCGCATTTTTGTGGAGATATCCGCGTAGGGATCTAAACCTTCCTCTCGAATCACTGTGTCAGCAAATTCATCAATAGTGGCCGGAGGACTGTCGCACATCCGTGCATGAATCTTGGGCGACAGGCAAAAGCCAAGCGACACGCACAACTCATAGAGAAGTGCATCAACTTGTTTGGGCGACAATTGAAAATTCACGCTGAATCAGCAAAGCGAACCCTCCATCTCCTGTCAAAACATATTGATTGCACACTCGGCAATCCGAATTTTTAGCCTTCGATTTTTGA
>Ga0206948_1068_pt1 | contig 28769 bp, 15 predicted proteins | sample Alteio_BWOrgHeat_FD_153236 | JGI IMG/M metagenome (GOLD analysis project Ga0206948, IMG submission 153236) | Enriched cells from forest soil in Barre Woods Harvard Forest LTER site, Petersham, Massachusetts, United States -... | ecosystem: Environmental > Terrestrial > Soil > Temperate forest > O... | reverse complement strand
CCGTTCAGCGTGAACGATGATGCGCCGCTGAGCGCGGACGCGCCGCCGACTGTGGATGCGCCGCCGACCGACGATGCGCCGCTGACTGAAGACGCGCCGACCGTAGATGAACCGGTTATCGAAGTCGCGCCAGTCTCTGCCGTGCTGGAACCCGCTAACGCACCACCGCTCGTTGAGCTGGAGTTGGTCGTCGAGCTGACGGAAAGCGTTAAAGGGGTACTCGTGGGGGTGGCCGACGTGTTGCTCCAGCCTGACGGTGAACCGGCAGTCCCGCTGTTATTCAGAGTGAAGTAGCCGGTCGTATCAAAAGTATTCGCGTAGATACCCGCATTGTGGCTGGGGCTGCCGGCTGCCTGGTTAGTGAAAGAATAGCCGTTGGCGGAGAGAGTGACCGTCGGCGCGGAGATGTTGCTGCCATTATTGTAGGCGTACATGAAGTTTTCGATCGTTATTGAACTGCCCGCGTTTATGAGGGCGGGCGTGGTGCCCGATATCTGGTTATAGAAGAAGCCGTTGGCATTGGGGGAATTGTAATTACCAACGTTAATGGTGATATTGCCAGTGGCCTCAATGGTGTTGTAGTTGTTAAACCCAAGTCCGCCGCCAGCTCCCGCGTTAAGATTCATGCTGCCAAGCGGCGAACCACCGACCGGCGAACCGCTGTTCATCGTACCGTAATTATAAAAGGTGCCCCCATAAGCAATGTCATTGGCACCAAAGTGGAACCCGGCGACAAAAGGGTCTGCATACATATTCAAATTCAAACCCGCATAGAGGGAGCCTTGGCTGCAGTTGATTATAGAAGCAGAAATAGCCCCACCGCCGCACGGCGAAGAAAATGATTTATCACCATGCGCTGTAGAAGTAAGCTGCAACGCACCGAGAGCGGCAATGCCGCCCGTTGCGGTGTTGACGATGTGAGGGGCATTAATATCGAGGTTGTAGTGCGAGAACAGCAAGCCGTTATTGATTAAATCGTTGGAGAGGGTGATCGTGCCTCCATACGAGGTGCTGTTCGATTGGTCCGCGATAATGGCGGAAGAAGAATTGCCGAAAGAGAGTGAGCCGGCGTTGATGGTCAGGTTTGTCGCAGCGATAATCGTTTTGCTGCCGGCAAGCGTCAGCGTGCTGGTGCCGAGCTCGAGATCCATGCTGCCGACAGACTCGAGTACGCCATTGTCCGTCAGGTTGGTAGAGGTAATCGTGCCTCCGCCAGTGGTAGCGTTTGCGAGGTTGATGGTTCCAGCTGCATTGTTTGTCAGGGTAGTTGCAGTAATGATATTGTTGGGCTGGAAGCCGCCTTGGATCGTGCCGCTATTGGTCAACGATGAAACATCGAAGTTAAGAGTTTCTCCAATCAACGTTCCGCCTTGTACGTTAAGCGTCACGTTGTTGCCGCTGTTGTATCCTGAAATGCCCAGCGTCCCGGCGTTGTAGGCTTGCATCGTGGCGCCGCTGGCGTTGGTGACAGTCAGCATGGCGGTACTGGAGGCATTGAGGGTCAGGGCGTTGCTGGCAAGAATTTCGTTATTATTGGTCAGGTTTTGTCCGACATTCAGAGTCAGATTACCCGAGGGAGACTGGATGATGCCCGTGCTGTTATTGGTCAAGGTATTGGAGGCGTTGATCGTCATACCGTTGACGGACTGCATTACCCCGCTGTTCGTCACGGTGGGGGCGGTGATATTGCTTGTCCCTGTGAGATTGATGAGTCCGGGCTCGTTGGTCGCGGGGGCGTTGTTCGTGAGGGTATTCTGAACGGTAATGTTGCTCGCGCCGAGCGCGCTCTGGATCGTGCCGCTGTTGATCATGGATAAAAGGTTGAAAGAGAGGCTATTGCCGATCAGGCTGCCACTCTGCGCATCGGTCTGCGTACCGGTATTAATGTAGCCGAGGGTTACATTATTATCGCCGGTGGTGCCGATGCTGAGCGCCCCGCCGGCTTGCATGGTGCCGCCGCTTTCGTTAAGAACGTCCATCCTTGTGGCGCTGCTGGCGCCGTTTACCGCCAGGTTGCCGCCGGCAATGATTTGATAGTTGTTGTCCATGTTGCTCGGGACGTTAAAAGTCAGGTTATGGGGAGTATAGATAATACCGTCATTAGCCTGATGCGTCGAGTTCCTGGAGTTCGTAAAATCACCGTCGAACGTCACGCTGCCATTTGATTCAATCATGCCATTGTTGTACATGCTTGCAGCGGTGACTGTACTCGCGCTGTTGGCCGTCGCGAGATACATGAGAGCGCCCGAATTGTTTGTCAGCATGCCCGTTACGGTGATGCTGCTGGCGCCAGTGCCGCCCTGAATAGTGCCGTTGTTGGTCAGCGACGGGAGGTTGAAAGAAAGGGCGTTGCCGATCATATCGCCATTTTGTGTGATGGATACGTTGGTGCCGCCGCTGGTGCCGCTGATGCCGAGCGTATTGCCTGCCTGCAGGATGCCTGTGCTGTTGTTAGTGATGCCCAGCGTGGCGCCGCTGTTGCTTGCGTCAATGGTCAGGTTGCCGGTGGCAATAATATTCTTGCTGTTGGTCAGGGTGTCCTTGACGTTCAGGGTCAGGTCCTTGGCGGACTGGATAGTGCCTGTGCTGCTGTTGGTCAGCGCATTGGTGTTAATCGTTGCTGAATCGGCGCTGTTGGCGGAACCGACGATCGTACCGTTGTTTGTCAGTGTCGAGAGTGTGAAAGTCGAGCCGTTTGTGCCCTGAATGCCGTCGCCGCTATTATTTGTCAGCGTGCTGGCGGTGACGTTCAGGGCGCCACCGGCAAGTATTGTGTTGTTGTTGGTAATGCCGTTCGTGACGCTCAGAGTCAGGTCCTGGGTAGACTGGATCGTGCCGGCGTTGGTCAGGGAAGGTGAAGTCAGGGTAACGGCGTTGCCGAGCAGATTGCCGCTTTGTGTAAGGGAAATGTTGGCCCCGTTACTGGTGCCACTGATGCCCAGCGTGCCGCCGGACTGCATGGTGCTGGCGCTGTTGTTGGTCACAGTAAGTGTTGAGCCGCTATTGCTGGCAGTTGTGGTCAGATCGCCCGTGGCAATAATTTCATTGCTGTTGGTCAGCGTGTTCCTGATATTCAGTGCCAGGCTACCGGCAGATTGCAGGATGCCTGTGGTTTCGTTGGTCAGCGTATTGGCATTGATGGCCGCAGAATCTGCACTGTTAGTGGAACCGATCACTGTGCCGAAGTTGTCCAGTGTCGAAAGCGTGAAGGTCGAGCCGTTTGTGCCCTGGATGCCGCCGCTGCTATTATTAGTCAGCGTATTGGCGGTGACGGTCAGGTTATTGGCAAGAATTATATTGCTGTTGGTGATATTGCCCGTGGTGTTCAGGGTCAGGCCGCCAGCGGATTGGAGAATACCGGTGCTGCTGTTGGTGATGGTGCCGGCGTTGATCGTCGCGGAATCCGCGCTGTTGGTCGAGCCGAGCAACGTGCCGTTGTTGGTCAGCGTCGAGAGGGTGAAGGTCGAGCCGGTCGTGCTCTGGATGCCGCCGCCGGTTTCATTGGTCAGCGTAGCAGCGTTGACTGCCAGGCCGCCATCGGCGAGCAGCGTGCCGCTGTTGTCGATGTTTTCCGATCCGGCGTTCAGCTTGTCGGCGAAGGCGCCGGTGGTTTTGGCGTAGAGGGAGCCGCTGTTGGTGACGGTGCCGTTCGCGTTGACAGCCAGGCTGCCCGCGTCGGCGCTGAGCGCGCCCGCGTTATTGATCCCGCTGCCCGCTGACAGGGTGATGTTGCCTGCTGTGCTTTCAATCCCCTCGCCTGACGCTGAGGTGGTTGAAATCTGTCCGGTGGTGGATGTCAGGGACAGGTTGCCGGGGGTTTGCAGCGCCGCGCTGGCAAGAGCAAGGTTTCCGACTGACGTGATATTCAGGGTGTTGCCGAAGAGCGTTTCGCCGTTCGCGCCAACGCTGAGCGAGCCCGCTGTTATGCCGAGCGCACCGCCAGCGCCGAAACTGGCGCCGTTCAATGTCGCGGCGCCGGTCTGGTCAAGGGTCAGAGCGCCTGCGGCGTAGCGCATGTTGTTCGTTATGCCGCCCGCCAGGGTGTTTGTGTCGGATTCATCGGTGAGGCTCCCTGATTGCAGCGTCAGGCCGCCCTCTGAGACAAGCGAACTGCCGATCAAATGAATATTGCCGCCGACGGCCACAAGCGTCGTATTACCCTGCGACCCGAGGATCGCGTCCGTTAGCTTGATGGAGTCTGCTACACCAGCGGTGCTGGTGACCTGCAGATTACCCTGTGCGGAGATATGGTTCTCCAGATCGACCTTGCCGCTGGCTGTCAGCGTGAAATCGCCTGCACCCGCCGAAGCATCGCCGAGCATACGCACGCCGACGCCCGCTTCCGTCGCGATCAGGCGGATACGGTCGGTGTACATGCCGCCGAGGGCCGAAGAATCAATGGCAACCGTTGGCGCTATGCCTGTGGGCGTGAGCGGCGTGACTGCTTTTGATGCGTAATCAATGCTATTGGCGCCTGCGACGATATCAAGGTATTTGGCGTAGATCTGCCCCTGAATGGCAAGTGAACGCGCGAACAGGGCAATGTAGTTTGGAGGAGTATAGGTTGGCGGAGGGCTGGTACTGGGATTAACATTGGCAATCAGACCAGTTCCGGTAATGAGAATATCTCCCTGATTGACGTTGAAGCCGGTCAGCGCGCCGGCGCCGCCGTTGGCGATGACGGGTGTCCCCGTCGTCAGCGTGGCGTGGGACGTGTTGATGAAGCCGCATCCGCTGCAGGTGATGCCATTGGGGTTGGCGACGACGACATCAGCGGTGCCGCCCACGACCTCGGTATAACCCGCCAGCACGGAGCGGTTGGTCGAGACGACCTGGTTCAGGATGACTGTCGCTTCCGATTTCAGGTTCGGGTTGGCGGAAATGGCGCCGCCCAGTTGCGACTGCACCTGCAGCTTTGACGCGTCCTGGTTGTTCAGCACAACGCCTTTGCTGTCGACGTTATAATCGGTGAACATGTTGTTGGAGAGGCCGGAGCCGTTCGGATTGGCGATGTTGACGACAGGCACGCCGTTCGGGGCGGCCGTCACGGTGGTGGCGGTGTTAGCGGCCTTGAGCTGGGCGTAGGCGCTGCCGGAGCTGACGGAGCAGCAGGATGCCATCAATGCCATGATCAGCGCTTTGCGCTTGAGAGAGGTTATATTTTCTTTCGAAATTTTCATGACAGCGTACCTTATTAAAATGTAATCGAAAGCCTGCATAAAGCGTTAAACCCCGGATCCTCGATCGTGCCCGGACGTATTACCGGGTGTCCGGCAAGTATGTTGAAATCGAAAGCATCAACGACAAAATCAGCACCCGCAGCGGCGCCAACGATTGTGCCGTTCTGCGTGCCCGGATGGACGCTGCCCACGGAGCCCACGTCAAGAGCCACCAAAGGCCTGAAGCTGACCGTATTTCCATTGATGGTGGCGGACTTAAGCAGCGTCAGGTCGTTGCGCAGGTAATAGCCGTTATCATTGGCAAGAACTTCGTCGAGGAAGCCGCGCACTGTGTAAAGGCCGCCGAGAGAGAACTGTTGCGAACCATAGAGCGCGTATGGCGCATATTGTCCGCTGAACTGCGAGGAAAAGGATAAATTCTGCTGGTCATAGGTAAACGGACGCGTATAGCCGGCATTAAGCGTGTACTTGTCGAACTGGGCGTGCGGTATGGCGCTCCCTATGCTGTCCGGATCAGTCTGGGCATTCAGCCAGCGCAAGCCGCGCGAGTAACCGGCGCCCACCGTGGCGGTGCCGCCTTTGATCTGCGTGCTGTAGTTGCCGCCGAAGGTCACATAAGTGAGCGTGCGCGAGCTGACGTTAACCAGCTGGTTGTCGATAAATGTATTCGTGATGTCGTTCGTCAATGACGCATTCACCGAAGCTTTGCTTGTCTGGTCGCGGTAAACGACATGGTCGAGCGTGGCCGTAGCCGTGTTCTCCGAGCCATTGAGGTGCAGGTTCGTCGCACCGGAGGTTATCGTACTGTCGTAATCCGACTGGTTATAATTTACCGTCAGGGTCGAGTATCCGAAGGGCACCGAAATCAGGATGTTGTCGGAGGTGGCCTGATGCTCGCTGTCGTTAAGCGGCAGCGATTTGTGCAGGCCTATGCTGGTGAAATCCTGGAGGCCGGCGATGTTATCGAAGCTTGCCGTCACGCCGGCCTGGTCGCGGCCCGTGGTGAGGGCGCCATAGTTATCAAGCGTGGAATTGATGTGCCAGTGCTTGTCCGGATTGTTATTAATCATAACGACGCTGTCGCCGGGCTCTTGGCCAGGCTGGATGTCTATCGTCGCATGGTTGGAAAGCAGGCGGTTGATCTGGTCGATACCTTGTTCAAAATCCCGCAGATTGAGGTCCTGGCCTTCAACAACCGGAAAGATGTTGCCGAGGTAATTGATCTGCGTCTTCTTCTCGTCCGTCTTGATCTCGCTCACCTTGCCGGGGACAATCTGAACCTTCAGCGTGCCGGTGGACAGATCCTGCGCGGGCAGATAGATGCGCGTCGTGACATAGCCTTTATTAATATAGAATGACGTGACATCGGACATCAGCTTCTCGATATCCTCCACGCCGAGGCATTTTCCGGTATAAGGCGCGACGAGCGCCGCCTGTTCCTTCTTCGACATATGGGTGGCGTCCACCAGCATGACGCGCTTGATCTTACGGCAACCCTCGCCCTTCCCTTTTTGCAGGGACGGTGCTGGAAGCTGGATGTTTGTCTGGGGACGTCCGGTGTTGAGGGCGCGCTCCTGGTCCTCCTGCTGCTGGATTTGCTGTTCCCTCTGGATCTTGTCGTTTTGCTGCTGGGCGTCTTGCAGCTGTGCAGGGGTCAAAGCGAGCGCTTTTGATGATTCTGTAAATATACATGCGACCAAAAAGATAAGAAAAATAGCGTAAAACTTTGAAAAATAAAGTGATAAATTATTCTTGCTCATGAAACCCCACGATTTCGTTTGCTGATTCTGAAAACTTATGAAGTCTATCTGTTTTGACTTAGCGGCGCAATTTAAAAATTTTATTTGCCATTAATTTTACGCCCTAACCCTCTGCTAACATGGGTAATTTCCCTGATGACGTGTGCTATTTTTATTAATCTACCCCTCGAAAACCAGACAAAACAACCAAATTCACTGTATTTTAGCCTAGCAGGCAATAGCTGTCTAGAATATGCCTTAATATTGTCAGCAAGGTTTCTGCTATATAAAGGTTTTTTAATGAAGTTCTTGATATTTTATCGCCAGACCAATGAACCTTGCGTCGTTCCTTGATTTTTATGCGGCATATTCTTCTGAAAAAAAATCTTAATCGGCATAAACTTCCTCTGCGATACAGAATAAGACCGCTGCCGAAAACAGAGCATATTCGTCCCTGAGCGGCTGATTGTGTCCCGATATTTTTTAATCTCCCGGAACTAATTTTGTCAGGATGCGTTTATAACGGCAACGTATACAAAATAAAATTCCAGGAAAGTCAATCATCTATGGCCAGCACCGCGACATCTGCCATCCCATCACCAGATTTGAAAAATGTGCCCTGCGATAACCTACTTTATACCCATTCGGAGGGATTGATGACACAGGCTACTATACAGCTTCATCAATCCCCTCAAGTGAGAAAGCGTTGGGCCAGAGCCTCTGTGACTGCGCTATCCAAAGTGCCCCTCCTTCGAAAATGCGTCGGCAAGCCTTTTTTGGCTGCGAATGAAGTCCTTTGGAACCTGTTGCCCTCGTCCCTGACAGAGAGCCCCCTTCTCCTCCCTTATGGACGTTTTCTTCATTCACTGGTCAAATTGCAGACAACGCGCAGTCAATATTTTGGGACTTTTTTTCTCAGAAACAGGATAGAGCTCTGGATGCTTTACTGCCTTGTCAGCACGCAGCCCAAAGGGGCGACGCTGAAAATAGCCGTACTGGCCTGCAGCAACGGCGCGGAGGTTTACTCAATCATATGGACAATTCTCTCGCGGCGTCCGGATTTGAAGCTTGTCGTAAATGCTATGGACATTTCGAATGATATCCTGGAAATCGCCAAAAAAGGGCAGTATTCCATGGCAGCGCCCGAACTGGTGGATTCGCCGATTTTTGAGTACCTCGCGCCTGAGGAAATGCGGGCGATGTTCGACAAAGAAGGGGATCAGGCCTCCGTCAAGCCCTGGCTTAAGGAAGGCATCCATTGGCAGGTTGCTGATGCAAGAGATCCGGAATTGGTGAATATGCTGGGTGGCCAGGATATCGTCTTCGCGAATAAATTTCTATTCCACATGGAGCCGGCGGAGGCGGAGAAATGCCTTCGGAATGTGGCCCGCCTCGTGAATCCCGCAGGACATCTTTTCGTCTCGGGGGTCGACCTGGATGTCCGGTCAAAGGTAATGCGTGAATTGGGGTGGACCCCTATTCAGGACATGCTTGAGGATATGCATGATGGCGACCCTCAGGTAAGACGCGATTGGCCCTGGAGATACTGGGGGCTGGAGCCCTTTACAAGCAGCAGGCCGGATTGGAGAATGTATTACGCCTCGCTTTTCCGCGCGCCGGAAAACGCAGACTGAGAATACCGCCGTTTATCACGGCGACCCGCTCTCCGCCAGCTTTAAAAGCCTGTCATGCCATACCTGCAGCGTCTTGCGGTGGCCGACGCTGACAAGTGTTGCGTCAGGCAACTGTTTCCTGAGCTCGGCATAAAGCGCGGCTTCTGTCGCCTCGTCAAGGGCGGAGGTGGATTCATCCATAAAAATAAAATCGGGCCTTATTAGCATCGCCTTGGCAAAAGCAAGGCGCTGCTGCTCCCCGGGCGACAGCACCTGCCCCCAGTTCCCGGTGTCGTTCAGCCTGTCCGAAAAATGTCCGAGACAGCAAAGCTTTAAAATATCGCGCAGTTTTTCATCATCCTTTAACGGCGGAAAGGGATAGCATAGCGCATCGCGTAAGGTTCCCAGCGGCAGATACGGGCTTTGCGGCAAAAACAATGTCGCCGCATCTTTGGGAACCTCCAGAGTCCCTTCGGCAAAAGGCCAGATGCCCGCAAGGATGCGGAGCATTGTACTTTTTCCGCTGCCGGAAGGCCCGCTGATCAGCAGCGTATCGCCTTTGTTGATGGTAAGGTTTATATTGTTCAGCAGAGTCTCCCCACCCGGCAAATGCACATTCATATTTTCCGCCCTAATGGTGCCGTCGTTTGTGGGCACGGCTTTGAAAGATCCGGGCTGATCTGCCCGCGCCACGGCTTCATCCATGTCGGCCGTAAATCCGCTCAATCGCAGCACAACGGCTTTCCAGGAGGCAATATTGCTATAAACATTGATGATATAAGAAAAGGAGCCCTGCACCTGCCCGAAGGCGGAAGCCGTCTGCATAAGCCCGCCCAACTGCACCTGCCTGGTAAAATAGCGAGGCGCGGCAACAAGGAAAGGGAAAATAGTCGCGATCTGGTAATATCCCGCCGTAAACCATGTCAGCGTTTTCTGCCGCTTCATGATCTGATGAAAATTATCAAAGATGTTTGTAAAACGCGTAAGAAAATTATTTTTTTCCTGTTCCTCACCCCGGTACAAAGCGATTTTTTCACTGTTCTCGCGGAAACGCACCAATGCGAAGCGAAAATCCGCCTCGAATTTCTGCTGTAAAAAATTAAGGTTTATCAGCGGCCATCCCAGCTTTGACGTCACCCATGTTCCCGCCATGGCGTATAACATGGCCATCCAGACCATGTAGCCCGGGATATGCGCCTGCCCGAAAGAGCCAAGCGGGATCGTCATGGCGCCGGAGAGGTTCCAGAGAATGAACAAAAACGAAAACAGCGTAACGATGGAGCTCAGCAGCCCCAGCGATAATCCCAGCGTCTGGTCGACAAACTGCCCGACATCTTCGCTGATGCGCTGATCGGGGTTATCAGGAATACCCGAAAGCGCCATCCTGTAATGGGTCTGCCGGTCCAGCCAGCGGTCGAGACAACTTCCCGTCAACCACCGCCGCCAGCGGATTTGCAGCAGCTGGTTGATATAAACCTTGTAAACTATGACGGCGATAAGGGACAGCGCCAGCCAGGAAAAACGCGCCAGAGCCGCAAAAAATTCCTTCTTATCCACGGCCTGCAGGGCATCGTAGAATTCCTTGTTCCATTTGTTGAGCTGGACATTTATATAAACCTCGCCAAGGTTCAGGCTGATAATGCCAGCCAGCAAAAAGCATGCTGTCTTTTTCTCCGGCGACCGCCAGTAGGGGGCGATTAATTGCCAAACATTTCGTGTAAACTGGCTCATGCTGTCTTTTTCTAAAATCTCGGCGCATTACCAATGGAAAACCGGAGATACGGTTCACTGCATCCCCGGATTTTCCCAAGCCGGTCTACGTTTGGAGCTACCTAAACATGAAAGGCTCCTTCACGACATGACGCGGGTCAAATGACGAATTTTTTTTAATTGATAGCCGTCAAGCCGCCGCGTCGCGACACCATTTATAAGAAGCAAAGAAAACAGCAAGAGGCATGCAGAACAGCCATACGAAAGATTTGAGCAAAGGACAGCTTGATGACCAGTCAAAGACTGCTTAAAAATTTCCAATCGCCTGGATTTCCTGCGATAAGAAAAATCTTACCCTGGAAAAGACAGCGGATGTCCGCCTTTCCTCTCCGGGCGGAAATTTTCAGCACAACCCAGATGGAAGAGTATGCCAGGGGCCTTGCCTCCCGCCATAAAATCAGTGACAAAAAAGCACCGGACCGGCTCCGGGCCCGCCTTATCGAAAACGAAAAGGTTCTCAAAGCTTCCTGCCTTTCAATCACCAGGGCGAACGAGGTACCCCAGCAGAACAGGCCGGTCGCGGAATGGCTCATGGATAACTTTTACCTTATCGAGGATAGAATCCGCGTAGTTAAGAGAAGTCTGTCGAAGGAATACAGTCGCAAGCTGCCTCACCTTGTCTATGACGACGGCTCCAGCCTCCCGCGCATCTATGAAATCGCGCTGGAAATTGTTTCCCACGTTGATGCGAAGATCGAATACGAATCTCTTTCTCGGTTTATCGGGGCCTATCAGAGCGCTATGCCTTTACACTTGGGAGAGCTCTGGGCGCTGCCGCTTATGCTGGAACTGGCGCTGATCGAAAATCTGCGCCGCATTTCAGACCGCCTTATGGACAGTCGCATACGCCGCGATAATGCGTCCTTCTGGGCTCGGCAGATGATCGATGCCGCTGATAAAAATCCCTCGGAACTGATCCTCGTTATCGCCGACATGGTCCGTAAATGCCCGGAGATGGAGATGGACAGCGCTTTCGTGGCCGAGCTGGTGCGTTGCCTGCAGGGACAAGGTTCTTCATTGACCCTTTCTCTCCAGTGGATTGAACAGCAACTGGCGCAGTCCTACAGTTCAATTGACCAGATTATCCATGCCGAAATCCAGACCCAGGCCGCCGATCAGGTTTCCGTCAGCAACAGCATCAGCAGCCTGCGCATGATAAACAGCACCAACTGGCGCGACTTCGTTGAATCCCTTAGCCTGACCGAGAAGATCCTGCGCCTTGATCCCGCCGGAATATATGCGCGTATGGATTTTGCGACACGCGACCGTTATCGCCACGGAGTTGAAGAAATCGCCGCGGCGGCGGGGCTTCCCGAGGAGGAGGTCGCGGGCAAAGCCCATGCGCTCGCCCGACAGGCCTCCCTCCCTGATCAAAAAGCAGGACATATCGGCTATTATCTTGTTGATCGCGGCGTCAGACTCCTTGAAGCCGAGACCCAAACTCCTCTGTCTCCTTTTACAAAGGCGCGCAGACATGCGGCAAAATATCCTTTGCCGCTTTATCTTTGCTGCATCATATTATTGAGCGTCCTTTTTACCGCTGCACTGACGGCTTACGCCTTTCATGCGGGAGCTCCCGAAATTCCCCTCATTTGCAGTGCTTTTCTGGCATTCATTGGCATGAGCCAGCCTGCCGTCGAACTGACAAACTGGCTTTCAACCTTAATAACCAGGCCGCGCCTGATATCCAGCATGGACTTTTCGGGCGGCATAGCCGATGAAGCGCGCACTTTGGTCGCAGTGCCGGCTATGCTGACAAGCCCGGATAATATCGACCATATATGCGAGGCTCTTGAAGCGCGCTTCCTCGCGAACCATGGCCCGAATATTTATTTTTGCCTGCTCACAGATTTTCCAGACGCGGAGACGGAGAACCTGCCGTCCGACGCGTCCCTGGTCGATTACGCCGGCGGCAAAATAAAAGAAATGAATGAAAAACACGCGCGCAATGGAGATGTATTTTTCCTGCTGCATCGCCCGCGCCGCTGGAACATACAGGAAAAAATATGGATGAGCCATGAGCGCAAGCGCGGGAAGATTGCCGCACTGAACGCATTCCTCCAAACAGGCGACGCTTCTGCTTTTTCCTCTATATCCGGAAAAACAGAAATACTTAAAAATATCAGGTACGTCATTACGCTGGATGCCGATACACAGCTATCCCGCGACGCCGCCAAAGAGCTTTCCGGCGCGATGACTCATCCCCTCAACCAGCCCCACTATGATGAAAAGACAGGAAGGGTTACGGAGGGCTATGGCATTATTCAACCCCGCGTAACCGCTAGTTTACCCGGATCGAATGTTTCTCTTTATGCGCGTCTTTTTGGCGGCGAAGCCGGTGTTGACCCTTATACCCAGGAAGTTTCTGATGTCTATCAGGATGCTTTCGGCGAAGGCTCCTTTATCGGCAAGGGCATTTACGACCTGGATATCTTCGAGCAGGCTCTAAAGGGGCGTTTGCCCGAGAACAGGATTCTCAGCCATGATCTGCTGGAAGGATGTTATGCGCGCGCAGGTTTGCTCAATAACGTGCAACTCTTTGAGGATTATCCGCCTTGCTACAAAGCCGATATCCGCCGCCGTCACCGCTGGGTTCGCGGCGACTGGCAGATCGCGGGCTGGCTTCTACCACGCGTACCCGGTCCGGAGGGCTCACGGCCCCGGAATCCCCTGTCGGGAGTGTCACGCTGGAAAATATTCGACAATCTCAGGCGCTGCCTTGTCGCTCCCTCGCTGTTGCTTTTACTATTAACAGGCTGGATCTCGCTGCCCTTCCCCTGGCTATGGACAGTTGCCGTCGCCGGGACTTTCTTTATTTCACCTCTCTGCATGGAAATCTTCAGCCTTATCCGCAAGGCGAGGGAAATTTATATGCAGCAACATACCTTGCCCTGGCGCATTACCACCGACCTTCATTTCTTTCAGGCGGCTTTCCGCATCGCCGCTTTGCCTTATGAAGCCTGGTACCAGACTGATGCCACCGTCCGCGCGCTATGGCGTCTGCTGGTTTCCCATCGCCGCCTGCTCGAATGGACGCCGTCAAGTGAAACGAACGGCCATATTGATAAGAATATATTTGCCGCGTACAGACATATGTGGGTTTCACCTGTATTTGCCGTTGTCGTTCTGTTATTTCTATTATCTGCCCACTCTGGCGCTCTGCCGGGAGCTGTCATTTTTTTATCTCTGTGGCTTTTTTTTCCCGCCCTCGCCTGGGAGCTTGGCAGGCCCCTGTCACAGAAAAGACCGCAACTTTCCTTTGATCAGCACCGCTTCCTCAACATGCTGGCGCGGCGGAACTGGGCTTTTTTTGAAACGCACGTAGGGCCGAAAGACAACTGGCTGCCGCCCGATAATGTTCAGGAGCATCCGGTCGCCGTCGTGGCGCATCGCACCTCGCCGACGAATATGGGGCTCGCCCTTCTCGCCAATATCTCCGCTTGGGATTTCGGCTATATCACAGCCGGTCATCTTCTTGAACGCACGGGCCTTATGCTGGAAGCGATGAAAAAGCTTCCCCGCTATCGCGGCCATTTTTACAATTGGTACAGCACAGAAGCGCTGAAGCCGCTAGATCCGCTCTATGTGTCTTCCGTCGACAGCGGAAATCTTGCAGGTCACCTGATAACGCTGCGCCAGGGGTTACTGTCCGTTCCATCGGAACAGATCATCCCAAAAAGCCTGTTCGAGGGGCTGCGAACAACTTTCAGGCTGCTGGAAGATTCCGTCGATAATTCCGGGCCCCTGCGGGCGCTAAAAGACAGGCTTGATCATTTTCCGGCTCAGGAGTTGATTGCGACTACGGCTTATCTTAAGGACCTGTCAGCGCTTGCCGAAAATTATCCGGCTCCGCCGCAGGGGGGCGAAAGCAGCTTTTGGCATGCCTCCTTCATCCGCCAATGCCAGGATGCATTGAAAGAGTTAAATTTTCTCGCCCCATGGTCAGCCTTGAATATTCCACGGGACTGGCTTGATAAGTACGGCCTGAACGTCATTCCCTCGCTGAAGGATATCGCGGATTTTGAGTCAAGACTTCCACCGTTGCCGGAAATGACAACATCCGAAGACCGGTCGTGGGCCGGGAGCGTGGTAAATCTTATGCAGGAAGCGGGAAAAACCGCCCGCGCCCGTATCGGTATCATTCAGGGCCTGGCGCAAACGGCGGATGAAATATCGGACATGGATTTCACCTTCCTGCATGACCCCGCCAATTATCTTCTGGCCATAGGCTATAATGTTAATGATCAGAAACGGGACGCTGCCTGTTACGATCTGCTGGCGTCGGAGGCGCGGCTCGGATACTTCATTGCCATCGCCAGGGGACAGTTGCCGCAATCGAGCTGGTTCGCTTTAGGGAGACAGCTTGTCGATGCCGGCCATGAATCGGCTCTGGTTTCCTGGAGCGGCTCGATGTTCGAATACCTCATGCCGCTCCTGGTCATGCCGTCATACGACCGGACCCTGCTGCACCAGACCTGCCGCGCCATTGTCAGGCGGCATAAGGAGTATGGGGCGCAAAAAGGCGTGCCGTGGGGCATATCGGAATCCGGTTATCATATGTTCGATGCGCAGTTCAATTATCAATACCGCGCTTTCGGCGTCCCCGGCCTTGGGCTCAAACGCGGATTGGGCGATGATCTGGTAGTTGCCCCCTATGCGTCCCTCATGGCGCTCATGGTTAATCCGGAGGAGGCCTGCGATAATCTCCAGCTTCTGGCGGCGGAAGGCTTCGGCGGCATTTTTGGCCTTTATGAAGCAATCGACTATACGCCCGCGCGCCTTGCGCGCAATAAAAAGCATGCAGTGATCCGCTCGTTCATGGCGCATCACCAAGGCATGGGATTTTTATCGCTTAACCATTTCCTGCTGGACCGGCCCATGCAAAAACGGTTCGCCGCCGACCCTCTATTTCAGGCAACCGCGCCGCTGCTTCATGAAGTAATGATAAAAGCCCCTGTTCTGGACTGGTGTGCGCGGGAAATATCCGTCGGCAGCACCGAAAAGGCGCCCTCCACCGGACGCATTCGCATACTCGGCATGCCCGATGCGGGCGGGCCGGAGGTGCAGCTTTTATCCAACGGAAGATATCATGTCATGATCACCAACGCCGGCGGCGGCTACAGCCGGTGGAAAGATCTGGCGCTCACGCGCTGGCGTGAGGATGCCGTCTGCGACGACCGGGGCTCATTCTGCTATATCCGTGACAAGGCCAGCGGCGCCTTCTGGTCGACAGGCTGGCAGCCGACGGGAAAGGTGCCAGAGCGATACGAAGCGATCTTCTCGGAAGGCAGGGCTGAGTTCCGCCGCCATGACGGAGATATAGATACGCACACTGAAATAGTCGTTTCACCCGAAGATGACGTCGAAATCCGCCGCAGCCGCATCACCAACCGCGCAAAACGGCGGAAGACGATTGATGTGACAAGCTACACTGAAATTGTCATGGCGCCACAGGCTGCCGATGCCGCGCATCCCGCCTTCAGCAACCTGTTTGTACAGACAGAAGCGCTGGAAGGCAAAAATGCCATCCTCGCCACACGCCGACCGCGGTCGATACACGAACACCCCCCTTGGATGTTCCACCTGATGCAGGCTCATGGTGCAGCGGAAGGCTCTTTCTCCTTTGATACGAGCCGCATGCAGTTTATCGGACGGCGGCATACGGCGGCGGCCCCGCAGGCCATGCTTGATGAGGGGCCGCTCATGGGAACCCAGGGATATGTTCTTGACCCAATTGCCGCCATCCGCCGTGAGATTACACTGAAGCCTGGGGAGTCCGTCACCGTTGATATTGTCACGGGCATAGCGAACAAGCGTGACGACTGCATAAGGATGATTAAAAAATACGAGGATCAAATCCTCGCTGGCCGCGCTTTCGAAATGAACTGGATGCATGAACAGGCCATCCTAAGGCAACTGAATATAACCGAAGGGGAAGCCCAGCTTTATGCACAACTGGCGAGTTCTGTCATCTATTCCAATAAGGCTCTGCGTGCTGATGAGGACATTCTTAAGAGAAATCGCCAGGGTCAGGCGGGGCTCTGGCGCTTTGGAATCTCGGGCGATCTGCCTATTATTCTCCTGAAAATCAGGGATATCGCGCATATCGACATGGCAAGGCAACTCATACAGGCGCACACTTATTGGCGGATCAAGGGGCTTGCGGCGGATGTTGTCATCTGGAACGAGGACCCTGGCGGATACCGCCAGTCCCTGCAGGACGGGATCATGGGGCTGATTGCCGGCGCCAGGATGCTCATGGATCACTCTGGCGGCGTTTTTGTGCATGCGTCTGATCAGCTTTCCGCCGAAGAACGCATTCTGGTTGAAACGACAGCGCGCGTGGTCATCAAAGGCGACAATAATGTCCCGCTGGAAACGCAGATCCGGCAGCGGATCAAAGAAAAACGCATGCCGGCCCTGAAGCTGCCTATACGTCCGCCGGTATCCGCGCCTGAAAGCAGGGACATTAAATTGCCGTCCGGACTTCTCTTCTTCAATGGCACAGGCGGGTTCAGCCCGGATGGGCGGGAATATATTATCCTGACGGGCCCTAATCACCCGACTCCTCTTCCCTGGTCGAATGTCATTGCCAATCCTGATTTCGGATTTGTCATTTCTGAAAGCGGGCAATCCTATACCTGGAGCGAAAACGCGCATGAATTCCGTCTGACCCCCTGGCATAACGATCCCGTGACGGATGCCGGCGGCGAGGCTTTTTATCTGCGCGATGAAGAAAGCGGAGAAGTATGGTCACCGGCACCGTTGCCAGCGCCCAGCCCAGCATCTTATATAACTCGTCATGGCTTTGGTTACAGCGTCTTCGAGCATGAGCGGAATGGCATAAAATCCGCGTTGCGTGTATATGCGGCAATTGACGCCCCCGTCAAATTCTCCGTCCTGAAAGTTCAAAACCTTTCACGGCAGACACGTCGGCTGTCGGCGACAGGCTATGTAGAATGGGTATTGGGAGAAGCGCACGCCAAAACAGGCCTGCATATCGTGACGGAAGTTGATACCGGCAGCGGCGCTCTGATAGCGCGCAACGACTATAACCGGGAATTTTCTGGCCGTATCGCTTTCTTGGATCTGGATGACAGGGAGCGGACAGTCACCGGTGACCGCCGTGAATTTATTGGCAGCAATGGCAGCCTGCAGAGGCCGGAGGCCCTAAGCCGCGTCCATCTTTCAGGCAGGACAGGCACGGGATTTGATGCCTGCGGCGCCCTGCAGACAATATTTGAGCTCAAGCCGGGACAGGAACGCGAGATTGTCTTCCGCCTTGGCGTCGTCACCCGGAGGGAAGGCGAAGAGGACATCAGCAGATTTATCCGCCGCTTCCGCGGGACCGGCGCAGCACAGTCCGCCTTTGATGCAGTCCGGTCTCATTGGCAGAAAACATTGGGAACCGTGCAAATTACAACGCCCGACAAAGCCACGGACATACTTGCCAATGGCTGGCTCATTTACCAAACCATCGCCTGCCGCCTGTGGGCGCGCAGCGGCTATTATCAGTCCGGCGGCGCTTTCGGGTTCCGTGACCAGCTGCAGGACACCATGGCTCTGGTGCACACGAAGCCTGAAATGCTCCGCGCGCAGATTTTGTTGTGCGCGCGCCATCAGTTCATCGAAGGCGATGTGCAGCACTGGTGGCACCCGCCATCTAACCGCGGGGTACGCACGAGGTGTTCTGACGATTATCTGTGGTTGCCGCTGGCCGTCTGTCGTTATATCACCGCAACACGGGATACCGGCATTCTGGACGAGGCCTTGCCGTTTTTAGAAAGCCGCCCGCTTAATCAGGACGAAGAGTCCTATTATGACCTTCCCCTGCTGTCCTCCGAAACAGCCACCCTTTACAACCATTGCGTTCGTGCGATCCAGCGCGCTTTGAAATTCGGCGCACACGGCCTGCCGCTGATCGGCTCGTGTGATTGGAACGATGGCATGGATAAAGTTGGCGAGCAAGGCAAGGGCGAAAGCGTCTGGCTCGGGTTCTTCCTGTATGATATTCTACTGCGCTTTGCGGATATCGCGGAACTGAAGAATGACATAGGAATCGCCAATAAGTGCCGCGCAGACGCGTCGCAATTGCGGAGCAGCATCGAAGAAAACGGGTGGGACGGAGACTGGTATCGCCGTGCTTACTTCGATGACGGTCAACCATTGGGTTCATCCGTCAATGAAGAATGTCAGATTGACTCGATCAGCCAGAGCTGGGCCGTCCTTTCAGGCGCAGGCGAGCGGGAACGTGTGCGCAGCGCTATGGATTCCGCCTATGCGCATCTGGTCCGTCCCGATATAAAGCTGGTCCAGCTGCTTGATCCGCCCTTTGACAAATCTTCCCTTAATCCCGGTTATATACGCGGCTATGTTCCCGGCGTGCGTGAAAACGGCGGCCAGTACACACACGCCGCCATCTGGATGGCGATGGCTTTTGCCAAACTCGGCGATGCCAAACGCACCTGGGAAATCTTTAAAATGATTAATCCTTTGAACCATGCGCTGACACCTGAGGAAATAGAACGGTACAAGAGCGAGCCCTACGTCGTCGCCGCCGACATTTATGGCCAGCCACCACACGCCGGGCGCGGCGGGTGGACTTGGTATACGGGCTCATCCGGCTGGATGTACCGCCTTATTCTTGAAGAACTGCTGGGATTGCATCTGGAAGGCAACAAGCTCCGTTTTGCCCCCTGCCCACCACCGGAGTGGAAGGGTTTCAGGATTTCTTACCGTTATCATGATACGGTTTATGAAATAGAAGTTGAAATATCTGATAAAAATGATTCTTTGCGTATTGTGCTTGATGGCATGATGCAGCCTGACAATAAAATCACTCTTATTAACGATAGCGCCTCGCATAAAGTTATCGTGCATTTACCGCAATGAATTAGTGCATGAGAGGCTTTGCGGGTTCTTCTTCTGTCTGCGCGGAGATCATATAAGCTTTCTGGCTGCGGGCGAAGTCTTCCAGCCGTTCCTGAACGCGGCGGTTGAAGCTGCCCTCCGCAAACAGGCCCTCGTCATTTCTTATGCCTGCCGCCATTCCTGTCAGGGTTTCCAGGGTCTGGTCAACGGTGCTGACCGGATAGATATGAAACCGGCCCGCCTGCACGGCGCTTACGACGCGGGCGCGCAGCATCAGGTGCTTGACGTTGCTCTCCGGGATCAGGACACCCTGCGTGCCGCTGAGACCACGGGCATCACAAAGGTCAAAAAAGCCTTCTATCTTTTCATTAACGCCGCCTATCGCCTGGGCCTCACCCTGCTGGTTGACCGAACCGGTTAAAGCCAGATCCTGCCGCAGCGGCACATCGGCAATGGCGGACAGTAGCGTGCAAAGTTCCGCCAGAGAAGCGCTATCTCCATCGACGCCGCCATAGGATTGTTCAAAAACGAGGCTGGCTGTCAGCGACAAAGGCTTGTCGATAAGATAATGCGAATGCAGATAACCGCTTAAAATCAAAACACCCTTGGAATGCAGGGGTCCGCCCAGCTCTACTTCACGTTCGATATCCACGACCTTCCCACGCCCCATGCCGACGCGCGCCGTGATCCGGCTGGGATGCCCGAAAGCGCAGGCACCCAGATCGATCACCGACAGGCCGTTGAGCTGCCCCGTTTTCCGCCCTTTGGTATCTATAAGGATCGTGCCGCGCTGTGTTTCCTTCAGCAGGCGTTCATAGAGGCGGCTGTGGCGCTTTTCCTGCGCCTGTATCGCCGCTTCGACATCAGCGCCCTGAACTATTTTACGATGTTCCTGCTGCGCGAAAAAATGCGCCTCCCGCAAAAGATCTGTTATCGTTTCAAGGCGCATGGAAAATTTTTCTCCGTCGCCGGCAAGACGCGCGCTGTGCCCCAGGACGGAGGCCACGGCCTCGTTTCCCAGCGGCATCAGACCCTCGCGCCGCGCCAGCGTGGCGATCATCCGCACGTAGAGAGGCAAAACTTCCTCCTTACGGTCCATATCCTCTTCAAAATCCGCCGCCACTTTGAACAACTGGGGGAATTCCGGGTCAAGCGTGCCAAGCAGGTAATACAAAATCCGCTCGCCAACCAGGACGACCTTGACCGACAACGGGATCGGCGCCGGCTCCAGCGTCATTGTGGATATCAGACCCAGCGCATGGCCGAGCGGCTCCATACGGATTTCTCCTGACTTCAGTGAATTCTTGAGGCCCTCATAGGCTAGCGGCGCGGTCAGCAGCTTCAGCATGTCGATTATCAGGTAGCCGCCATTTGCCTTATGCAGGCTGCCGGGCCGGATGAGAAGAAAGTTCGTGAGCAGCGTGCCCATTTCCGAGCGGTGCTCGATACGGCCCAGCAGGTGGTCGTAAGACGGCAGGTCTTCATAAATCACCGGCGCTGTTGCGGCTCCGCTGTTATCGACCAGCAGATTGACCTGATAGCGGCTTGGCTGGACGGTCGCCATGTTTTTATCGGGCTGTTCGGCAACCGATTGCTCTACGCCGCCGAGCAAGAGGCTGACGCTTTCAACGAGGTCTTTCTCCGCCGTCCCGAGATACGCGGTGATGGCGGGCAGGTCATGAAATTTTTTCTTCAGTTCCTCGACCGGCTGGCTGACGGCGTGGCTGGCTGTTTCCTTGTTCAGGCTTCGCTGTCTTTCCTGCAGTTCCCTGACCCAGAGGGGAATTTTCTGCAGGAGGTCGCTGAATTTTTTCTGCAGCCAGTCTATATCCTGATCGAATTTTTTGCGCTCGCCTTCGGGCAGGGCCGCGAATTCATGCGTGGTCAGGGGCTGACCGTCGCGCATGGGCACAAAGGCGAAACCCATGGGCCCGACTTTCAAGGATATGGATTTCTTGCGGGCTTCTATGTCCACTTCCGCTGCCGCCTGCTGCTGTCGCGTCCTGAATTCGTCCACGATCATCCGGGACTGGGTCTGGTATTCGTCGCTGTCAAAAACGCTTTGCAGGGCATGAGGGATATCTTCGGAGAACAAAAGCATTTCATGCCTGAACTCCGCACCGCGTCCATGTGGCAGTTGCAGCACGGCGGGTTTGTTCGGGTCAGAAAAATTATGCACATAGCACCAATCCGGCGGCGGCGCTTCAGTTGCCGCCCGCTCCTTCAGAAGCCGGGTAATCACGCCATGCTTGTCCAGCCATTCCGGCCCCAGCGCATAAATATTGTAGCCTTGATACGGCATGCTGGCGCCGAATTTCAGCGCGTCGACGGCGCGCTCCTGACCCAGCACACCTTCAATGTCCCTGATGTCCTCCGTCGTCCTGAACTTCAAAGAGGCTGGGTCGCATACCCAGCGTAGCTTTTCAGGGGGCAACGGCTTGACGCCTGTTACGGCGTCAACCGGACCTAAACTGGTTATCTTTCGGCTTGCAAACACCATCATGCTGCTCTTTTTTTAAATCACGGCGCATAACCAATAGAAAAACCGGAGATACAGTTCACCGCATAAGCAGTTTACGTATTTTTCATCCTTCCCTTCTCTTTCTTGCCATTGATGGTCAGGAAACCGCCCTGAACCGGAAAGCGTTATACAGTATAGTCGAAAGGATTTGGAATCCGATGACCGGTTTAATTGATATAGTTTGCGGGATAGATAGCAATTATGCCCCCCATCTGGCGGTGATGCTGAAATCACTTGCCCTTTATAATCCAAAATACCGTTTCAGAGTTCATGTTTTGAATGACGCCGTTCCTGACGACTTACGCAGACGTGTGGAAGCCTGCAATAAGGAGATAGAGATAAACTGGATAGACGCCGGATATCACCGGGTTCTTGATGTTGAAGGGGTTGAACACATCAGCAGTGCGGCATATCTGCGGCTCATGATGCTTGAAGTGCTTGACCCATCCATCAAACGCGTACTTTATCTTGACGCCGACATCATTATAAATGGCGATATCCTCCCCCTGTGGAATACACCTCTCGGCGGCAAGGTGTGCGCGGCTGTGTCTGACGCCTGGGTTGACGCGGAAGAATTCGCCCAAAAGTGGCATTTACGGGCTGACGGCCATTATTTCAATTCAGGCGTCATGCTTTTCGATCTCGATAAGCTGCGCAGCAAGCCCTATATGGAGCAGGCCATCAAAATAATCACCACGCCCGGTCATGGTTTCAAATTCGTCGATCAGGATGCGCTGAATATCGTCCTCTGGAACGACTGGCTGGAACTTGACCCCGGATGGAATTTTCAGCGCCAGTTCCTTCATAACGATTATGCGCTCTGGAACGCCCGGTCAACGCAAACAAAATACCAGCCTGCGATCGTGCATTATACCGAGGCTTACAAGCCGTGGAAGAAAAACGAGTGGCATCCCTGCCGCTGGCTGTATCTGAGAACGCTTTTAAAGACTCCGTTCAAATCGTCCATCCTGGAATCGGGAGAGATAAATTTTTATCATCTTTGCAAGTCCTGGCTGAAGTGGACGCTTAAACGTCCCCCCATGTTTGCTTTGAAGCGGCAAATATCGGCATTATGACATCAGCGGCGTCTTTGTTTTCTGCGTCAGATAAAGGATTAAACAGAAAAAAATTCTAAAAAACTGTATTCTAAAGTGAGATCGTTAGCGGTAGAACATTTCACACCAACCTAAAAAGAGACAAACTTGAAAACAAACATCCCAACCGAAAACTGGATACCCTGCCCCGCCCCTGCCGTGTCGGACACCCTCCGCTGGCGAGAGCCGCTGTGGGCCGCGCCGAACAAACCCCGGGGCAAGCCCGATAAGATCGGCGAGCAGATGGTCACCGCGAAGCTGCTGGTGATGGGCGAACCGGCGGAGCTTCAGGTAATTGACGTCCAGCGCCTCTCGCTGATGGACGGGATAAAAGACGCGCCCTCCAAAATTAAAAAAGACGACATGATCCGCCGCAAAGTATCATCCATCAAAAGCGGCGACTGCCAAAAATTATCACAGGAGGCTTAAAACATGCCCACAGGGAGCATCATTTCTTTCAAGGAAGATAAGGGTTACGGCTTTATAAAGCCCAAAGACGGCGGCGATAATGTGTATGTGCATATCTCGGCCCTGCAGGCCTCGGGCATCGACAAAGTGGCGCCGGGCCAGCGCCTGACTTACGAGCTCTTTTCGAAAGATAACAAAACTTCGGCTGTGGATATCAAGTTATTGACGTGAGAATATTTGGGTATTGACTATCTCCACAACCACCCCACGCGTTCATATATTTATAACTTGTAGGATATCCTCCGAAGCCTTGGGTGAAGGAGGACTGGTTAACTTGCAACCGCTCAATAGGCGTACTGTGATCTGCAAAGCATAGATATTTTCTTATCCAAATCGGGGTTTTTTGATTCATGCTCGGCATCCGATTCAGATTGAGAATAGTACTGATTAATAAGTGAAAGCGTTTCGTTTACGAAAATCGTCGGATGGCTCAGCAGTCCTTGCCGGATCACTTCGTTCGGGAGCGTATCACTATGGTACTGACATATCCCGCAGAGTTCGCTCCGCCTGCGGAATAATTTTTCGAGCCTCCATTCATATTCAAGCAGTTTGGCAAAGCTCTCTTTGGAGCCGAACTCCCATGTCATGTCCCCGGTGGCAAAGAGCCCTTTAAACCCGTCTTTTAGCGTCTGATCTAGAGCCTCTTCAAGCTTATGCATCATAATATCTGCGTCAAAACTACCATCTGCAGAAACCGCTGTTTCTGAGGACAGCACTAAACGATCTTTGGCAATTGCATTCGCAACGTCTACCCCCGCTGCCGTAAGACAAGAACGCATCTTCTCTACCATCAAAGGACTATTGAGATACAAACATCTATAGTTTTGAGCCAGCTTCTCCTTTGTCATGGATGCAAGTCCCGGCAATTGTTCTAATGGAGAGCCTTCATAAATAAGACATTGATGTTGAGACTTTTGTTGCGCTATCATATAGGAAATGTCCTTTGTTGAAGATCAGATCATTAGCAGGGCAGAGTATTTAGGAGATTAACCAGCTTTAAAAGCTGCAGAGCATGCTGCCAGAGCGAGAACAAGCATAATTGAGAGTGCGCCAATAAATTTTCTTTTCATGATATACCTCCATCATTCCAGTATAAGTGACGATAAGTTAATAACCCGTCTACCCAGACTTACCCGATAGGCCCCTTAATTGAAGGTTATCACATGAAAAAGCAAATTGTTTTCCTCATGACATGTTTCTTGGCTACCGCTTGCAATGAGCAGGGTACCAATGCCGGTATCGGCTTTGGCATTTCAGGTTATAACTCACGCTTTATAAAAATAGACTCTAATGCGCGCCAGATCATCCATGATTATCTTGCCGACGCCTACAGCAGCCATTGCTCCGGAAAGGCAAAGCATCGCTCTAAAAAATCATGCACCCTTAACAGGCCTTTCCTGACGAACGGGAGCGTGCCTGTAGGGACTGAATACCAGCCGTTGCCACAAGATATCATGAGCAGAATAGGCTTTGTTCCGCCGGGCACCGCTTTCATCCAGACAGGCTACACGGTTTACCTTATCCATTGGCCCGACAAGATCATTTATGACAGCGTCTCTTTGCATCCCTATTGGAAAGAATCCTTGAGGAAATGATTTATTTTTACAGCGAAGATACACGACGCTGCCGATAACTTTCCGTCCTAAGACAACCCGCAGTCTCTCTTCAATTTCAGCATCGCCAGAGCGGCAATGGCAGCGCCGCCGCCTTTGTCGAGGCGTCCGGCATCGGCGCGTTCCAACGCCTGCTTTTTGTTCTCGACCGTGAGGATGCCGTTGCCGACAGCAAGGCTCAGCTTCAGCGCGACATCCGTCACACCGCGCGCGCTTTCATTGCACACGGTTTCGTAATGCGTCGTCGCACCGCGTATGACGCATCCGAGGACGACAAAAGCATCAAACTTTTTTCCTTTTTTGCGTTGCGCATGGAATTGCAGCGCGGCCGGAGTTTCAAGGGCGCCGGGAACCGTCACCACCTCATGCGTCGCGCCGCTTTTCTTTAACACTGCCTTCACGCCCTCGATCATCAGGTCGTTTACATCATCGTAAAACCGCGCCTCAAGGATAAGAACGTGCGGCGGCTTTTTAAACCGCAGTGCGGGAGAGTCTGTTTTTTTCTGTTTCATCGTTTTTCTTCCGGTAAGTGATAAGATCCGCAATCGTGCCGATTTTCAGGCCATGCTTTTTTGCGAAGAGTATAAGATCAGGCAGCCGTGCCATTGTGCCATCGTCATTCATAATCTCGCAGATAACGCCCGCAGGGATAAGGCTCGCGAGGCGGGCGATATCCACGGCAGCCTCTGTGTGCCCTGCACGCTCCAATACGCCGCCATCCCGCGCGCGCAAGGGAAAGACGTGGCCGGGTGTGGTGATATCATTTGCCGATGCATTGGGCGCAGTAGCAGCCTGGATCGTCCTCGCCCTGTCCGCCGCGGAAATGCCGGTGGTGACGCCTTCGCGTGCTTCGATAGGCATAGTGAAGGCTGTGCCAAGTTTTGCGCCCGCGCCGATCAGCGGCAGCTCAAGTTTATCGACCAGCGCACTGTCGAGTGCGAGGCAGATGAGGCCGCGCCCTTCCCGCGCCATGAAGGCAATCGCTTCCGGCGTGACATGCTGGGCGGGCAGGATGAGATCGCCTTCGTTCTCCCTCGCCTCGGCATCAGTGAGGATGAACATGCGTCCCTGGCGCGCCTCAGCGATAATTTCTTCAGTGCTGGAAATCATCGGCCTAAAATCCTCGCGACGTAGCGGGCCATCAGATCGACCTCCATGTTCAGCGCATCACCCACCTGCGCCCGCCCGAAGGTCGTCGCTTCCCATGTATGCGGGATAATGTTGATACCGAAAACGCTTCCTTCCACTTCGTTCACCGTCAGGGACACGCCGTCGAGCGCAACCGAACCTTTCGGCGCGATGAATTTTGCGAGATCGTCCGGCACGCGCAGCCTGATGCGGCGGGAACCGCCGTCGGGGGTGATGCTTTCAATAACGGCCAAGCCATCCACATGCCCGGAAACGATATGGCCCCCCATCTCGTCGCCCAGCTTCAGGGAAGGCTCAAGGTTGATCCGCGAGCCCACAGCCCATTTCCCGAGGGTTGTTTTGGATAAAGTTTCCCTTGAAACATCGACCGAAAAATTATGGCCGCTTTTGTCGACAACAGTGAGGCAGCAGCCCGCGCAGGAGATTGAAGCACCCATGGCAAAAATCGCCATATCCCAAGGTGTTGATATAGTGAAACGGATATCGGGCCTTGAGGCGTCGATCTTTTCGATCTGGCCAAGGGCTGTAATAATTCCTGTAAACATGGGCGGAGCGTATCAGGGTCAGAAGAGGAGTTCAACTCTTTTGTTTAACAGAATCATAATTTAGGCGGGTAAAATAGCTTCCCAGCGAAAGTCCTTAGAGGCGAACGGCAATTGTTCACGGGGATTAAAATCAACGTCAACAAGGTCGGTATCGCCCTGACGGATGGTAACGGACATAGTCCACAAGCCGGAGTCGAGCATAGCGGCAGATAAAGCCGGTCCCGCCTCGACCAGAATATCCTGCGCACCACGCGCTGCCAGATCGGCGATGGCCTGCTTTATATCCTGATAAACGAATGGGTCGAGACCGCGTTGTCTGGCTTCTGCGAGGTAGGCTTCAGGAACCCGACCGCGCCGATCGAGAATAGCCAGCCAGCGGCGCTTGGCCGGATAGTCAGGGACATGCCTGACATTGAAAAGCGGATGATCGGCTAAAATCGTCCCGCTGCCGGTGATGATAGCATCCGCTTTTTTGCGCAGACAGTGCGCAAGAACGAGGGATTTTTCCGAGGTAAAAGTTTTCTGCCCTGCGGCCGGGATCATTGACCCCTTCCGGTCAAACGCACGCTTGATCGTGATCCAGGGCTTTCCGGTTTGCGCTTGATAGAGAAAGGCGTGCATGAGTTGCTGGCATTCGGCTTCGTTTACCCCGCAGATGACTTCGATCCCGGCTTGCTGTAACCGCGCCAACCCACCGCCAATAACCTTCGGGTTCGGGTCGCGCGCGCCATTAGTAACATGCTTGATATTGGCATTGATCAGGGCTTCGGTACAAGGCGGCGTGCGTCCATGGTGATTGCAGGGCTCCAGCGTTACGCATACCATGGCGATCTTCGGCAGCAGGTTTTGTTCGCGGCATAAAGTGAGCAAGGCCGCTTCCGCATGCGATCCTCCTGCGCGCTGGTGAGCGGCAACAGCCAGAATAGATCCATCAGCGGCAAGCGCAACGGCGCCAACCGGCGGATTTGGTGACGTCGCACCCATCCACTTCCTCGCTTCGGCCGCGGCATGGCGCATGGCGTCGGTCAATACGGCATCGGAAAATTCAGGCATTTAATCCTCTACGATATGCCCCATTTTATCGACCTTCGTTTTTAGATATACCTGATTGTGCGGATTCTGGCCGACATGCAGGGGGATGCGGCTGACGACATTGATCCCCTTCGATTGCAGGGCCTCTATCTTTCGCGGGGGTTGGCATCTTCGACCTTGGCGCAGAATCAACACGCCCCGGCGCCGTCGCTCTCTCGCCCGCGGAAGAATGGAGCCGCCTCCAGCCCGCGCTTGTTTTTTTGCAGGATCGCTGGCGTGGCCGGATATTCCATCCTCTTATCAGCGTCGATACCTATCATGCGGCGACGGCGGAAAAAGCGCTCGCTCTCGGCGCACATTGTATCAATGACGTCGGCGGTGCTTCCGACCCCGGCATGGTTACTCTTCTTAAGGGTGGTTCCTGTGACTATGTACTGATGCACAGCCTGTCCGTGCCTTCAGACAAAAACATCACACTGCCTGAAAGGTGTGACCCTGTCGCGGAAGTCAAAGTTTGGGGTGAAGAAAAAATTAAAGAGCTTGGCTATGCCGGCATCAGTCCGGACAGGATTATCTTCGATCCCGGCCTCGGCTTTGGCAAAACAGCGCGTCAATCGCTTGCCCTGCTGCAGGGTGTCGAAGAATTCTTTGACCTCCCGACACGGATCATGATCGGCCACTCGCGTAAATCCTTCATCAATCATTGGGGAGAGAGAAAATCCCGGGACCGCGATTTCGAGAGCGTCGCCACGTCATTGCAGATGTCCCAACGCGGCGTGGATATCCTGCGCGTGCATAACCCTGAAGCCCACATCCGTGCCTTGCGCGCATTTAGTGACATCGGTTAACTAACAAAGTTACAATAATGGCCTTAAATATTTACACTTCTTGTCAGTTATGCAATTGAATTGCCGGGCACCAACCCATATACTATGCCTCAAAAAAGGGGCATAAGATGCACCAGGATAAAACCGCCCAGCAAAGCTCGTCCGCGCCTGTCGTCAGCTGTCGTTTGCCGACAGAATGGGGCGAATTCAGGCTCTGCGCCCTGAAAGACCCGCACAATGGCGAAGAGCATATCGCGCTGACCATGGGCGTTGTGGATGATGGCAAACCCGTGCTTGTGCGGGTTCATTCGGAATGTTTGACGGGCGATGGCTTTTATAGCCTGCGC
>Ga0206948_1067_pt1 | contig 28940 bp, 23 predicted proteins | sample Alteio_BWOrgHeat_FD_153236 | JGI IMG/M metagenome (GOLD analysis project Ga0206948, IMG submission 153236) | Enriched cells from forest soil in Barre Woods Harvard Forest LTER site, Petersham, Massachusetts, United States -... | ecosystem: Environmental > Terrestrial > Soil > Temperate forest > O... | reverse complement strand
AATTGTCCGACACCAAAGCTTTCGCGCCCTCAGAACCGAGCCGGCAACGGTTTCTTGGGATGCGATGGATGGCGCCGACGACAATTGCCCTGACCTCTCAACCGTTGCTTTCGATAGCGATATTTGGGATCAAGTCAGTGGTGCGATCCAGGCGCTTTCGCCGTTGCAACAGCAACTGGTGCAATGGCATTACGGAGAAGGGCTGTCTCAACAAGAGATCGCGACGAGGCTCGAATTGACGGTCGCAACCGTCAACATGCGACTACACTCGGCGCGGTCTCGAATCAAAAGGAGACTCAACCTCATGTCTGAACAAACCAAACAACCGGTCAACCCAGGACGAATCCAAGAAGTGAGCGGACCGCTCGTTACAATCCAATTCGCGCCAAATGTCACGCCTCCAATCCTGTCAGCCCTTTCCGGCCCAGGGGAAAACCGCCTCTGCGTTATCCGTCACTTATCTGCCGGCCGTGTGGAAGCGGTATGTCCACGACTAGGTTCCATTTGGACGCCTGGCCAGGAAGTTCTGGATGCTCACGAAGCCTTTACAGGAGTGCTAGACCTTGGAGTCGTGCTTCAAATCGTCGAAGCCGAAGGTTCCTCCAAGTCCGATATTCTGCTACCGACAGGGATCAAGACGATCGACGTGTTTTCGCCGCTTGTTCAGTCCGGCGTGACTGGGATCTTTACGGAGTGGGGGCTTGGCGTACTCGTCCTCCTTCCCGAACTCATGCACCATCTAGACAAGGGAGACAACCGTCAGTCTTTTCTCGTTTTCTTGCCACAGCTTGCGGACACTAAGCATTGGTCAGACCTCAATGCCGAGATCACGTTGGGTTCGAGGAATGTGTCGATTGCCTATTTGCCGGTAGCCGATCCGATCAAGCAAGACTTTATCGACTCGATGGTTGGACTTGACTCGAAGCTGGTGCTTTCACGACATCTTTCCGAGCAGGCGATTTGGCCGTGCGTTGATCCGTTGGCTAGCCAATCTCGGCTTGCCGACACGTCAACCTCTGGCACGGTTTGTGCGGTGAGAGCTCTATTGAGCGAGTATTATGCGCTGCAATTCTCGATCGATCCGAGCAGTCGCCATACGTTGACGGCCGATGAGCACGTTCAAATTCAAAGGGCGAGGAAGGTACTTCGTTTTCTTTCTCAACCGTTTTTCGTCGCAGAACCTTATACGAAGCGTCCCGGTGTATTTGTCGATCCTCAGGAAGCGAAGCAGGGTTTTGCCGACATCCTCTCCGGAAAACTCGATGGAGCACATCGCGACTCCTTCTATATGACGGGGGCGAAACCGAGCGAGCGCTGAAGCGAGCGGGATAGCGGAAGCGTTGAAGCGTTAGAGCGCTAAAGCGTTCGAGGGAGACCGCTGTCAGGCGATCACCCTTGAACGCTAGCGAAGCGAAACGCTTCAACGCTCTAACGCTGTATTCAGTTACTCCTTGTTTAAATACAAGATACAGTGCTTGATTCCGAAGTCGTGGAGGAAAGTTATGTCGTCGAAATCGCCCATTGGGGTGGGTTCGATTCCGGTGGCTCGGTAGGCGACTTGGAGTTGGTTGTCGGTGGCGCCTTGACCGCCGTCGATCCAGCGGTAGGAGTAGATGATGTCGCCGCCGAAGAACGCTGCGGCAGGGGCAGACCGGGACTGAGTCCACTCGTCGTAGAACCGCTTGGTTCGCCAGCCGCCGCGAACGGTTTTGTCGCCAATGCTTTCCGCGACGTAACAGCAAGCCCATGGGTTTTCTTTACCGTGATCGCCGAGAGTGAAGTAATAGATTTTGCCGTTCGGTCCCTGACTCTTATCGGCATCGAACAGCACAACCGGCCGGGATTTTCCGTGAACTCCGCCTTTCGGGCCCTCGATCCAATCCACGCTTGCGCTGCTGAATTTTCCTTCTTTGAACGCATACCTTCTAACCTGCCAGTGGTTCAGGTGGGTGGCATCTTCGTCTTGTGCCATGCCAAGGATGAGTTGGTGCTTAATGGTGTCGACGGCAGGACCGACCGGAGACGTGCTCTTTTCGGCTAAGGTTTGAACGTCGTTCTTGCCGCCGCGAAGGATTTGGTAGGTGGTCGTTTGAGTTTTCGGGTTCCATAGGAACAGCCAGAGCTTTCCTTGGTAGGCGCAAAGAGTGGGAACCAACGTGCCGTCTGCATCGACTACCTGTGAGTTTTCGACGTTTAGCGCGGAACCCATGTCCTCTACGTCTTGAGCCAGAATCCCTGCCGTTGATGGATAGACCACTACAATCTTTCCGCCGAAGCTGGCGGCAGTGGGGTCGCCCGTGACAACTCCGATGTTAATCGTTTGGGTGGGCTCCCATTGGTATGGCTTGACCAGCCGTTTGAGATATAGCGATCCTGGCCGCTCGGGGCTAAGCGAAGGGTCAACCTTCGGGTCAGGCGCTAAACCATTCTTCCCAAACAGTACGTAGGCTTTTCCGTTGTGCACGACCAGCCATGGAGCGCATTGCGTCTTGTCGACAACATCTCGACGGCCGGCGGTGACCGAGTAAGCCGAATTGATGTCTGCCTTGACGTGATGCTCGCCAAATATTCCGTTCCAATTCCAATCGATCAACGTCGTTGCGCCGTTTGGCTTGAGGTGATAGCTGTAAGGTGGACTCGCTAGGAACTTCACCTTTTCATACGGTAGCGGCAAAACTTCATCGAGGTCCGCCTCGTTAAGCACCATTTTGGCAAGGCGTCCGTCGCTGTACCCAACATTTTCAATCTTTCCATTTAGGCGATAGCTGTACGGATAATTCATCAGGCTTGGGTAAGTCGGGCAACCGTCAGCGCCGTAAAACCCGTCGTGAGGCAACCCAAGTTGATGACCAAACTCGTGGATGAAAGTCGCGTACAGGGCCATTCCACTGCCCCCGCACCCGCCGCCGTCACCGAGTTCGTCGGCTTGGCCGCCGCCTCCGCGCCCGATCTGCATCCAGTGAACGACGCCCTTCCACTTCGAAGGCAAGAACTTATCGCGATTTGCCCACCAGGGCTTCTTCATGTCCTCCCCTGTGACTTCGGGCAGGAAGATCGGGTGGAGATTCCATCCGGTTGTTCCGTCGGGATTCTTCACCGGCAAGCTTTTGTAATAGGCTCTGACTTTGTCGAAAGTGTCCTTCACGAACTTTTCGTCAACGTCGCTAAAACGCGATATGAGGCAAATCAGGTCGATTTGTCGAGGGTTACAACCCAGCGCCTTCAAATCTAATCCGCGATATCCGTTGACCTTCCATCCGTCGAGAATGCCGTCGCCGGCCGTGTCCGGTTTATAGGGATCGCTGCCAATTCGGATCTCTTCGTCGTTCGTGAGGCCATCGTGATCGGAATCCGTCTCACCCGGAGATATCGTCCGGTACATCAGAACATCGTTTGTTGTGTGGGCTTCCTTACCAAATCGGAATTGGAATAAGTCGGCGTCGCCGTCATGATCCACATCGCCGGACGCCCATATACAAGGTGCTTCCGGCAAATAGGAGGTCGGAAACTTTCGAACATTGGCCGGCGATCCAGCCGTTGGTGTATCAACGTAGATGAATTGGTCGGCCACGAGTGCGTTATGGCCCTTGGCTACTTTGCCAATAACTCTTTGATCTCGGCCGGAAAGAGATCCAACCTTCACTGATCCGTCTTTGAATTGGAAGACAAACTGCGCTGAATCCTGCTTGCTCACACCCAAGAGTTGTGCGCTTATAACACCCCCCCGGCAGCTTGATTGGCGTCTCTGATTTTTTGCCATCTACCGAGTACCCTTTGCCAGAGCCTTCGTCCCAAGCAAACATCCTATCTCCGCTGAAAGCAAGATGGGGATGCTCGAGTTTCGTCGGCAACTTCGCCCAGTCAGGTAAATCCTCAAACTTGCCGCCTGCGTCACAATGCGCAAGGCGAAACGACAATCCGTCGAAAATGCCGACAACACTTGCTCGCTTTGGGCTTTCCAGATTCCCGACGGCTGCGGCCTGGCAATCCTTGCCCCAATTCGAGAGTGCCCGCGCCGGTCTGCCCGCCTTAAAACCATCGATGTTCATCGAAACATCGATAAAACTATCGCCATTAGGCACGACGCGAACGAGGTCTGCGTAGCCATCACCATCCATGTCGGCAACGAACGCTAGCGACCCCTCCGGTGCAAATCCGGCCGCCCAAGGAATTGGGGGAGCCAGCGGTGGTGCTGCAAAAATAGCGAGAGCTACGACGCCAATCATTTCCTTAATCTATCACTTCCTACACTAAGGTCGCGCGGTATCGTGAATATGATGGGAAGTGGCAACTTGAAGATCGAACCGGGCAGCAAACTCTTGTTTATCGGTGACTCTATCACCGATGCCGGAAGAGCTCAACCAATTGGCGAAGGCCTGTTCGGGGCGCACGGAACCGGGTACGTCAATATCGTCGCCGGCCTGCTTGGAGCAATCCATCATCATCACAAGATCCGGGTCGTGAACCAGGGCCTCAGCGGCAACACTGTTCTCGATCTCCGAGATCGGTGGGAGCGTGATGTTCTCGCCTTGAGCCCAGATTGGCTCTGTATCATGATCGGGATCAACGACGTTTGGCGTCAATTCGACCTTCCCTTGGCAACGGAAACCCACGTTACGCTTCCACTATACGAACAAACGCTTGACGATTTGGTGACGACGACCAGACCAAATTTGAAGGGTCTGGTCATGATGACCCCGTTCTACATCGAGCCATTGAAACAAGATGCCATGCGGTTCAAGATGGACGGTTATGGACAAGCCGTCAAACGGATAGCAGCCCGGCACTATGCCATCTTCGTCGACACCCAGGCCGCCTACGACAAGGTCCTCGAAACCTGGTACCCCGCCGCCCTCGCCTGGGATCGTGTCCATCCCAACCAGGTGGGAACAACAGTCATCGCGAAAGCGTTTCTGGATGCGGTTGGGTTTGAGTGGTAAGTGGTCAGTGGAAAAGATATTCCTCCTAAGGAGCAAGTCAAACGACGATGCCTCCACGGCACGGAGCAGTGGAGGCATCTAAAACAAAAGTCGTCCCTGATGCACGTCCGGCCGAACGATTAGGAGCCAATCGTGGGTCATCTCCTTTGGCGGAAGGCATCGCAACTCTCCTTTTGCATCTGCTTTGGCCCGGCCGAGGTCAACGGTTTGCCCCGAAACCGGATCGAAAACGGAAAGCACATAGTTTCCGCCTTTTCGCAATTCATGGATTTGGATTGCTTGGGGGCTAAGGCAATAAATCATGCGCGCTTTGTCGGGGATTCCGGCCGATTGAGGTTGATCTGGTTCACCCTCCAATCGCCCCCAAGGGCCATCGCCGTAGTGTCCAATTTCCATTGCGTGTGACCAAGCCGAGTCGTCATAGGCCGTCGATTGCCAATTCGGCACCTCGACTTTTGAAGATCGCCATTGAGAATTCGATCTGAGATTCAGATTCGAGCCGTCTGAAAGACCGATTTCGAGATTGGCAATCAATCCAGCCGGATTTTGCAGAACGTCGGCCGGCTTGTTCTCGGCGAGAACTGCGACGACGTTTTTGCCGCTATGCAACAGCAGTGTCGATAATTCGAACTGGGCGCCTGATCGCCAATCAGAACTGCCGCCGATGGGTATGCCATTTATCCAAACGGTCGCAACATCGTCAGCCGAAATCTTAAGTCGAGCTGTCGCGATCTTCTTGTCGGCAGACAATTCAAGTAGCCCCCGAAACGCCCGTTTCTCGGTTGGCGCGTTTATCGCCGGATTGCCTTCCGGGTACCAAATCCAGTGGCTATCGGCAAGGGACACGGAAGGAATCCCGTCGTAAGTTGCCCACTCCGGATGTGGTTTGAATTGTTGCCACGGATACTTTTCCAGCAGTTTCTTGCCCATACCGATTTGGGTCGAGCCCGGAAGGTGCATCGCTTCCTGGGACGTGATGCTTCCATATCCGGGTCCATTCGGTGACCTTCCGTGAGGATCTCCCGGTCGGTTGTTTTGCCAAATCCCATTGGCGCCGTAGGTGTGGCCGGCTGCCCCGTTCATCATGCAGATCCAAAACATGGCCCGAGCCCACTCAGTCGGCAATGAGTCGCTGAGCATTTCATATGCCGCCTCACCATCGATCACTGGCATTTTGGGATTAGCCGAATACGAATGACGCATTGCCTCCACTGTTGTTGCAGCAGCCTCCGCGCGACCGTGAGGAGTTTGAAGCATGTCGAAATCAAGAAGCCTTGGATCGTCTACTGCGTGCCGCGACGTGTATTGGTTAATCGCGGTCGGATGGATCGTGAGGAGTCGATGGAATGGATCAGTTTTTCTTATATATCGGACGATATCGGTCCATCGCCTGGCTTGATCCCGGTCGTCGTATGGGAACCCCTTTGCGAGGTACCAAGGCAGATTTGCCTCTCCAGCCGCGCACCATGCCACGGGAAGCGAGCCGTACCTCGCGACGAGGTACCGCCAATGCTTCCGCATCTTTTCCTCGCCCATCCAAGGCAAGAAGTAGCCCCAAGCCCCTACTATGCAAGGCATCAAGCCTTGATCGACCAGATACCGAATGCGCTTGTCTGCCCGGTCAAAGTACTCCGGCCGGATCCTCGAATATTCAGGCTCCCACGGAAAGCCAGATTCATTCGCACCGCGTGGATCAAAAGGAAACATGTCTGGGTACAGGCCGGCAACAATTTGGACCACGTTGAATCCCTTCGCAACCCGGTCCGCAACGAGAGCATGGAATTCGCCCGGCCATTTCAACCTGCTCGCGAGACCCATCCACCAAGTGTCGCCTAGCCAGAAGAAAGGTGTGCCATCTGAATGTTGTAAATGGCGCCTGTCAGACTCGACTACGATCGGTCCATGTTTGTATAGTGGATTTGTGCCGGTATACCGTTCCACAGTAACAGTCCCCGATTGGGCGTTTAATCCTTTGTCGGCAAGATCGCTACAAACTGTGACGTAGGTATAGGTTCCAACTTTAGGGGAGGCATATCGAACTTTCCAAACATTGCCACCATCCCAAAATGCCGGGACTCGCTTTGTCTCTCCAGTTGGATCGGAAAATAGGACATTGAGGTCTATTTCATCGAATGGATCCGCATGGCTTTGAGCCGAATGGAACGCGATCTCGACAGGAACGTTTTGTTGCGTCCGTTGGCCCGCGTTGGCAAAGGTTGAGCCTGCCATAGCCAAAATTAGAATCGCCAATAGCTGCGTTACTGACATGTCAATTCTCGCAGACTACCGCCGATCACGAACACTTAAATGCTCGAACGCTCCAACGCTAAGCATGGAGGGGCGTATACTTTGCCTTTAAGGTTTTGTACATGATCGAAGATTCGATTACGACTCCCCTACTCGAAAAGCCTCCTCACCTCATCGGATCGATCAATGACTATTCGATTGCCGACATTGAATGGATTGCCAGTCAATTCCGGATCGTCGGTCCTGCCACCGTGGCTGCGTTCCCCGGTCGCGGAAACATCAATCTCCACACTTATGAAGTACGCGCTGGAGAAACGGAATACCTGCTTCAGAAGGTGAACTCGGACGTATTCACGATGCCTTACCGGGTGATGAAGTCGATGGCAGCGTCGATCCAAGCCCAAACCGATTCACTTGCTGTCGGTAAAGGAGACCCCTTGTGGGTCCCGATCGAACTTGTGCCGACTAAACACGGACATCAATTCCTCGACCTTACCGACGAGCATGGATGGTCCGTTTGGCGATTAATGATTCGAATTCCCAAGTCGACGAGCTACAAAAGCCTTGGCGAAATCGATAAGCGAGAGTGTCAACTTGAATTAGCTCGACAGGTGGGTCGCGGGTTGGCGATCTACTCTGACCTCACGTCGTCGATTGACCCAAAAACGATTGACGGATCATTACCGGGATACCGGGATACGCCACTCTATTACGCGCAATTCCATTCGGTGATGGCTCGAAATCGCAGCCTTGCCGAGGCCGAGGACTTGCTTCCCACCGACCCCATCGTTCGCGGCAGTTCGCAGCAGCATTTTCTAGTCACCTTGGGTGACGAAGAATATGCCGAACGCAAGTCGGATCCTGAACTCGTGCCGTTCATCCAGCTTGTCGAAGAGCGAGAACCATTCGCGATGGGTCTGTGGGCAGCTTTGGACGACGGGCGCATTAGGCACACCCTGATCCATGGCGACACCAAGATCGAAAACTTCCTGTTTTGCACGGAATCCGGAAATGTAAAGGCCTTGGTTGATTTGGACACGATCATGCCGTTTACGTGGCTTGCCGACTGGGGCGATCTTCAGAGGTCGATGGTTAATGTTGCCGGCGAAAAAGAACGCGATCATTCCAAAGTGGTTGTAGACCGCGAAGTCTACGAATCTGTTGCTCAAGGCTTTCTGGAAGCTGCTCAGGAAGTGACAGACGAGGAAGTTTCGATGATGGTATTCGCCGTCCAAGCGATCACGCTCGAGCTCGGCCTTCGTTTCCTCACCGACTACCTGCGAGGCGACACCTACTTCCGCCTCGCCGAAGGCGATCCCCCTGACCTGAATAAAGTTCGTGCGATCGTGCAGCTGACACTGTACCGCCGCCTAGTAGAATTCGGCCCCGAAGCCGAAGTACGGCTTCGAGCCTTTAGAGCACGTTAATCTCGTAATTCGCTGATCCGTCATGAATCTAACAGCAAGAGGTCTAGACCTGTAAACCTCTCGAAGTCTTTGTCGAACGTGACCAACCTCAATGACCCAGATTTTGCAAAAGCTGCCAAATACGCATCCGTCCAGGTCCGATGTACATGGACTCCTTGGCTCAGCCATTGAGCCAGGCAATCATCAATTCCCGACGGTTCTGTTGCTAGCTTTACTCCCGGATGAGCGAGCCAGCGCTGGTAAATACTCCAAGCATCAGCCGTGTCAAGTGGCGATCCGCCAATGGCATTTACCTGGCAACAAATCCTAAGCAAGCCCAGGGCGGTTGTCCGGCAGAACGCCATATTCCCGGACGCGTCTTGAGCCCAATACCGCATTGCCTCTGCGTGGTGGGGATGCTCACTGACTGACAGGGCGACCCAAACATTAACATCAAGAAAGTCTGCCATGAATCCTGTCTTCCTCTAATTCCAGTAGTTCGAAGATTTCAGAATTAGTCATAACCGGAATATGTCGTCCGGCTGGGGGAATCTGAACCGGAATTGGCTCTTTTCGGCCAAATACCTCGACTTCATTGCTGGACAGCCCGTTTTCCACGAACAGGGTTAACAGTTCTTTGAGCTTGAGTCCTCGTAGAGCTGCAGTGGCTTTTGCCTTTCGAAACAAGCTATCTGGAAGATCGATTGTCGTTCTCATAAAAGCATTTTAACATAAAACAGCAGAAGAAGATCCGCCGACTAACTCTGAACCCATTTAGTCAACGTCAGCGGGTGTAAGCTTTGCCGCATGTTCTTTCTTGGCGTTGTGGCCGCTTTTGCCTTTCAATCGATAGGGATCATCAATCCTGATTTTCATGCCGGAATGTCGGGCTGGACACGAGCCACTTATGGAGCCGAACCCGAATTTCAGATTGACACGACATCGGCTCATGGCAACGCACCTTCGCTCCGTGTCTCCTCCGACAAACCGACAGACACCGCGTTCGGCCAAGACATCCGCGTTAAACCAGGCGGATTTTATCGCCTCTCCGCTTGGATCAAGACCCAAGGCATAAAGTCCGGCCAGTCACCGGTTTTTGGGACGATTCAGGCTCAACTGCCGGGCGGTGCTAGCGTTCTCGCTAGCGGAAAAAACCACGCAGGAGATACTGGTTGGACTCGCGAATCGGTTTACTTTGTCGGGCCCGGCGACGGGCGGGCTCGGGTTGCTTTGTTCCTGTTTGGTTGGGGAAAAGGCACGGGCACCGCTTGGTTTTCGGACCTGACATTAGAACCGATAAAGACTGAGGATATACCTATGCGCATCACGAACGAGCCACTGTGTCCTGGCCGCATCAACCCGATGCAATACGGCCAATTCATCGAATACCTTTGTGATCTCGTTCCCAGTATGTGGGCGGAAAAGTTATACGACACCAGCTTCGAAGGCCTCAGCCCATATAAGTTTCGCTTCAATGCGGACACCGATTTCAAAGAAAAGCCCTGGTATCCATTCGGCCAGGCCAATCGGCTAAAGGTCGAAGCGGACCCCACAACGTTTATCAGTGGTGCTGTCAGCAAGCACATCGTCTTGTCCGACGGTCTTCCCTGCGAAGGCGGTATCGCCCAAGATGGCATTTCGCTCAATAAAGGCAAACTGTGTAAGTTTTCGATCTTTGTTAAAGGTTCTGCCAATCAAGCACAGATGAGGGTACGCCTTTTTAGGGGCACAACTGAGTTCGCCACTGTACTCCTCCCCGTTACAAGCGAATGGCACAAAGTCACCGCTGCCCTGACACCATCCGCCACGACCGATGAGGCAACCCTTTCAGTCACCTTCAAGGGACCCGGCAAGTTTTGGGTTGACAACGGTTCTCTCATGCCCATCGACACCGTCGGTGGTTGGCGCCGCGACGTCGTCAAAGTCTTAACCGACCTGAAACCCGGTGTCATTCGCGTGGGCGGCAGCGTCCTCGACGATGCCAACCTTGGCACATTCGAGTGGACCGACACGATCGGCGATCCGGATAAGCGCAAACCATTCCACGCATGGGGCGGACTGCAGCCGATGGGCGCCGGACTAGAAGAGGTCGTTCAGCTTATCCAAGCGGTCAAAGCCGAACCTTTGATTTGCGTTCGTTATGAGAAGAAGACTCCGAAAGACGCTGCCGACGAGGTCGAGTACTTCAATGGCTCGGTCAACACTCCGATGGGCGCTCTGCGAGCCAAGAATGGTCATCCCAAGCCTTACGGGATCAAATATTGGCAGGTCGGAAATGAGCGCTGGGGTGAAGAGTATTGGAAAGCGGTCCCCGAATTTTGCAAAGCAATGCTCGCCGTTGATCCGAAAATCGAGCTGCTATCCAGCTTTCCGAGCGATGAACTGATCAAGCTGGCGGCGCCTTACATCACCTACACAAGCCCTCACCAATACGATGTCGAGAACTTGGACGGCGCTCGAGACGAACTTGAGAATGCCCGAGGCATGATCGAGCGAAACGGGGGCGGCAAAAAGGTCAAGCTCGCAATTACCGAGTGGAACACGACGGCAGGAGACATCGGTCTTCCGCGAGCCAAGCTGTGGACCCTCAAAAACGCCTTGGACTGCAGTCGATATCAAAACCTCCTTCACCGCAAGGCGGATCTCGTTGACATCGCCAACCGATCCAACCTGACAAACAGCTTTTGCTCCGGAATCATCCAAACCAATCGGAGCGGCTTGTTTCTCGCGCCAACGTACTACGCTCAGCAACTCTACGCGACCTTGGCAGGCACTCGGCCATTAAAGATCGAATCCGATTTGCCAACAAACCTGTCCCCCGACGTCAGCGCAACGCTATCCGAAGACGGCAAGTGGCTCACCATCTTCGCGGTCAACGAAAGCACCTCGGCTGTCAAACGCACCGTGGATCTATCAGCTTTTGAAGTTAGCGGCCAAGAAGCCGAAATCTGGACCCTAGGCGATACCCAACACGCCGGTGAGCCCGACGCCTTCAACTCGTTTGTTGAGCCTGACCGGATATCGCCGGCAAGAAGTATCATTAAAGCGTCCAGTGAGAAGTTCGATTACCACTTCCCTCCTCTTTCGCTGACAGTATTGAGATGGCACGTCAAGGATTAGGAACGCAGTAAAGAAGACCGGGCCACAGCTTCCCTTCTATTGAACTACCACTAAATGATGCCTCCACTGCTCCGGCCGTGGAGGTTCTTCACCAAATACTTGGGAGGAATCCGGAAGCAATCCCGCCCCAGCACTCAATTAGCAGCCCCCACGGCCGGAGCAGTGGAGGCATCCAAAGCCAATCGTCATCTCGGATTGAGGGGTATTTGGCGAACCAGGATCGCGGTGATGAGCGCTTGAAGCGAGATCACTTCGACCGATGAACCGATTGGGTATTGGTCGTCGCCGGGATACAACACGTAACGTCTGGTGGCTTGAATTTCCTCACATCCGCTGAAGAAGCCTTTGCTTGGTTTCGGAGCTAAGGATCGCTTGATTTCTATTGCCCAACGATCGCCATCTGCAAACTCAAGAACGAGGTCAATCTCTGCCCCCGCACTTGAACGATAGAACCATGATCTCGCATCGCTGTCCGCAACAGCCTCGACCACAGTTTCGATCATGAACCCCTCCCAACTCGCTCCAACGACAGGGTGGCCCAGCAACTCCTCGTGCCCTCTGATGCCCAAGAGTGCGTGAACTAGGCCGCTATCGCGAACGTAAACCTTGGGAGTACGCACAAGTCGTTTCTGGGCATTGCTCCCCACGGTTCTAGCCTACGGACCAAAAACAGACCCGTCATTATCGAGATGTAGCGATTAATTGTCTGGCCACTAACTCCAAGTCCGGCTGCAAGCTTCGCCGCATTAATTAACTGGCCCTGGTTGTGCGCCAACATTTGCCATAGGCGGTACAGGGTCTCGCTGGGTACACGAGGGCCAAACTTTGCGACGTCCCGTTCCAAGCAGGTCCGAATAAAAGCTGTCCGCCAAATGAGACTATCTTGCTCATCCTCAGCCAAAAAGCTATCGGGATAACCTCCACGTACCCAAAGTGTGTCGACAACTCTGGCGCCAAGATTCCGTACTTCGCGGGCGACGAACGGGAATAGTTCTAGGTAGGCGATTCTTCCAGCCAATGGTTCTGACGTCTGGCGAAGTAACTCTGGCGAGGCCGAGCCCAGGACAAGGTATAGGCCGTTTCGGCGGCCTGCCTGTCGGCCCCGATCGACGAGGCCCTCATCGTCTGAAAGACCTCAGGGACTCGCTGGATCTCGTCGAGAATCATCAACCTGTCCTGGCGGGAACTGAGGTACATCTCTGTATCCTCAAATTTTGCACAGTCTGAGGGAAGCTCAAGGTCCACGTATTGCACTTGGGCATCAAGGCCATCAGCTACGGCCAAAGCCAGCGTCGTTTTCCCAGCTTGGCGAGGCCCGACTAGGGCCACAACCGGAAAACGATCGAGCATTTCCAGCAGCCGGGGGAGCATCGCGCGAACGATCATCCTTGTAATTATTCTACAGCGTGGAAGATTTGCATGGTTCATTGCCGTAAATGACTCCAAAAGGTTGTTAGCAAGGCACGCCTTGCCCCTACAGGGGAGCCGAAAAATTCTCAAATTTCTTGTGACTATTCACGTAGTCACGTGTTACACTGACTATCGTCGTAGTCAAGGAACACATGAATCAGGTCGCTAAAACAGTTATTGCATCAGAGGAACACCAGCCGCTGGGGGACCAGCAGTTGGAATTGCTCCGATATGTTACGGACAATGCGCCGATTACGGTCGGGGAGATGGCGAAGGTTTATGGGACGCCGCGAGGGCTTGCCCGGACAACCATCCTAACCGTGATGGAGCGACTTCGCACAAAGGGCTACCTTTCGCGCAAAAAGGTGGACGGGGTGTTTCAATACTCCCCTCGCATCGACCACGACGACCTGCTCAAGGGACTCGTCGGGGAGTTTGTCCAGCGATCGCTAGGCGGATCGCTTGCTCCCTTCGTGACTTATCTTGCCGATTCGGGCAAGCTAAGCGTCCGCGAGGTTTCGGAATTGAGGCGCATGGTGGAATCGCTTGAGGCACAAGAAGGAGAAGGAGCATGAACGCATCGTGGGTAACTTGGGTAAACGAGTTAGCAGGTTCGTGGGCGCCTGCGATTTGGAAGGCGACATGGCAGGGCGGCTTGTTCATTCTCGCCGTGTGGGCTCTTTGCCGGGCCTTTCGCGGCATGCCTGCCGCAACGAAGTCGTGGCTTTGGTGGCTTGCATCGCTTCAGATGCTTGTTCGGCTTGTCATCGTTTCACCGGTAGCGTTACCTATCCTTCCGGCAGCATCGACGTCAGAAGCGGTTGTTTCAACGCCGGCGAACGAAACCAAGGACATTGTGCCTTCGACGAGACGCGAAGCAGGATCCATTGGGACATTAGCAGTTGTGCATATGCCGGACATAGAAAGCGCATCATTAGGCGCAAACCAATCGAGCGGCGGTACGTCGGCAAGAACCCTCCGACGGCTACAAGTGCCCGTGGATGGGAGTACTTCGCCGAGGCCCCAACTTTCAATCGGTGCGATGACGATGGGCCTGTGGCTCGTAGGTATCTGCGGATGCCTGTGTATTTCCTTCAAAAGATTGATAGGAACACGCCGGCTGCTTCGAAACGCTTCGCCCATCAGCTCCGGTCCAGGATTTGATCTCGTCCAGGAGTTCAGCATCGACTATGGGATGAGCCAACCGAGGCTGCTTGAATCTGCTGACGCGCTATGTCCCCTCCTTGCAGGATGGTGGAAACCGGCGATTGTGTTGCCACGCGACAGCGAAGCACAACTCGGTGCTGCTCAGCTTCGAATGGCTGTTGCACATGAATTCGCACACTTGCAACGCCGGGATCTGTGGCTCGGGATCGTGCCTGCGATTACCCAATCTCTGTTTTTCTTCCATCCGCTCGCATGGCTTGCCATGCATGAAGGCGCAGCTGCCCGGGAGGCGGCATGCGACTCAGATGCATTGCGGATCAGCGGCGGTTCGCCCGCCGCTTACGCTCGACTATTGCTCGACACCGCCCAGTCTCGCTCCTCGATGGCTGTCCTGGGCACCGCTTTTGGCTATCGACTCATCCAAAGGAGAATATCAATGCTCAAGACAATTACCCATTCCAACCCACGCCAGTACCGATCTGCCGGGGCCATCCTCATCGCACTGGGCGCAGTATGCGCCCTACCTTGGAGCGTAACCGCTCAGACGGCTCCGCCAAAACCACCCGTAGCTCATGCACCGAAGAAGACCACAAAGCCATCGAAGCCAGTCATCAAAAAGCGTTCGGCACAAAAAGCACATTCGAGTTCTTCTCATCTGACTCCGCCACCAACAGCCAGTTGGACTTCAACCCCGCCGATGCCTGCTCGTGCACCTAAAGCCCCAAGTTGGAATGTTGTGCCGCCAACACCAATGGCTGGGAGAGCCGGGCTTGCTCCTGCTGCTCCAATGCCGATGGCAGCGGCGGCTCCTGGATGGCGTGCAGTTCCTCCTCGACCTACAGCCCAAGCCGGATCAATCGGCCTTAGGGCTCCCGGTACCGCGCCCAAGGCTCCATTTGCCTCACCCACCAGAGCCGGAAATACGAGGGCCGAACCGCCTGCAGCGATCGACGCGTTTCCAACTCGTGCAGGGGATTCAAGACCAATGAAAACCCGACAGCCTATGGAAGCGGCAGCTAGGGTTAGCTTTGCGCCATCACCATCCTTCGCTCCTTTAGATGTGCCCCCGGGCCGGGCTGAACAATCGGAAGATCAAGGAACGGTCGGGATTATTGACAGCCAATTAACAGTTCGCTTCGAAAAGGTTGATATCCATAAGGTGCTCAAACGGTTTTTCGAATCACAGCACTTGAACTATACGATCAAGTCCGATGTCGAATCGGACAAAGTGACCTGTTCCTTACAGGGCGTCGCGATGGAACTCGCTCTCGATATGATTCTCAAGACGGTGAAGCAGCCCCTGATATATCGAGTTGAAGGTGGCGTTTACGTGATCATTCCGAAGGATAAGTAGCACTGGACCGTACTTCCTTAATGCCCAGGGTAAGCCGCTTCGCGGCCTACCCTGGGCCGAGTCTTCCCCTCCTATCTACCATGCTGTAAGGCGTTTAAGGTCTTGGTCAAGTACTGTTTCTTCGCCAGCTTCAAGGGAGTTTCTCCACGTTTATTCGCCAAGTTTGGGTTCGCGTGGGCTCGAATTATCGCCATAGGCGAAAAGGCAAATCGTAGTTGGGTTCACACTGCGTTTCCTGTCAAATTATCAGCACGATCGAGACATGCGAACAGCTTCGTAGTGCAATTTGTCAGCAGAAGCTTTGCTCCCCGTATTGACTCACGTAAGAATCGCACCGAGCGAGATTCGTTGACTCAAATGAAAATCGCACTCAAGGTTCTTCATTTTGGTCTTCCATTAACGATATCAGGTCTTGTCCCAGCAGTGGTTGTTTGGCCAGCTTGAGTCTTCGTCTGAGGGCAGCCGGGTTGAGTTGCAAGTAGATTTTGGTGAGCTCGTCTTTTCTTTCTTGATCGACGTGCATTGAATCCAGGACGCGCTGATAGGGGGTTTTGGGAGCGTCGTATTTCTTCTTGAGGCGGCCTGCGACTCTTTCTTTGGAGATGATCTTCATGCTGGGCTCGAAGTAGTTCACGAGCAGCCTGACGATTCCGAGCACTTCCCTCAGGGCTTTGAGGTGATGGTCTCCTTCAAGCCGAGCATAGCCTGCATGGCGTCTGACGACGCTGTAGTTCTTCTGTTCGACGTGAGCCTGGTCGTTCTTTCGGTACGGCCGGCAACGTGTGAACAGGAGTTCGTTCTTGTCGCAGTAGGCTTTGAGATGCCAGTTGATGAATTCGCTTCCGTTGTCCGAGTCGATTCCCAAAGCATCGAAAGGCACGCGCCGCAGAGATAGATCGATGCCCTGGCACACTTCAATCTGGGTTTTGGTGGCCAGAGCCGAGGTCTCGGTCCAGCCTGTGCAGATGTCGGTGAGCGTCAGAGTCGAGAGGTAGCTACCCTCTGCGGTTTCTCCGCAGTGCGAGACCAGATCTGCCTCAAAGAAGCTGGGATGATCGTCCGTCCACTCCGTGCCGGTTCGAACGGCAATCGATTTCTTGAGCATCGTTCCCGGCTTGGTCGTCACCATCCCTCTGGGTTTGAAGCGGGCGCGGATGCCTTTGAGGAGCCGGCCACACGTCGAAACGCTCATCGCCAGTAGCTTCTCACGGATCGTAGTTTCAGGCACCCACTCGCCGTGGCGCTCAAGAGCTGCCATCAAATCCGGAAGCGCCGCAACCAGTCGCCTGGCGCCCAGGTAGCCAGAGTCGGGCCAAAGTCGGCTAAGAGCGCGCTCTTCCACTTCCGTGTACTTGCTCGCTCGCTTTCGATGCCGACGTGGGCGCTTGGCGTCCGGTGGCTTCAGCACCATCCGAAGCGCATGCTTTCGGGTGTAGCCGCTCGCAGCACAAAACTCGTCAAGGATCCGGCCCTTATCCAATCGGTTCGCCGAGCGGTAGCGAACAGACACGCTTCGAGCCAGTTCATGGCGCGCACCGATGCTCATCATTTGCCTCCAGTCTCGGTGCGATTCTTATAAGAGGCAACGATTCAGCTATGGTGCGATTCCTGGTGAGTCAATGCGCTCCCTGGTCTTAAACCGTTCAATCAGGTTATGCTTGCTTTTCGGTTTCCGTCTTGAGACGCTTAGTCGTGTCCCTAGTTAGCCACATAAACAAACCAATGGCATAGACCCACTTATGCCACATGCGTCGCTTCCTAAGCACCCATGTGAGCACCCTGAAAAAGCGCATATCTTCTGGCGATCCCCTAAAGAGTTTCCAGCAAAGTCGTTCGGCTTCACCGAGCTTTCCGGACAGTGCGAGAAGTCGCGCATAGTTTAGTTGGGTAAAGGGTAAGTCACGGAATTCGGATGGAGTTTCCTGATACGCGATCAGCGCCTGTTCTATCTTGCCGGTTTCTTCGTAAACTCCGATTAACCTGAGGCGGGGCCAAGGATCAGTCGGATCTAGATCTATGCATTGGGAAAGCACTTTGATAGCAGCGGATACGTCACCGTTGAGATAAAGGCCGAAAAACAGCTTGAATCCTGCTTGAATGGAGTGCTGTTCTTCAAAAAGCCGTTCCAGTTCTTTCCTGGACTCTTTTGTTTTGTTCCCAATCCATCGAGCCGCGTGAAGCAAGCTCTGTGCCTCTAGAGAAGACGGCACTTCACTTAGAAACCGCACTGCCTCGACCCGAGTTCTAGGATAATCTGTCGCATCGAATGCGGCGCGCGCCCTAAGCAAATGCCTAATCGTGGGTGAAACATCATCACCTTCGATGAAAACTTCAGCCAAATTTTTCTGACCCATCTCCTGCGCAGCCGAAGCTCGTAAGCTGGCGGCGACTCGATTGCTAGGATCAGCCTTTAGAGCCCGCTCAGCAGCGTGCAGAGCCTCTTGCAACTGAGATTTATGCCGAAACTCTGCGGCAAAACAAACGTCAAGCCAAGGGGCATCCACCCCCTCCTCCCGAAGGATCTTAGCCATACGAATCGCTTCTGGCCATTCCTCCCGCTGCAAGCAACTCACCAATTCTTTCAAGCTGACATTTAGCATTTTCCTAACTGTTTGGTGAGTACGATCCGTTCACCCTGTGCTGCGCAAGCGACTACCGTTTCAGCCGGTTTTAGTTTTGAGGCAACCTGAGGTCAACTCGGAGTTGCGCCCCCGATGTTTACCGTCCTTCACGGAAATGATGCACCGACTCACAAATTGCTTCTTTCGAAACTGCGGTCTGGCCAAGTCCATCTCCAATTCCAATTTCGAAAACACTGGCTTCGAACCATTTGGCAAAGTCATCGGGAAGATCTGACGGTGATTGTCATGGCCCTACAACCGAAAACTGAGAAGGTACACAGGCGACCGGGCGTTCCGTTGAGACCCAGACTTCGTCAAAACCAAAGAATATCTTGCCTTGCTTACATATTTCGACTAATTCGCTGGCCGGCACAATAGCACAGCCATCAGCTTCTTCGACCGTATATCCATGGTGGCGAAAATTACTACCTGTGTCGCGGCTACTATCGATCGTCGCAACGAAGGCCCACTTGTGTCCGACTAAAGAATCAGAAATGGCCTCTAAAAAGGCAGGGATCCGTATGCTAGGTTTGAACGTGAAGGTAAAGCTCATTGTTGCACTTATCCCCCGGCCAACTTCAGCCGGTCTTTGTTCACACTATCCGCCTGGAAATAGCCTGTGTGGTGTTCCTCTTCGTGGTTTGGGGCCAGCCCAATCCCGGTCGTGCCCGTCGCAGGCGAAGCCAAGCCAGTTTGGCGTTCGATCGTAGAGCTGTCGATACGTATAAGACCCGAAGCACCTCTAGTCAACGCCCACGAAGTAATGGACCGAATCGCCAGAGACGTCTCCGCCTTCGCCGGAGTGAGCTACCAGTCCATCGGCGAAGAAGGCCAAATCCTGATTTAGATCAGGAGAGCACGTTGAGGCTCACATTGGCAAGCCGGGTGCCTCGGCAATATAGACGTCGTTAGCGATCACTCCCACAGCCAGAAAAAGAATGTTAGTCCAGCCTCGCGACTCGACATAATCCTTGACCTCCTCGGTACAAAAGAGCAGACCTACACCAAACTGGAAGATTCGCTCCTCACCAACATCGGATTGTCTGAGTACTATGCCTTCGTCAGGAGGTCGGTACCTCACTATACGGTAGTCCAGTTCACCCTGCGCATCAGACATCGTGACAACTTGATCAACTTTTCGAAATTCGAAGAATCTTGAGTGACAGTGGCCACAATCCCTCTTCACACTTTGGATTAGAGTGTCTGATCGAAAGTCGTTCACGTGCTTTCTTGGCAAGATTTCTACCAAATGCGTGGAAAATCGTCCTTTCCTCGTAGGGTAGTGAACATTTATGTCGTGGATTTCTAGTTCAGAGAAGGCTTTCGATAATTCATTCGCAATACCTTTGGAAGTCATGAAGACCCCCCCCCCAGAATGAAAGTCAGCTTCTCTGCCTCCTTGGAATTCAACTTCTGCGGGAAACCGCCGGTCTGACGGGCTTGGGAAGTGACAGACCGGACACCTTCTCACTGAATAGCTATTCTGATCTTTCGGCATAAAAATGCCGAAAGATCGATACCCCGAAGGCTGTGGCAGAATCCTATAAACTATTCTTCTTCTATTGGAGGCCATCCAAAATTACCCTCCATCTCGTCGGCCCACTTGGCAATCTGCGCTTTAGTAACGTTTGAGTAACCTCCACCATCGGTTTCAATACGATCATTCCACCAATTATTATAGTTGCCGCCTCGGACAGGCGTGCTTGGACCGCTATGAAGCCCTCCGGATCCTGTATGGAACGGCGGCGGAACAGGGAATGTTCTTTCGCCTGCGCCGTCAGGAAGTTGATCGGCGGTAAGTTTGTTCTGAATTGCTCTAGGGATCGTATGATTTTCATCTACTCCGGTAATGACTTCTCCCCAATCGATCCTACCGGTTTCATCAGCCTGTTCGGCAGTATCACCCAACATATCGCCGAGCCACGCTCCGACCTGTATTCCCACTGGATTGCCACCCGTTAGGATGCCGCCAATGATCGCCCCACCAACCGTCGCTGCAATCCTTTTCCATCCGAGTCCGTCCGGGTCGACGCCGCCAGTCGGATTGTTTAAGGAGTATTCATACCAATTCCGGCCAACTTTCGCTGAATCCCTGACTAGGAATCTCCCTGTACTTGGATCATAGTAGCGATGTCCAAGAAGTTTTAGTCCGCTATCTAGGTCTTCTTGGTATCCCCTGCCACCGACGTACCCGAATGGACTTTGAGGGGATCCGGTACTGGATTCAAGAGATCCAAATGCATCATAGACGCGTGTTGCGGTTGTCGTTTGAGATGAGTTGGTCTGGCGAGAGAAAGTTCCCAGGTAGTTTGCGTGGTCGAACGTGGTAACTCCGCTCTTTCGCTCAGAAAACCCTGGCGTGTACGCGATGGAACCGTCGCTCAGTATTGGTGATGTCACGTTTGCGCCGTCATGCTTGTATGTATTCGTTCCGGCCGAATCGACTTTGCCGACTCTCGTGTCCAACCCGTTATATGTGAACGAATTGGTCGCCGAGCTTGGATAAGTGATTCCACTGATTCTGTCCTCGTAGTCGTAATTCAGAGTTGTCGTCCCTGCGTTAGTCATGACTGTGTGGGTTCTGCCCGCCCCGTCGTACGTGTAGCTTTTAACCGTCGAGCCGCCTGAAGTGATCGAGGTTAACTCGTCCCCTGAGTTGTAGTTGTACGAATAAGTGGTTCCGTTCAGAACCTGGCTGGCACGATTGCCATTTGCATCATATGTGAGAGTAGAAGAGTAGCCAGTATTGCTTTCCGTAAGCAATTGGTTTATCGCATCCACTGTGTAAGATGTCGTTAGCGAGTCGACTGTCTTGCTCGTCATGTTCGACGCGTAGTCGTAGCTATAGCTTTCAGAACTCAGCGTAGTTCCCGACGAATTCTTGTGATACAGCGAAGTCATTCGGTCTCGCGAGTCATAGCCCATCGAGTCGTATGCGCCGGAGGCGAAAGTCTTCTGGGTTAGGCGGCTTGCGGCGTCATAACTTAGGCTAGTCGTCTCCGAGTAGGGATTAGACAGACTTGTTAACCTTGAGTCTGCATCATAGTAGTAACTTGTGGTTCCAACGCCTTCGACCATGGTTGCCCGTTTTCCGGCATTGTCGAATGTGTAAGTCATGTTGCCTTGCGGAGTATTGAGACTCGTCAGGCGCGACGCATTGTCAAAACCCCAACTTGTGGTGCCCGACGCATCGACAATTTGAGTTCGACGATTTGCGTTATCAAACGTGAATGAAGTGTCCGTTCCGGTGGGATAGTCGACCGTCGTTTCACGGCCGGCATTGTCCATGACGTAATAAATCGTCTGACTCAGTGGATTCGTGTATGCAGTGGTTGCGCCGTTTCCATCGTACGCCCATTGCTCTTCCGAGCTATCGGCAAGCGTCAGGGTTGCGACTTCGCCGCGGTTCGTGAACGTGTAGTTTCGCGTGTGGCTATTGCCGTCACAAACCGAAGTTCTGCGGTTGGCATTGTCGTAGCCGTAGCTTTCGGTGTCCGAGCGAGCGTTAACGGTTGAGGTTAATCGCCCCGCCGCATCGCAATAGAAGTTTTGGGTCTTGCTATTCTCATCCGTGACGGTCGACAAGTTGTTCTGTAGATCCCAGGTCTTTGTGACTGTCGTCGAGTCCGCGTGGGTGATCGTTACAACCCGCCCCCAGGCATCGTACGCGGTCTGTTCGACGTGACTCAGTGGATCCGTAACGCTGACGGTACGGTTGAGCGAATCTACGCCGATCGAAGTGACGTTCGAGAGTGGATCCGTTATGGAACTGCAATTGCCATATGAATCGTAGGCGAAACTTACGGAATTTGACAGAGCGTCGCTGGCGGTAGCCAACAGCCCATAGGACCCGTAGGTGTTGGTTTTAACCGTGTGGCTCAGGGGATCAACCACAGTCAATAAGCTTCCGTAACTATCGTAACTATATTGAGTTTCGTGACTGAGTGGATCGGTTTCTGTCAACGGTTCGTTGAGGCTGTTGAACGTCCAAACCCATTCGTGACTAAGGGGGTCGGTCTCCGTAAGCATATTGCCCATCGAATCCCAGGTGTAAGTCCAGGTTTTCGAATTTTTGTCGACGTGGGTCAGGACGTTGAAGTTCGAATCGCGGCTGGTGAAGGAATCGCTGTAGCTTGATTCGTCTTGGCTGCTTGAAAGCGCGCCGCTGGAATAGTTGTCGGTTCGAACGTGCGAGAGCGGGTCGGTGATCGTCGTCACCGACGACGTGTAGCCATAACTTGAGGAGTGGGACAGCGGATCAGTCTCGCTGGCGATGCTCTGATCGCTATTGTAGGATTTCGTCCATACCTCTCCGCGTTTATCGGTGTGGGTCAGGATGGCGTTCCCTGAGTTGTACGTAAACGTGTCGTTGTAAACCGTGCCGCCAAGGCTTGGCCAGGCGACGGTTGTCAGTTCCCCGCCGCTTTGAGTGAAGCTCCAGGTTCTGGAAAGCGGATCGACGATACTCGTGAACTTGCTGGAACTCAGGTTGATCGTCAGGTACTTGCCGGTCGGATCCGTCACCTTCGTGCAGTAATTGCTACTGTTTAGTGTCAGCGTGATCGTGTTTCCGTTCAAATCAACGATTGACGTGCAGAAACCGGCGGTGTTGAACTGGTACTTCGTGCCGTTCTTCTTGGTGAGCGTCCACGTCGTGTCGGAGTTCTGGACCAAGCCATCGTAGACTCCGGCGGGCGGCGTATACGTCGTGCTGAATTCTGCCGAGGCTCGCGGCCCGTGTGTTGCCTCGAAGTGGTCGCCACCCCCGCCGCCTCCGGGTGCGGTATAAGGAATGGAAAGACCATCGCCCCAGTGGACGACAGGGTTGCCGGTGAGGTTGTTGATGTAAATGTCGTACGTCCAGGTCCAGCCGTTCGCCAACTCGTCGGAATAATTTGTCTGGCTGTTGTGATAGAGCGTGAAGTCGATATTCATCCCGCGCGATTTCCAGCCGACGAGATGAAGCGATGTTAGGACGTTTCCGTTTCCGGTGTTAACGGAGCCGCCTGCGGTTGAGGCGCTTCCTTCCCACGGCATAGCTGGGCCGGGTTCTGCCGCTACGGAAAGGACATGTCCCATTCCCTGAAAAGATAGGGCGACGGTGTGGTGTCCGCCTGACAGGGCAGGTTTCGCGGATTTGGTTTTCCACCAGCCGCCGCGACCATGGGGGTCTCGGGCGGGGTTTTTTCCGAGGTAGGGCATACCGGGAGCAGTGGTGTAGTGGCCCTGAGGCATGCGCGCGATGTTACGCAAGGCATCGCCGACGGAGCCGAAGATGGAGTTAATGCCGATGGCCGATTGCATGTAGCCAGTCGAGGCAGCGACGAAAAGGGAGGCGTATCTGAAGGCGCGGCTGTTCACCGCAAGAGAAACAATCATTGTCCCCTCCTATCTATTGTCGTCAGCCTGCAGGAATGACGTATTCACTCTACACCGTATTTGCAAAAACTGGGGGGGGTATTTATTGCTAAATACTCCGTCCAAAACTCCTAGAAAAAAGTGATAGATCCGCCTAGTGATTTCCGTTAGGGTAAGGGCCAATCGATTCGTTGGTTGGTTGATCGGGAAAAGCGATTCAAAGGCCGCACCGGACGCAACGCCTTTGGCGTAGGTGCGTGGGACGGTGGCCCCAGGGTAAGCCGCCGGAGCGGCTAACCCTGGTCTTTAAGGAAGAAACGCCTTTGGCGTACCGGAGGGTTGACGTCTAGTTCCTGTTGGGTCGCTAGGTTTTGGTTGTTGACCAAAACTGTTGGGAGGTTTGGATGGGGATGACTTCGAAATCGACTAGGTCGGACCAGCTGTTTATCCAGGGATCGAGGGCTTCCCGGGTTGGGGATTCCATGACTTGGAAGCACCGGTTGCCGTTTAATTCCATCCAGCTTGTGATGTATTCGACGCCTTCGGGGAGCATTCGGCCCTGGGTTTTGAAGCGCTCGCCTACGAGTTCGAGTTTGCCTTCGTTGAAGTGTTCGATGATCATGAAGAGCATGGCGGCAGTTTACTGTTGCCGCGGTTTGCGCTTTTAATTGGACTTTTTCGCCTGTGGTTTTCTCCCCCTCTCCCGTCCCGACTCGCATGACTCGCCGGGATCTCCGCTACGCTCCGAGTTCCGCCTTCGTTCCTCAGGCACTCAGACCTTTCCCGCGGCGGGAAGGGGTGTGGGGCTTATGTGCTCGAAAATGGTGGCGCGACAGTGTTGCGATGGAAAGTGGACTGTTCGCGCCTTCCACCAACCACCAACCACAAACCACTATCCGCCACCCACCGTCAAAGCGGTGAGCGTGTGATTTTGATTCGGTGCTCGCCGGCTAGGGATCGGGCTTCGATGGTGTCGGGGACACGGGTTACTCGGACTCCGAAGACGCCGGGTTGGGTAAAGGTTATGAAGTTGTCGATGAAGCATCCGGGGGAGCCGTCTTCGGTTAGCATGAGGTCGACCAATGGGGTCGAGGTTTGAATCATCAGTAGACCCTCGCGGTTCGTGGAAACGATGAGTGTTTCGGGTTCAGCGAAACGGGCAGCTTTCGGTTCGGCAAGGAGTTGCCAGGTCATCAGGTCGCCGTCTTCGTCGGTGGCGGCGAGCAAGACATCGGGTACGGCAAGGCCATGGATGGACGCCTCTAGGACGGGACCTCGGGAGTTCGGTTCCAGTTCGGCATCGCCTTCCCATTCGGCTAAGACTTCACCGGTAGCTACGTTCGTGGCCGAGAGATAAACCTTGCGGGCCCAATGCTCGACTCCGTCGTTCATCGCCCATACCGTGATTTTGTCGCCATCTCGCACGATTGACAGCAGGACGTCTGCATAGAGCCGCCGAAGGTCATAGCCGAGCGCTTTGTACTCGCCGTCGCTGTCCATGATCGCCCAGCTTTGGACGGGCCAACAGTCGTTGAACTGCCAAATAAGCGATCCTCGGCAGAAGACAGACCGGCGGTAGTGCTCAACGCCGAAGCGCAGGGCGTCTCGCTGGTTGAGCTGGCTGTAGTAGACCCAGTCTTCCAATGTAACCGGCTCGGGATAGTGGAGCTTTACATAGCCGTGGAATGTCTCATGGCCCTTGCTTGTCCGGTCGTGCCACTGAACAACCTTGGAATGTGGATCCCAGTCGGAATCGTCGAGCGTCCTCGACCACAGCGCGGTGCTGCATGAGGAGGCAAAGCCATATTCGCTTGAGAAACGGCCGGTTGAGTCTGCGTAATACTTCCAGTCGCCCCGACCGTGCCACACGTCCCAGCAATGCTGGTCACCAAAACCACCTGAGTTGGGTCCTTTTTGTTTCTCGGCTTTACCGTCGTTGTTGGGATTCTCGCCGATCGGAGACGTCGAAATGTAGGGAGTCTGCGGGTCAAGTTCTAATACGAGTTCAGGCAAAACCTTCTCATAGTGGTTGACGCCGTAGTAGTGCTTAGGATGCCTCGCCGGTCCGCCCCAAGTGTTGACGTGCATCTCGAGGTTTTCGTTATTCCCGCACCACAGGGCAAGGCAGGCGTGGTTTCGGATTCTCTTGATGTTTGAGGCAGCCTCGTCACGTATCACGGCCTGCCAAGCCTCATCGTCGGGATAGTAAGCGCAGGCGAAGGGGAAGTCTTGCCACACGAGAATCCCTAACTCGTCGCACAGGTCGTAGAACTCGTCGGTCTCATAGAGCCCGCCACCCCAAACCCTCAGCATGTTAAAGCCCATGTCTTTGGCTTTCTCAAGCCGGTCGCGATACTGAGCCTTAGTCACGATCGACGGGAAGGAATGATCGGGAATCCAGTTGGCGCCTCGAGCCCAAGTCTTTTGACCGTTTATTTCGAATTCGAACGATTCGCCATATTGGTCAGGTTCTTGGAGAAGCTTGACTTCGCATAGTCCAACATCAACGAACTTGGTGTCATCTATGGTGGAAAACTGGAGTTCGTAAACCTGTGGATTTCGAGGATCCCATAGTACTGGGCTTTCGAGGAGAACCGGAGCGCCGAACTCAACATCTATAAACTCATCGATAAAGTCCCCGTTCGGGTCAAACCCCCCGATATTCAGGGAGCCGCTTTCTCCCTGCGTGATCACGTCAAATTCCAATTGAACAGCCCCATCAGGAAGATGAGTCTGCTTGACATGAACATCGACAATCCTCGATGCGAATTCAACGAGGCATACCGGTCGCCACACTCCGCAAGATACGAGTCGGGGACCCCAATCCCAACCATACATGTATTGCGCCTTTCGAACAAATGACCGTTCATCAAAATGGATCGTATCGGCTGCGAGGCCATCTTTTTCGAAATATGCCTTTTGTCTGTCTAACCCAACTCGGATCGCAGATTCAAATTCAATCCTGAGCGTATTCTCACCCTCCTGAAGGGCATCCGAGACATCGATTTCAACCGCGACAAACATGTTGTCGTGTTCGCCAATCAACTGATCGTTAAGATAGATCTGGCAAATGGTATCTAGGCCTTCAAACCGAAGAATGCGGGTTGGCAGTTCATCGTTGGGCTCCCAAGAAAACGTGGTTCGATAGCTCCAATCCTTTTGATCGACCCACTGGCAGCCGAGCTCATTCATGCGCTCGAATGGATGGGCGATGACACCGTTCTCGATTAGGTCTAGGTGAACATGTCCGGGAACAGTTGCAGGTAGCCAACCGGTATCAACGGTAGCAACCTGTCCGCCGGGCCAAGTCTTTTCTGCAAACTCCCATCCGGAGTGCAAGTAAGTCGTCTGAAGCATCGCGGAAAGTCTACACGTTGCTGGGGGTCACGCGGCAGTTATCGCGTTAACCATTTAAAGGTTCTTGCTCTAGAAACTCGCCTTCGTGCATTTTGAGGACTTCGTCGGCCCTCCAGCATGCAGCCGTGTGGTCAGGCTCGACCTTTAGCAGGTTTGGCTCTTGGTCACACTTTTCAACTCGGAGGGGGCATCGGGGTGAGAAGGCGCAACCTTTAGGAAGATTTGCAAAATCTGGGGGGTATCCGCCGATTGCTTCTAAGCGCGTCATGCCGGCATGAGGCAAAGCGTTTAGCAAGGCGCGAGTGTAGGGCATCGACGGATGGCGCAATACTCGTTCGGAGGGCCCGTGCTCCACGATCTGGCCGCCATAAAACACGGCAATTCGCTGAGAGATAGAGGCAATTGCTCCGACGTCGTGCGAAATCAGCATTACGGCCGTCCCGCTTGTTTCTTGGAGATCTCGAATCAGCCTTAGGATCTGAGCCTGGGTTGTTACATCAAGAGCAGTAGTAGGTTCGTCGGCGATTAGTACGTCCGGCTTGCAAGCGAAAGCTATCGCAATGACAACGCGCTGACGCTGGCCACCGCTCATTTGGTGGGGATATTTTCGTGCTGCCCCCTCTGGGTCTGGCACGCCGACTTTATCCAGCATTTCGATAGCCTTGGCCCATGCCTCACGCCTCTTCATGTCCTGATGCAAGATAAACGCCTCTCCAATTTGGTCGCCGATCCGCATCATGGGATTGAGGCTCGTGAACGGGTCCTGCATGACGAGTGCGATCTTGTCACCCCGGATCATCCGAAGTTCCTTTTCCTTGAGTCCGACGAGTTCCTGGTTGCCTAGCTTGATAGACCCGGCGGATATTCGTCCGGGACGCTGCAACATGCCCATTACCGCGAATCCAGTCATCGATTTTCCGCAGCCAGACTCACCAACAACGCCAAGGGTCTCGCCCGCATCTAAGTCAAACGAAATCCCGCGAAGAATCTTTACCGGCCCAAACGAAACCTCAAGATCACGGACTTCAAGCACAGACATGGCGAGGGACAGCGTACCTTTCCGGCGGAGCCGTAAGTGGTCAGTGGCCACTGGCCACTTCATCCCACCCACCACTCACCACCGATAGGGTATTAAGAAGCCGTCCGTAGGGCAATTAGTCTATCGGGCTGAACACTGGATAGATTTTCTAAGTCAAAAGCCTTGCCGAAAGTCCTCGTTTCACAGGCTTGCTATGAACCCTGATATAATCGCCCCCATGCCGAAGAAGATTCGCGTTGTCGTAGTGGATGACGAGGCGTCGTACCGCAAAGCCCTCGAAAAGACGCTCGCATTGATGGCCGATTGTGAGGTGATTGCCGTCTGCAAGGACGGCCAGGAAGCTCTTGATGCCTGCCTTTCCGATCCGCCAGATGTGTTGCTAACTAACATCAATATGCCTCGTTTGAGCGGCATCGAACTTACTCGAAAACTCCTCAAGAAGGAGAAGCTTCTCAAAGTTGTAATTCTTACCGTCAAAGAGGATGACGACACTGTCTATGAGGCTTTTCGTGCCGGAGCGTTGGGTTACCTGTTAAAGACCTCAACGCCCCAGGACGTGATTGAAAGCATCCGTTTGGCAGACAAAGGCGAAGCAAAAATAACTCCTCGAATTGCGACGAAAGTTTTGGAAGATTTCCGCCGCGTCAAGGAAGAAGAAGAGATCGATGACTCTGAGATGTTCGTTCTGAGCGATCGTGAGCAGGAGATTCTCGATTTAGTCGCGATGGGCCTTCGCAATAAAGAGATCGCATCGCGGCTTTGCATTGCGGAAAAGACGGTTAAGAACCATGTCAGCAATATCCTTAAGGCTCTTCAGGTGAATAGCCGAACGGAAGCGGCCATGAAAGCCGTCAAGTCTCGTCTCGGCGAAAAGAACTAAGATGTCTTCGACCCCTCCACGCATGTCCGCGCCTATGGAGG
>Ga0206948_1066_pt1 | contig 28966 bp, 30 predicted proteins | sample Alteio_BWOrgHeat_FD_153236 | JGI IMG/M metagenome (GOLD analysis project Ga0206948, IMG submission 153236) | Enriched cells from forest soil in Barre Woods Harvard Forest LTER site, Petersham, Massachusetts, United States -... | ecosystem: Environmental > Terrestrial > Soil > Temperate forest > O... | reverse complement strand
AATGCGTTTAAAGCTATAAAATTGCTATAAAATACTAGCGCGGCATTTATTTAGTATTATTTTACTATAGCAGCCGAAAACTACAAGCATACCAAATGCTAAGCTTACTCCTATTCCTATATAAAATGCCTTATTGGTTGCGTCGCATAGATCTTCTGGTATGGGGCATGCAAGTGGTGTTCTGCATACTCTTTTATCTATAGCCACTAGCTTATTATTGACGGTATTATAAACCGCTTCTGCGTCCGGATCGAAGGTTGCATTAGGGTATACGCACACTTGATCGGGAAGAGCTATTATGCTTCCATAGTCCGCCACTTGTTGGGTTGCAGTATCAAACACTCTTAGATTTTCCGGGTTAATATTAAAAGCAGTGGCAGCAAACAAACAAGGAGCGCCATATAAATCTTGACCAGCCAAAACGAAATTGCCATTGGGAAAGCCTGATATAAGCTCGCATGGTACACTCATGTTGTCAGTATCTAGATAAAATTCCGTCATAATGCTCCTACTATTAATGATGTTATTTCAATGCTGTTCTACGCTTGTATCTGAACTTACCAATTCAGTTGCCGGTGGTTCATCTGCAGAGACTGGGTTTGCTGCTTGAATATTTAAGTATTTTAGCGTTTTACCCAGGTGACAATCTTTGCACTCAGTAATCATCAAATAAATCATTCCACCTATCATAAATGATAATGATAGTCCGCAGAATATTCCTATGGCGACTGCGCCGATAATAGGCAGGCAGTTTACATCTTCTGGTATTACACAAAATAGGTCGCTATCGCAAATATCCGCGTGCTTATCTACTACTTTATGTGTAGATGCATTGTATATTGCCTCGCTATTTGGATTAAAAGTCATGTTGGGATAAACGCATATTTGCCCTGGTTCCCCTATCTTTATGGTATTTGTTATAGCAAACTGGGTTTGATAGTTGAAGATTCCCAGATGGCTGGGATGATGATCAGGCAAAATCACTTGGGAAGAAGTAGGCATAGTATCTATTATGTTGCTCAGGCAAACGGAGTTATCATCGCTATTTAGTCCTGCGATGGTAAAAGTGCCATCGGGAAAATGCTTTATAATGTCGCATGAATAAGAGCTAATGTTGTCAGTGTTCACTAAGATTTTTGTCATAGAAATTCCTATAATTCTCCCAAGGGTAATGACCTTATTATTTTATATCACGCGAATAAGCATTGCAATAGCGATGCATGATAACTATCGGATTATTATTCTATTGCTATGGGCTCGCGAACAGCTAATTCCACTACTTCTGCCATATGAACGCCAGGTGGACAACACCATTTTTCCAGGTAGTTACCACCATTGTAGGCAACAACAGTGACTCCTGACATAAAAATACCTAAAACCACACCTAGAATCGTAGACTCACCATTGTTTTGGCATAGGTCCTTTCTATGTAAGGTCTCCCAGTAAGTAAAATTCTCTGGCAAGCAACATTCTTCGCTGCTATTACAGATAGTCGCATCAATAGGTACCATCCTATGAGTAGAAGTGTTATAAACGGCTTGGCTAGTAGGATCGAGTGCTAAATATATTTGCTGTGACATAAGGCACCACGGTTATGCTTGGTATGTTTAACCGTAAAACACAAATTGAATTAAATCTATAGCTTTACGTCAGGTTGCTTACTATAAAACATCTCTTGGAATCTGATGATGATCGTGCAGGATAACTCTGAGTTCGACAAATTCTAAAGTTTCTGGGTCTTGTATCTGGTCGATTTGAAGAAAGCACTCTGTGCACAAGAAGTTATCATATTGAGTATACTACCCGACACGAAGATGTATCAAGGATTGATTAAGTGCATGGCAGAGTGTTTTGGGGGAGTAAAGGATAAGCTCAGTGATCTAATCTAGTCCATATCTGAAGAAACTAAATTGATAACAATTTAAGGTTCTCTTGAACTTAATAGCGCGAATGTTATTGTGACGAAATATTCCCAAAAGAGTGCAAACTAAATGAGCCATAGCACAGAGCAGGATCAGGGACTTCAATCGGTTACTGTCTTTAAGGTTAGTGCTCTCAAGATTAAAGCCAGCAGTTTTTAGCTTCTTGAAAAAACATTCTATCTCCCAGCGTTTGCGGTACAGCTGCAGCGGATTATGAACTTTATCTGATGATTTGAACTTGAGAAGGAAATCAATAGCTGTTTCTGTGCTTAAATAACTGCGTTCATAAAAGCGCTCGACTCTTCTGATCTTGGAGCCAATATCGGTGTCTCCTGGAAAATGCAGTGCGCAAACAGTGCTTGAAACCTTGCGGCTTATTATTAGACTTTGCACCATATCGGCTATGGTATTATTTCTTCTGCTTGACTCTTTTAGACTTGATAGTATCTTCGCTTTCATGAGGTGTTTGCTATGTGAATATTGAAAACACCTCTATCCCTTATTTCAGCTTATTTTTCAATTCATTTCTGCTTAACTTACTGACTATTTAATATTCATACATTCTTCGTGTCGGGTAGCATGATGCTTATGTATAGGAGAAGGACTATCCTAATAATAATGGATTGAAGTCAGTTACTCTACGTAGTTTTAACCATCTGCAAACTTGCCATCATCAGCCTCATGTGCGATAGGAAGGAGTTCGGGAGCGTGTAAACTTGGCTCTTCAGTTTCTTCACCGCGCTGGGGTCTTGAGTTGCAGATCATATAAATGCTGGCGCAAATCCCAGCAGTCACTAGCGAGGTCACAACTCCAACAAATATTCCCAAAAAATATGACTCACCTTCTGTGTCGCAATGTCCATTATGCGACAGGTTTTGCGTGCTGTTGGCTTCTGGAGAGCTGCATATTTCGCTGCTGTTGCAGATCACAGTATCCAACGTCACTACTTTATGAGTAGAGGCATTGTAATAACATTGAGTATCCGTATCCCCTTCGAGTTTTGCCATAAACTTCTCCCCATGTGGTTTAAGATTGCATGATAATAAAGTCTCTCAAATAAGTTATAGCATTTATGACGAAAAATAGCAATATATTGCATATAATTTAAAAATTTGCAAATTAGTGCTCTTAAAGGGGTGGAGGGTTAGCTATAAGATTTATACATGAACCTCGCCCTCTGATGATTGAGTGGCTACCAATGTTCCATCTTGTGTTGTTGAGTGTCCGGCAAGTTCAAGAGCATCGTGCTCGAATGTTGCTGCCGGTTTATATGCGCTTTTGTGATTATGGCAGAAATGATAAATCGCTATTCCTATGAGGAAAATGAATGTTGAGGATAAAGCTCCTGTTCCCATCCCAATAAAGAATGAGTTGTCATATGGTGTGCACTCTTCAGGTGAAGTTGTGTTTTGAACATCCATGGGCAATCTACAGATTTCGCTGCTATTACAGACCGTTGCATCAATAGCCGCTAACTTGTGAGTAGAAGCATTGTAGGTTTCCGCTTGGGTTTCGTTTTGGTCATCTTGGGGTGTGCTGCAGACCTCGCTGCTATTGCATACTGTTGCATTTATGGGTACTGGCTTTTTGGCGGATGGATCATATAGGGAGTGACTAAAAGGATTGTATGTATAGCGAGGAGGAACGCATATTTCCCCCGGCAGAGCTACAGCTAAGCCATTGGGCAATACCTGCTGCGATCTGTCATCAAACATGCCGATGTGCTGTGTGTCGTACCAACCAAAATTCCAGTTATATAAGGGATAAACTTGGGAATAAAGTAAGCAGGGAGAATAATCTACCGTACTTAAACCTGCTATAATAAAATTTTTGTTATCAAAGGGGGCTATATATTGACAAAACCGTGAGCCTATATTGTCACTGTTTACTGTAAATTCAGCCATATGAAGCTCCCCTATTGTTATAGAACGCTATCAACTACTGTGACATTAATAATGCATATCATGCAAACACTGATTTTAATATTTGGGATTTTATTCAGGAGAGTCAACAGGCTGTTCTGAAACCAATAATGCAGGCTCAAGTTCGATCACTATCATTGCGTCCGCAGGCTTTGCATCCGCAACTGAAATATCGTCTTCGGGGAAAATCTCTTTGTAGCACACATATGCGCATCCCAAAATGCATATTACAATGTAACCCAGGACTGCGCCCATAATGAATTCGCCAATAAATATGAGTGCATTGTCCAGTGACGTATCGGATGTTGCAGTGCTTGTGGTTGTAGAGTTATCGTCTTCTAGGGTCGATGAATCAAATGTTGAATTAGTGCTATTTTTAATTTCCATAGCCATTCCCCGATATATTTGAAACTAATTTAAATATAGATCAAAAATTTATAAAAATCTACAATTTTGTTAATTTTATCGGCAAAGCCTTGAAGAAGCTTGCTACCCTATTGTTATCTCGCCAAGCTCCGTTACTACAGGTCTAGGTTCGTGTAGTTCTCCGGGATCTGCCGGAGCGTGATGTGCATGTCTTGGATGAAAAGTTAAATAACAAAAAATACCAGTTGAAACAACCATTCCTGTAAGGCCGATCGAAAGCCCTATAAGAAATGAGGGTACATCTCCCAGTGAATAAGAATCATTTGATGCAAGTATATTTGTTGAGTTCTCAGGTAAACAGCAGATTTGGGGGCTAGAGCAAACTATGGGATCATTAGCTATTAATTCTCCTAAAGGCCACTCTTCATTGACTATAAGTTTTGACATAAAATCTGATTTTGGATTGGCTATTTTTTAATAACATTCATAATGGTTTGATGAGCATAGATTAAGTGCACTAGTCATACTTCCAATCATAATAAATGCAAAAATGGCATCACTAACACAACTGTGACTTCCCTCAAAATCTATTGCAACTATTTTATGGGTAGAAGTATTGTATACAGCCTGGCTACTTGGGTCATATGTCGAATTGTAGTGCGGGCATATTTCATATTCTTTCATATAGAAACTCCTTTAATAATGTTAAGTTCCGCCTGCTTTTAGCTTGTAGAAAAGTATTTTAACAGTGGTCTAGATTTCTACAAGTTAAATTCTGCGCAGCTTATTATAATGGTGTACAATATTTAGTAGTTCTTAGCTCTTATTTCTTGTATATTGTTATAAACTTAAACAGCTTATGGATATGATGCTGAGAAAATTTATTAAAATGCATGGACTCGGCAATGATTTTATTATTTTTGATGCTAGAGACAATCCAGTTATTTTAAATGAGTCTGTAATAAAAGAGCTATGCGAGCGCCGGCTTGGAGTGGGTTGTGACCAGGTCATAGTTTTTAAAAACTCAATGTATGCCGATGCCGAAATGGAGATTTATAATCCCGATGGAAGCCTTGCAAATGCCTGCGGTAATGCTGCCAGGTGCATAGCTTCTTTATTAGGTAAGCCCCTAGCAACTATAATGGTTGGCAAAAGAAAGCTGCTCGCTGAGGTTTGCGCTGATGGCACTGTAACTGTAAACATGGGCCAGCCGGATCTTGACTGGCAGACAATTCCTTTAGCTTATGAGGTCAACCCTATGGCTCTCGAGTTCGCTCATAGTGCTCCTTATAATTGTGGCTATGCGGTCAGCATGGGTAATCCCCACCTCATATTCTTTGTGGGTAATGATATCTCTCAAGATGAAGTCGCCAAGATCGGTGGTAAATTTGAAAAGCATATTCTGTTTCCCGAGCGCACCAATGTCAACTTTGCCCGCATCATTGATAAAGAGAACATAGCGCTTAAGGTTTGGGAGCGCGGCACCGGAATAACTCTGGCCTGTGGCAGCGGAGCTTGTGCAACTGCGGCAGCGGCCTTCAGATTAGGCAGTGTAGCGCGGCGGGTTAATGTCCACCTGGTAGGCGGTACTTTGAAAGTAAGCAATGACGATGAGGGGATGCTGATGAACGGCGAAGTAAAGAAGGTTTTTTTAGGTGAAGTAGAGGTTCCTTCCTTTTAATTGGCCGTGTTTCTGGGGGTTTATGTACATAAAATACGTAGAATCTGCATTTGCAGATTCTACGTATTTTTGTAATTAAGCAAGGGATGGTATGCTCAAAGCATGATAAATGCTTGATGTGAGGTAATTTCATTTTCCTGGACAATCAGATATAAAATACGTAGAATCTGTAAATGCAGATTCTACGTATTGTTTTATGTCAGGTGTTAAGTTTATTGGAAGACGAGAAGAGCTAGCAGAACTCCAACGTTATGAACGAAAAGGAACAGCTAGCCTTATTGTGGTTAAGGGCCGAAGGCGCATTGGGAAAAGTACACTTGTAGAGGAATTTGCAAGGGCCTGTTCGTTTTATGAATTCTCTGGGCTGGCACCGTCTGGCAAAGCTACTAAGCAAAGTCAGTTGGATGAATTTGCTAATCAGATGAGGTTGGTATTCAATATTTCAGAAATCAAAGCCCATGATTGGACTGACCTATTCTTGCTGCTTGCAACAAAGACCGCAAAAGGAAAGGTTGTTGTTTTCCTTGATGAGATATCATGGATTGGTTCAAAGGATCCTGATTTCCTTGGTAAATTAAAAAATGCCTGGGATTTGTATTTTAAAAGAAATCCTGAATTGATACTCATTATATGTGGTTCAGCGTCAGCTTGGATTGAGAAAAATATTTTATCTAGCACTGCGTTTCTAGGCCGTATTTCATATACTTTAACCTTGGAAGAATTGCCGTTAAATGATTGTAACAAATTTTTTGAAGGGGCAGGTAGTAAGCTTTCTGCTTACGACAAGTTTAAAATCCTCTCAATTACGGGTGGAGTTCCAAGATACCTTGAGGAAGTACAGCCAAGGTATTCAGTTGAAGAGAATATCCATAATCTATGCTTTAAAAAAGGAGGGCTATTTACCCATGAATTTAAAGACATTTTCTCCGATTTGTTTGGCCCCAGAAGTGAGAAATACAAGCAAATAGTGCGTCTGTTAGTATATGAGAACCTTGAATATGCAGCTATATGCGAAAGACTAAATGTCGAGAAATCCGGCCTTATTAGTGAGTATTTGAATGATCTTGTGACATCCGGATTTGTTAGCAAAGACTACACCTGGAATCTAAAAACGGGCATAGCATCTCCGTTATTGTTCAACTATCGCTTAAAAGATAATTACCTGAGGTTTTACTTAAAATATATAGAGAACAAATTGGGAGAGATTGAAAGAAATCTATATCAGTTTAGATCCATAAACCTGTTGCCAGGCTGGGCTACTATTATGGGGTTACAATTTGAAAACCTGGTTATGAATAATAGGAGATATATACATAAGCGGTTAAGGCTGTCACCTGATGATATTGTAGCAGAAAACCCATTTTTTCAGCGCTCAGGGAGCCGGCAGCAGGGTTGCCAAATTGATTACATGATTCAGACTAGAACCAATATACTATATATTTGTGAGATAAAGTTCTCACGCAATGAAATTAAGAAAGAGATAATTAAAGAAGTTAGCACTAAGATAGATAGGCTGGTAGTACCAAGAGGATTCTCTTATTGCCCTGTAATAATCCATGTAAATGGAGTTAGTGACAGTGTTATTGATAGTAACTACTTTACAGAAATAATAGATTTTAGTGATATATTGAAGATGGAATAGATTCTGATTAATGGGGAAGTAAAGAAGGTTTTTTCCGGAGAAGTAGAAATTCCTTCATTCTAGGTAGGTTCCCATATATGAGTGACACTTGAAATTACCTATATTTTAACGCTGATTAGCAAATAATTAACCTTTTAAGCGGTATAATTAATTATATCAGAATTAAGAGGCGTTATGCCTAATCAAGAACCAATCGTAGAATCCGGCACACAAACTTATAGTGAAACGATCCCCTATAAAGCGGTTTTGATTCTTGGCGAAAACTTGTATATACCCGACTCCCTGAGGCGAATATTTCAACAAGAGGGCTACAGATTAATTGGAGACGGAAGGACAAACTTACATTTACTAGATTTACAAGAACTCCAAAATAAGATCTCTAGAACCACTAGAATATATATTTCAGTGCATGGATTAGCTAAAGGTAAAATCCATAGCATAGATGGAAAACCTACCAAAGATTTTTTTACTTACCTACTTAATATAACAGGCAATATGCCGCTTAGTATTCAACTTGATGCTTGCTACTCAGGGGCTGCAGCGCTTGATGTTGGCGTGTTACCTGAAGGTTCGGTGCTTGTCGCGCATGGTACTGCAGATGCAGCAGCTTCTATCAGCATTGGAAACAAAATTCTTCTAGAATCATCCATGGATGTGAGCAGTAATACAGACCTAGTGTATGACTTTTTAAATAGATTTGCATTAAATGTAAAACAGGCTGCAACAATATCCATTAACACCAAAGACGGTATATTTAAGCACCCTATAAGTCCTCCGGATGTTGCATTAACTCATCCAGACCAAATATTAAAATACCTGAATTGGGAGCGTTCTAATTTTATTAAAGAGTATAACAAAGACCCGAGATTTGCACTAAAGATGATTGATCCTGCGACGCTTACTCCTATTACACTAGAGGATGCTAAGAAGTGGCGTGGTGATAATTTCTTATATGCTGTAAGCATAAGCAACGCAAAGCTGCTTGAGGCCCTTCAAACTGGAATTGCTGATTTTGATGAATTTATTAATCATTCAGTGGAAGGGCGCACAGCTTTAAACATTGCTGCCCTTGAAGGGTATCACATTATAGTAAGCGCGCTGCTTGCGTCAGATAAAATCCAACCAGAGTTAGAGAATCAAAGTGGACACACGGCATTAACGGTGGCTGATCAGTATAAGTGTGATAGCGTAATATATGCCATTATAACATCCGGCAAAGTTGATCTAATGGAATCTAAGAACTATGACATAGTTAGGCGGTGGGCTTCCAGGCAAGGCGTAAATACATTGCGTAGAGCTGCCAAAGAAGGCCATGATTATATAGTATCTATCATTCTTGCATTAAGTGAAATTGATGCAGTTGCTTTAAATATGAGAGATATAAGTGGGAAGACTGTATTAGAATGGGCAGTTTATCATAACAAATTGCCATTAGTTAAAGAATTGCTTAGTCGCGGAGCAAGCACCGAAGGTATAGATTTCAGCAATGCCAATCATGAAATAAAAACACTCCTTATGAAGCATAGCCCCGACCAGGCTCGGGCAGTTACCCCTCCGCCGCTTTCTACAGCTCTGCAAGCAGCGCCACCTTCAACGCCAACGCTTGAAGTTCTGCCGGCTGCGCCACAGCCACCTACTACTCCACAACCAGCCCTACGACGAGCGCCACCTCGACTACGTCAATTTCCAGATAATTTAGAACCATTAAAGCGCCACGATGGAGCGGGAAAGGATACAACGCCACAACCAGAGTCACCAGCTAAAGTTCTGTCGGCTACGCCACCGCCACCTCCAACGCCCCAGCCACCTACTACTCCACAACCAGCCCTACGACGAGCGCCACCTCGACTACGTCAATTTCCAGATAATTTAGAACCATTAAAGCGCCACGATGGAGCGGGAAAGGATACAACGCCACAACCAGGGGCACCAGATAAAGTTCTGTCGGCTGCGCCGCCGCCACCTTTAATGCCACAGCCGCCTACTACTCCACAATCAGCAGCAGCACCACCACGTCGGAGATATTTAGAAATATTATCAGCTAAGCAAGATGGAGTGGGAGAGGACACAACGCGCGGTCGCTAATAATTCTCTTAAACCTCTGAGACAATGGATTTGGCGATATATTAAAGAAGCAGAAGAAAGTAACCAAGAGAGAAGTAAAGAAGGTTTTTTCCGGAGAAGTGAAAATTAGTTCATTTTAGAGGCGAAGTTCTCTTAATCAATCAGTAAATTAGTGCGTTTGCAAAAAGATTATTTTTCTGGCAGAAAAGTGTTGTGCTTTATTTCTTATATAACATAATGGGTTATACCCAATTTTAATATAGGAGTCATTTATGTTACAAGCCGATCAATCTCCATTTACAACAGGCGCTTCGTCAGTGGCAACAAGTGATGTGTTAACTTCAAGCACATCTTCATCAGCAACAACATCAACTGCAACAGAAAGTGTGGCTCCACGCAAAAGCAGTAGTAGCAAACAAGCTACAAAGAATCAGTGGGTCAGAGGGCTACTTGAGGATAGTACCGCTCACAAGCAAACCCGAATAGACCTTATTGTATCGGCCATTAAAGAAGGAAGAAATGAGATTCCTGGCAGCAGCAGCTCGATTATGGGATATTATGGAAGTAAGGCTGTAGGCATGGTTGGCTGGGGGCTAGGCATTCGAAGCATTAAAAATGCAGCGGGAACTCCTTTGGCTGAGTATGTTGACAGCATTAACCCTTTTGATTGGAACGAGCCAACCCGGATTGATGAAAAGGAAAACGTAACAGCATATAGCTGGATAGTTTCGTATGCCATGAGCGCTCTTCAAAACATTAATGCCCTTGAAACAACTACTACAGAAGAGATTGACGATCTTAAAAGATCCACTTCTGCAAAAGTTATAGACCTTGAGAGGGCCAGAGATGAAAAAGTAAGTCAGCTGCAAGCTGAAAAAGAAAGGACAGTATCTGAACTGCAAAGAAGGCTAACAGCAGATGAGACCGCAAAAAAAGAAGCAAAAAAACTAGCACTTGAAAAATTAGAGAGAGAAAAAAATGAGGGTGAAAGAGAGCTGCAGGAGCAATCTGGTGATCTGCTTAAAGTCCACAAGAAAACGTTAGATGATCTAAAAAAATCAAGGGTTATTGCTCATATAAAAACAGTTGAAGCTATAGCGGCTAATGATGCAGCCATTGAAATTTTGAAAAAGGAAAAAGAGGATCAAAAGTCTGGTGTAAAAGATAAATTTAAAGCTGAATTTGCTGCTCTTCAGAATAAAGGAGGTGAGGATATTGAAGCAGCGCAAGTGAAGGCGGATCAAGCAATCGAAGAAACCAAAGCTATAGCTAAAGCGGAAATCGCTGCTGCCAGGCTTCGCGAGAAAACCACAATCGAGTCTAAAACCTTAAAGCAAACTAATGAAGTACAAGCAGGCTTTACGGCAATAAATTCATGCATGGGTTATCTTGATACTATAATGAAGAACATGCGGAAAGAGGATATCGTACCTGACGATGTGGTAACTAATGACTTGTTCAGATGGATAGTCGAGGCAACTCGTGTCAGAAAAGATAGTTATGCAGAGCAATTAAAAACAAGAGCTGTAGTTTTGCAAAAAACTATGATCGAATGTGGAGTAGAGCAGGACGAAACTGCTGCCAGGAGTCTAACCCGGCTAGTTGGCAAGTCTAAGTTAAATGAAAGAAAGAGGGGATCATTCTCGTCTACATCACCAAAAGCAGCTCCTACATCTGCAACAACAACGACTACTACAACTTCTACAACAAGATCTGACCCGGAACCTATTGAACTCTCTAGTAATGCAGATAAGCCTGGAACAACACCACCAAATACAATAGTAACTAGTGTTACAAGTTCTGATAGTATTGTGCCTCCGCTATCCACAACAGCAATAGATTCTTTGGCTCCTTACAGTGATACTGTTTTATCACCTGCGTCGCGTCTCCCAAGACAATCTGATGAAGCAACAAGGGAAGGCGGAGCCACGATTACTGTAGAAGTTCCATTGTCAGCAGCGCAAAATTCAGTATTAGCATTTGGAGGGGCAGATGTTGATGAGGCTTCAGTTACTAAAGCAGATTCGTCTACAAGAGCGAATGACGCAACGCTAACTGTTGTCACTAGTTCTAATGAAGCAGGAAGCTTAGATTCTCCTCAGCCGTCACCTGTATTGCCTAGATCTAATAGTAATCACGCACTTGATGAGCAGCGTGAGGTTGCTACTAAGGCAAATGAAGCAATGCAATCGCCAAGGGTGAATAAAGCAGTAGTATTGGTTGGGCCAGCAGGTGCTGCTGAGGTTAGGGCTGCTGAAACAGATCTATCGTCCCAAAACCAGGCATTTGTACCATCTTCTCCATCTGATGATGAGCCTGCAGGGTTGGGGGCAAGTATGATAATGTCTCTTGAATCATCACCTAGTCAACCAAGTGATGAACCTACTATCCCAGAGCCAAATCGATCACGAGAGGCGAGTCCATCGCGGGAAGCTGGTGCTGATTCACTTGTTGCAGCAAATGATGATAATAAGCCTCGAATCGTTTTAGCTCCACAACGTCGTGCTGCTGTAATACCTACGCCACAAGATGTTACAGTGCATGTGGTGCCAGGTGAAACCAAGCAAGAAGGGAAAGTAAGTGCTGATCAAGCAAAGCTAGCTAGAGTGCAGACTGAGCTTCCATTTAAGTATGCTTTTGATTCGAAATCGCACTCAAGCATGGGAATTTTAATAACCCAAAGCTATGATCCTTGTGTTTTAAGGGACGGTCAATATGCGATTGAAGTTGCACTAAGACATTTGAAGACTAAGACCAGTCTATCTAACTCAGCGCTTTATGATTATATGATGCATTCGATTGAGGCTATAGATTCTAGAGAGGATTGTGGGCGAAAAATCAATGTTGAGTCGTTAAACGCTATAGTTGCTGGTACTAAAGGTTATGATGCGACGATCAAGCAAAACTGGGTGAAGTATGTTGAAAATAAAGGTAAGTTATCAGAAGTGGGTTTAGCTGCTTAAATCAAATCTTTTATTTATAAATAAGAATACGCATCCAGGGCCTGGGTGCGTATTTTTTTGCAATTAATAAAAAAAATCTGTAAATAAATAAAAAATTAATGTATTGTTAAGAATGATGGTAACTTTTGGGAGAGGAGTATGCCACGTAGACAAATAATAAGAATGCATGAAGATGAAAATCCATCATGCTGTCGAAAGTTTTGCAATGCAGTGATATGTTTGCTTAAAGCCTGTTTGCCCTGTTGCTGTTTTGTAGCAAAAGAAGCTGCTGAAGTTGCTGCGAATGGAGCCACGCTAGGGGTTGCACATCTAGCTGGAGTCAATCAAGCGATTGATAATGTCGCGGCAGCAGGAGAACATGTAGGAGAGTTTGCACTTGACCGAGCCGGGGATATAGGTCGAACTCAACCGACAGATCATCGCGCGATTACAGTGGTTGCTGACGTCGCAGAGGATATTGTTGACGGAGCTATAGCAGTAGGAAATGCAGTCGTGACCAATGCAGCTGACAAGGTGGTAGGAGATGCGGCAAAGCCAGCAGTTCATATGGCAATCAACCGAGCCTTTACAGGGGTTGAAGGTATTACCGATCGCATTATAGCCATTGGTGAGCAAGGTGCAGTCATGACTTCTGAAGCCTTTGGTGCGGTAAGAGAAGCTATCAGAGAAGATGTGCGAACAGAAGTAAATCTGTTGCGAGGAGTGCCACAAGAAGTGCCGAGCCCTACAGGAGATACCCCGCCCGAAGTACAGGTGAGAACTGAAGAGCATAAACCGGCAGAAGAAGTTCCGCCATCTCCGGAACAGAGCGGAGGTGTGGTTGGGTTTGCTTGGGCAGTTTTTGACGAACTACGCACCACTGCACGAAATGAACTAAACCTTGTTTTGGGAGGGCATCCACAACCAGCTGCTCAAAGTCATACAGAAGCTAATGTTAATGCGAGCCATCCATCGCATATCGATGAAGATACGCATCTTCTTGTCGCTCCTTTAGACGTCCACCATACAACCTACATGGCAACAGGTGTTTCAGATTCATCGGGTCACATAGCTTAGGCGGCTTCCTGATCAATGGTATCAATCAGAAAATTGTCAGCAACACTGGCGTTATCATTTTCTATGCTTCGCAGATGCCTTTCGATAGCGCGAGAGCGAACCTCAGCATTGCCGATTTCCTTGCTCGCCTGATCGAGTTTTGCTCGGGTCTTAGTAAGCACATCGGCAAATTTAACAAACTCGGTTTTCACCGTAGCTAGAGTTTTCCATACTTCGCTTGAGTGTTTCTCAATCGCAAGGGTTTTAAAGCCCATCTGCAGGCTGCTTATGATGGCCGATAAAGTGGTAGGGCAGGTGATGACGACACGGTAGTCGCGCTGCAGAATTTCAATCAGACCGGGTCTTCGCAGGACTTCTGCGTAAAGCGCTTCAACAGGAAGAAACATGATGGCAAAATCAGTGGTGAATGGCGGGCAGATATATTTGCTCGATATGAGTTTGGCTTGTTGCTTTATGCAGGTCTCCAGTTCTTTGGAAAGCAGCTCAATCGCGGTGAAGTCCCCAAGTTCCTGCGCTTCCACCAGTTTATAATAAATCTCAATAGGGAATTTAGAATCTATGGGCAGATAAATAAACTCAGGGCGGCTTTCTTTATTGGGGATTTTTATCGCAAACTCAACCCGTTCTCCGGAATTGGGCTGAACCTGTGCATTAATCTCATATTGAGCCGGGGTAAGCATCTGCTCAATGATATTGCCAAGCTGCACTTCTCCCCAGATACCGCGGGTTTTGACATTGGTCAGAACTTTTTTCAGATCGCCCACGCCGGCTGCTATGGTCTGCATTTCACCAAGGCCTTTGTAAACCTGCTCCAGGCGTTCGCTTACTATCTTGAATGAATCGCCTAAGCGCTTTTCTAAAGTATCATGGAGTTTTTCTTCAACCGTAACCCGGATGCTCTCAAGCTTTTTATTATTATCTTCCTGGATGCGCATAAGGTGATCTGCTATTGCGTTTCGCAAGTGGTCATGCTTTAACTCATTGTGGGTGCCAATATCGGCGAGCTGTTTCTGTATCAATTCCAACTGAGAGCGCAAAGCACTATTTGCGAGTTGAAACTGCTGATTCACACTATTGGTAATATCGGTTTTTAGCTGGTGCAATAATTCATTATGCCCACTACTCGCCTTCTGCCTGTGGAAAAAATAAAAACCAGCTGCGGCCATGCAAATTAAAAGCAGAGCTGCAAAACAGGTTAAGAATAAATTTTCCAAGTTCTACCTACTTCTTTTCATGCTGCACTGGAGCGGAAGGTGCAGGAAGAGGTTTAGCCGGAGCTGGCACAGTCATTTCAGGCTTGGCAGGCAAGGCTGGAGTTCCAGGCTTGATCGGCGCTGTTGTTGATTTGAGGTGCTCGGCTTGCGTTTCGAACAAAGGTTGCAACATTGAAAGCACTTCAGGGAAACTCCGTCCGGAAAGAGTGAAGTCTTTATCTGCAGTGCGATTGAAGGTCAGAACCAGTTTTTTATTATCCGCCGTTGCAAAACTCGCAAGGATGTTTTTGAGTGCCTTTGAGTGCTCTTCACTTAAAGTAAATGCTTTAGCATGGTGTTCTTGCCCTAGACTGTTATATGCAGCTTTGAGAAACCCATCATAAAAATCTATCATCTCTACGTAATTAGTGACATTGAGAGACATGTCAACATAAGGGAATGTTGAAGCGCCAGGCAGTTCAAGCGTGCCCTTAGCATCAATGGCGTAGATATTATTTTTATAATCGAGTTTCTTTAGGTTAAAGTTGTAGTCCCCATGCGACTTCTCGGATTTTCCAGATTCATGGAAAGCAAAATCGAGATCTATATTGGTGGCTCCTACTTTGACCAGATGCTCATAAAGATCTTTTTTATGGGCTGGTGCCGATGAAATATAATCAGGATTATAGATCACATCCTTGATTTTCATAAGCCCTTCAAAGTTAATCTCGTTATTCACCGGAGGAGCAAAATTAGCTTCAATATCAATACCACCAGTTTTGCTAACCAAAGCATTGGTATGATTATCGATGAAGTTTAAACCAGAAGCTTTGAGGGAAATATTTTTAAGTGCTTTAAAAAGATAGGAGTTATCCGCCTTAAATAGTGGAACGAGCTCGCTGAGCGATTTGTTGAAGCTGAAGTTTAATGTTGGAGGCGATTGAGTATCATATTGTACTTTAACATTCTCATCGCTATTCATGAGCTTGTCGGTAAATTTATAAAGGAAATGATCACCAGGCATGGAAAGCTCTAGTTCATCTGAGAAAGGGTAGCTTGTAAAATGCACTCTCGGAACATGCAGGTTCAGCAACTTGCCAAAAATCTTAGATTTGAGGGAAGGCTCTACAATAACGCCTTCAATTCTCCAGGCTTTAAAGCTATCAAATTTTATCTCGGAATAAGTGAATTCGAGGTCATCGGCTGACAAGGCAGTTTTTAGCTGTTCAATTGATTGATTGATCGCTTTGGTATTAAAAAACCATAGGGTGAAATTAGCTATAACAACAAGCAAGATTAAAATTATAATTCCATAGATGAGTTTTTTCATAATATACCGCCTTATTAGATACACTGGCGCGCCCGGAAGGACTCGAACCCTCAACCTTATGATCCGTAGTCATACGCTCTATCCAATTGAGCTACGGGCGCAATAATGCTCAGAATTTAAAGCGATATACGCCACTTGTCAATTCCGAAAATCAAATGCCGACGCTGGAAAAGCTATTTTTAAAGAGAATTCAGAGTTATGATGGAGATTAAGAAAATGCAAAACGAGTCGTCATGAAGAAAGTTATATATGTTCTGCTTACAGCTTCTATGCTGCTGACAACCAGTGCTTGTGGGATTAAGGGTGGACTGACATTGCCACCGGAAAACGAAAAGGCAGGCGAGTAGCATACTCGGACTGCCCTAATATATTGGCCTGTAAGGGCGACTCTATTTCGATCCAGCTAGTTCAGCAAATGCGTCGTTTGTGCGTTTAGTCCAGATATCGAGAACCTGCAAAGTTGTTTTCGCAGCAAGTTCTGCTACATCACTGGTGTGCCTACAATAGTTTTGCACGGTGCAGGTAAGCAATTCGCTTTGGCATTCCTGAAGGTCAGCAGCGGTTTTAGAGCAGCAGGCTTCTTGCATGCATTCCCAGCTTCTTTTGCCGGTTTCCTGCATCCTTTCAGCAGTTTTTTGCGCAAGGGTTTGTGCACCCTGAAACGCCAGCTGATGAGCTTTATTCGCTGCTTCTGAATTTTTCTCTGAAAGTCTTTGCGCCAATGTATTGTCCGTCATGCGTTCAAACATCCTTTCCCAGTCTTTTGTACTGGCCCAATTTTGCCAGCTGCCCCAACCCTGTTGCCACTGGTCATTAAAAGAAAGCCTTTCTTTTTTAGCTTGAGTATTATTTTGCGAATTCATATAGTTAACCTATAAATTTAGTACTTATTAAATAATTACCACAATTCATTGTGCATTGCAACAATAATTTATGATGCCGTAAACTCAGCTTCAATATCTAAACTGACATCATCGCCAAGCATGGGAAGAAATTTACTCATGCCAAAGTCCGATCTTTTAAGCTTGCCACTGCCAGTGAATCCTACTCGGTATGCATTGGTCATAGGGGTAGGGCCGGCCTGGTTGAAAGTCGCATCTATAGTCACGGGTTTGGTCGTGCCGAGCAAAGTTAGGTTACCAGTAATTTTGGCAGCTTTGTTGCTCGTCAATTCAATTTTGGTTGCTTTAAAAGTTGCGGTTGGGAATTTCGCCACATTAAAGAAGTCTGCGGTTTTTAAATGCTCATCAAGCTTTTCGTTAAGAGTCCCAATACCGGACATATTCACGGTAACATCCAAGGTGCTGTTTGCTGGTTTTGCTGGATCTAGGTTAAGTTTAGCATCAACATCGGCAAACTGGCCGGTATAGGTGGAAAAGCCCATGTGACTGATCGACCAGGTGATTTTGCCGTGGCTTTTATCAAGCACATATGCTCCGGCTTTAACCTGTGCCGGGTCATTGGTAGTTGCGACTTCAGTCTGAGAATAAGCTGGTGTTGTGAGGGTGAAGATAATTATCGAAGTAAGGGCTAAAAGAAGGTGCTTCATAGATTTATTAATTAAATATTGCATTACCATATAGCTATATGATTTTGTTGAATGTGGCAAGTGCAATTATGGCGAGTTATGGCTGCGATGTGTCGAGCAAATGAGGAGGCGGGGAAATTGTAATGGGTATAGTACAGGTAGCCTGGGGCCCTAGGCTACCTGTATTGTTTTTTGGGTAGAGTGATTTAGTGTTTAGACATCCGCTACCCAATTGATAGATTTATAAATCAGCGTGGCTACTGATATTACTTACTAATGTGCTATCATCTATCTCAACAAATGGTTTATCTATTTTTCTCACTGCAATATCTGCAGGATAAGTCACAACGTCGGTTGAAGCTAGCGCTTCTTCAAACGTTGCCACAATTTTAGTTTCGCCATTATTAGAATATTGATATGTAAGTTCATGTTGTACAGGTGCTTTGACGCCGTTTATCTCAACAAATGGTTTATCTATTTTTGTCACTGCAATATCTGCAGGATAAGTCACAACGTCGGTTGAAGCTAGCGCTTCTTCAAACGTTGCCACAATTTTAGTTTCGCCATTATTAGAATATTGATATGTAAGTTCATGTTGTACAGGTGCTTTGACGCCGTTTATCTCAACAAATGGTTTATCTATTTTTGTCACTGCAATATCTGCAGGATAAGTCACAACGTCGGTTGAAGCTAGAGCTTCTTCAAACGTTGCCACAACTTTAGTTTCACCATTATTAGAATATTGATACGTATATTCATGTTGTATATAGCTTTTTGTCATTTTTTCCTCAATTTATAGTTGTAGTTGCATATTGAATTAGTTTAATATCATAAACTGCAAAGAAGTTCAAGTAAAAAAGCTGACTTTATGTGTGGTGATTAGGAAACTGTTGATATATTAAGTTTAAATTATTATAATGTTGAGCTATATGTATCGCAAAAGTTAAAAATGTATATTTCACCAGACCAATTTGTCCGAGATGCCTTGGCGGTTATAGAATCTAGTAAAGAGAAAATTGCTCTGGTGCTTGATGACAATCAAAAACTCATAGGTACTATCACTGACGGTGACATCAGGCGCGCCTTATTGAAAGGGTTGAGCCTTGACGATAAAGTCTCTGAAGTTATGAACAAACATCCGATTACAATGTTAGAAGGCGAAAACCCCTCCACATACATAATGGGAATAAACAACAATATTTATGAGCATGTTCCGGTAATCGATACAGATGGAAGATTTCTAAGGCTTATAACTCTGCATGACGTTCTGAAAGATACTAAGCCTAAAGTAGATGCTACAGTTGTTATTATGGCGGGTGGTAAAGGATTAAGATTGCGCCCGCTCACTGAGAAAATACCTAAGCCAATGGTAGAAGTCAATGGCAAGCCTTTGCTGGAACACTTGATCGACCATGTCAAGATCCAGGGGTTTAGGAATATAATCATTTCTGTGAACTATCGCAAAGAAATAATTCAGGATTATTTTGGCGATGGGAAAGAGTTTGGTGTTTCCCTAAAGTATATTGAAGAAAAAACCCCATTGGGAACGGCAGGCTCTTTAAGCTTACTTAATAAGGACAATCTTACACAGAATTTTTTGGTGATGAATGCTGACTTGGTCACGAATATTAATCTCAAAACTCTGATCGAATTTCATGCTAACCAGAAAAATTATATTACTGTGTGCGTTAAGAAGCATGACTTAGAAGTGCCTTTTGGCGTTGTTACTATATCGAATGACGATCACCTCATTTCTGAGATCACTGAGAAACCTAGCTATTCATTTAACGTGAGTGCAGGCATTTATGTTTTTAATGCCGATATTATTAATAACCTTAAGAAAGAAACATATCTTGATATGCCGGATCTTATCAGGCTTGAGCTTAAGGATAACAAACGCATTGGTGCTTTCTCCACTTACGAAACTTGGTTTGATGTAGGTCGAATTGCAGATTTAAATAAAGTTAGAGCATTGGGTAATGTATAAAGGTTATAATTTTATAGGTATTATTCCTGCAAGGGCAGGTTCTAAAAGGTGCCCGGGGAAAAATACCAGGCTTCTAGGAGATAAACCTTTAATCTCATGGACTATTGAACACGCGCAGAAAAGCAAATTACTAGACCGCGTAATCGTAACATCAGATGATGTAGCAGTGCGTAATATTTGCCAAAAATCCAATGTGCAATTTATTAATCGTCCGCAGGAGCTGGCATCTGATAATGCTACCTCAGCTGAAGTAGTGATGCACACTCTTGGCAATATAACCGATAAGTTCTCTCATATTGTACTATTGCAGCCCACTTCTCCATTTAGGAATAGTGAGCATATAGATGAATCCATTAAGCTCTGTATCGATAACAATGCAAGAAGCTGTGTAAGTTTTGTTGAAAATCATGATTTTTCAAAGCAAACATATGCCTACAAACAACCACATCTTAATGTCCGGCAGGGGTTTTCGCTCAGGTTAAATGGTGCAATATACATAAGTGAGGTTAAGAGGTTCCAGGAATCGCAGGAATTCGTTGATAAAACTACTATTCCGTATATAATGACCGTATCTCACTCCATAGACATTGATACTGAAGAAGACTTTAATTCGGCATTTAACTTATTAAGTAGTAAAGCATATGCAAGCTAAACAAATAGATACAAAAAAAACTCAGCTCGAAACTAAGTATGGTTTGCCTTCCGAGGTTAGGTTTTGTAAGAAATGTGTGATTTCAAATCAAAGGCCAAACTCTGATGTAGAGTTTAAGCACACTAAGGATTCTAAAAAAAATACTATAAATTTTGATGATAACGGTGTCTGTGATGCATGCAATGTTGCTGAAGCAAAAAAGAATATTGACTGGCTGCTTAGAGAAAAAGAACTAAAGGAATTATGTGATAGGCATAGGGGTGATGGAACATATTATGATTGCCTGCTACCCGGTTCAGGTGGGAAAGATAGCTTTTATGCAGCTCATATTCTCAAGTATAAATATGGTATGCGGCCACTAACTGTGACCTGGGCTCCACATATGTATACCGAATGGGGTTGGAAAAACTTTCAGGCATGGATAGGAGCAGGTTTTGATAATTATTTAATGACACCTAATGCTCGAGTTCATAGATTGCTTACGCGTCTTGCGGTTGAGAACATACTTCATCCTTTCCAGCCATTCATCCTGGGGCAGAAAAATTTAGCACCTAAAATGGCAGCACAATTTAAAATCCCATTGGTGTTTTACGGAGAAAACGAAGCTGAATATGGTAATCCTATAGGGGATACTAATTCTGCAAAACGAAGTTGGGAGTACTTTTCAGTTGCCGATAAATCTAAGGCCTATTTGGGGGGGCAATCAGTTGATTCCCTTATCAATGAATTCGGTGTCGAGTCTTATGAGCTCGAGCCCTATATGCCTATAAACCCTAAACTCATTGACCAGAACCAGATTGAAGTTCATTATCTCGGTTATTATTTAAAATGGCATCCACAGTCTTGCTATTATTATGCAGTCGAAAATGGAGGCTTCCAAGCATCACCAGAAAGAACTGCCGGTACTTACAGTAAGTACAATAGCATTGATGATAAAATTGATGATTTCCATTATTATACTACCTATATAAAATTTGGAATTGGCAGGGCAACTTATGATGCTGCTCAGGAAATCAGGTCTGCTGATATTAATCGTGAAGAAGGGGTGGCTCTGGTAAAAAAGTTTGATGGTGAGTTTCCTGAGAGATTTGCCAAAGAAGTTTTTAATTACTTGAGTATAAATGAAAAGGAGTTCCCTAAAGCGCATAAAATGTTTGCTCAACCAGCAATTGATATGGATTATTTTATGCAGTTATGCGATAAATTTAGATCCCCTCATTTATGGCAAAATGAGAACGGTAAGTGGAATTTGCGCCACAAAATTTTTAGCGAAGAAAAATAAATGTCAACTCCGAGAATTATTGCGCGGCTTGATATTAAAGCTCCTAATTTGATTAAGGGAATTAATCTTGAAGGTCTTAGAGTGATTGGCAATCCTGGAGAGTATGCAAATAAGTATTATAATCAGGGTGCAGATGAATTGATATATATGGATATTGTCGCATCGCTATATGAACGTAACTCCATACTTGATATCGTGCGCGAAACTGCAAAACGTATTTTTATTCCGATGACTGTTGGAGGAGGCATTCGCTCTGTCAGCGATGTTGAGGATAGTCTCCGCGCAGGAGCAGATAAAATTGCTATTAATTCAGCGGCTATTAAACGCCCGGAACTTATAAATGAGATAGCAAACAGATTCGGAGCTCAGTGTATGGTTTTGAGTGTTGAAGCTAAAAAATACGCCGCTGGCAGGTGGGAAGTATACCATGAGAATGGCAGAGAAAAAACCGGGCTAGATGTGCTATCATGGGTCAAAGAAGCTGAGACAAGAGGAGCAGGTGAGATATTGTTAACTTCAGTGGATATGGAGGGCACAGCTAAAGGTTTCGATTCTGAGCTGACAAAACTAGTAGCAAACTCAGTGAATATTCCTGTAATTGCCAGTGGTGGTTGCGGTAGTTTGGGGCATGCAATTGATATTATAAAGACTGCCAATGCTGATGCTGTTGCTCTTGGCCATGTGTTGCATTACGACAAGTTCAAGATTAATGAAATAAAAGCAGCTATGTGTGATGCTGATATTGAGGTCAGACAATGAAGGAGATATGTGTTGTAGATTATGGTGTCGGTAACCTGTTTAGCGTAGCTCATGCTTTGGAAGAATGCGGAGTAAACGTAAAGTTTATTACTCGGCCTGAAGATATACTGTCTGCAGGGAAGCTTATATTGCCTGGAGTTGGAGCATTTGGGGACTGTATTGGAGAGATTCGAAAACGCGGTCTTGATGAGGCCATTGTTGAATATGCTAAATCAGGTAAATTGTTATTGGGAATTTGTGTTGGCATGCAGGTGATGATGACTAAAAGCTTTGAGTTTGGAGAACATGCCGGACTAGATCTTATTTCAGGTACGGTAGAAAAAATTTCTCCAACTAAGGCCAATGGTGATAGCCATAAAGTGCCATATGTGGGTTGGTCAAAATTGCAAGTGGCTGCTGATTTTATAAGATTTGACAAGGTAAGAGAAGAGTGGTGTTATTTTGTACACTCGTATATGGCTAAGCCAGAGAACCCAACCGATATTAAGGCGCATTATGATTATAATGGTCAGAAAATTACCGCAATTATCGCAAAAGACAATATAATTGGATGTCAATTCCATCCGGAAAAAAGCGGTTTAGTTGGACTTAACTTTTTGAAAAATATTATTAATAACTGAAATGTTAAAGGCACTGCACAGATATAATTTAGAGTTTTTTAAAGATGCTATAAGTGTTATTAAAAAGCATGACGCTTGGTTATATATTGCTTGGGTAGATATTAAACTGAGATATAAAAGAACTGCTCTTGGCCCTTTTTGGATGGTCGTTGTCTCGTTTATATCAATATTCTGTATCGCTGGCTTAGGATCATTATTGTTTAGTATTAAATTAGCTGAGTATTTTCCATATGTTGCATGTGGGATGGTTACATGGTCGTTAATATCGGCGCTGATAACTGAGTCATGTATGTTGTATATTAATCAGCAATGGCTGATTAAAAATATAAAAACCTCTTTGCTCAACTTCTGCTTCAGATTGTTTGTTAAGAACTTAATTATTTTTGCTCATGCGCTCGTAGTCGTTTTTTGTGTTCTATTTTGTTTAGGCATTGATTTTAAGGTAACCCTGTTGCTTTTGCCACTAACAGTGATTATTTACATGGTAAATGCAGTAAGTATTGCGGTGTGCTTAGGCTTTTTCGCAACCCGTTTTAGGGATGTTCCACAAGTAGTTCAAGCTTTAATAAATATCCTTGCTTTCATGACGCCAATAATGTGGAAGCCGCGAATGTTAAAAGAGTATGCTTATCTAGCAGACCTTAATCCATTAACCCACTATGTGGCGATTTTTAGAGAGCCATTATTAGGAGTATACCCATCTAGTCTTACATGGAGCTGCGTTATAGTTTTTACATTGATAAATTTATTTTTAACAATACTGGTCTACGGAAAGTATAAAAAACAACTGGTATTTTGGTTATAATATGGTTGAGATAATCTTGAAAAACGTATCGTTAGACTATCCTGTTTTAGGGCATAACCCAAAGTTTTCAAAGCGCGTATTGTCACTTGCTTCAGCAGGGAGGATTTCATCAGGAACTAAAAAACAATACGTGCGTTCTATAGACAAACTTAACTTACACTTAAAGCCAGGTGATAAGCTCGCGGTAATAGGAGGTAATGGAGCAGGTAAAACCAGTTTGCTTAAACTAATTGCAGGCATTTATGATCAATCGAGTGGAGAGAAAAGTGTTGTGGGACGAGTTACTACAATTCTGGGAACAGGTTTTGGGCTTGATGAAGAAGCTACAGGTTACCAGAATATTTTTTTAGGCGGAATAGCTTTGGGTTACAGCTATAAAGAAATGGAAGCCTGCTTTAAGGATATAGAAGAGTTTACTGATTTAGGTGATTTTTTGAATTTGCCACTGAGAGTTTTTTCAGCGGGTATGAAAGCAAGATTGGCTTTTGCAATTGCGACTTGCAAGCACCCAGACATCCTCATTATTGATGAAGGGGTGGGTACAGGCGACAAGGCTTTTCTTGAAAGAGCCGAAATGCGCTTGACTGAGTTTCTCTCTAAGGCGAACATACTTCTCATGGCCTCTCATTCTAATGATCTCTTGAGAAAGTTCTGTAATAAGTGTTTATTAATGAACAATGGAAAGGCAGTATATTTTGGTGATTTAGAAAAAGGTATTGAGCTTTATGAAGAACAAGCGAAATAGATCCAAGAAATCATCAGATGACAGTGCTCCTAATGCCAAGCTTAAGGTAAATCAACACAATCTTGATAAGAAAACTATATGCTTTTTAATACAAACAAGAGTGCATTTTAATGAAAGCGTTAAAATGGCTAACTCCTTAAATCAATTTTATAATATATTTTTCCTCTTCGGGGTCGCCCCAGAGAAACTTAAAATTGAGAGCAACATACCCTATGATAGTCTGTATATAAAGGACATACATCTTAACCTGAAAGCTACTGGCAGTGACTTGTATAATGTGAAAGCAAATAACCTTCCTCAACACATAACTCAAAATCCGGTCAAACCATTTTTAGTTGTTGGTACAGGTAGCTTTATTAAACAATTCCAGTCGTTTTCTAGAACTGTTTTTATAGAGCTTTGTAGAAACAAATATTTTAGTGCTATGGCAAACTTTAATATTAGACTCATCAATACTGTGATGAATGCACTTTATAAATACCGGCGCCTTAAATCGCAAGCATTTGAATTTTTTAGTAAATCAGAAATAGATATACTAATCCTTAATGAAGCTAATGTTGAATGGTGTACGGAGATTTTTATTAAAGCGTGTAAGGCTTCATGTATACCAACAATCATAATACCATATACTCTTAGTTCTCAATCTGAGCCCGCACAGGCTTATTTTAATTGTTCCTTACACCAATATCCAAAAGCGTTAGATATCTTTTTAAAAGATTATTTTCAAAAGTGGGTCTATGAGTTTCAAGCTAAAAGACTATTAAGAATACCATTGTTAGATATAATTTCTCAAAAGAAGCTGGGAATAGCCCCGCCTTTACCATGGGTGCAGGAGAGCTCGTCAGCTGATGTTTTAGTAGCAGAAAGTAAAGTAACTTCAAAGCATAGTATCAGTCAAGGAATACCTCGGACCCAAATTTATGAGATTGGCAATATAAATTTCGATATACTTTACGAAGCCTATCAAAGGAAGAATAAATTAAAAAAGGAGATACTGCAGGAATTAGGCTACTCTTTAACTAAGAAAAAAACCCTAACTTTTGCTATTTTTCCTAACCTGTTTTATTATAAAGGCGATCAAATGGAGTTTAGTTCTTATGATAAGGCTCTAAGGTACATCTTAAGGCAACTTTCAAAAATATCTCATTTTAATATTATCTTATCTCTGCATCCCAGTATTAGAAAAGAGAGCCTTATTTTGGTAGAATTAGAAGGACTAAGGATATCGACTCGATGTACTGCGGAATTAATTGCCATCTCAGATATATATATTGCTTCGATATCCTCTACTATTAAGTGGGCTATTGCTTTAGGTATTCCAGTAATTAACTATGATGTCTATAAACTAAGATATAACGATTATATATCAGCAAAAGGAGTGATAAATATTGAGACAAAGAAAGAGTTCAAAAAAGCACTTCGCCAATTAACTCAAGATGATATATATTATGAATCACTTAAACGCAAACAGAAGATCAATAGTAAGCTTTGGGGTATAATAGATGGAGAGTTTACCAATAGGTTGGTTAAGCTTATTAACAAATTAATTAAAAATAGAAAGAAACAATGAAAGCAGCAGTTATCGGATGTGGAAGAATGGGGTTAAGGCATATTCAAGCGTTAACTGAAATGGGTAGTAAAATTGTAGGCATTCATGATGCTGTACCTCAGGCAACCAATGGTGCCATTAAGCAATTTAATCTAGGGGAAATTGCTTTTAATAGCTTTGAAGGTCTGCTTTCAGAAACTAAGCCGGAGCTTGTTGTGATTGCAACGACTGCTCCTTCTCACAGGCAATATATTGAGCAATCAATTGAGCATGGAGTCAAATATATATTATGTGAAAAACCCTTATCAGTTTCTATTGCAGATTGTGAATCAATCTTGGCCATGAGTAAACAACATAAGGCAAACGTAGCAGTCAATCATCAGATGCGATTTTTGGAGCAATATATCAAGCCCAAGGCTCTAGCTGTATCGAAAGAGTTTGGAGGGCTAGCATGTATAAATGTGACTGCAGGAAACTTTGGTATGGCAATGAATGGCACTCACTATTTTGAAATGGCTAGATTTATGTTTGATGAATATCCTAAGAAAATCTGTGCCTGGTTTGGTCAGGATGATTTATCTAACCCACGTGGTGCACAATTCATGGATAAATCCGGATCAGTGCGAATGGAAACTAAATCTGGAAAGCGCTTCTACCTTGATGCAAGCGCAGATCAAGGCCATGGGCTTCTGGTTAATTACGTGTGCAAGTTTGGGCAAATATTTGTCGATGAGTTGAGTGGGGATCTGCGTTATACACGCAGGCAGGATGAATTTCAGGATTTACCTACCACCAGATATGGGCAGCCCAGTATAATAGTTGATGAGAAAATTAACGCCGTTGATATTATCGAATCTACAAAAGCCGTTATAACTGCGCTTATTTCTGGCAGTGGCTATCCGAGTATCGAAGATAGTATGTATGCTGTCAGAACTTTAGTGGCGGCTTATGTTTCCAATGAAAACAATCATATTGAGATTGATATTGAAAGCAATGATTTGCCTAAGGAGCGGGTGTTCCCATGGGCATGAGTATAGGAAAATTTCAATTTGTAATTAAGCTCGTTTAAGTCTATAATGTTTAACATAAAAGGACATTGCAAATTTAGCTTGCATAAGAAGTAATTGAGAAGATTGCAAAGGTATTCAAGAAGATTCAATTGATGTCTGATATGTAATTAAGCAAATCTGTGAATGGCTGCAGCTAGTTAATAACGTTATAATTGCAGGCATCTTATTATTAATTTAAAGTGAGTTTATAGGTGATGTTAAAGAATTTTCTCATAGAGTCTCCCGAACTGGATAATCAAACTATTTTGGTTACTGGGGCTACTGGATCATTTGGGAACTGCTTTATAGAAACAGTAGTCAAAAGATATAAGCCCAAAAAGCTCATAATCTTTTCACGTGACGAATTAAAGCAATATGAAATGTCCCAAAAGTTTCCTGAATCTAAGTATAGCTTTATCAGGTATTTTATTGGAGATGTAAGAGATTATGATCGTCTAGATATGGCTTTTCGTGGAGTTGATGTTATTATTCATGCTGCAGCTCTCAAGCATGTTACTATCGCCGAATATAATCCTTATGAATGCATTCATACAAACGTAATTGGAGCTGAGAATATTGTAAGGGCTGCTTTAAGAAATAAGGTTAAGAAAGTTATAGCGCTTTCAACCGACAAGGCAGTTAGTCCAATAAACCTTTATGGAGCCAGCAAGCTGGCCGCAGAGAAAATATTTATTGCTGCGAATAATATAAGTGGTGAAGATGGGACGATATTTGCAGTTGTCCGTTACGGTAATGTTATTAATTCGCGTGGAAGTGTTATACCTTTGTTTAAAAAGTTATTACAAGAAGGTGCTAGCAAGTTGCCGATTACAGATCCTGAAATGACAAGATTTTGGATTACCCTATCACAAGGCGTAGATTTTGTACTGTCCTCACTTGCCATGATGAATGGTGGGGAGATTTTTGTGCCTAAAATTCCTAGTATGATGATGGTGGACTTAGCACAGGCATTAGCTCCTAATGTTGATCGGGAAATTATTGGGATTCGCCCGGGTGAGAAGTTGCATGAATGGATGCTGACAGGTGATGAAGCATTGCAAACAGTAGAGTTGAATGATCGGTATGCAGTATTGCCTTACATTTATGAAGATACTACACGTAGCTTTATTACTGGCAAGAAGCTAACAAAACGCTTTACTTATTCCAGTGAAACCAATGCAGAATGGTTAGATGTCAATAGCTTGAAAGAGATGATCAATGAATGAATTTATTCATTATGGCAGGCATCATATAGAGCAGGACGATATTGAAGCAGTCTGTGAAGTCCTCAGGGGAGATTGGTTAACATGCGGTGCTTTAGTAGATGAATTTGAAAAGTACATTTGCAAGATTACTCATGCTAAGCATGCTATTGCATGTTCAAATGGTACTACGGCTTTACATATGGCATTACTGGCGCTTGGCATTAAAGAAGGTGATTTAGTTATTGTTCCTAGCATAAGCTTTTTGGCTTCTGCAAATGCTGTGCGTTATGTGGGTGCTGATGTAGTATTCGCCGATGTTGACCCAGATTCCGGTCTGATGACGCCAGACACTTTTAGAGAAGCTATAGCACGTGTAAAGAACGCTAATAAAATAAAAGCAGTAATTAATGTGCATTTGGCCGGGCAATGTGAAGACTTAGCGCAAATTGCTAAAATTGCTCGCGAATACAATATGTATATAATAGAAGATGCGGCTCATGCTATTGGTACAAATTATGTTGACGGCAGCAAAGAGATTCATCCTATAGGTTCTAATGCTTATTCAGACTTAACTACTTTTTCATTCCACCCAGTCAAAACGGTTGCGACTGGTGAAGGTGGTGCTGTGACTACAAATGATGATAA
>Ga0206948_1065_pt1 | contig 29108 bp, 21 predicted proteins | sample Alteio_BWOrgHeat_FD_153236 | JGI IMG/M metagenome (GOLD analysis project Ga0206948, IMG submission 153236) | Enriched cells from forest soil in Barre Woods Harvard Forest LTER site, Petersham, Massachusetts, United States -... | ecosystem: Environmental > Terrestrial > Soil > Temperate forest > O... | reverse complement strand
TCTCACAAATACTCAAGCAAAACAAAATCGATAGAGGCGAAGTACTTTTAGAAGATAAAATGACTGTGTTTTTTGATAAGCTGTTTGATCAAATATTGCCATTCACCTACGACAATAAAAAGCTTACATTTTTCCAAAAAATCCTGAGTAGTTCGCGCTTTAAAGAGGACAAATATAGCGGTCATGATGATCCGGGAAGCAACTTTGAAAGCGTGTTTGAGGGTTTGGATGGATGCTATAAAAAAGTTGATGAAGCTTTAAAGCAGCATAAGCATATCAGCGTAGAAGAAAAAGAAGAGGTATATAATAAATTCATTGAAGCTATGCAAAAGCAGTTAGCTAATGCAGTTAATTTGAAAGTAGTTGTTAGCCGAATCTTCTCAGTCCTGGAATATTTGAAGACCCAAGGTGGAGGGATTTTAGAACAAATTGAATATTTCACTGATGATGCTTCGCTGCTAGATAAGCCACAGCCCTTCTATAAAGCCAAAGAGATCAATGCCAACGTAATGCATCGCTATTGTGATTTAGGTTCTGAATCGGTTAAAGACGCTGCGTCGGGAAAAGAGCTATTTAAGATCGCTCAGGATACTTTTCACACCACTGAATTTGCCAGCAATCTATTCGCTGCATCCATGATGCGCTTTATTTCTACTATCCCTCCACATCAAAGAGCCGCATTAAACACTATGTATCATGATTACCTGTTTAGTAGTGGGAAAGAAGATGTGGAATATATATTATCTTTAGAAAAACTTGAATCACCAAGAGACAGTGTTGACTCATATTATAAAGATCGAGATAACTTGGAAAAGTATAAGTCTGTTGAGTACGTCACCTCTAAGGTAATTCTATTTGATATTTCTGTTAAAAAAATTAATGAACACATTGCACAAACTAAAATTGATCCTGAGCTATTAAACATCATCAACGCAAAAACTAACGGTTTGAACGATGATGCTAAAATCACCCTTGGGCAAGATGTCATTGAGAAAATAGGATTAACTAAAGACGTAGCAACATTATATAAGGAAACTACAGCTTCTTTAATAGATCAAGCTTCAAAAGCTATTGGTAGCTATGAAGATAGAAATGCTGATAAAGATCTTGCTGAGCTGAAGAAGCTTGTTGATAGCCGGGGGAAAGTTGAAATAAAAGATCCGGTATATGTGTCAGCAGCTATAGTTACTGATGAAGTCAATTTTGTTAATAACTTTACCACCTTTCAGGCGCACAACAGCATTAAACTGATGGCGCTTAATATCGCTGCATCGACTGGGGAACATTACTCCGACTTATATCCTGATCAGGAGCTAAAATCATATCTCTCGCTGTTTAATATATTGTTCAAAGATCTAAGGATATATGAGGAGATAGAGGTTGCAAAACGCGACCTTAAAATAGGAAAAGACGATAAGAAAAAACTGTTATTGAAAGAAGATACCACACGCACTGCACATGCTCACACTGAGAAAGAACTTAAACACAGTAAGCTTATCGACAATTTCATCAAAGTTTTTGAAGGCGATGATAAGCTTAATTTCAGCCAGGTAGTTGGGCTTGGCTTAGTTAATTACTTTACTCCGGATGCATTTAACGAGGTGAATAAAAACGCTGACAAGCTTTTAAAGTATGGTGATAGCTTCACCCAGCTCTTCAGAGTTCTGCTATCTTCTAAGGCTGGGCAAAGCACTGATGAACTGGAGCAGATTAAAGCTAAAACTCAGTTGATCACAAAGAACATAAATTTCCTCAACAGTAAAGTTGGCGATATTTATGTACATGACATGATTACGAAAAATGGTTTGGCGTCAGAAAACCTGGCTCTCTTTGCCTCTTGTCTGGGTAGAAAAGAGAACCTCACAGTCGCTGATGTTCAGAACTTACTCAATGCTATAGATGGGCTTGACCGGAGTTTGAAAAGTAAAATCCTAGATAGTATCGCCCACTCTAAACTGCCTTTTGAAAAGGGCAAACTTATCGAAGAAAGCAAGTTTCCAGTATTGAATATTGAGGACTTAAGCAACACTGATAAGATAAATCAAATACTAGAAAAAGCTCACGAAGCTGAAGTCGATTATAGCAAGTTGGGACGGTTCAATGATTCTGCACTGGATAGCAGAAAGAACACTAAAATCAACTTAAGCAAATTAGAAGATGAGTTTGCAATTAGTATTCCTGATAAGCTGAAGAATAAGAATTATAAGGAGATTAAAAAGGCCATCACTACAGATGCAAACCTTATCAAATCAATGTTTAAAATCGAAGCAGATGCATCGCCTGAAGCAATGGATAAACTATCTTTTGCATTATCTAAAAAGATGTTCCAGGCTATTACAACTTCAGCTGAGGGCGAAGAAATAGTTAAACTGCTGTTTAACCATAACAAGTCTCTCAGCCAACAAATTACTGAGCTTGATAATAACAATAATTATCTCCAGGACATAGTCGACCAGTATGAGGGTGGGAAAAAAGTTTCAATTGTAAAAAGCTTAGTTGAGAAGAGTATTCCGCTGAATAACATTACACCAGTACTCGTCTATTTAAAGAATATTACTATTAAGCTTCTTAATAGTAAGGGCTTTGCAAGCATTGATGAGTTAATATATGCTGTCCCTGCAAAAGTAATCAACAGCTATACTGATGGCTTTAAAATCGCTACTGATTTCCTATTGAATAACGACGTCCCTATTGAAGTAAATGAGTTCTATCACTTTATAAATCGAGTTCTGGATGTAGATAGTAAGCCTGGCTTTCTTAAGAAAATCCTGGCTTATTGCCAAGAATACTCTGACTTTTCGATTATCAAGATCGTTTCATATCTGGATAAGAATGCCGACAACGTTGGTGGTGTACTGGAATGGATATTAAGCATAACTCCAGATGAGATAAATAGACTGGATGCTAACCCTAATTTAAGCCTTAAAAAACTATTGCAGATAAAGAATATTGAAAAGGTGAAAGCGCTTGCAGATATAGCCTTAAATCTAGGCGATGATATTAGTTATGAACAATATAAAACGCTAACCAGCAAGATCAGCAAAGGCAAGCTGGAGAATGCTAAGTTACTTAAATCGTACTTTCTATCGAAAGCCCCTTTTTCTTTGTCTAAAGAAGAGAAGCTTAATTATAAAACGAAGTTGGTTGAGTTTATATTTAAACATCTGGATGATCCGAAGAAGCTGCAGGAAATTTATTCAGAAAGCAATTTAAAGAGATTTGATTACAACCAACCGGTGGTTGTCTCCAAAATAGATGAGATATATTTAAAGAACGCTGAAGATAAATCGAATAAACTGCCAGTCGCTGCCAGTGCTGAGATCTACAAAAGTTTTATCACAATAATGAATCATGCTAAGGCGAGTAAGGACCTCAATGCTAATGAGATTCGTGAGGAAATAATAAGGCTTAAGAGGTTGAGAGAATCCGCCGACGAGTTTGATGTCGGACAGACAAGACCACTTGATCTTAAGTTTATGGGCATGGCAGTAGAGGCTTTATATAGGGAATTAAATAAGTTTCCATATGAGACTCAGCTTATAAGCGTGATCAATGCGATGGTTCATGCCGATCATAACGTAATAGAAGAGATCGCAACAGGCCAGGGCAAAAGTATGGTGACCGCGCTTACAGCAGCAGCTTTATGGTTTGCAGGTCAAACCGTTGATGTTGTGACTTCAAGTAGAGCCTTAGCAACTCGCGATTTAAAAGAATACGCTCCGTTTTATGATTTGCTTGGCATTGAGCGTGCAAATAGTGCAATTGCAGCGCAGTCTGAGCAAAGCGACTATAAAAAAGGCGGTATCAATTTTGCAACTGCTTCTGATTTATCACTATTTAGAGCTGATAGAGAGTTCTATTCTAATAAAAATGACCCATCATTTAACGCCGATGTAAGTTTGATATGCGACGAAGTTGATGCAACCATTACCTCTGAAGTTAACTACAAGCTTGCGATGCCTCTGATCAATATGAAGCAGGAAGAAGTCAGGGTGTTATTTAAGCATATACTAGAGTTTAGTCAGACAGAAGTATTTAAGAATGCTGGCGTTTCAAGGAATGATGATATCAAGAATCTTAAGATATATTTAGAAAGCCAGTTTCAAAAATACAAAGGTATATATAAGTACCCGCTTGATGAGTTGAAAATCAAAGAACTGGAAGCAAAGCATAGCGAAGAAGCAAATAACCTAATCAACCTAAACTCAGCGCTTAATAGGTGTTACAAAGAGCAGGGAATAGATAAGTTCTTTGATAAGCTCTTGGATTCAGTGCTTATAGCTCAGGAGTTGGAAGAAGGGATTGATTATGTAGTGTTGGCTAATGAGAATGTGCAAGGCTCAGGTCAAAAAGGTGCGGAAGACGAGTTAATGAAAGCTATTCCTATCATTAAGTCGCAGCCGAGCAAAGGAACTAATTTTGGCGATGGGGTGCAAACATTCCTACACTTAGTTATTGAAAAAAATCATCCAGCTTTTGCCAATAAGTTTGATATGTCCTCACCTACTTCAACGATCTTCAATGTGAGCCCAAAGAACTTTTTTGATTACTACAAATTGAGTGGGGGAAGGGTGGTTGGCTTAACGGGGACTGTTGGAAATAAAGATGAAATAGAAGAATTCAGAAGCATTAATAAGATGCTCTCGTTCGGCATCCCAAGACATGAAACTAGCAAGCTAAAGGTAAGTGAAATCATTGTGGATGACAGCACAGTTCAAAATGAAAAACTAATCAGCATACTTAATGATAATGCTGCTAGGCCAACTATTATATTCTGTGACAATACAAAAGAGGCGGAACGTATTTTTACAATGCTCAAGTCAAAATACGGCGAAGAGCATAAAGATAAAATCATACAGATTTATGCCGCTTCGAATATGGATACCGGAGCTATTCAAGAAGTAGTAGGGAGTGCAGGTAAGCTCAATAACATACTGGTCACAACGCCAATGCTTGGACGCGGTACGGACTTTTTTACAGAAAATCAGGCAGGGTACTTATCAGTTAATTTATGTACTGATACTACTTATAGTGGCCTGCTGCAGATATATGGAAGAGTAGCAAGAAATGGGACAAATGGGGAAGTGATCTCACTCTTTAATAAGGAATTAACTAAAGGCGTTGATATTTCCCGACATATGGATTCTATATCTTTTCAAGAAGCTTTGCTCAGGTTGGAGCAACAACCGCTTTCGGATGTTCTATCTTACTTTACGAAATATAACAAAGATCACCCGTTTAATGCGATCAGTTGTAATGACTATATAACAGTAAAGTGGAAGGCATTGCTAGCTGAGAACTATAAAACTAGCAATCCTAAGACCCTCATAGAATTGCGACAAGAGTTAGTAAAAGCTGTGAAGCAGGGCTATCCTACCGTAACAGCAAAGTTAGACGCTTATCTCGAAATGGTTGATGGAGTTGTGCCAGAAAAGACTGTGGCTCTGTCAGAATTGAAGCTTAAAGATGTGCTTCATCATATTAAGCCATACGATAATGACGCTGAATATAAAGGCATGGATTATAAAGAGATTGAAAAGCTATGGGCTTCGACAGATTTATCTAGGTTGGATAATTTGATCCCAGTATTCTCCAAAACCGCAGATCTGGATTATGTTATTCCATCAGCAGATCAAGGTGGTGAAATACACTTATCTGCTAATAAGGCTCTATTTATTAACCCTGAAGCAGATAAGTATTGGGATAATATAAGCATCAAAGCTAGAGCTACTTCGGTGTCGCGATTAATCAAAGTTGAGAATGATAATTACCCAGAGTTCTTCAATGATTTCTATAAGGCTCAGGCTCTGATTATGCTTACTCATGCATTTGATCTTGATTTTAAAAATGCAAAAACTCAGAAAACTGAAGTTAACATATTTGATAAATTTGTAGTTTCAAACGGACCAGTTGCAACTGCTCCTGTAAATAAGGTCGTCCTTACATTGGTCAATGATAAAGTGCACTACCAAACGGGGGATAAGCCGCCTAAAGAGCTTAAAGCAGCAAATGAAGTTATCAGTGTTAATGCGGCGCTATACAGCAAGATCAAAGTAGCTTTGGAAGAGCAGCAAAAAGCCGGTGGCGCTGATCTACAGATACTCGATTTAACGAATTTAGAAAAAGCAGAAATATTCAAGTTTGATATCAGTAGCAATGCTAAAGACAGTTATATAAGCCCTCATAAAATTGAACCAGAAGGGTCTCTAGGCGAATTGATGATCTACGAATTTAAAAAGTCGTTTAAGGAATATAGAGATGAGATTTACAAGAGCCCTCGCGGTAGTAACAAAGAGATAGATGCCATAGATAAAGTTGTCGATAATTACCGCCTGCATCATGATGTGAAGATTGATAAAATGAAGTACGGTGAATATCAGGCTATCAATGTTGTAACAAAAATAACTGATTCAGATTATCATGCTGAGTCAATATTGACTGATGGAAAGCTTTTATTCTGGATCAATCGTGGTGCAAGAAAAGACGATAAGCCTGGCATTAAGATTTACAAAATCGTTAAGGACTTCGAGAAAGTAAAAGAAGTTATCCAGTCATTTAAGAAAGCAACATATCAAGATGAAGTAGTCGCTTCAATAGTTAGCCTGATAAAAGAGGAAAGCGCGACAGATCTTCCAGAACCCTTATATATTAGAATGAAAGATCAGGTAGTTGGAAACTGCGGTTGGGTGCAAACCAAAGGTATGTTGCTTGCTATAGCGGTTGCAAGCAGGCTGTCAAAGTTTGATCAGTTACCTGAATCTGACTCTAGGGAATGGCAGAAGATCATTAAAGATACTCGAGCCATCTACAGTGATTTCACTACATATGATAGGGTAAAACGCGCTGAAGAAGTGATATATACTACTAATAAAAATTTTGTAACCCAATTCTTGTCGCAAGCTGAAAGGGATGAGATAGATGGTTACAGAGATATGCTTGATAGACCATTTACTCAGGAATTACTTACAAAACTTACCGGCAAGTGGAATGACATCTCTGCTAAGTTTTCAGGTCGGATATATGATAAGCAGGCAAAGCTAATTTCGGATGCTCTAAATCTGGAATCCAATGTTGAGTCTGATATTGGAGTTGCGCTTGGGTATAGTGGTTTGAGCAGGCAAGAAGTCAAAGTGCTTTTGGGTCAGTATCAGGATAATGATCAAAACAGCTTTGAGAATCTAAATAAAATCCATAAGGCTATTAAGGAAAGTAAACTCACCGATAGCGTTGAGCAAAGTAAGCTCTTTGCTAAGATTGTTGAAGATGTTGTCAGCAACTTATACGATCTTACTAGTATTGATAAGTTTGTCGAAAAGCTCAATTCAATAATAGCTTCAAGAGAAAAGGCACTAAACAACAAGGCAGAGTCTGATGATATACAACTGCATTTAAAAACTATAAATGAAATAGATCAATTGCACGATAAGTTCATAACTGCGTCTCAATCATCAGCAACTATTGACCTGGATAGAGATGTTCTAGCTGGGAAACTCAACGATAAGATTATTGAACTGCTTAAAGACAAAGTAGCTTACCACGATGAACTTGAGCTTATTGTTAGCTTTTTCCATGACAAGACTATTGTTCACAAGTTAAAAGAGTGCTTTAGTCTAATAGACCAGGGAAGTGAGGGGGCTGCTACTGTTTGCGATATAAGTAATTTTGAAAATACTATCAAAGAATATATGGATTAACGCTTATTGTCTAAAAATGCTCAATAAAAAAGAAAATTAATAATTTATTAATAAATATCTGCAATACTGTAAATATAAATAATAATTAAGGGGGGTGATATGACATTATTAAATGCTGATTCAGTTTTATTGCCCATAGATCCTGCCCTAAATGCATGCATCATTGAAGATGAGAGAATAAAAAATGAGAGCAATATTGAGTTATTGCAAGAAACCTTGAGGACTAAGCTGCGTCCATTAATTGATAATACAGCTTTATATAATGCTATTGCAGGAAATATTCAGGTATGTGTCAATAAAGAAGACCTTTCCAAGGCTATTGAAATTGTTGATGCTATGCTAACAATGCACTCAGAAAACCAATTCAATAGTTTCCTGGACGGGGCGCAGGTAGTGATGAATGACGGTGGTGCCCTGTTTAATACACTTAAGCAGAACAATATATTGGAGGACAAAGTTTTGGCCTATCACGACCAAGAAAAACTCCCAGGAATATCAGATGCATCAATGCAGACAGGTAAAATATTCAATGAAGTTCTTTTTGGCGTATATAAAAGCAACGATGGACAAATACACACTTGGTTTCAGATCGAAACCTCTCTGTACAAAGTGACAAAAAAAGATCTTGATCGCCATGGAGAATTACCAGGTGAGGACCTTATGGCTATTGAAGCAATGCCTGAGACTGAAAATGAAGATGAACTTGCACCAACAGAAGAAACCGCGGAACCTCACGCAGATCATGCGCATAAAGGTGGGCATGCAGACGAACATGGCGGGCATACCACGGGAGATCATGATGGGCATGCAGCAGACGAACACGGCGGGCATGCGACAGATGGGCATGCAGCAGACGAACACGGTGGGCATGCGACAGATGGGCATGCAGCAGACGAACACGGTGGGCATACGACAGTTGGGCATGCAGCAGATGAACACGGCGGGCATACGACAGATGGGCATGCAGCAGAAGTACATGGGCATTCAACAGGAGATCACGGGCATGCAGCAGAAGTCCATGAGCATACAACAGGAGATCACGGGCATGCAGCAGAAGTCCATGAGCATACAACAGGAGATCACGGGCATGCAGCAGAAGCACATGAGCATGCAACAGGAGATCACGGGCATGCAGCAGAAGCGCATGGGCATACAACAGGAGATCACGGGCATGCAGCAGAAGCACATGGGCATACAACAGGAGATCACGGGCATGCTGCAGAAGAACATGGGCATACGACTGGTGCCAAGAGCCATGTAGCCGCAGTAAAAAATAAAGATTCTAACGCACAACTACACCATTAAAGTACTGGACAGGGTGAGCCAAATATCAATTATAGACTTTTTGAATTGTTTCAAAAGCGATATCCACTACTCCCCGTGGCTCAAACATTGAAATAAAGCGATTGTAATCTACTAATTTGGTTTCATTATTTGTTTTGGATAGAAATATGCTCTCGCCATAAATTGCGATATCCTCTACAATTCGCTCATGGCGATAGTAAGCCAAAATTGCTTTGTTTACGTCGGTCTTGCCATATCCTTTATAGAAAAGTACTTCTTCGTGCGGCAGGTTCCAAACATTAGCTACACCTCCTCCAATAAACATAAGGTCACGTTCCTTAGGCGCCATTATTGGGTCATCCCAATCTAGGATGAAAATAGCATTATTCGGGTCAATTATTATATTGCCGCCATGAATATCAGAATGACAGAGTACAAATTTAGAAGAATCGTTTTGCAGTTTGTTCGCTAGCTGTTCAGCATTATCCACTAACTTAAGGATTACTTCCGCCTGGTCCTGCATAAAATCTCGTAGTTTTAGTTCTATGGCATCAGTGATTGGTTTGGCCTTTATATAATCATAAAGAGATCGGACGGCTGTTCGCCATTTTGGTGAATAGGTTTCACGCCTCAGCCGCTGTTGCAGTGATGCAGGTACATTGATTTCATGAAGCTTTTTTAAGGCTGCTCCTAAGATAACCCATTGTTCATCTGTCAGAGGTTGGTCAAAGCCGTGCTTTCCAGGAATAAATGGGTAAACAATAATAGTACAGTCTTCAATGTGCTGGATCTGTTGTCCTTGCGCTGTTGTAAGTGGGAGAATAATTTGCTGTAGTCCGGCGTTTTGTGATAGGTTCATGATCGCAATGCTTATGTCATCATGGATTCCTTGTCGTATTTTTACAAAGTAAGATTGGTTAGGTGTATCTGCCTTATAAACAATCGCATTGCCATCTGCTCCTAGGGGTAAAAGTTCCAGTTCATGGACTTTAATATCATAATAGTCTTTCAAACAATTAATAATAGACTGTTCTGAACTAAATGAGTTTTCTTTCATAGGACTTTCTCTGAATCTACACTAGATTCTAGATATCTCTCGGCATCGTTTGTCAATAGCTGCTCAATTGCTTCAATATGATCATTATCAGCTGCGAAGGCCAATGCCGATAGGCCCTTGTAATCTTGCACATCTGTATCAGCGCCAAAAGTAATCAATTCTTCAATAGCTCCGACCTGTCCTTTTTTGGCTGCAAGCATTAAAGCTGTGCGACCCCTTCTATCTCTGGCATTCACATTGGCACCGTGATTGCATAAAATTTCAATAATCTCTGCATGCCCACTCATGGAAGCTTCCATAAGAGCAGTTTGACCTTTGTGATTGCAACCATAGTGACTGGCGCCAGCAGAAAGAAGCAGCCGTAATTTGCGTTTGCAACCATGCTTCGCCGCAGTAATGAGATTGTCATTGAGCTCTTTCTGATTCATAAAATGGACTTTAAAAACTGCTACCATTTTTACCTCCATAAGTTCTTAAAAGAATAGTAAAAACTTATTTCAAAGCTTTAATAATGGTATATCTTTTGAACATTAGTTGTCCAGTATTTTCCCCGAACCCCTGAACCCCGGTTTGCCATTATTTGTTATAATTCATTATATTAATTATATTATTAACAAATAATTATTTTATTTATATTGGGATAAATTTTAATTGAATGCCATCATATTAAGCTATGGTCTAACTCTATATGGAGGTTATTATGCCTAAGATACATGAAGTACTACACGAAGTTGAAGATCGGGCAGGCAGTGTGCTTAGTGATAAGTATGAACGCACCGAGGATTGCTTTGAAAAAGTGCATAATGCAAAACACAATAATGAAGTTATTAAATTGTGTTTTATTAGCAATGGGCAAGAGATTGTGTCTTATGATCAGATCAAAGATTTGAAAATTGGCAGAATTGATGCCGTCAATGAAAAGTACATTGACTATTGCCTTGCTGAACTGAAAAATGTAGGTGTTGATCAATGCAAAAATATACCTGCTTATAAAACGGTTCTGGAAGGACATGCAGCTGATCTTAAAGACGCAGTTAGCGATGCTGTACATACACTTGTCGGTGACAAGAATGACTCCGAGCACGCTGACCTTTGAGAGCTTAAGTTAATTCAACTAATTTAGTAAAAAAAAATCAGCCATATTAATATGGCTGATTTTTTCAAGATGCTAATTGCTATTGCACGACATTGTTAAAGCTATGACCCAGTTCCAGTAATTTAGTTTTAATAATATTCCACGCAACTAAGTGAGCTTTTTCCTCATGCATAGCCTTATTGATATGCTGTGTTTGTGCTTTACTTCGCGAATAAACATTATTAAATGCCCTAAGGTATAGATCTTTAATCTGCTTAGGTAAATCCCGAGGTAAAGTTGTTCTAATATTATTAGGAAGATCAGTGAGAGAATTATAAGTCATATTCACCTCCGTTATTTAAAGCTAAAAAACACCTATTGATAAATGGTTACCTAATCATCAACTTTGAATCCACATAACTCACACCATTGGTGTTTTGGGCTAGAGATATAGCTAAATCTCTCATCGCCCTGCTAGGGACTATACCTGTAAGAGTCACGTGGCCATTAACAGTTTTAACGTGTATGTTAAGGATCTTGATATTAGGGTCGGCAAAATACTTACCTTTTATTGCTGCAGTTATCGCGGAATCAGAAATGATATCTTCTGTGCTATTATAGTGATCATCATTACTAGGGGCGATAACGCAACCAACCTGAGATAAACAACCTGCTATTAAGATAGCTGCGGTAGTTGTATAAACTAAATATTTTTTCATATGAACTCCTTATGATTAAATTTGTTAGTTATTCTATATCTTGCCTCTGGATACCTCCTAAAATTCAGCATTCGGCAAAATCTCATGCTTGCCGTTTAATGCATTTAGTTTTCAATACTAAGCCTGCAATTATAAAATAATTGCAATGAAGTAACTTTAATTGATCACTGAACAACTAACAAATAAAATGATAATAATGATTTATTATCATTACTGTTATCTATTTGAATATTAAAGGCATTATGCAGCGCAGCTGACATTCGGGTATTAACCTTGCTCTCTTTTTACTCTTTGATTAACCGATTTCCTATCGCGTATAGCCTGTTTCTTGGCTTGCAGCGCTCTTTGTTTGAGATGGCGTGCCTTGACTGCATAGTTTCGGGCTGTTGTTGGCTTGTTACTCATATATACATTCTTATGCTATAGTTTACGAATTATAGTCTAGCACTTTAATCTCCAAGGCTGAATTCCCAAATTAATAAAGAACTTATGGTCTATTTTATTAAACTGCAAATCTATTGGCCAGTCGCTCTATAAAAAAATAAAATTAATGGAGAATCTTGGAAAATTAGGTTATATTAAAGAGCTATATTTTATTCTCACATGTGATTGAGACCAGGAGTTGTCGTGCCAAGAAACGCTATAAAAGTAAGAAACAGAGATGTGAAAAGTAAGTACAAGAGAGTTTTAATTACCGGTGAGAGATTAGACATTCCTGAAAATATTAGAGAACAATATAAAGAAGAAAATGGTTATTTGCGAATAGGTGACGGTGTTAAAGATTTAGGGATACTGGATTATAAGGTACTTATAGGCAGGATCGACAGTGCCACAAGAATATTTATACATGCACACGGATCTGTAATTGATAATAAGCACACGGTAGATATATCAACTAGGAATCTTCTTCGAATAATCGCAAAGTATAGTGGTGACCAACCTTTAATTGTTTATTTCGACTCTTGCCATGCTGTTGCAGTAGCTTCTTATGTAGAAGTGTTGCCTGTGGGTTCAATATTAGTAACATTTGGTACTGAAACAAAATATACATATGCGACTTTTAGTAATAAGACCATTTATCAAGCTAGTGTGGGTTTGAGCTATAAGGACTTTGTACAGGATTTCATCCATAATTTTGCGCTGCATCTAAAGCAGACTGCCACAATATCTATTAGAAAAAATGCTAACGAGATCTTTAAGCATCCTATCCGTACTCCTGATGCTGTCCTAACTATTCCAAGAGAGGCGCAGAGATATCTTCAAGAAAAACGCAGGATATTTATAGAGGCGTACGATGAGGCATTTGGTACATCAATTAAAACTAGTGAAATTCCTGAAATTAGTCTTGATGACGCTACTGTATGGCTCGAAGATTTTAATTTTTATCGCTTGTGGACAGGCGAGAAAAATTTTGTCAAAGCACTTACCCAGAGAATAGATGATTTTTCGGATTATCTTAATCAGTCATTTGATGGAGAAAAGCCATTAATGATAGCTGCTAAGTATGGGAAAGCTAAAATAGTAGCTGCTATATTAAAATCAAATGAGTACAATGCTTTAAACGAAAAGGATAATCAAGGGCGCACAGCATTAATGCTAGCTGCCGCTAATGGTAAAGAGAAAGTGGTACAAGTTATGCTGGCCTCAGAAAAGGTTGGTCCGGAATTTATAAACGAAAAGGATAATCAAGGACGCACAGCATTAATGCTAGCTATTGAGCTCGGCCATGTGGCAGTTGTAACATTTATACTTAACTCGGATAAACTAGATAAGAGGGTTTTAAATCAAATAGATCCTAGTGGGCATATAGAATTTATGTACGCAGCAATGACCGGCCGGGTAGAAGTAGTAAGAGCTATGCTTGAGTTAGAAAATAAACCACTGCCGCTTGCGATAGCATTGATGCTGGCGGCAATATTTGGGGAAGAGGAAGTGGTAAGAACGCTGCTTACCTCAGATAAGGTTGGCAGCGAAGTAATAAATAAAAAAGATGCTGATGGAAATACAGCATTTATGTTAGCAGCGGTTTATGGCAAAGACAAAGTTGTATCTGCTATGCTCGAGTCAAATAAAGTTGATGCGGATGCTATAAATCACAAAAATGCTCAAAGTTGCACAGCATTAATGATAACTGCTGAGTTTGGCCATTTGGTAGCATTAAGAATTATGCTCAACTCGAGCAAAATTGATGCAGATGTTTTAAATCAAAAGGATAGAAAAGGGCGTACAGCCTTAATGTTAGCCGCTGAAGCAGACCAAGTGGAAACTGCAGAACTTATACTTGAGTCGGATAAACTGGATAAGAGTGCTTTAAATCAAATAGACCCTAGTGGGCGTACAGAATTTATGTACGCAGCAATGACCGGTCAGGTGGAAGTAGTAAGAGCCTTGCTTGAGTCAGATAATCACCTGTTGCCACTTGCGATATCAATGATGCTGGCAGCAAAACATGGACAAGAGGAAGTGGTAAGAATCATGCTGGTGTCAGATAAGGTTGATGCAGAGGACTTAAATCAAAAGGATAATAAAGGACGTACGGCATTAATGCTTGCTGCTGAGGCAGACCATTTAGAAGCTGCAGAACTTATACTTGAGTCGGATAAACTGGATAAGAGTGCTTTAAATCAAATAGACCCTAGTGGGCATACAGAATTTATACATGCAGCAATGACCGGCCAGGTAGAGGTAGTAAGAGCTATGCTTGAGTTAGATAATAAACCACTGCCGCTTGCGATAGCATTGATGCTGGCAGCAAAACATGGACAAGAGGAAGTGGTAAGAACCATGATCAACTCAGAAAAGGTTGGCAGAGATGTAATAAATAAGAAAGATGTTGATGGATATACAGCCTTTATATTCGCGGCGGCTTACAATAAAGACAAAGTAGTATCTGTCATGCTTGCCTCAGATAAGTTTGACGCAGATGCCTTAAATCAACAGGATAATCAGGAGTGCACAGCACTAATGCTAGCCGATGAGCTTGGCCATGTAGAAGTTGTAGAACTTATGCTTACCTCAGATAAAGTTGATGCTAGGGCTTTAGTAGATCCTAGTGACTATATAACATTTATGTCAGCAGCAAAGTCCGGCCAGGTGGAAGTAGTAAGAGCCATGCTGTCAGATAATAAACCGCTGCCGCTTGCGACATCATTGAGGCTGGCAGCAAAACATGGACAAGAAGAAGTGGTGAGAACCATGCTTGCCTCAGATAAGGTTGATGAGAATGTGCTAAATCAAGATGATGATCAACTTTATACAGCATTTCTGCTAGCAGCAAAATCAGGCCAGGCGGAAGTAATAAGAGTTATGCTTGAGTCCGATAAGGTTGATGAAGATGTTATAAATCAACAAGATGGGCAATTGTATACAGGATTTATGCTGGCTGCGAAGTTCGGCAAGGTGGAAGTAGTAAGGGCAATGCTTGAGTCAGAAAAGGTTACTGAGAATGTTCTAAATCAGCAAGATGTGCAAGGACGTTCAGCCTTAATGCTAGCTGCAATGTCTGGCCAGGCAGAAGTAGTAAGAATTATGCTGGCAGATGATAGGGTCGATAAAGATATTGTAAATCAACAAGATGACCAAGGGTGTACAACATTTATGCATGCTGTAATGTCTGGCCATGCGGAAGTAGTAAAAATCATGCTTGAGTCAGGTAAGGTTGATTTGAACGCCTCTCGCATGAAAGATGTGAATGGCAACACAGCATTAATGTGGGCAGCAATGCTTGGTCATGAAAAGTTAGTAAGTTATATGCTTGATTTTAAGGTCATTACTATGACGGCCAGTGTTAAAAATGGCGCTGATAAAACCGCAAGTGAGCTAGCTTTAGGGTTAGGATATATTAACATCGCTACTGATATCATATGTGCGCAGTTGCGTTCCGGGTTGAAACTGGAGTCCATAAATAAAATTAGAGAGGCTTATGAGCGCAGCCATACAGCCTCTGCTGCTTCTATACCACCATGTACTCAACTAGAGCCTTCATACAATAATGGCCAGGTTATTCGTGACGCAGAATTCCTCGCTAAAAAAAGATTTACCAGCAATAATCGATTTTATGCAGAGCACGCCTGTAAAAAAAAGTATAGCCCCGAAAATCATATTGTTGCTGATTATGTAAGAGCATGAAATGTTGCTGTCCTCTAGGCTTCAAGTGATTGCTAGGAATTTTAGCTAATTACATACATTTTTGCGCAAGTTATAACATAACAGTTGTTGATATTATTAGTAGTTTAAGTATATTATTTGCCTATTAAACACTAATTATCACTAATAACGCGAGGATAAAATGGGTAAACGTACTGGAGATACAATACGGGCTGAAGGAACAAGTCAGGCTGAACAAGTTCTACTAAACGAAGAAGTTGAGGTTGAGCAAGAGCAAGAAGCTGCAGAAAATGAGGACGAACAAATAGAAGGGGAAGAAGGAGATGAAGGAGAAGAAGAAGGAGATCCAGAGGACGAAGAAGTAGAGGAAAACAAAAAGCCAGAAGATGAAGAAAATGAGGGAGAAGAAGGAGATGAAGGAGAAGCAGAAGGAGAAGCAGAAGAAGAAGCAGAAGCAGAAGCAGAAGAAGTAGAAGAAGATGTTGTATCAGAGTCTAAACCGAAATCTCAAGCAAAACCAGTAGTGGTTGCTCAAGCTTCAGAAGAACTAAGTGAAGGTGAACAAGAGCAAGACGCTGTAGAAGAAGGTCAAGATAAAGATAAAGATAAAGATAAAGATAAAGATAAAGATAAAGATAAAGATAAAGATAAAGAAGAAGAAGCTGTAGAGGTTGTTCAAGATGGAGAAGAAGCTGCAGAAAAAGCTCATGATGGAGAAAAAGCTGATGGTGAACCGGAAGATCAAGATGTGGAAAATCAAGTAGGAGATGGTCAACCTGAAGCTCAAGAAGCACAAGTGATAGCTACCGAGCAACAAATAGCCCCTTCGGTCAATGATGCTGCAAAACCACAGCCTGAACCGGATGTTGTAGAACCTGAAGGAGACAGAGCTGATGAACATGAAGCTGATCCGGAAGAGAATGCTGAAAATGAAGTGCAAGGAGAAGCTCAAGATGGTCAAGAACATGGTGCTTCCGCTCCAAAAACTGAGGAAGCTGTTAAATTTGGGTCAGGGCAAGGTAGTTCTAACATTGTAGCTGTACCAGCGGTTTTAGGTACTCGAGAACGGGCTGAGGCGCATGCTTCTGCATGGCTTACATCAATATTATCTAAAGATGTTGTTGAAAATGCTGCTGATGAAGGAGAAAGTCCTGAAGCTGCTGCAAAACAAGGGGATCTAGAATCTGAACGTCGAGTTGCTCTAAGTGAGTTGGAAGATTCAGAAGCACAGAATGCTGATCATGAAGATGATGAAGAAATAGGAGCTGTTACTTTGCCGGTTGTAAATAGTTCTACTGCGGCAACAACTACTGCGGCGACTATTACGTCGCCAACTACAAAGTCGCCAGCTGCTACTCCGCCGGTGGCTAGTTCTACTGTTACAACAACTACGTCGTCGCCAGCAACTTATACTACGCCAACAACAACTGCTACTACGACGCCAACTACTTCTCCGTTGGTTGCCAGTAGTGATGATATTTCCAGCGAAGTAAAGGCTCGTGAAAGTGATGATGAAGTTCCTACAAAAACTACTAAGCCGCCAGCTACTACTCCACCGGTTAAGGCAACTACTACTGCGGCAACTACTACTGCGGCAACAACAACTAGTACGACGCCAACAACTACGTCGTCGCCAACAACTACGTCGTCGCCAACAACTACGGCTGCATTAGCTACTTCGTCGGTTAAGGCAACTACTACTGCGGCAACGACAACTACTACGACGCCAACTACTAAGTCGCCAACTACTACTCCGCTGGTTAAGGGTAGTTCTACTGTTACAACAACTACGTCGTCGCCAGTTACACTTCCTAATACTAAAGCAGATGCGTCTGCAAAACGCACATTTTGTGGTAAAGTTTGTGGCGTCTTAGGTAAAGCCGTTAAAGTAGGTTGTGCAGTCGTATACGCTGGTATGGCTGCGATGGCTTTTGAGTGCCTGACAAAGGTATCATTTGGCCTAACGTCGGCTTTATCAAGCTTCCTACAAGAGCAGTCGAGAGAGCACTACGCTTATGCTTATGACATGAGAGCATCAACTGCATTATACTCTGCATCGACTTGGTTGATTGATCCAAACAAGCAGGCAGAACGGATGGCTGTATCTGCTGGTGTATGTGTTATTGGAGCAACTGCTTTGGCTGCAAAAATTTGCTGCAGCTCACGAAGCAACAACGCAAAAAGCTCTGGAGCGAATCTTGGTCAATTACCTTAACTTCATTTAGTATTGGCGGCAGTTAGATATAATAGTCTCATTGCCGCCACCCTACGCCTTCGGCTTCGGGTTGTGATGGGGATTTGGCGCATTTTAGAGTAAATTGAGTGTATAAACTGGCGTAAGCCACCGTGCGCTGAGGCTACAGGTTGCATCCGTTTCGCACGCAACAAAGTGATAAATCACTTGGTTGCTAATTTTGCCTTTGGCAAAATTAGCGAATGGTGCCGAAGATAGGAATTGAACCTACGACCTACTGATTACGAATCAGTTGCACTACCGCTGTGCTACTTCGGCATAGTATTGCGCTGGCAGTTTGGATAATATAGCAGAATTATTTATATACCAAAATGGCTTTATTCTAAATACTAATCCTTAATATATTTTAGTTATTTATAAAATCATATAAACTAACTCTGGTATTTTTTTTGAGCAGGCTTTATACTTGATAAAGGTTGTGGAACTGCAATTAATCTTAGTTTATCGGAGCACTATGTACGAATTCTTTCTTGATATTGTAGATTTGATTTCGCGCTTTGGTTATCTCGGAATTTTTATAATGACATTTATCGAGAGCACGTTCATCCCAATACCTGCGGAAGTGACTCTTATTCCTGCCGGTTTTCTTGTTGCGAGACATGAGATGAATGGACTGCTGGTTTTGTTTGTAAGCATATTGGGTACCTTAGGGGGATCGCTCTGCAACTACTGGATCGCCTATCATTATGGAAGAAGAATCCTGATAAGCTATGGGCGTTACTTCTTCATCAATGAAAAAAAACTGCAAAAGATCGAACACTTCTTTGATAAGCATGGCTCTATTTCTGCATTCATCGGCCGCCTGCTTCCCGGCGTCAAACATTTTATATCGTTTCCGGCGGGACTCGCTCGCATGAACCTGCGCAATTTTTGCTTTTATACAGTATGTGGGGGGACGATCTGGTGTTCTGTGCTGATTGGCCTAGGCTTTGTTATTGGTGAAAACGATGCGCTTATAAAGAAAAATTTACAGGTCGTTAACACTGTTCTAGTTATTTTTGTCGTGTGTTTGATTGCATTTTACATATGGTATAGAAAAAAGCGCCGGGTAAATGAAATGCAATAATAGCAGTTTTGTGCAACAATTCACTCTAATTTTAATACACTCATGAAAGCAGTTCAAACTGGAATAATCAAGTTAGATCAAATTGAATTGAGCACTCTGCTCGATCAATATCGATCTAATCCTTTAGAAGAGAACCTAAATAATATTATAAAATCGCATTGTGATAACCTGGGACGACAGATTCGTAATCAGATCCAATTTGTTTCGGTAGAGAATCTTCCTGTGTTTTCCTATAACAATTGTATCCTAGTATTCGGATTTGTAGAGAAAGTATTAGATATAAATCCAAAGAATACTAACGCTTTACGTCTTCTGGAAACCTTATATAGAAACCTTATGATTAATGACAGGGGTTATATAGCGATTAAATTGCATGAAGGCAGCATTATGCCTATGATGAAGCGTAAGCTGGGAAGCGTCTATGAGAAGAGTGTTTCTTTGCATCTATATATCAGCAAGCTTTATTGCGCTTGTGGTAAATTCAAAGACAGTATTAGATTTGCACAGGATGCTCTGAAATTAAATCCCAAGAATGATGATGCGCATGTGAACATTCACGAGCTTGCTCAAGCAATGTATTTTCAATATAAAGCATATAAACTAACTGAAGCCAGTGCTACTGGGGAACAGAAAACTACACTTGAGAAAACTACTACATATCTTCGCTACGCCATGGTTAATATGTATAGAGAAGCCCTAATGTTAGCGCCTCAGGTTGAAATTCTCCACTATAACTTCGGAATACTTCTTCAAAATTTGGGTCGAAATAAAGAGGCATGTAAACACTTTGAAACAGCTCGTGAGTTTAATAGAGAAAAAGTTGAGACGAATTTTGTACCCCTCACAGATTACCTTCTAAAATCGCTAGAAGAAAATGCAGAAGTGATACCAATGCAAAAACCTACTCCCTTGGGATCATTATCAGATCTGGCTAAAGTTGTGAGTCGCGAGAGTCATGAAAAACCTACAGCGGTTCTCTCTAGCAAAAGACATAAATCAGATAATCCTCAGTGCTTTGCAAGTACAAGTATTGCTATGCCTGAATCCAGTAAACCATCAAGTGAGCTTGCAGAGTATGTGGAAACTTTACTCAGACAAAAGCCCGCTAAAACTTTGCCATTCAATCAGAGCATTCAGCAGCGCTAGATGTTGCAAGGTTTAAAAGCAATTTTAATAGTATCATATAAATCAATATAAAAGCGCCATAATAATGAAAAAGTTTATCATTATACCTGTTGTACTGCAGCAAACTAAGGCTTACTATCTCATGTTACGTGTTAAGGCAAAGTCAGCTTTAATATCAGGAATACAACGAATTTGTATGCCTATTTACTTACTAAATGATGGTTGCATATGAACAAAAAAGAATCATATATATTTTTCGCAGCTTTTATCACTGTAGTGAGTATGAGCTTCGCGCCTGCAATTACTGCATCCATGGGGTTTATTACCAAACGCTCTGAGGAAAAAGATCTCTGCAATATCATTAATGAGTCTGCTATTACAACAGCCATAAAAAGCAAATATATGACAGATGATGAGCTAAATAAGTTTAATATCCATGTTACTGTTACTGATAAAAATGTGACTTTAGTTGGACAGGTGGCTGATGAGGCCAGTAAGGCTAAAGCCATTGCATTGGCTCAAAGCACAGAAGGCGTTGCAGTAGTTATTTCTCAACTAAAGGTTAGTGGGGCCGCAAAAAATAGCATCGTTTCGGACTCGACTATAACTACTGTAATTAAAACTGTTTTCCTATCTGATCCTAGGGTCAGGGGAGCGAATCTTCGAGTTGAAACATTGAATGGTGTGGTGACCTTGAGTGGCACTGTTCCAACAGAAGAAGCCAAGAATGCTGCGCTAGCGATTGCTAAGAGTACGGAGAATGTCAGCGATGTATTTTCTAAACTTGAGGTAAAACCTAGTAAATAGTTTGATTTCAACAACTTAATATGAGGGACTTACTATGTTATCAAATGACAATTTTCCTCCTTCTAGTAACAATATTATTCACTTGAATACTGACACTAGTATTGCCGCTGAAATTAAAGCTATGTACCAGGAGAAGCCAACAATTAGCAAGCTTAATATTTCAGTTATATCAGTTAAAGGCAAAGTTACTTTAAGCGGTAATGTGCCCAACCTTATTATTGAAGAGCAACTTGTCGCTCTTGCCAGTGAAATTCCTGGTGTTAAAGAAATCATCTCACATTTGCGGGTATTGTCTTTGCACTTGTGGACTTAATTAACTAAAACAATTTTAAAGAGGTCATTATGAATTTAAAACTTACATTACCAGCAATTAGCCTTACTATGGGCTTACTTGCTTCATTACCAAACCTAGCTGAAGCTTCTGTGAACCGTGATGCGATTCGTACAGGCGATGATAGCTTTGTCTTTGATCATTCTAAGCACTGCGTGCGTTCAGCTTCTGATGCTGCTTTTGATCCTTGTGAGGGCGAAGATATCTATACTAAAATTATGCAGATGGATGAGCGTAAAGTATATTTTGATTTTGACAAAGCTCTTTTAAAAGATTCGGAAAAGAACAAGCTGAGGGTGGTAGCAAATATTCTACTACAACACAATATCACGGCAGTTAAAATTGTGGGTTATACCGATAAAATCGGCACTGATGATTACAACCAGCGCTTGTCATTTGCCCGCGCTAACGCAGTGCGCACTTATCTGACGTCTTTGATCCAGCTTGATAGCAGCATCATCGACATCAGGGGCTTAGGTAAAATGGATCAGGTTAAAGAATGTGAAAACACTGCCGAGCGCAATGAGCTAATAAGTTGTCTGGCTCCGAACAGAAGAGTGGAAATCGAAGTTGATTACTACGACATTTATAAAGAACAGAAGGCTGAGTAAGCGCAAGCATGACGCCCCAATTTTCGAAAGACGAGATATTATAAATTGGGGTTTATTGCTGTGAAAAAGCTCACAAAATTTAGGTACAGAAGTATTCTGCTTTTTATGAATGACCTCAGAAGCTAGGGTGCTATTCCTACCAGCACGAGTGGCACTGCAGGGATGGCTCGTCCTTGACGAATAAGATTATACAGCTCGCCTTCATAATAGGCTACACCAGAGGACATTTGCTGCTGAAGCTCTTTCATCGGGAGTATTTCAATACCTACATCAATGATATCACCAACAAAGAATGCCATATGTTTGACGAAAAGATCATAGGCAACGAATGAATATTTACCAAACTGAACTTCTACGGCAGTTCTTTCTTTGACAAAATCTGTTTGATTATATGAAAAGATTGGCTTGTTTCCTGCTGCTTCAATTTCTGTTTTTTGCTGTTCAGCATTAAGGTGCATAGTCTTCCTAATAAGCTGTGCATCTCCAGTTACCCAATAGGAAGTGCGAGATGGATGCCAGTCAAACTTAGACAGTCCCTCATTCATTCTCTTGTTAAGCTGTATAGGAGAGTATAATTGTTTACCCAAAGTGAGCTTTTCTTTTGATTCTTTAGTCTTACAGGCTTCCGCATCAATCTCTGTAATGACCTTCTTAATTTCTTGCCAAAGATGAGGTTTGTGTACAATTAAGTGCTCAAGCCCATTGAGGTGAGAATGATACATAACAATTCTCATTTGTGTCCCCCATAAGGCTTCGAGGGGTCATAAACAGGTTTATACATCTCCCTAGTTTTTAGAATCCCTGAACGGAGATCAGCTATGCGCTGCCATGCAATAGCAACATACTCCGGCATGACATCGCAACCATAGCCTACTCTTCCATGTTTTGCAGCACCAACCACTGTAGACCCAACTCCCATATACGGATCAAATACCGAATCCCCTTTATCTGTAAGCGCTAAAACCAGACGTTCTACTAATTCAACCGGAAACTGGCAAGGATGAATGGTTTTTTCCGCATGATTATTTTTAACGTTTGGAAAAATCCATATATCTCCAGGGTTTTTGCCATTCGGGTTTGAGGATAGTTGTCCAGCCTTTGGACCTTTATAGTACTTTTTATTTGGATACTTGGATGGCACTCTGATAGGATCCAGATTAAAAGTATAATTGTCACCCTTAGTAAACCACATTATCGTTTCATATCTACCTGAAAGACGGTTTGAACAATGCAAGCCATGCTCAAAATGCCAAACAATACGGTTTCTTAGCTTAAGTCCCTGCTCTTTGAAAAGATTATAAAGAACAATATCCAGCGGGAATATCTCTCCCTCGCGCACATGGTTGCCAACTTGCCAGCATAAAGAACCAGATGGATCTAACAGTCGAATACATTCAGAAATGACCTGCGCCTGATCATGAATATAAGTTTTAAGCGGAGATTTTTTTTCGTAGGCTTTTCCGATATTATAAGGTGGTGATGTTACGATTAGTTTCATGCTTTCGCTTTTAAGAGAACGCATGAAATTGAGATTGTCCTGGCAGGTCATCACAGCATCCAGACTCTTAATTTTCTCTGGAGCCTCTGATACAGACATATGCATACATATCACTCCCATATAACAAATACTTGAATTAATATTATAGACCAATTTAGTCACATTTCAAGCTATGACTTTAACTAAGTATGATCTAGATAGGTTGTCCATTCCTGTTGAGACCCTGAGGAGCAAACCCTAGATCAACTATTTTCTGGTTTCGTTTTTAAAAGAGCTTCTATCGCCGCTGTAACTTTAGGTGCGGTTGGCTCAGTAGTGGGGGCAAACCAATATCTCAAATCGCCATCCCGGTCAATGAGGTACTTATGGAAATTCCATTTCGGGTTACCTAAAATACTTACCTGGCTATTAGCCCATTTATAAAAGGGATGAATGTCGTTGCCGTTAACATGAGTTTTAGCGGTAACCGGAAAAGTTATGTGGAAATTGTTTGCTAAAAATTCCTTAATTTCTTTATCAGTACCTGGTTCCTGATTACCAAAGTCATTAGCGGGAACAGCGATTACCACCAGTCCCTGCTTCTTATATTTCTCATAGAGCTCTTCCATGCTCTCATACTGAGATGTTAGAGTGCAGTTAGAAGCCGTATTGACAACCATCAGCACTTTGCCTTTAAAATCAGCAAGTTTTATAGGGTTACCCATTTGATCTTTAAAGGTAAACGAATAGGCATTAACTGCATCACCAGTGGTAGCTGCACTGGCGTTGCCAGAAAACATAAAGGCGGCGAGCCCCAGGGAAAATAATTTAGCGACTTTGGTTTTCATTTATATCCTAATAGTTTAGATTGTTTCCATAACACAAACAAAAATACTGTATCCAATTCTTGAAAGCAAAGGGTATATACCAAGTCTCTTTTTTAATTAATACTAGAGCGCTAGCTATACTACCTATGCTAAAGCGTTCGGTAGTCACTTCTAGCCCACGCTCTTCGAACGTAGGGTAGGGGGTTCTATACATTATAAATAATAGTATAGTACTAAAGGAAATTATAGTTCCTCTGGTGAGTGCGACTGTACCAATTCATTGCATTCATTGTCTATTTTATCAATAAATGCTAAGTTACTTTTCATTTTGCCAGCAAAGTACTCGCACCCTTTGTCTTTAGATATGTCGAACTTTGCTTCAAATACTGTATCAGGATTCACCATTTCACCAGATTTATATTTAAGGAATTTACCAAAAATTTCTGCCATACGTTGAGCGGTAAAGGATTCTATATTATGATCGAAAGTAAAGCGTACAGTGCCTTGGCTTTCGGAGTTTTCAAATACACTGCGCAGTTCTTGCGGCGCTATATCAACGTTAATAGAAACATCAATAGGTAAAACCACATATTTGTCTTTTATAGGTTTATGGTTAGCGATATCAAGCAAATGATCTCTGCCAAATATACCAACCTGATGATCACTACTCTTTTCAACAATGTTTTTCTTAATAGCAGAATTACGTGCTGCCAATTTAGAATAATCAACGACATCACCAGTGTCCGATACTGCTTCCTTGATTCTATTAGTATCAGCAGGGATGATTTTCATTTTGAAAAGATGATGAAATACGTTGGTTCCTAAAGATTTAATTGAACCACTTTCTAACCTATTAGTGAAATCTTTTTCATATTCACTTTGTATATTCTCAAAACCTTGAGTTTTTAAATAAGATAGAAATAGCATTTCCAATAGGGTAGAACTTTGCAAATCATGAGTTTCGCCAAGCAGGATTAATAATTTTTTACCTTGTTCTTCTGCTTTCGCTAACTTGTTTTGGTAAATCTCGATAAAACGATTTAATCTGTTATCTAAATCATTTATAGAGAGCCTTCCATTTTCTTCTAATAACTTTTTTAGGCCTACAACCTGAGATCTTAAATCTTCTCCGCCACATTTGTCTGTAGATTGTTCTAAAAATTTTTTAAAAGGCACATAAGCGCCTCCAATAAAAGTGAAGGCAAATCCCGGGCATTTGCTGTTAATTTTTTGATTGAACCCAGCTTTTAAGCCACTTTGATAGGAATCTGATAGTTGTTTGTAAGACATTTTGCTCATAATTTTACCGCTATATTAGTATAAATTTATGGCAATGTTATACTATTATGCTTAAAATTACAAGACAAATGAATAATAACCTCTCATTCTGCTCAGCTTTTGCAAATATTTCTACTTGTGGTTACCCATGAGAAGCTTTTATAAGTCTCTCGGCTTCGACCTTGATTTGCTCAACACCAGGCTGGTCAAAAGGATTAACTCCCATAATATGCCCGGAAACAACTGTTTCAAGTGTGGCATGCATCCAGAGCTCACCGAGGTTAAACTCATCATAGGTATCCATCATAATCGTGCGCAGTGGCAATTTACATTTTTTGACACTATTTGATGTAGCCTCAAATTCCGCACGATTAACTTCATCCAGAGTTTTTAACTTCAGATAATCGGGATGAGCGCCAGAATAGATTTTGCTTCTATGGTGCAAAGTGTCTTTGACATAAAGCATAGTGTATACCTTATCGTGCGGGCCATCTAGGTAGAGCTGCATCATGCTGTGCTGATCCATAGGGCCAATACCCCGTACCGGAGTATAACCTTTTCCGTCTTTGCCCAGGGATTCTGAGATGATTTGGGCATACCATTCAAGAAATGGTGAAAAACTATGCAAATAGCCAAGCAATACCCATATTGGCTTATTGAGAAGCATAAGGGTTGTTGCGGCTTGGCAGGGCACAGAATCTTCCTTATTCCTCCAAAAGTCCTCAGCCACAGTATTTAGTCCCTCAATAAATGAATACATATCAAGGCCGGCAATAAGCCCTGAAAGAACACCAACGCTGGTAAATCCTGTGAATCTGCCCCCTACACCCGGGTCGTGGTCAATGATCACTGAATGCATTTCTTGCGCCATTTTGCGAATAGGATTATTTCCAGCACTGGTAATGAAGAAGCAATGATTGCCGATGTTCTTTACGCCAGCTTTGTGCATTTCCGATACAATAGCGCCAAACATGGAAATGGTTTCCATGGTTTTGCCAGAATTACTGATCACCAAAACTGCCGTGCGCTTTAAATTCAGAGGCACTATGACATGTTCAAAATATATAGGGTCAGTTGTATTTAAAAATTCAACTTTTGGTTTTAGGTCGCGGGCATGTCTTAAGCTAATGATGGTTTGTGGCCCAAGGGTTGCTCCCCCCATGCTTACAATTATGACATTATCGAAGCTCTCCCGGATATGCTTGGCCACCGGCAACAAAGTCGTCACCAGTTCTTCTCGGTCCTTGGGATGAATGACCCGGTAATATTTAGTAGATGCTGATGTATGTAAGAACACATCTTTAAAAATATTATGAATCTTTTTCTTAACTGAAGTTACATCCTTTTTGGAGATACCTTCTTCACCAATTTTATTTTCAAAACAATGGGCGTCATTATATATGTACATAATTAAAAATAATTAGGGTTAAACATTTTGGTATGCTCTTCAATGGCAAAGCGATCCGTCATTCCTGCTATATAATCTATGATGACACATGCTACCCCATCCTTGTCAAGTTTTTTTACTTTAAGTCTCCAATCTGAGGGTAAACATTCAGGTCTTTCAAGTAATCTGTTAAATAAGTCTGAAATTATCTGCTTTCCTTTGAGTGACATGCGGTTGACGCGGTAATCGCGCCATACATTTTCCATAAGAAAGGCCTTCAGGTTATTTTTCATTATCTCTACTGAAGGAGAAAAAGTAGCGACTGCCTGGGTCTGCTTGCGTATGTCGTTAACATCAGCAATACCCAGCTGTTCGAGATTTTTTTGTGTTTCAAAAGTCAGGTCATCAATCATAAATTTTAGAAGTCTGCGAATGGTTTCGTGGGTTAGGCGGGTTGAATTGATACCAGGATAAGCCAATTTAACTGCATCATAAATATCACCGATCTCTCTAATCGATTTTAAATCCTCAAGTTTAAACATGCCAGCCCGTATGCCATCGTCAATATCATGATTGCAGTAAGCGATGTCATCAGCCAGAGTCGCGACCTGGGCTTCCAGGGATGGATAAGCTGAAAGCAGCAGATCTTTTTGTTGTGAGAGGTTTGTGATAAGCTGTGGAGTTTTTTTGCCTTTCGCATGCTTTCCTTCTACTGGCCCGTTATGCTTTATTGTGCCTTCCAGAGTTTCCCAGGTTAGGTTTAGTCCATCGAATTCGGCATGCCTTTGTTCGAGTTGAGTAAGAATTTTAATCGTATGCAGGTTATGATCAAAGCCACCATACTGAATTGCGGCTTCATTGAGGCCATCTTCGCCAGCATGGCCGAATGGTGGGTGCCCAAGATCATGGCAAAGCGCCAGTGTTTCTGCTAAATCTTCGTTTAAATTAAGCTCGCGCGCAACGGTTCGCGCAATCTGTGCTACCTCAAGAGTATGGGTTAGGCGGGTGCGGTAATGATCGCCGACATGGTTGACAAATACTTGAGTTTTATACTCGAGGCGGCGGAAGGCCACACAGTGGATGACTCGGTCACGATCTTTCAAAAAGGGGTTGTGGTTGTTGATCGTAAATTTCTCTTCATGGATCCTGCCGGCGGTTTTTAATGGGTCACAAGCATAGCTTGCAAGCTTCATAGTAAGATTCCCAGTTTTTTAATAAACTAGCGGAAAAGCCAAACTAAGCAAAGAAATATTTTGGGCAATACCAGAATCTTAATATATTTCTTATTGCAGGATAGTCAGGTTTATGCGTAGACTGTAGTCTCAGACTGGAAAATTATGCCTGCCGCGCCGAAGCGTAAGCGAAGGCGGGTCACGCCCATTCCTCGAAAGTTTCAATATTAAAATCCTTCAACTCTTCCAGGTATTCTTCGAGCGAAACCAGGCCAACGCAGGGGAGGGCGCCAGTTTTTGTAATAGTTTTATTTAGCAGTTTTTTAGTTAGGATGATCGCAGGAATACATGGAATCTGAGGGCCGTCTCCCGAGCGTGCTATAATATACCAGCTTAGTTCAGAGTGCTTGCCTGCTTTATCCAGACCTTTAAAATTCATAAACATGCCTCCCGCATCTGTGCCCATCCAATCGAACCAATGGCTAGCTTTAAGTAAGAACTTGGAGTGTTGTGCAAGATTTAAGGGGATACCCAATCTGATTAGCCAGGAGCATAACCAGATCCCAAGATGGAGTGCGGTACTTTCCATCCCTGCAGAAAACTGTATAGATTTTATATTGTACCTGGGAGGAAAAAGATCAAGATCTGGAACATCGCAATTGGCCATCCAGCGCGTGCCAAGTTCTGGGAAGTTCTGCCTGTAAATATCCTGCCAGCCATAGATTGCAGTATTGCTGCCCGCAGCCGGTTTCAAAGGCTTGCCAACGTAGCTCAATATACCACGGGTTGTAGCCAGGCCGCGCTCGGCTTTCTGACCTGGGTTAATGCCATATTTGA
>Ga0206948_1064_pt1 | contig 29423 bp, 24 predicted proteins | sample Alteio_BWOrgHeat_FD_153236 | JGI IMG/M metagenome (GOLD analysis project Ga0206948, IMG submission 153236) | Enriched cells from forest soil in Barre Woods Harvard Forest LTER site, Petersham, Massachusetts, United States -... | ecosystem: Environmental > Terrestrial > Soil > Temperate forest > O... | reverse complement strand
GGAGGGACTGGCGGTTCGAGTTGAAAGCAACTTCCACGGGGTAAAGATTGTTGGAGTTGCGCGGTTGCAGATTGGGCGTGAGGCGCGTGAACGACCCGGTGGTGCAGCCGCCGGCGAGCAGCAACAAGGGCAAAAACAGCATCAATTTCTTGAACATAGCTCAAGTAGGTTCGCAGAAAATGCGGGGTTAGTAAAGTTGGATTTCCGCGCTTGAACGAAGGGCAAAATTCCGTAATCCTGCCGCATGAATTCCCCAAGTCCGTCAGCCTCAACCGCCGCGAGGACGAATTTCCGCTGGGTCATCTGCGCGCTGCTGTTTTTTTCCACGACGGTGAATTACATGGACCGGCAGGTGGTGAGCTACCTGAAGGAGTTCTTTTGCCGGCCGGTGGCCGGAGGCGGCTTTGGCTGGTCGAACACGGATTACGCCAACCTCATCGCCTGGTTCACGCTGTTCTACGCGGGGGTGACGGTACTATCCGGCTGGGTGATCGATCGCATCGGCACGAAGCGCGGGCTGGCGCTCTCGCTGATCATATGGTCGGTCTTCGGCATCGCCAATGCCTTCGTGGGCGTGGCGAACGTGGCGCATATCATCGTGCGCAGTTTCTTCGGCATCGGCGAGGCGGGCAATTTTCCGGCGTCCATCAAGACGGTGGCGGAATGGTTTCCGAAGCGGGAACGCGCGCTGGCCACGGGCATCTTCAACAGCGGTTCCAATGCGGGCGCGATGATCGCGGCATTGTTTGTGCCGTGGTGCATGATCCATTTCGGCGATCAACAGGGCTGGAAGATGGCGTTCATCCTCACAGGCTCAGCAGGTTTCATCTGGCTGATCTTCTGGTTCTGGTTCTACAACCCGCCGAGCCAGCACAAGAGTTTGTCCAAGGCGGAATACGATTACATCCACATCGATGACGAGACACCGGCGGACCAGCAAACGGGCGACACCACGAAAAAAGTTTCCTGGGGCAAGCTGCTGGGCTATCGCCAGACGTGGTCATTCTTTTTCGGGAAGTTCATGACGGACGGTATCTGGTGGTTTTACCTGTTCTGGCTGCCGGATTATCTGATCAAACAATTCAGCATGACGAAACATGAAGTCATGATGCCCACCTTCACTGTTTACGGCGTGGCCATCATCGGGAGCATCTACGGCGGCAGTTTGCCGATGACCTTGATCAAAAAGGGCATGCCGGTGTATCGCGCGCGCATGACGGCGATGTTCATCATCGCCATCTTCCCGCTGTCGGTATTGAGCACGCAATATTTTGCGAACATCGGGCATTTCGGCGACATGGCGAAGGTGTACGCGGTGGCGGTGATCTGCATCGCGTGTGCGGCGCATCAGGCGTGGTCAGCAAATCTCTTCACCACGGTGTCGGATATGTTTCCCAAAAAGGCTGTGGCGAGTGTAACGGGCATCGGCGCGATGGCGGGCGGTATCGGCGGCGTGGTGGTGCAGAAGGTGGCGGGTTATTTCACGGACCTGTACAAGAGCACGCCGCAGACGGCGTATCTGATCATGTTTGGCATCTGCGCCTCGAGCTATCTCATTGCGTGGGCCATCATGAAGGCGCTGGTGCCGCGGCATAAGCCGATCACGGATCTGTGAGACGCGATTTGTAAGGCAGGATGCGTGCGCTTTGTCGTCGAAGCGCCCTACGCGTCAGCTTCCTTTCGGACGCCGGGCCACGACTTCGATCTCCGCCTTGTTTTTGGCGATCATGTTCGCGGCGAGGATGCCGCGCCAGAAGACGTTCGGGTACACAATGGCGTTGCGGCCAAGAATGCTGCCAGGATTCAACACGGCGTTGCAGCCGGCTTCTGCGTGATCGCCGAGCAGGGCGCCGAATTTGCGGAGGCCGGTGTCGAAAGGTTTGCCGTCCATCTCCACCTGGATGTTGCCGGCGAGGAGTTTGATGTTCGAGATCTTCACGCCGGCGCCGAGGTGCGCCTTGTGGCCGAGGATGGAATCGCCGATGTAATTGAAATGCGGCACCTGCGCGCCGTTGAAGAGGAGGGCGTTCTTCAGTTCGCTGGCGTTGCCGACGGTGCAGTTGTCGCCGATGATGACATTCTCGCGGAGGTAGGCGTTGTGGCGGATCTGGCAGTTCTTGCCGATGATGGCGGGGCCTTTGATGAGGGCGCCGGGTTCCACGACGGTGCCTTCGCCGATGATGACCTTGTCGCCGATGGTCGCGCCGGGAAAACGTTTGGGGGGATTCTGCTTGGTGACCTTGGCGAGGTAGGGTTCGATATTTTTGAGCGCTTCCCAGGCGTAGGTGCAGCCCTCGAAAACGGCGGCGTGTTCGGTCTGGGCGAGGTCAAATAGATCAGCGACTTTGAACATGGCGGCAGGCTAATGGAAACGGGCAGGGGGGCAAAGGGAAATAGGGCGGCGGCTGGATAGTTTGAACGTGGCGATCCAAGGCCTGGCTGTATCGGTGATTTAGCGCGCAGCGAAGGGGTGACGAGCGATGGCGTGCAGATAAAAAAATGAAGTGATTTAAGTTTTTGGAAATTCCGCCGATTATTCAAGGGACGCGGAGATTTTGCCAGCGGAGAGCGGATTGTGATTGATTGACGGATTTGTTGGGCTTAAGAATAGAGGCCTGACGTATATTTTCATTCGCGTCAGTTTTTTCCACGGAGCGGGCACTTCACAGGGTTAGTGAACCAGAGGCGTACCATCATTGTTAACCAGACAGGCAATGATTATGGATCAAACGATTGCTTCCATCCTGGATCAGTGCGAGGCCTTGAGTGCGCAACCCCCTCATATGGCCAGCCTGATCTATGTGCCGATCTCGTACTCGTATGTGGCTTTTGGCCATGAGGATGCCTCGGCAGGGAAGGCGGCGGGGAACGGAAATTTGCTGTTCGTGCCGGGTCACATGCACAATTTCGGCGAGCAGCATCCGGGAACGACGACTTTTTTTCCACGGCTGGTACAATTGCCGCCGGCTTTGATCGGGAGCATCCGGGTGACGGGGTCGGCCTACGGAACGGGACCGGATGAGCCGATCACGCCGATCAACCTGCATATCTCGATGGAAAAGGCTTTGTTGCATCCGGATGCGCTGTATTCGGTGACGATCCAGGCAGACGGTTCGGCGAGCAGTTTCCGTACGCAGGTGAACGGGACGCTTTTACCGATCTTGTTCAATGCGTCGGATGCGGAGAATAATGCGATCGTGACGTTGCGGCTGGGGACGCCGTTCAAGCGGTTGCGGTTGGGAGTGCCGTTTAAGGCGACGGAGCCGACGATCTTTTGACTGCTTGAAGCAGACCGGTTTATTCCGAAAAATCTTCAGAAAAATCTCTGCAATAGTGAAAGGTGGGTTTGGGGCTTGTGGAATTTCCTGGGGAAACCAGTACCTACATGACAGGCAAGATGCTGGGTTGCAGATTCAACATTTGAAAATCGGATTGCGGATTGGAGGGACGCCGCAACTGCGTTGCAGTTGAACAAATGCGGGATATTAACCCAGGGTAGCTCGGTCCGTGCCGGACCTTCGCAACCGCTGAGCTTTGGGGCGGAATCCCGTTGGGATTCAGGGAAAAAACGCGCTTCAATTCTTGGTTTGCATTGTGAACTCTGTTTGAGGGGCTGCTTAGAAACGGGGCGCCCTCAAATTTTTAAAATCTTCCGACGATTGTACGTTGAAGCGGCCTGAAGGCTGCGGTCTGGAGAAGTTCGCAGAGCGCTAAAATGACAACAATTTAATGCGGGAGGGGTTGCACGGTGCCGGGGTTTGGCTATGGTCAAGGAAGGGTTGCCTCCATCATGGGAGTGCGGTCTACATTATGAATCGTAAAATTCTCATCGTCGTATTGGTGACTTTGTCAGTGGCTGTGACGGGTGCTTTCATGTGGTTCAAAAATCGCCCGGCTAACAATGTCGTGGTTGCCAGCAATACATCGGCTGTCGCAGCGGTTGTCAGCGCGCCAGCAGAAGTTTCAGCTTCCGCACCAGTGGCGGAGCCGGAAGTTGATGCGTCCGATAAAACTGTTCCCGCTATTTCCGATATGGCCAAGCCGGCGCACCTGAAGAAGGTTTTGGCAGCAGGGAAGGCGGGGAAGGCGGGGAAGGCGCCCAAACAGAAGCCGGAAATCCAGGATCCGATGGCGCGGGTGGCTCTAAGTTCCGTCGGCGCTGATCCGGAGGCGGAAGCTTACTGGCTCTCGGCGATCAATGACCCGAATCTGCCGGCAGAGGAGCGCAAGGATTTGATCGAGGATCTGAATGAAGACGGCTTGTCTGATCCGCATCATCCGGGGGCGAATGACATGCCGCTGATCGCGAGCCGTATCCAACTCATCGAGGAACAGGCGCCTTATGCCACGGATCCGGTGAACATTGCGGCGTATCAGGAAGCGTATAAAGATTTGTTGAATCTGTATAACGGGTTGCCGGCGAATTGATGATGCGCGCTTAGAATGGTGGAAGCAGCGGGATTTAAACCCGAGTTCCAAGTCAGCCAGTTAGCTGCAATTACATCGTTTAGTCAGAAGAGTATTTCCGGCCATGAGACGGCGTCCGGGCGTAAGCCGCAACGCTTGGTATGGTGAGGCTGTAGATCAGGACGGGGAGATTGTGAAACGACACGCTTTTCTCCAGGGTCATCCCCATTTTTACGGCGACGCGGATGGAAGCGACATTTTCGGATTCAATGATTGAAATCAAGCGTTGCAGCCCGGCTTTCTTGAATCCGTATTCGCAGCAAGCCTGGGCGGCCTCGGTGGCCAGGCCGAGGCCCCACAGGTCACGGCAGATCCGATAACTGATCTCGAATTCTCTTTTACCTTCCACTTCCTGCACGCAGATGCCGCACTCGCCAATACATTTGCCGGTGCTTTTTAGTACGACGGCCCACTGGCCCAAGCCGTCCCGGGAATAACGCTTCACACAACTGGACAGATATTTGGTGAGAATGTCCTGCCGTGTCAGCGGACCTTTGACGGAAAAACGCATGACCTCTGGATCGCCGAGAAGGTTGAATAGCGGTTCGACATCGCTTTCATTAAATTGGCGGAGAATGAGACGCGAGGTCTCGCAAATGATGGGCGTTGTTTGGATGTCAGGCATAGACCGTCCGCTCCGGCGGAATGGGTTTGTTGAGGCTGATTTAGTCTGTAGCTTGCCCTTTTGCCGAAGTAAAGGTCATCCCCGAAAGTGGGGGGTGGATGCCGGCGGGTAAACATGCGAACTTGGCGGAGAATTCAGCCAATTTCATGTCGTACCATCTGGTTTCCAGCCTTTCTGGACTGTGTCGAGGTTTTTCCTGGTCGTTGGGTCGTTCCGGGTTTTTCGCCTGGTGGGTATGGGCGATGATGATCGCAGGGAGTTTGGCGAACGTTAGAGCGGCGAGTCCGCCGGGTGATGTGGTGGGGAAGGTGACGGTGGGTTATCAAGGGTGGTTTTCGTGTGCGGGGGATGGCGCGCCGATCGGGGGATGGTGGCACTACAGCGGGGGCGCGTATCCGACGCCGAACACGCTGAGCAACGGGATTCATTGCTGGCCGGATGTGCGGCAATTCACCACGGTATATCAAACGGGGTTCACCAATTTCGGGAACGGCCAGCCGGCCACGCTTTTTTCTTCTTACGACCAGCAGACGGTGAACACGCATTTCCGGTGGATGGCGGAAAATGGGATTGATACGGCGGCGTTACAACGGTTCAACCCGTTCAGCGGGGAAGGGCCGACGCGGGATGCGATGGCGGTGAAGGTGAGGACGGCGGCGGAAACGTACGGCCGGAAATTTTATATCATGTATGACTCGGGCGGCTGGCTGAACATCGACACGGAGATCAAAGCAGACTGGACGAACAAGATGGCGGCGCTGACGGCATCGCCCGCGTACGCGCGGCAGAGCGGGAAACCGGTGGTGTGCATCTGGGGACTGGGGATGAATGATGTGAATCATCCATTCACGCCGGCGGTGTGCCTGGATATTGTGAACTGGTTCAAGAGCGAGGGGTGCTACGTGATCTGCGGCACGCGCAGGGATTGGCGGACGGTGGATGCGACGTATCTGCCGTTTTACAACGCGTTGAACATGATTTCGCCGTGGATGATCGGGTACATCGGCAGTGTGGCTGATGCGGATAATGCGTACGCGAGTCTATGGGTGCCAGATCAGGCGTACTGCAATGCGAACGGCATCGATTACCAGCCGTGTGTGTTGCCGGGGGATGTTTTGGCGACTTCGCAGAGGGCGCACGGGGATCTGGAATGGGAGATGTTTTACAATGCGACGAAGCTGGCGTGCCAGGGCGTTTATATCTCCATGTTCGACGAATTTAACGAGGGCAATCAAATCGCGTGCACGGCGGAAAATGCGGCGATGTCGCCGGCGGGATATGCTTCGCTCTACCCGACGCTGGACGAAGATGGCACGGCGTGTTCGGCGGATTATTATCTGAGGCTGACGGGTGACGGCGACAGAATGTTCAAGGGGTTAACGGCGTTGACGGCGGTGAGGTCAACGGTGCCGATGTTGCCGCTGGTGTCTCCGGCGGCGCCGGCAAATCTGATCGCGAAAAGCGGTAACGGGGAGGCGATCTTGAGCTGGAACGCGGTGACGGGGGCGGCGGATGTTTTGAGCTATAATGTCAAACGGGCGACGGTGAGCGGCGGGCCTTACACAACGGTGGCGACGAATGTGGGGAATCTGAGCTATACGGACATGAGCGTAGGCAATAACACCAACTATTACTATGTGGTGAGTGCGGTGAATGCGCTGGGGGAAAGTGGCAATTCAATTGAAGCTTCGGTGATGCCGGCGGCTTTTTTTCAGGTGAATTCTGGGGGCGGCGCGGCGGGTTTGTTTGCGGCGGATGAAGATTTTTCGAGCGGCACGACTTCAGGAACGGGCAACAGCATTGATACGAGCGGGGTGACGAACCCGGCACCGCAGGCGGTTTATCAAACGGAACGGTGGGGGAATAACACGTATACGTTTGGCGGTTTGCTGGCGGGAACGAACTATCGGGTGCGGTTGCACTTCGCGGAGATTTTTTACAGCGCGGCGGGGATCCGGCAATTCAATGTCTTCATCAACGGTGCACAGGTGTTGACTAATTTTGATATCTTTGCGACGGCGGGCACGAACTACAAAGCGGTTATCAAAGAATATATTTTGCCGGCGAACGGCAGCGGGCAGATGGCGATTCAATACGTGAACATCGCGGGCAGGGACAATGCGAAGTCCAGCGGCATTGAAATTTTGCCGGTCAATACGGCGGTGCCACCGGTGCCATCCGGTGTGGTGGCGACGACGGTTTCAAGCAGTCAAATCGGGTTAAGCTGGACGATTTCGGCGGCGGCGGACAGTTACAATGTGAAGCGCGCGACGGCGAGCGGCGGTCCGTACAGCACTGTGGCGACGGGGATTACGGGGTCGGCTTATTGGGATAGCGGGCTGAGCACGAACACGATTTATTATTACGAGGTCTCGGCGGTGAATGGGAACGGTGAAAGCGTCAACAGCGTTCAAGTCAGTGCGACGACGCAAGTGTTGCCTGCGCCGGTCCCGCCGGTGGGACTGAGCGCAATTGATTTGGGCAATGGACAAGTGGTTTTGAACTGGAATGGTTGCGGCTGGGCTACGGGATATAATGTGAAGCAGGCGACGGTGAGCGGCGGCCCTTATGCGGTGATCGCGACGAATGTGCCGGGTGTATTGGTGACTAATCATCTTAACATTGGGTCGACTTATTATTATGTCGTTTCGTCAACGAACGCGGTGGGTGAGAGCGCCAATTCAGCGCGGTTGAGTGTGACGGTCGGTTTGTTGAGCCGGATCGGATGGGTGGCGACGGCTTCGTCTAGTAATACGCCGGATCCGGCGGTCAATGCGATCGATGGCGACATTGGCACGCGCTGGTCCTCGGGGGCGAATCAAACGCCGGGGCAATGGTTCCAAGTAGACATGGGAACGACCAATCTGTGCGGCACGGTGAGGATGGATTGCGGGAGTTCGACGAGTGATTATCCGCGAGGCTATCAGGTGTTTGTTTCGCTGGACGGAACGAATTGGGGGAGTGCGGTGGCGACGGGGGCGGGCACGGCGATCACGGAGGCAAGTTTTTCGGCGCGACCGGCACGGTTTGCCCGCGTGACGCAAACGGGAAGTGCGCCGGCAAATTGGTGGAGTATTGCGGAGTTCAATGTGTATGGCGCGCCGGGGACGGTGCCTGCGCCGCCGAGTGGAGTGGCGGCGATTGCTGGCAATGGTTCGGTGGCGTTGAGTTGGAATGCGAGCTTTGGGGTGGCCAATTATAATGTTGAGGAGGCAACGGTCAGTGGCGGGCCTTATGCGTTGGTGGCTACGAATGTCAGCACGGCTGGTTATTCGAACACCAATCTGGCAAATGGCGCGCTCTACTATTTTGTGGTGGTACCGATAGGCGCGTTGGGCGCGGGATCGGCTTCGGCGGAGGTGGCGGCGCGACCTTATTCCACGGCGTTGGGAGCTGTCTTAGCCAGTGGAAATAATCTGACGCTTTCGTGGGCGACGAATCTGACGTTGAATCTGTATTCGACGACGAATCTGAGCGCGGTGAATTCGTGGGCGGTGGTGACGAATGTGCCGGTGAATGTGAATGGTCTGTGGCAGGTGATGGTGCCGGTGGGAGGGAAGCCGTGGGGGTTTTATCAGTTGAGGTAGGCCGGTATTTTCTTGGCGACTTTTTAAACCGCCTTCCTCCGCTCAAATTGCGGATGGTGTCATCAATGTAAATGGCGCCTGGTGAAGGCGTGGCTGGAGCCGCTTTTTAGATATCTTTCAAAGTTGGAACATTAGCCGGGAAAAAAGTTGAGATGGGAACCTTTAGAGCACCTGCCAGATCTGCCATGGTTTTTAGCGATACGTTCCGCTTTCCATGTTCAACGCCGGAGATGTACGATCGGGCTGTGCCGATCTTTCGGGCGAGTTTTTCTTGCGTCATCTTGATTTGAATTCTTCGGTTGCGAACCTGCAGTCCAAATAGGATTTGAATCCGCGACTTTTTCATAGAATTTACATTGAAATATTTTTTTGTCTGCCCTTCCGTCGTTTGAATTCCCTGCGTAGCCTCAGTGAGTGTGCTTTTTATGGGCAACACTTTCATTTGTTGCCCAATTGGCGGCTGAAAATCAATGGCAAAGGTAAAAACCAATCTGAAAGATTACAGCCGGAATACAATGTCGAAAACACCAGAGCTACTCTGGCGCGCATGAGTGGTGCCGCTCATTATGAAGTGGAAGTGTGGCTGTGTGTTTCACATCCAAGCTGCCATTTGGGAATTCAATTTGGATGGCAAAGGTGGTCATGGTCAAAGTGCCCAAATATCTTGCTTGCGCGCATAATATTACTAAAGTTTGAAATGATTCATGACGGCTGGGGCGAACTTGAAACATCCAGCAGAATTAGAAAGGCATAGGCGGAGAATAAACCATGGAACAAAGGCGTACTTGGATTGTTGGACTCCTGCTGTTTGTCGTCACTCTTGCCATCTATTGGCCGGCCACCCATTTTCCGTTCGTCAGCTACGATGATCAGCTTTACGTCTATGAAAACCCGCAAGTAATCAAAGGGCTTTCCTGGCCGGGATTTGTTTGGGCCTGTACGAGCATTGTCTGTGACAACTGGCTTCCGCTCACTCAACTCTCACACATGGCGGATTGTTCGCTGTTCCATCTTTTTGCCGGCGGACATCATCTCACCAGCATCCTTTTGCATGCAGTAAATACGGTGCTGCTCTGGTCGTTGTTGAAACGTCTCACGATATCCTTCTGGCCCAGCACCCTGGTGGCGGCTTTGTTCGCCTGGCACCCTTTGAATGTAGAATCCGTTGCCTGGATCGCCGAACGCAACAACGTGCTGAGCATGTTTTTTTTCATCGTCACGCTCTCGGCATATCTGTCCTATGTGAAAAACCCGCGACCTGCCTGGTACGTGCTGGCGTTGGCTTTGTTCGCCCTGGGCCTGATGGCCAAACCGATGCTAGTCACCCTGCCGTGCTTGCTGCTCCTGCTGGATTACTGGCCGCTCCGGCGGATTTCCCCCAGCCAGAGCATTGGCGAACTGGCCAGCCAGAAAGAAAGCCGCCGGTTGCTATGGGAGAAAATCCCTTTTTTAGCCCTGGCCCTCGCCGATTGTGTCATCACCTATATCGTTCAAAAGCAGTCGGGAGCCATCCGTTCATTGACGGAGTGTCCGCTCGACATCCGGTTGTGGAACATACCCGTGGCGTATGTCACGTACGTGGCCAAAACTTTTTTTCCAGCGAAATTATGCGTTCTGTATGTGTTCCCGGATAAAGCTCCGATTGTCACGGCAACTCTCTCACTCATTTGGCTGGTCCTCGTGACCATCCTGGGGTGGCGCTTGAAAGCGAGATTACCCTGGTTTTTTACTGGATGGTTCTGGTTTCTGGGTACGCTGGTTCCCGTCATTGGTTTAATCCAGAGCGGCGACCATGCCATGGCTGATCGTTACGCTTATCTGCCATTTGTCGGCTTGTTCTTCGTTATCGCGTTCGGTTTGGAGGCCGGGTTACTGGTCAAGCCGGCACTCCGGACAGTCATCATCGCCACGACTGCGATTTTCATCGGGGTTTGCCTGGTATTAACACGGCAACAACTTATGAGCTGGCAAGACAGTGTCGCCCTGTTCACGCAGGCGGTGGCGGTGAATCCCGAAAATGCCGACGCGCAAAACCTGCTGGGCCGGGCTTTATCCGGCAGGGGCAGGTCAGCCGAAGCCATCGAACATTTTACCGATGCTGTACACCTTCATCCCAAAAACGCGTCTTTGCAATATGATCTGGGTCGTGAATTAATCGCCACCGGTGAGTTTGCGAAAGCGGAGAGCCATCTGGCAGTGGCCGCCGAACAAATGCCGAACGATCCGGTCTTGGGTAATGCTTACGGCGTTGCCTTGATGAACAATGGCAAACCAGAGGAGGCAGCCCGAACGTTCTCGCGGACCATTGAACTGCAACCTGGATATTCCAAGCCTTATTTTAATCTGGGTAAAATGCAGTTCGCCGCCGGTCAGAACCAGCCGGCCATCAAAAACTTCACCAGCGCCTTGCAGTTGGAATCCGACTGGCCGGAAGCGCTCGAAGCACTCGCCCGCACTTATGCCACGGTAGGCGATTGGACCAATGCAGTCCAAAGCGCGACTTTTGCCCTGCAGTCGGCCCAAGCCCATTTTAAACCGGCCCTCGCCGGCCAGATCACAGTGGAACTCAACTCCTATCAAAAAGGCATGCTGCCATCGACGCCGAGCAAGCCCTGAGACCTTTGCGAGGCTATTAGGTATCGGTTTCGCTGGGGCGGAATGAATTGGGGAAGTGCGGTGGCGACGTGGACGGGCAGGGCTTCGGCGGAGGTGATAGCGCGACCGTAATCCACGGCGTTGGGAGCTGTTAGCCAGTGGAAATAATCTGACGCTTGTGGCCGGCGAATCTGACGTCGAATATGAATGGTCTGAGGCAGGTGCCGGTGCCGGTGGGAGGGAAGCCGAGGGGGTTTTTATCAGTTAAGGTAGGCCGGTATTTTCTTGGCGACTCTTTAAACCGCCTTCCTTCGCAGAAGCTACGGAAGGCACCACCCTCCGCTCGGAACGCGGCCGAGTTCCGGGCTGAAAATGGTGGAGGCGGCGGGAGTTGAACCCGCGTCCCAAGTCAACCAACCAGCCGCGACTACATGCTTAGCCCGGAGAGTATTTTCTGCTATGCGATGGCGTCCGGGCGCGAGTCGCACTGCCTAGTCCGCATGAAATTTTCTCGGCCAACGACGCGCGGTCTCCGCCGTCAACCATGCCTGCTGTTGCGTTCATCCACCGTAGCAGGTGTTCAGTGGCGAACGTCGTGGCACTTAGGCCGCGAGGGCTAATTCTTCGTTAGCTTTTTGTTTTGATGCGATGATTTACGAGGCCAACGCATCGTCCTCGGCATGCCGCCTCTGGCGTGTTCACATGGTCGAAACCAGTACGCCCCCAGCAAATTCGGCAATTACATCATCCCTCATGACGGGCGGGCGGTCAAATCCATAAATGAGATGGCCTGGCGAAGGGAATTGAAAATGGTGATGCGGACACGGGTTGACGCTGGGGGGATTCCGCCGCAAAATGGGAATCGCTTTGGAGAATCCGGCAAATGAAATAATGGCGGCGCCTGCCAGACCTAAAAGTCACTGGCTTTGGGTGCCGAGCCTGTATTTTTCGCAGGGCATCCCGTACGTGATCGTGATGACGATGTCGGTGATCATGTACAAACGGCTGGGCATCTCGAACACGGACATAGCGCTATACACGAGCTGGCTGTACCTGCCGTGGGTGATCAAGCCGCTGTGGAGTCCACTGGTGGATATCACACGGACAAAACGCGCGTGGGTGGTGCTGATGCAATTTGTGGTTTCGTTCGGGCTGGCGCTGGTGGCGTTTTCGGTGCCGGGGAGTCATTTTTTCCAATGGTCGTTGTTCCTGTTCTGGATCATGGCGTTCGCGTCGGCGACGCATGACATCGCGGCGGATGGTTTTTACATGCTGGCGTTGTCGCAGCATGATCAGGCGTGGTGGGTGGGTTTGCGGAGCACGTTTTATCGGACGGCGATGGTGATGGGGAGCGGATTGCTGGTAGTGCTGGCGGGAGTGCTGGAGAGCAAGAACGGATTGCCGCCGGTGACGATTCCGGTGGAAACGGCGGAGGTGATGACATTTGTTAACACGAACGAGCCACCGGTGCGGGAGATTTCGAGGGCATCGACTAACGATGCGGATTTTTATAACGCTGACTTCAACCAAATCACCGATCCGGCCCAGATCAAAGTGGTGGCGCAGCCGGGGGATTTGCGGGTGGTGGTGAAACCGGCGGCGTTATTCATTCCGTTGGGCGAAGCGGGAGAGGGCGCGGCGAAGACCATTCAGCGGGCAAAATCATGGAACGTGCAACATGGGTTTGAATCGGACGGGCAACTGATTGTGAAAGCAGCGGCGGCGGGCGGTGAGTCCTGGTGGGGCGGGCATGTGTCGGGTCCGCTGGGAAGATTTTTGGCGGCGCATTTTCCGAAAACCAAAGGACGAGAGGATGAAGCTCACACGGCGGGCAATGTGGGGGTGATTTACTTTGCCTTGTCGCAGGCGCCGATGCATCCGGTGATCGTCAATCTGGGGCGGAAATTGCATGGGCTGGAATACATTGGTTTGGCGAAGAATGACAAGGGGTTCCGGCTGGTGGAGGGGGAGCATTTCACTTTTAACGCGACCAACTGGGACGTGCCGGCGATGGCGGTGATCCAGGTGGATCCAGCGATGGAGCACGATGGTGTGGATTCAAAACTTGGTTTGAAGGGGACGGCGTCGGTGCAATTTCACACGACTTCCGGAAACATTCCGCTGGCGTGGGCGATCACGTTGCTGGTGGTGGCGGGGTTGTTCCTAGGTTTCAGTTGCTGGCATAGCGTAGTGCTGCCGCGACCGGCGAATGATGGGCCGGTGGTGAGCGATCGCGGGCGGGTGGAAGAATTTTTTGTGACGCTGGGATCGTTTTTCCAGAAGCCGGGCATCTTGATGGCGCTGGCGTTCATTTTGTTTTATCGGTTTGACGAAGCGCAGTTGTCGAAGGTGATCACGCCGTTCCTGCTGGATGGACGGGCGGCGGGCGGGCTGGGATTGGTGACGAGCCAGGTGGGTTTGGCGTACGGGACGTTTGGGATTTTGGCGCTGACGTGCGGCGGATTGCTGGGAGGATTTTTGGCGGCGAAATATGGATTGAAGAAAATGCTGCCGTATATGGTGGGGGCGATGTATCTACCAAAGCTGGTGTTCCTGGTGCTGGCGTGGACGCAGCCGGAGAATTTTCTGGCGATCTGCGGAGCGGTGGCGGTGGAGCAATTCGGCTACGGGCTGGGCTTCACGGCGTTCATGCTGTACCTGCTTTATTTTGCGAACGGGGCGCATCGCACGGCGCATTATGCGATCTGCACGGGTTTGATGTCATTGGGCATGATGGTGCCGGGGATGTGGAGCGGCTGGCTGGTGGATGCGATCGGGTACAAACATTTTTTTGCGTGGGTGATCTGCTCGGCGCTGCCGGGGTTGACGCTGGCGCTGATGCTGAAGGTGGATCCGAAGTTCGGCAAGAAGGCGTAGAGCGGGTAGTAAATTCCTAAATTGTGCGACGGTGGGAATTGATCTATGCTGGTGAGATGTTCGATTCGTTGACCAGCAAGCTGCAGAACGCTTTCAAGAATTTACGCGGCCTCGGAAAAATCTCCGAGAGCAACGTGGCGGATGCCTTGCGCGAGGTGCGCCAGGCGTTGCTGGAGGCGGATGTGAATTTCAAGGTCGCGCGGGATTTCATCGAGCGCGTCAAAACCAAATCGCTGGGCGCGGAAGTCATCGCGAGCGTCCAGCCGGGGCAACAGATCATCAAGATCGTTTCCGACGAGCTGACGGAACTGCTGGGCTCGCAAAATTCCGGATTGAAGCTGGATGGCAATCCGAGCTGCCTGATGATGGTGGGCCTGCACGGCGCGGGTAAAACGACCTCGAGCGGCAAGCTGGCGAAGCTGCTGAAGAAGCAGGGACGCGCGCCGTTGCTGGTGGCGGCGGATGTATACCGGCCGGCGGCGATGGATCAACTGGAGACGCTGGGCAAGCAGGTGGAAGTGCCAGTATTCATCAAGCGGGGCGAGACGGATGTCTTGAAGATCGCGCGCGAGGCGCTGGATTTTGCGCGGGCGAACGGCAGCAACGTGATCATTTTTGACACGGCGGGGCGGTTGCAGATCGATGAGCCGCTGGTGCAGGAGCTGGTGCGGTTGCGCGACCTGGTGAAGCCGCAGGAGATATTGCTGGTGCTGGACGCGGCGACAGGCCAGGAAGCGGTGAACGTGGCGACGCATTTTGACCAGGCGTTGAACATCACGGGTTCGATCCTGACGAAGCTGGATGGCGATGCGCGCGGCGGCGCGGCGCTGAGCATGAAGGCCGTCACGGGCAAGCCGATCAAATTTGCGGGTGTGGGCGAGAAGCTGGACGAGTTCGAGCCATTTCACCCGGAGCGCATGGCATCGCGCATCCTGGGCATGGGCGACGTGGTAAGCCTGGTGGAGAAGGCCGCGGAAGCGGTGACGGAAGACGAGGCGCGGCGCATGGAAGAGAAGATGCGCAAGGGCGAATTCACGCTGGAAGATTTCCTGGAGCAATTGCGCGCGATGAAGAAGCTGGGTTCGCTGGAAAGCATCGTGAAGATGCTGCCGGGCGGCGGCGAGGCGCTGAAGCAAATGGATGTGAACAAGCAGGAGAAGGAATTCAAACGCATGGAAGGGATGGTCTGCGCGATGACGCTCAAGGAGCGGCGCAACCCGGTGATCCTGAACGCGAGCCGGCGACGGCGCATCGCGGCGGGCAGCGGCGTGACGGTGACGGAATTGAACACGATGCTGAACAAGTTTTTCCAGATGCAGCAGATGATGAAAAAAATGGGCAAGATGTCCAAGATGATGGGCAAAATGGGCGGCGCAATGCCGGGGATGTTCCGGAAATAAATTCTTCCGGCTTCACTCGCCAGAACATTCTAAGCCAGCAGGAGCCGGCTAAATCTCGTAGCTTTCCTTGGTCCCAGGGACCTTTTCCCGGCCGAAGGGGATTTTTTCCCACGCGCGTTCGTGAACGTAGTACAGGCCGATCTTGGTGAACAATTCCACGCCGCTGATGGTGAGTGCCCACTTGATCTTTCCCGTGATGAGAAAAGAAATGATGAGTGTATCCATGCTGCCAGTGAGGCGCCACGAGACGGCTTTAACCAAGCTGCGGTAATGTTTATCGGCCATGCGCAAAACGATAGGCAAGCTCTCGTGAGAGTCAAACAATGTTCACGGCGAAAGAGGACTGGCAATGGGTTTGCGAGCCGAGATGTGTAAGTCAGCGGGTGCGGGAAAAGGCGGCGCGCCAGAACCGATCGCTGTGGCTCGCGAGGAAGACGAGCGGGTTTTGCAGCGCGGGAGTGAGGATGAGTTGCTGCAGCCATTTGGCCCAGCGCAAGCGCGCGGCGAAGACGGTGTCTGTATCACAAGCGATTTTTTGGCGGGTTTCGTCCCAGGAACTTTTGCCCTGACTCCAGGCGAGGAGTGGTGCAAGGGCGAGTTCGGCGGATTCAAAAGCCATGGACATGCCATTGCCAGTGACCGGCGGAATCATGGTGATGGCATCGCCGACGCTAATCTCGGAGTGAGCGGCGGCTGAGCGGGGATGCAAGGAAAGCCCGGCGATGGCGCAGGCGGAGTCTTCAATGAACACGGCATTGGCCAAACGTTCGCGCAACGGTGAGCCAACGGAACCGAGGAGTGAGTCGCGTCCGATCTTGTTTTCATCGCTGGGGCGTTTACGGAAGAGGCCGCAGATGTTCACGGTGTGGTCATTGATCTGGCAGAGCCCCACGTAACCAAGCGGGGAGACGTGCATCTCCAGATCAGCGGTAAGGTAAATGTTGCGGGCGTGAATCTTCAGGCCAGCCCATCGGGCACCGTGTTCTTCGGATTGTAGGCGTCGGCCGGTGGCGCGCACGGTGCCTTCATTGAAAGGCCCGGTGAACCGTTCGCCGGTGACCAGGACGCCACCGAGATGCTGGAATTTTTTTGCGAGGACCGCATCCAATGTGTAACGGGAAAGACAAAGGGCAGGCATGGGCAGGGCGCGAGGTGGGGTGGCGTGGTTGACGGAAAAGAAGGCGGCGGTCCGGGCGGTGACAGCGCCGCTGTTATCAAGCAGTTCCGCCAAGCCCAAGCGCGTGAGCGTGGCCTGGCCGCGACCGCTGATGAATTCGCCGCAGACGCGATGGCGTGGATAATTTCCGGCTTCGTACAGCGTCACGGCGACGCCTGTTTGCCGCAAGCCAATGCCCAGGGTCAGTCCGGCGAGGCCGCCACCGACGATGGTGATGGACTTGGTGCCATTCATGGGGCGTTGATTTTTTCGGCGATGAACAGATGACTAAAGGCACCAGCACGGCGTTCGAAAAACCGCCACTGGTATGGAGCGGGCCATAGAGACGAGAGTTCGGTACCGGAAAATCCTGCGCGTACGCTGATAACGGCATCGTGCCGGGTGACATCGTTGCAACCGATGCCCCAAAGCAAACGGCTGCAGAACAGGGGCCATGCCGCACGGCGCGGTTCAATGGCGATGAAAATTTTTGCGCGGGAGGCGATGAGGCCCAGCAATTCCGCGAGGCGGTCGTTTTCGAAATGGTGCAAAAATAAATTGGCAAGCACGATATCGTCGCTACCGGCTGACGCGGGCCAGCGGAAGACATCGTCAATCACCATATCAGGATGCCAGCCGAGGGATTTAAAAGCCGAAAGGGTTTCGGCGGAAACGTTGCTTTGCAGGTCGAGGAGGGTGGCTTTGATGGCAGGCCAGCGTTTGGCAGCACCTTGCGCGACGGAGAGGAGAAAATGCCCATCGCCGGTTCCGAGTTCCGTGATTTTCTCTGGGGCGCGCCCCGCCAGGGTTTTTTCCAAGGCGGCGATCATGATTTGTGCGTTGCCCATGCAAGCGTTCACGCGTTGCAGATCACGACGGGAGCCGCGGGCGCGCGGGTCATCGGGCGGTAGCGAGTCGAGCCATTCAGGTTGGACAAGGCGTTTCAAGGCGGGCCAACCTTCAGGAATGCGCCATGACAACTGAAACCGGCGCCAAAGGCGGACATCCACCAGAGGCCATCCGGCACGGTATCGTTGAGAGCGCGTTCGAGTACGAAATATACTGTGGGGCTGCTAATGTTGCCAAAATCCCGCAGCACAGCGGAGCTGTGGCGCACGTCGTTCGCACTTAGATTGAGTTTTTCGCGCATGGCGAGGATCACGTCGCGTCCACCCGTGTGCAGAATCCAGCCCGCGATATCTTTTCGTTGCAGGCCGGCAGCGGCGAGTGATTCGGCAAATAATTTTCCAGCGATGTCGCTAGCTACAGCCGGCACCCGGGGCAGTAAAATGTTTCGCAGTTTGCCATGCTTATGGCTGAACCGGAGCGTGTCGCGTTCGGCTGGGACGTGGCGGGAGTTGCTGGATTGCCATTCGACGCGTCGCCGGTTGGGCAGAGGTCCAGTAGATAGAACGGCGGCACCGGCGCCATCAGCGAAGAGGCAGGCGCTAATCAAAACACCGGGGTCATCATCGATAAAAAAAGCGGCGCTGCAAACTTCCACGCAGATAGAGAGGACGCGTTTGGCGCGACGACTGGCGAGCAGGGCTTCACCAGCACGCAGGTTGGGAAGAGCCGCGCCACAGCCCTGGCCAACGAGATCGAGCGCAAAAATATCCGGACGCAGGCCGAGGCGTTCGCCGACATAACTGGTGAGGCCAGGACATAAATAACCGGTGCAAGTGCTGATAATGACGGCGTCCATCTCTTCGGGCCGGCAACCAGCATTTTTGAGTGCGCGCAAGGCGGCTTCGGTAGCGAGCGCCGGGGCCTGACGGGTAAAGTGGGCCTGCAGTTCATCGACGGACTGGTCAAAGACTTCCGCCAGGGTATCGAGTGCCAGATGCCGGGCTTCGATGCCGTTATCGCTGCACAGGACTTTTTTGAGGATGGCGCGGGAGCGCGGCTGGAGGGCGGAAAATTTTGGCCAGCGTTGCACCGCTTCCCAGCCATCGCGTTGAGGATGGCGTTGAGGGGGAACGGCAGTGCCGAGGCCAATGAGAAACATGGCGGACAGTAACGCAAGTTACGGGTCGCCGCCACTTTTAGAAATCGATACGGGACGGGCTTGAGGCATTTAGTGAGGCGGTGAGGCGGTGAGGCGGTGAGGCGGATTCATCCGGCGATTGCACGGGCGGGTTTTTTCCTCTACTGTGGGCGCATGTCATTTTTAGGCAGGCTTGGCCTGGTATTACTCGCGGCGATGTTTTTTAGCGTCGTCAGCGGTTGCATGCCGTCAGACCAAAGCCAGGAAGACGAAGAGAAAGAACCGCACTTTGTGCTGGGGAACAACCGGTTCAATGCGATGGATTATCCGGGGGCGGTGGAAGCTTTCCAGCAATCGCTGGAAGTGAATCCGCGTTCGGCGCAGGCGCACTACCGGCTGGCGCAGCTTTTTGACTCGAAAGAACCGGACCCGGCGGCCGCGATCTATCATTACCAGGAATATCTACGGCTGGATCCGAAAGCGCAAAATCCAGACATCATCCAACAACGCATCAACACGTGCAAACAACAACTGGCGGCGGATGTTCTGCCTTTGCCCAGCGCGCCTGCCACCGTGAAACAGATCGATGATCTCACGGCGAAAAACCGCCAATTGCAGCAACAGGTGGATGACATGACGGACAAGCTGAAGAAGTGGAATGATTATTATAACAACCAGATCGCCACGGTCAGAAACACGCCGAATACGCAGGTGATGCGCAATGACAGTCCGGTGGTGAACCAGGGACCTGATGATTCCACGCCGCAGCAGGTTCCGGATACAACTCCCGTAGTGCCGCCGCCATCCCGGAACCAGTCCAAGCCACACACGCATGTGGTGACCGCCGGTGAAACGATGGCTTCCATCGCCCGCAAACTGGGAGTGAGTTTGACGGCACTGGAATCGGCCAATCCGAGTGTATCGCCAAAAAAATTACACCCGGGCCAAACCCTTAATCTCCCTTGATGCTGAAACTGTGATCGCACGCCTGACATTCCTGGGGATAGCCGCGTTTTGGGTCACCATGAATGTATTGCTCTGGCACTCGGAATTTGGCACACGCGGCGGCGATACGCCGGTGCCGATCCAGTTGGTTTGGAAAAAGATTTTGACGGCGCCGGATGCGTCTTCACTGAGCGTTTATCAAAATCAGGAGCGGATGGGTTATTGCGAATTTTCGACCAGCGTAGGGCAGCAAATGGCCACGCTGGACGAAGACAAGCCGCCGCCGGAGGGATTTGCCACCCGCAGTGGTTATCAGATCCATCTGGCGGGCAACGTGGCCCTGGGCGATTTCACCAACCGATTGAAATTCGACGGCAAGGTGCAGTTCAGTCCCGCGCGGCACTGGCAGGAATTGACCCTGAAGATCTCTACGCATACGGCGACGGTTGAGATTCATTCGATAGCGACCAACCGTGTGGCGCGGGTAAAGATCACCAGCGAGGGAACGGTGATGCAACGCGACCTGACTTTTGACGAGTTGTCCAACCCCAATGATGTCGTTCGCGCCTTTGCGGGGAATTTTGCGGATGCCTTGCTGGGCGTGGTGGATCTGCCACAATTCACGCCGGAAGCCACGCAAAAGATCGAATGGGATGCGGAACGCACACGGGTGAAGATCGGCACGGAATCCGTGCCGGTTTACCGGCTGGAAACGGCGGCCCTCGGATATAATGTGGTGGTGGATGTGAGCATTCTCGGGGAAATTTTGCGGGTGCAACTACCCAACGATGTGACGGCGCGGATAGATGAATGGACCAGGCCATGATCGAACTCAACCAACTGGTAAAAAAATTTGGCGACCTGACCGCCGTGGACAATCTTTCACTGACCATCGGGCGCGGTGAATTTTTTGCCATGCTTGGCCCGAATGCGGCCGGGAAAACCACGACCATCAAGTTGCTCACCGGCCTGATCAAGCCCACCTCCGGGACCTCCCGCATTTGCGGTTTTGACATCCAGAAGCAACCGCTGGAGGCGCGTCAGCGCATGGCGTATGTGCCGGATTTTCCGTTCCTGTATGATAAGCTGACGGCGTGGGAATTTTTCCGGTTCACCGGACAGTTATTTCACCTGGACGCGGCACGGATCGACAAAAACGCACAGGAACTAGTGGTGCGTTTTCACCTGACGGATTTTGCAGATCGGCCACTGGAAAGCCTTTCCCACGGCACGCGCCAGCGTATCGCGATCGTTTCAGCGCTGCTGCATGATCCAGAAGTTTTCATCATTGATGAGCCCATGGTAGGCTTGGACCCGCAACATGCCCGTATTGTCAAAGATGTGTTGAAGGAGCGTTCGCTGGCCGGTACCACGGTGCTGGTTTCCACGCATCAATTGAGCATCGCCGAAGAGATGGCGGACCGCATCGGAATTATTCACGGAGGCAAATTGATTGCGGTGGGCAATCGCGATGAACTCCGCAAACTGAGCGGCAGTTCAGGTCAGTTGGAGGAGATCTTCTTGGCGCTGACGGCTAACACGGAAAAAATAAAGCTAATAGAGTGATTAGAGAGGGAATTTCTGCGCGTTTAAAGTGCCATAATGGCTCATATTTCGAGTTTTTTAATTTGGCTTTATATATTCATAAGTAGCTTGATTTAAGAATTTAATAGCTATTTAATTCGACTCAATTTGTTAAGTGGGCAGCTTTGGCTTGACCGATATCGAAATTGTGCCATTTTGCTACTGCTTATTTTAAGCGCATCGCATGGCTGCACCTAAATCCAGTTTTCTCGATAAAGTGCTTGGTCGCATCGGGCGGCTGGACACGGAAGGTTTGCAGACTGTGGTGCAGAGGCTGGCGCGGGAACGCAGCTTTCTGGAAACACTCTTCAATACTATTGAAGACGGGGTGTTAGTGGTAGATGAGCAGGGGAAGGTGATTTATTTCAACCAAGCGGTCACGCGGCTGATCGGTTTGCAGCCGGATGCCGAAGATCAAGAGGTGGCAGACATTTTGCCGGAAGTGGATTGGAAGAAGATCGCCAAGCTGGATCGTTCTGGCGGAGCGCATGTGACGCGGCATGAATTTGAGATTCATTATCCGCGACCACGATTTTTACGGCTCTATGCGGCGCCATTGGACGGCGAGGCGATTGGCAGTTCCGGCGTGGCGTTGATCCTGCATGACGCCACGGAGGCGCGGCAGAAAACGTTTGAGGCCATTGAGAGCGAACGGGTACAGGCGCTGACCTTGCTGGCGGCGAGTGTGGCGCATGAGATCGGCAATCCACTGAACGCGCTGCATATCCATCTGCAATTGATGGAGCGTGAAGTGAAAAAGCTGCGGGCGGGTGCGGGTGGTTCAAAGTTAACGGGGCGCGCGCGCGCGAAGAATGCGGAACCGGACACGCAGGAAACCGGCAAAAAGCTGGAACAGTATCTCGATGTGGCCAAGGGCGAGATCAACCGGCTGGATTATATCATTACCCAATTTCTGGGCGCGATCCGGCCAGCGCCGTTGCAGTTGAAGATCGCTTCACTGAACGAGGTGGTGGAAAAAACGGCGGCGTTGCTGGGGCCGGAACTGGAAAACCGGGGTGTGACGGTGAAAATCAAGCTCGCACGAAACCTGACCTCCACGCCGATCGATGCCACCCAGTTGCAGCAAGTGCTGGTAAACCTGGTGAAGAATGCTTCGCAGGCGATGACCACGGGCGGCACACTGACCTTGCAGACCGGGGAATCGAGCGATGGCGTGTGGGTGAGCGTGATGGACACTGGCGGCGGCATTCCACAGGAGCAGATCAATCGCATCTTTGAACCCTTTTACACCACCAAGAAAAAAGGCTCCGGTCTGGGCTTGATGATCGTGCAACGCATCGTGCGGGCGCACAACGGGCGCATCGAATTGGACAGCCATGTAGGGCGTGGCACCACGTTCCGCGTATGGCTGCCCTTGCACGAGCGCAAACCGCGCTTGTTGGAGAACAAGAGTGTGAAGGAGACGGCGGACGTGAATTGAAGCATGGCTGAAAAACCAACATTGTTGATTGTAGATGACGAAAAGACGACGCGGGAAGGATTGCGCGCGGCGCTGGAGGAGCGTTATGACGTCTACATCGCAGAGGACGCCAAAACAGCGGTCAATCTGCTGGAAAGCGATCACTTTGACGTGATGCTCACGGATTTCCGGCTGCCGAACGAGGACGGATTGAAATTGATCGCCCGGGCAAAATCATTGCCCAAGCCGCCCATTTGCATCCTGATGACCGCGTATGGCTCGGAAGAGATCGCCGTGGAGGCGATGAAACGCGGCGCGGATGATTATATCGCCAAAGGCCGGTTGCAGATTGATGAGCTGGAGATGCGCATCGCCCGGGCGTTGCGGCACCAAAACCTGGAGGTGGAGAACGTTGCCTTGCGCCAGCAACTGGACTCGAAATTCGGGCTGGAAAATATCATTGGCGAAGCGCCGGCGATGAAGGAAGTATTTGAAGTGGTGCAACAAGTGGCACCGACGCGGGCGACGGTGTTGATCACGGGTGAGAGCGGAACAGGAAAAGAATTGATCGCGAAAGCGGTGCACCAGTTGAGCCCGCGCGCGAAGCTGCCTTTTGTGACAGTGCATTGCGCGGCCCTGGCACCGACTTTGTTGGAAAGCGAGTTGTTCGGTCATGAGCGCGGGGCTTTCACGGGCGCCCACGAACGGCGGGTGGGGCGCTTTGAACAGGCGCAGGGTGGGACATTGTTTTTGGATGAGATTGGTGAAATCGATGCGAGCATCCAGGTGAAGCTGCTGCGTTTCCTTGGGGAACGAACATTTGAACGTGTGGGGTCGGGCAAAACCCTGACGGCGGATGTGCGTCTGGTGGCAGCAACCAATAAGAACCTGGAAGAAATGGTCAAAGCAGGCAAATTTCGCGAAGATTTGTTTTTCCGGTTGCGCGTGGTGGAGATCGAGATGCCGCCGTTACGCGAGCGTCCGGGAGACATTCCTTTGCTGGCGCAAAATTTTCTAAAAGAGTTCGCCCAGGAGAATGGCAAGCCGGTGATGGATTTCACGGCGGAAGCGCTGGCGGCATTGATGCAATGTGCGTGGCCAGGAAACGTGCGTGAACTGCGCACGGCCATTGAACATGCAGTGGTGCTGAGCAAGGGCGAACGTATCGCGGTGCGCGACCTGCCGCCGTCGGTGCGGGGCGGCACAGTGGTATCTGACACCAGAATTTCACAAGGAAAAGGTTTGACGGTGAAGGAAGCCGAGAAACAATTGATCCTGCGTGCCTTGAAAGAGACAGGTGGCAACCGTACGCGCGCCGCCGAAAAGACCGGGATGAGCCGGCGCACGTTTCATCGGAAATTGCACGAATATCATCTGGAAGGATTTTGATTTATTATGAGTTCGGAACGGATCCAATTTTTTATCCATAAAATGGAGAGCGGCGCCGGGGCGCGCATCATCTGGACGGTGGCAGCCATTGCTGCGGTGGTGGGATTGACGGTGATGTATGATTTTCGCGCCTATCATAATTTTAACAACCAAGAGGCGATGGACTCGGCGCAAGTGGCGCGGAACCTGGCGGAGGGCCATGGTTTTACCACGGAATTCATCCGGCCCTTCAGCCTTTATCTGGTGCAGAAACACAATCAGGGAAAAACCGCTTCGGGCACGAACGACGTGGATGCGGCCTGTGTGAATGGCTTTCATCCGGACCTGGCGAATGCACCGCTTTACCCGGCTTTGCTGGCCGGATTGATGAAGACGTGGAAACCGGAGTGGCAGGTGGATACCATCAAACCTTTCTGGTCCGAGGGCGGACAGTTTCAACGTTACAAACCGGAATTCCGCATCGCGATTTTCAATCAGGTTTTGTTGTTTGTGATCGTGGGGCTGGTTTTTTTCATCGCGCGAAAACTTTTTGACGGGCCGGCGGCCTGGTTGTCAGCGGTATTCACGCTGGGTTCAGCCCTGCTCTGGCGGTTCAGCATATCGGGTCTGTCCACGATGTTGTTGGTGGTGATTTTTTTGGGGTTGATATGGTGTCTCATCAAGGCAGAAGAGTGGGGCCGGGCCGAACCACCGCCGAACACTGGTAAAATAGCCGGCAATGCGGTGGCCATAGGTCTGCTGCTGGGTTTGGGCATGTTGACGAGCTATTCTTTTGGCTGGTTGATCTTGCCGGTGGCGGGATTTCTTTTTTGGTTCGGTGGTCCCAAGAAACATATCCAAGCCTGGACCGCGATCTTAACTTTTATCGTCATCACCACGCCGTGGATCGCGCGAAATTTTTCGGTCAGCGGAACTCCTTTCGGCACGGCCGGTTATGCCATTTTTTCCGGCACACAGAGATTTGGCGGCAATGAATTGATGCAATCATTGACTCCGGATTTTAACGGAGTCCGCTGGGCGATGCCGTTTGCGCACAAGCTCATTGGGAACACGGGCCACCTGTTGCAGAGCGACTTGTTGACGATCGGCGGCTGGGCGGGAGTTTTGTTCCTGGCCGGCCTGCTGCTCGGCTGGCGCAATCTGGCGCCGACACGCATGCGTTATTTTACTCTGATGAGTTTGGGTGTGCTGGTACTCGTGCAGGCTTTAGGCAGAACCGGCTTATCTGACGATTCTCCCGATATCACCACGGAAAACTTGCTGGTGCTGTTCATTCCACTGATCAACATCTTTGGCGCGGCCTTTTTGCTGACGTTGGTGGGGCAGATCAAGGTGCCGAATGTGGCGGTGCGATATGCAGTCATCATTTTGGTGGCGTTACTGGCATTTGGATCTTTGTTGGGCACGGTCGTGACCAAGGGTTCACCCTCGGCGTATCCTCCGTATTATCCGCCGGAGATACAGAAGATTGCCACATGGATCAAACCGGATGAATTGATGATGAGCGATGCGCCGTGGGCCGTGGCGTGGTATGGCGACCGGCAATGCGCGTGGACCACCCTAAATTCCACGTCAGATTTTTCGAGCCTGGATCTTTATTTCAAAAGTGTGCACGGCCTCTATTTGACCGCGCTGACCTTGGACGGCAAACTATTATCCGAATGTTTCCGTGGCAGCCCGGGGAGCTGGTCAAAATTTGGGCTGAGATTGATGAATTCCATGGCGGGAGGCGACAGCACGGGAATTCCGGCGGATTTCTCATTGCAGATCCCCGCGCCGGGCGGCCAGTTGTATGGCGCTGGTTTTTATCTGACCGACCGTCCGCGCTGGCTTAACAAGTGATCAAGCGGCTGCGCGGCGCAGCCGGTCGGCGATGCCGGACCACTCGGGCAGGGCGGGTGGCGCTTCCGCCACGATCAATTTGGCGCCGGCGGCATCGCAGCGATGCCATTCAGCGTAGAGCGCCCGGGCAAAAGCCTCGGCATCGTGGGGAATGACGCTGACGTTGGCGGCATCGAAACCACCGGGAATCCGGGTATGGGCGATGATATGAGTGTGGTTGACGGGAAATTTCAAGGCTCCAAGCTGGTTGCGCAAGTCAGCATCATCTCGCCAGTCCAGCACCACCAATTTAGCATTGGGAGAATAATGTTTCTCCAGCAAACCGGGACTGCGCAGCACGATATTTTGCGGGCCTCCGCTGGTTTCCTGGATCTCACCGCATACGGCCATCAACGATTCCGGATGAATCATGCCGGGGCGCAGGATTCTTGGCGAAGAATCGGACAGATCTAAAACGGTGGATTCAATGCCGACTTGCGATTGTCCACCATCGACGATGAGCGAGATTTTTCCCGTTAGCTGGGCGCGGACGTGATCGGCATTGGTCGGGGAAATGCGGTTGGAAAGATTGGCGCTGGGTGCGGCGAGTGGAAAACCGCACTCGCGAATCACCGCCTGCATGAAGGGATGTCCCGGCCAACGCACCCCGACCGTGCTGCCGCCCGCGGTGACATTCGCGGGAATCTTTTCCGCCCGGGGTAACACCAGTGTCAACGGCCCGGGCCAAAATGCGCGTGATAATTTTTCTGCAACCTCCGGCCAGCCGGCAACGCAGGCGCGCGCCATGGATTCATCAGAGACATGAACAATAACGGGGTTGTGAGCAGGACGACCTTTGACTTCGAAAATTTTGGCCACGGCATTTTCATCCAGCGCATTGGCGGCGAGGCCGTAGACAGTTTCAGTTGGCAGCGCGACCACTTCGCCCGCCTGCAGCGCCCGGGCAGCAGACTGCACCGCCGCGGAAAATAACGCCGGTGTATGAGTGGACAAGATCTCTGTTTTCATCAGAAAACGGTGGCGTTCCGTGGACAAAACGAACGGCTCAGGAACGGCGCGGCTTATTCATACCGCAAAGCATCGATGGGGTCGAGTTGGGAAGCTTTCCACGCCGGATAAAAACCCGAGAATACACCGATGATGGCGCTGGAGAAAAAGGCGATGATGATCCAGTTGACCGGAGTGACGGTAGGCATGTTTTTGAAATAGGCTATGGACAGGGAAAAAGTCATGCCGCTGACGATGCCAATGGCGCCGCCAATGGCGCTGAGCGTGACGGCTTCGATCAAAAATTGCACCAGGATATCCGCCGCGCGTGCGCCGACGGCCATGCGGATGCCGATTTCGCGGGTCCGTTCGGTGACGCTCACCAGCATGATGTTCATGATGCCGATGCCGCCGACGATCAATGACACGGCCGCAACGCCGCCAAGCAGGAAGCCCATGGTGCGGGAGGCGGAGGAGACGCGCTCCATCAAATCGGCCTGGTTACGGACGGTGAAATCGGGATCGGGACTTTTATGGCGGGCCGACAGCAACTCAGTGATTTCATCCTGCACCTGGTTGATGGTTTTGTCGCTGGAAGCTTCCACCAAAATATCGTTCACAAAAGTGCGCGTGGTGATGCGATGCATGTGGCTGCTATAGGGTACGATGACGACATCATCTTGATCCTGGCCGAAGAGGTTGAATCCTTTCGGCTTGAGCACACCGGTGATCTGGAAAGGGATGTTGCGAATGCGCAGGATTTGGCCGAGGGGATTGACGTCTGGAAACAACTGGTCCACGACCGTCTGGCCGATGACAGCAGATTTGGCGAGGCTGCGGACGTCTTGATCGGTGAACATGGCGCCAGTGGCCATTTCACGATTCAGGATTTCGGGGTAGCCGGGTGATTCGCCGAGGACCTGCGTATTCCAGTTCAAGCCGTTGGCGAGAATTTGTTCGCGATCGCGCACCTCGGGGCTGACGGCGGCTACATTCGGCAAAAGGGCGATGGCGGCGGCATCTTGCAGAGTGAGCGTGGGCGCGCTGCCCCAGCCGCCGCGTTGGCCGCCGCTGGTGAAGTTGCCGGAAAAAACCGTGATCACATTTTCACCGAGGCTCGCCACCTGGTCTTCGACCTGTTTGGTGGCACCGCTGGTCAGGCTGACCGAAGCGATCACCGCGCCGACGCCAATGATGACGCCGAGCATGGTGAGCAGGGAGCGCATCTTATTGCGGCGCAACGCACGCCCGGCGATCTTTAAAGAAGCGATGATGCGCATAAATATCAGTCCAGTTTCACCGCTTGTTGTTCCTGGCGCAGGTTTTCCAGTTCCTTTTCCGCAAAGGAGCGGGGTTGAACCGGCTGATCAGTGACGATTTTTCCATCGCGCAAGATGACCATGCGTTTGGTGAACCGCGCGATATCGAGTTCGTGGGTGACCATGATGATGGTGATGCCCTGATCGTTCAGCTTTTGGAATACACCCATGATCTCGATGCTGGTCTGGGTGTCCAGATTTCCAGTCGGTTCATCGGCCAGGAGCAGGGTGGGCCGGTTCACCAGAGCGCGGGCGATGGCTACGCGCTGTTGCTGGCCGCCAGAAAGCTGGTTTGGATGATGATCGGCGCGTTTGCCGAGGCCGACGAGATCAAGAGCCTGCTGGGCGCGATCCCGCTGTTCGTGCGAGGGGATGCGGTGGCGATTATATTGCATGGGCATCTCGACATTTTCGAGAGCCGTCGTGCGGGACAGCAGATTGAAACCCTGAAAGACGAAGCCGATCTTTTCATTGCGGACATCCGCCAGCGCATCACGATCCAGCGTGGATACGTCAATGCCATCCAGCCAGTAATGTCCACCCGTAGGATGATCCAGCGCACCCACCATATTCATGACGGTAGATTTGCCGGAACCGCTGGAACCCATGATGGCGACGAATTCGCCGGGCATGATATCGAGGGACACACCACGAACGGCGTGGACATCCACTTCACCGGTGTGATACGTCTTGTGGATTTGATCCAGCTTGATGACGGGGTTGGGAGGCACGACAAAAAAATCAGGTTAACATCAGGCTAACTTAGCGCATGCGGGGAAAACCATTCCGGTTGAAGGAATTCGCGGCATCGCTGCCACCCGTCTTGCCGGGCATGTTCACACTGACGACCACCTGATCGCCTTCGTTCAAACCGGATTCGACTTCCGTTGATATCCCGTCACTGATGCCGGTCTTGATCTGAACGGGTTTCAGCGTGGCAGTTTTGCCGGTGCCAACGAGGATATAGACGGTGTGAGCCTGGTGTTGACCGTGTCCCTGGCTTTGGCCCTGGCTCTGACCTTGACCCTGTCCATGATGATGGCCGTGACCGCCAGAGGCGCCGGAGGTGTTGGTTGAATCGGGGGCGTTGGTTTCGCCAGACTTGGCATCCGTGTTTGCGGGCATCAAGCCTTCGGGCGGGTGAAATCGCAGAGCGGAATTCTGCAAACTTAAAACATCCTGCCGCTGGGCGATGATGAATGAAAGGTTGGCGGTCATGCCTGGTTTCAATTTGTAATCGGCA
>Ga0206948_1049_pt2 | contig 29589 bp, 32 predicted proteins | sample Alteio_BWOrgHeat_FD_153236 | JGI IMG/M metagenome (GOLD analysis project Ga0206948, IMG submission 153236) | Enriched cells from forest soil in Barre Woods Harvard Forest LTER site, Petersham, Massachusetts, United States -... | ecosystem: Environmental > Terrestrial > Soil > Temperate forest > O... | reverse complement strand
GTCCCATACTTTAGTGAATATGGGGAAGTCCCAGGCCATATGCAGTCTCGCCGGCGTGAGCATCATGCCAAGATAAACAGGCAACGTCGCCAGGAAGGTCAGAACCCGGTTGATAAAGTTGTGCTCATAGTCCTCAAGGTAAGCGGTTGTCTTAACCAGGTAGCCGGCAAAGTTATCGTTAAGGGCGGGACATAGCGACCAGGCAACAAGATAAGAAATGCCCAGCAGCCAAAAAATGGAAATTCATCACGTCTAAAGACCGTCTTGCTTCTACGGCGGCTAACGTGGCGGGTCTGGGGGCGATTGGCCTCAGCCTGGCTTTTGTTTTTAACCCGGTTGCGATCGGCATTACGGGCGGATATGTCCTGGCCAGCCAGATCCGGCAGGCGCGGACGGGCTTTAGAAAGCGCAGTGTCGATAAACTTGTACGTGCGGGAAGGGCCGTTGCCATTTCGCAGGATGAGCCGGCATCACAGATTGCGGCGGAGATCAGCAAGCAACTGGGCAGGCCGCAGCCGCCTGAAATTTATATCCTGAGAGGCAAGGGTTCCTCCGATCCGGGTTTCCTTGCAGCAATACCGGGCACGAACTCACTCCTGACGACCCAGGCGTTCCTGCGCAGGGGGCTGACGGAACCGGAACTGCGTTTTGCGATTGCACATGAAATCTCGCATTTGCAGGTTGATAACAAGACTGTGGGCGGCCTCGGGCAGGATATCGTCAAGCAGGCGGTAACAGGCATTGAAATAGCGGCAATTGTGACCGTAGGGGCGGCTCTGATAGGGCTAACAGTGCCTTTTCTTGCCAGCGGCGTCGGCTTTATCGGCTTGGCCGCGCTTGCGGCAATTCCCGTGGCAAGGGCGGCGCAAGCGTATCACTCGCGCATCAGGGAGCGTCGCGCCGACCGCAACGCCCTCTACATCACGCGTGACCCGGAGAGCGCCAGGACCCTTCTGGCGCAGGTTGATGCGACGTCCAGAAAAAAGCCATCGCTCTTGAAGGAAATTTTCCTCGACCATCCATCCTATGGCCACCGGATGAAGAGCATCACAAAAATATTTAATAAAAAGGTCTCAAAAGCGCCCGAGCTGGCAGGTACCCGCGAAATTCTTGCCGCGCAGAAGTTAAGGGCTGAGCAGCAGGCAGCGAAAGACCGTGCCACCCAGGACACTTGGGCGGCCGACATGCTGAAAATCTTGGGTAGCAGGCAGAAACGCACCGCGAGGCCTTTCTAACTGAACATTAAGTAAAATAACTTATGGCGTGTTGTGAATTTCGTTTCTTGCGATTATAATGACCGCTCCATTACTTAGATCAGGAAAACAACCATGAGCGCTCTGCCGGAATCATCATCGACCATCCTGCCGCCGGATTACCGGCCCACGGAAAAAGAAAAATTCATGAACCCGGTCATGCTGGAGTATTTCCGCCAGAAGCTGCTGCGCTGGCGCTCCGAGCTTTTGATTGAATCTAACGAGACGATCAAGGAAATGCAGGAAGACAATCTGCAGAAGCCGGATATAGCCGACCGCGCTTCCGCCGAGACGGATCACGCGCTTGAGCTGCGCACGCGCGACCGCGAACGTAAGCTGATCTCCAAGATCAACGCCGCTCTCGAAAAAATCGATGAAGGGACCTATGGCTACTGTGAAGAAACCGGCGAGCCGATTTCCGTCGCGCGCCTTGAGGCGCGGGCTATTGCCACGCTGAGTCTCGAAGCGCAGGAACGTCACGAGCGCAAGGAACGGACACAGCGCGACATGCGCGAGTAGCAGAAAGCCAGCATGGCTCTCCTTGCATTAATCTTCCTTATACTTCATTTCGGAGCTGGCTTGGCGTTGCCGTATAAGCCGGGATTTATGCCGTATTTCTACAAGCTGATAGTGGATGCGGGGGTTGACCTCGAAAAACGCCTTAACCGCAAGGCGCGCCCGCAATCCGTGCGCATTGTGCGCGGCGCGGGCGCGGGCCTGATGATGGGGGCGTTCGCCTGTCTGACAGGGTTCATGGTCAGGTTCGTGGGATTGCACGTGCCTTTCGGCATCGTCATCGAGATGCTCTTCCTGTCCTGCTGCATTAATTTTATGACGCCAATGAAAGTTGTGCGGCAGGTTCAAAAGAGCCTTGATGCAGACGATCTGCCGCAGGCGGTGGCGACGTTGCAACCTTATCTGCCCGAGCCTTTGGGGCAGGAGGATTTGCACACAGTGATACGCAAGACAGCCGAGTTCATCGCCATATCGCTCAACCAGTTCCTGCTGGCGCCGGTTTTCTGGCTTCTGGTGGCGGGGCCCATAGGACTGTCGCTTTACGTGACTTATTCGGCATTGAATAGGGCTTTCGGGCTGCCGGACAAGCAGCGCCGGTATTTCGGCCAGTTCGTCAGGGTTGCAGACAAGACGCTGAATTTTATTCCGGCCACGCTGAGTTCTGTTTTCCTGGCGGCAAGCGCGTTGTTTGTAAGCCGCTCCAGCCCGTGGCGGGCGGCGGTGACGGCTATTCAGCAGAGCAGGAGCTACCATTTTTTTTACCAGGGCTGGCTCATCACTGCTTTGGCGGGCGGTTTAGGGGTGACGCTGGGTGGCCCTATTCGTTACAGTTCAGAATATTCTGAAAACTATCATTGGGTAGGACCGCCGACTGCCTCCGCACGGCTATTGCCTCAGGACCTATCGCGTGCCGCGCTGCTGCAGTACGCATTTTTTATGTGCGCTATTGCCATGGTCGCATTATTAATGATTCTTGGCGCTTAATTACCATATTAATGTATAAAAACATAGCTACATTTTAAAAATTTTATGCATAGTTTTAACATTATGTATAAAATTAATTTATTTACTCCATATTAATACTTTTTTCTTTTACATACTTCGTGAAAATGATATGTTTTTCGCTGCGATTTAAAATGCGGTCTTTGATTCCCGTTCGAACTCTATAGGATATTCATTCTATAAAAGAGATCAGCCCGTATTTTTTGTCACTTGGATGAAACCATGAACCGAGATGATGCGTATGAGCGGTAGTGAAGACAGAAGACCTATAGAGAGCATCCTGCGCGAACCGTTGACGCGTCACAGGTTTCTTCTGAACAGCAAAATCCGCGCGGCCCAGGACTCTGAAACGCCTCAGCCCTTTACGCTTGAAGATTTAAAGGCTTTCGCCGAAAGCATCCCGACCAAAGACCCTGATTTCAAAAAAGAAGTGCAGAATGTGCTCGAAGCCGTCCAGGTAGGGCAGGCGCCGCAGCTCCCGGCGTTTAATACGCCAGAGAAGCAATTGCTGTGGGGCGCCGGCCTTGTTTACCTGAAGCTTAACCCGGATGCCATGAAAAACTGGCAGCCCGCCGTCGAGACGGGTGAACTGCACGGGACAGCCCTGTGGAAGCAGGTAACGAGCACGAAGACGGCTTACCAGGAACTGTTGATGCACGCGCACCACGTCCGCGAAGCCCTGCGCGACAAGGATACAAAATACGCCTGGGGCGAGCCCGGCGTCGGCTTTACCTTCAGCCGCGAGAAAAACATCATCAACATCGACCTGATGCAGACGATGATCGTCGGGTTCGAGCACGCCCGCGCGGATGTTTACCGCGAAATCGGCCGCGCGCTCCTGACGGTGAGCTACCCGGAGCGTATGCAGCAGATATTCAAGGAAATGCGGCCCCTCCAGCTGAAGGCCAGCAGAGCTAAAGCCAAAAAAGGCCCGGATTTAAAGCCTGAGGAATACAAAAAACTGCGTCTTCTCAGCGCCGAATGGTCGCTGCGCCGGATGCTGTTTGATGCGGCCGAGGAGAACGTCGCTAACAGGTTCGTCTCCAATATCGGCAGCCGCGAAGGCGGGACGAGCCTGCAGGATTATTCCGTATCCCTCAACAACACGGCCGTGACCCAGCGCGCGATCGGCCTGACGCGCCTGCCGGAGCCTAAAAATGCCTCCGAGGAACTGCGCCGCTATCTCAACCTCTGCAATGCGGTGCAGCTGAGCTTCTTCCAGAACAACGCACTGTTCGAAGACACGACAGCCGGCTGGAACCGTGTGGGCGTCGACACGAACATGGTGCGCAAGACGACGACGCTGGCGCAGCGCCCTGAAGGCGCCAAGGACGACAGGGACGGCGTTGACCACGAAGACTTCAAATACCTGCGCGAACTCTGCGGCGGGCCCAAGGGGCTCGAAAACCTGCAGCCGAAAGCGCATGAGCGGCTCTATGGCCTGAGCGGCATGCTTAGCCGGATAAAAGCCACGGACAAGCAACGCAAGGAGATCATCGAGACGATCTGGGAACTCTATGCGGAAGAACTAATCCAGAAAATTCTGAAGCAGACCAACGATCAGGTCGACCAGCAGCTGAAAGACGCCAAGGAAAAGCAGCAGCAGGAAAAGCAGGACCAGGATCAGGACCAAGACGGAGAAGAACAGGACGGTGAACCTCAGGAAGGCGAAGGCCAGGAGGGCGAGGGTCAGGAATCCGATGGTGAAGGCCAGCCCGGCGAAGGCAAACCCGGAAAAGGCCAAAAGGGCAAACAGGACAAGAAAGATAAAAAGAAGAAAAAGCCCGAGCACGGCAAACAGCAGGGCGAGCGCCAGGATCCCGACGACCTTGACAAAGAAAAAGGCGAAAAGGGTGAAAAAGGCGAGAAGGGCGACGAACAGGACCAAGATGGCGAAGATGCCGATGGTTCCGACGGCGACGAGCAGGGCGAAGACGGTCAGGAGCAGGACGGCGAGGGCGCTGAAGGCGATCTCGGCACCGACAAGGACGATTCAGTCCCCGTTGAAGGCGCGGGCGATATGCCCGGCGTCGATGACCCGACCGAAGACCCGGGCGACGAAGTAGACCCGGACGCTGACGGCCAGGACGCCGACGGCGAGGGTAAGGATGCTGACGGCGAAGACGCTGATGGCGAGGATGCCGACGGTGAAGGTGACGAAAAAACTTTGGATGAGCTTGATAAAGCCGCCGAGGAAGCTGAGGCCGCCGAAGAAGGCGAAGAAGCCGACGGCGAAGGCCAGGAGGCCGACGGTGAAGGCGAGGGTGAAGGACAGGGCAAGGGCAAAAAGAGCAAGAAGCCAAGCAAGAACGGCAAGCCCGGCGAAGGCAAAGGCGCAGGTCATGGCGACGGACGTTCGCTGGGAGACCTCGCCAAGCAGGACTGGCAGGATTACCCGAAGCGCATCTCCGAGCTGAGCGGCCACATCAACCGCGTGCGCACCATCTTTAAGAAAATCCAGGAAATGCAGCTGCAGCGAAAGGTTGCCCAGTCGAAGACGCTGGATATCCTGCCGGAAGACGGCGAAGTCAAGGAACGCTTCAATATGGAAGCGCACAAGGACCTGACGATCAAGAAGCTGACCGGCTCCGTGCAGAAGGACGACCTGAGGCGTTTCCATGTGAACGAGAACAAGTTTGTCCCGACCGAAGTCGATATCGTCATCATGATCGATGGTTCAGGCAGTATGAACTCGAACAGGACCACCGCCGGCGGCCCGTCCGCGCTGCAAAGCGCGCTGCAGTCCGCGGCCATCCTGTACGAGGCGGCTGCCGGCAAAGACATGTACATGAATGTTTACGTGGGCATATGGGGCAACGATAACCCTCCCATCCTCATTAAACCCGGTGACGACCGCGTGACGGTCGCCAAGGCCATGCAGCTGATGCAAAAAGGCCTCAATTCCGGGACAGATTTTGCTCCTGCTGTTGAAAAAATAGCCAAGACGATCGGCGAGCAGCGTGGCAAAAGCGGAGCCCTCACGGGTTTCACGCATGTGCTGGTTATTTCCGACGGCGATTCTGCCGATGAACTGCCGTCGAAGGAAAAAGTCAGCACAATGTTCCAGTACTCCGACAAGGTGACGTTCGATGTCGCGATCATCACCGCAAGGAAGGGTACAGCCATGGAAAAAATGGCCAAAGGCATGGGATCAAGCAAACCTTCGCAACAGGTGGGTGTTGTGCTGGGGAGCGATCCGAACCAGGTGCCGATGGCGATCGTAACGCTACTGCTGGATAAGGTTCGGAAGTGTGGCAGCTTCGCGGCCATTCCGAATACCAAGAAACGCCGACAAATGAAAACAGCCCTTAACAAGATGGAACGAAAGAAATGACAAAGGAAGCAAAAAAAGAGACCCACCTCCTGACAACCAAGATTGTTGACCTGCTTGTTGACGAGAACGTGCAGCTGAAGCAGGCCCGCAAGATACTGGGTCCGGACGCGAGCGAAGCCAAGGTGAAGGCCGAGGCCGAACGCCGTCTTGAAAATGCGCGCAAGATTTCAGCCTCGCTGGAAAAGCCGCTGGGCACCTCCGACCGTCCTTTCCCGATGTGGGGCACACAGCGTATTGACCACGAAGACGGGCAGTCGAGCCTGCAGCAGATCCTCTCGGTCATCGCGGACGACACGCACCCGATGAAGGTTTATTCCGAACGTTCCTACAAGGAAGTGATCGCACTCGCTTACTGCGATATGCCGGTGCCGAGCATGCTGCCGCTCTTCTTCGACGGTCTTGAGCGCCGCAAGCCCGAAAGCACGAACCGCACGCAGATGATGATCGGCGACCCCGGCGCGGGCAAGTCCTTCCTCGGCGGCCTGCAGGGCAGGCTCCGCTCCAAGCAGTCGATCGAAGTGTTCGACTGCGGCGGTAAGAACATGAACGAACTTTTGTTCGAAATGGTGCTCGATTTCGGCAAGGGCGACGGGCTGGCGACTGCTATCGACAAAAAACTGCAGGCAGGCACGCTGCACACACTGTCGATGGGCCTGATTGAACAGCTCAACACGCTTGAAACAATGCCTGAAGAGATTGCCGCGGACCCTGAACAAGCCAAGGAATGGACGGAGCAGCACACGGCTGTCACTGTTGATGGCAACGGCAGGATGTCGGTTGACTGGGAAATCGTCAAGACAGGTTCTGTTGAAAAGATCACAAAAGCGCACGACCTGCTGACGAGGATCAGCCACCTTGAACAGCTGGAAGGCGGCGGCAACGCGCTGGGCATGAACTCCCAGTACGGCCCGCTGATCCGCTGGTTCATCGAAGGCCGCGAAGGCGTCCTCGACGAGTACAACAAATCCAAGGAAGGCTCGGACAACGCGTTGCAGACCGTCTGGCAGTTCCTGAACGGCGAAATCCAGACCTGCACGGTCGAGAACCCGCTCAAGAACAAGGACCTGTCCGCAGGCCCGTCCTCATTCACATTCCGCCGCGAAGACATGCAGGCGGGCTTCTTCGTGACGCTGACGGGTAACAAGACGGAAGACGGGCTGACCACGCGCAGCCTGAACAAATCCGTTTATTCCCGTCTGTCGCCGCAGACCCTGCCCGAGCCGGAGATCGGCGACTGGCAGCACCGTATCTGTCAGATGATGGTGGGCATGCCCGTGTCGACATTGTACCAGGCCTTCGAAGACCAGGCGGATGCCAATCCCAAGGAATTTGGCGAATGGCTGATGAACCTGAGAAAGGCGAAAGCCGAGATCGAAGGCGTGCCTGTTCCCGAACTTCAGGAGACCCTCCTGCAGAACTGGCAGAACGTCGTGAACGCCTCCCAGAAACTGGCCCAGTTCTACAACGCCTGGGCTAACATGACGGACGCTGAAAACCTCATGGCGAACGATAACTCTGACTTGGTCGAGGAAGTGGATGAAGAATACTCCAAGAAGGAGGGCATCGACTTCCGTAAGATCAAGCAGCACCTTGAAGAGGCGATTCCAATCCGCCCGCGCATGCTGCCGCCCGGTTCCACGGCGCTTGCCAATTTCAAGGACTTCGACAAGCCTCCTGTCCTCGTCGAGAAGGAAGCCGAGAGCGCGAGCGTAGCGTTCGGCACCCGTCTGGTCGAGTTCCTCGAGCGGATGGTCTTTGAGAAGTCGGAAGCCGTCAAGAAGCCCGAACTCTACAAGAAGCTGCAGACCGAGATGGAAGCCGCGCACCTGCGCGATGTGCATCTGGTTGAAGCCGCGCGTAACGGCCAGCGCTCGGTTGAGCAGGACCTGAACGTGACCGTCTACGACAGCAGCGACCTCGGCAAGCAGGCCCTGACGGCCCGCAAGGTGTTCTGTGACTTCCTCCGCGAGTTCGATAAGGACATCACCGAGGACGACGAACAGATCATTACGGTCGACAGGCTGAAGAAAACCCTGGCGTCGCTGAATGATGAGGACACGGCGGAAACGAAAGACATATTTGTCGTCAACCGTGACCCTGAAACGCTGGGCGTTTTCCCGTTGGTCGGCGCCAAAATCAAGGACTCCACAACCTATCCAGAGGACCAGAAACACGCCGACTTCAACCTGGGCGACATGATCAACCATGACGACCTGATGGCGTCGCTGGCCCTGCCGACCGTGAGCGCAAAGAACATGGCCGCAATCTGGGACACGCACCTCAGCGAGATGGCGGCAGAGAACGCACTTGTGGAAGGCGGCGACACGCCTGAGCAGGCCGGTATGCCGGACGAGGCTCTTGATATCGCCGAAAACCGCTCCGAGCAAACACCCCTTGCGACGACAACGCTGAGCGTCCTCTTCGAGGATGCAAGCGGCAAAGCCAAGACTGTCTCCGTTCACGTCGTGACGAACACGGCCAGCGGCAAGTCTTTGGTGGTCGGCGAAAAGGTGCCGTCAAAGCTCCAGAACGCCTTTGCCGAAGCCGGCATTATCCATGTCGACAGGCATGAGACCGGCGCCAAAGGCAAGGTTGACAGGGCTCTCAACACACTGACCCGCGGCATGAAGGACGAAGTGAAGACCTTCCTGGTCGACGCATTCAAGTACCGCAACGGCGTGGATGATGAAGACACCCGCTCGCTGGCGGCGCTTATGGTTGACGACAAGGTCGACATGACGTTCTACAAGTGGGTACTCAAGAGCGATAAAAAGCTGGCCATGTAACTTAGAAACAGGAGCCTGTCATGAATGGTGAAGGCATCAAGCCGCCGCCGCGTGAGCTGCTGGAAAAAACAGCCTTTGTTGTGGCGCAGCAAAAAGCCATGGAGCGGGGCTGCAAGTTCCTGCCGCACGGCAGCCGTCTGTTCGAAGTCGAGCAGGGGTGGGAAAGCACCATCATCAGCGGCGAAAAAAGCGTAGCGACAGCCGATACTTTGTTGGTACTGGAGCGGGTCTTGCGCGATCCCGAGAACAAGCTTATCTTTATACCTATGGGTGCTCTGATGACCGATCAGGATATCGAGAAGTTGTGCCAGAGAAACGCGATCGTCAAGACGTTTTTTAAAGAGGTAAAAAAATCATGAACAGTTTGAAGCAGGCTATCGTCGCCTCTCTGACCGAGCACCCGCAGGCGGAAAAATACCGCCAGCGCGCCTTCATGGAAAACCCAGCGCAGCTAGTGGAAGCACTGGCTCAAAAGCAGGTCCTGACGAAAGCCGATTTCCTCGCACCGGACGACGAGGGGAAGCCGTTCATCGACAGCACTGGCGGCTGGAAAAATTTTGAAAAAATCGCTGAAATCCTGGGACTGAGCGGCGAAAAATTCACCTATGACGATTTCGCAAGCCCCATGGTCTCCGGCACGGAGAAGACGCTGCTGGAAAGCGCCAAGGCAAACAGCGGCGTCCCGAAAATTTTTACTTTCGAAGTCTGGAAGGGCCATTTCGACGAGATGGAGAAGCTCTGGTACAAGCTGCCGACTTACGAGCGCAACAGGAGCCAGGGCGTTGTGCCAATCGACCTCAAGCGGAAGCTGCTCGCTTTTGAAGGCAGGACAGCGCCGGAAGACCGCCTTGCAAAGGCCAGGCTTACTCTCACCGACATTCGCGGCGCGGCCACCAGTGATTATTCCTTCAAGGATGTTAACGACAAGCTCAAGCTGGCCGGGGACTACTTTCGCAAGGATTACGTCCTCATGAAGGATAGCGCCGGCGACACGATGTTCGACGGCAGGCCGAATGCCTGGAGCAAGTTCGAGCAAGTCCTCAAAATAATGGAAGCGCACGGCGAGCGCCTGGAGGTCGGCGATTACCTCCGGAAAGTGTCGTCCACGCAGTGTCTCCTTGAGCGCGCGGCCGAGCAAAAATCCCTGAACAAGGTTTTTGCCCCGACGCAATGGACGGACCGTTTGCCTGACATGCTGACCTTGTGGTCAAACGTTCTTGACGCCTGGAAGGCTGCGCCGATGACGACGCAGGATTTTGATAAGGCTTACGCCGAAGCCGAAGGGCTGACCTACGCCAAGCGTTTCCTGGCCAGCGACCTGAACGGCAAAGCCGACCTGCTGACGCCTCTCAATGCGGGCCTGAACGAAAAGCCTGTCCTGCCGCTGGGGCTCAAGGTTCTCTGGGACAATTTCGGCGCGGTGCAGGAACATTTGACTGAAAAAGGCGAGAGCCTGACTCTGGCGGATTTGCGCACGCCTTCCGGCCAGATGGGCGATTCCTGCCTTATCAGCGCGGCCAAGTTCGGCTACTTTGACAGGGTTCTCGATATCGCCAAGCAAAGCGGCCAGCAGCTCACGATGAATGATTTCCTCTCCAAGGACGGCCACGGCACGACGCTGATCAGCATTCTGGCGGAGAAACGGCAGCTGTCACAGGTATTCACCGTCAATAACTGGACGGGCCATATCGGTGATATGAGGAAGTTGTGGTCGCATGTGTCCGCGTCGCAGCGCAAGCAGGTGGACTACGCGAAGCTGGAAACCGGCGTCAAGCAGGCCACACTGAAGCTGCGTAGGCCGCAGGACGGCATTAAAATTCAGCCGAATTAATAAGCTCACAGAATAAAAAACGGCGGAAGGGTTTAAACCCTTCCGCCGTTTTTCTTTGAATAAGTTTAGCCTGAATTTACGGCTTCGAGCCCCTGTTTGGCGGCTTCCTGTTCAGGAGTTCATCCTTGACCTCTTCCGTGGTGTAGAGCTTTTCGCCTTTTGTCTCTTCCGCCCTTTTGGCGATTTCATTAAAGAATTCGCGGGTGCGTTCGTAAACGCTGTCGGGCACGCGGTTCTGCTGCACGGCGGCGCGCAGGGTAAGCTGTTGCCCATCCTTACCAAACGCGCCTTCAAGAGGCTTGTCCGCATCCGGGTTCTTGCCGGCCACGACGGCTTGAAGGAATTTATGGAGGTTCTGTTTTTCTTCCGGTGTCATTGTCTTTTCCTTATAGGTTTACGGCCTCGGGCCAGGTTTTTTCGGGGCGGGCTTGTCAAAGCTTACCTTGATAATATGGTCGAGCGTTGCTTTCGGATTTTTCTCGAGGAATTCGTCTATCCCCTTATAAAAATCTTCCGAGGCGAGCGTCACTTCCATGATCTTGCGGGGGGTTACCGGTGTTCCATCGCGATCTACGAGACCCTCTATAGGCTTGTCAGCGTCCGGGTTCCGGTCAACGGCTTTTTTCCACGCATCCTGCAACTTCTTCTTGTCTTCAGGCTTCATGAAGGTCCCCTCAAATATGTTTTTGAACAGCAAAAAGTATAGGATTTTTCACATTTATGTCAACAAATAATAGTGCCAGTAAATACAGCCAGTTATTTTGCTTTCTTATTGTGTTCTTGAATTTGTATTTTTATCGGGAATTTTATCCACAGAATTTATCATCAATAACATCGAATGTTCTTATATCAATTGACGTGAGGCTTCAGGAATTTTATGCTCATATCATTACAAAAAAAATATCCCACCGAAGTGAATAAGGATTCGTCATGAAATCTTCATTAAAGCCAGCACTTGAGAACTTGGATAAGGCACTGGGACAGCTTGAAACAGCTGTTGAAAAGCGTTTTCTGGTTGTCAAAAAACATAAAGAAGAGCCGCAACTTGATTTGAGCGCGCGCAACGAGCGCGAAGTGAACCGCAAGATCGCCGCCAAGCTCGACTCAACCATCAACCGTCTCGAAATGCTTTTAACTGAGGAGTAATACCGTGGCTGAAGTAACAATTTACATTAACGGCCGTTCCTACGATATATCCTGCGATAACGGGCAGGAGGGCCGCATTGTTGACCTGGCGGCTTACATCGACCAGCGCCTGCAGCAGGTCTCCCGCTCCGGCGCCGCTTATAACGACGCGCACCTGACGGTGCTGACGGCTTTGGTTCTGGCTGATGAACTGTTTGAAACCCGCGAACAACTCAACGCCATCCCCCGCGCTCCGCGCGGTGCGGTTGCCGCGCCTGCAGCAGCCTCTGTTGCCGTAAACAAGGAAGAAGAAGCCGCCGTTCTCAAGGTTCTGGAACAGATAACCAAGAGAATTGAAGGCGTGGCTAGCCGGGTGGCGCAGGCTTAGCAGCTTCTCAACAGTGGATTATTTATAGACGATCTGCGCCTTCAAGTCCGGCCACACTTTAATAGCTAGTTGTTTGTATTCATCCTCAATTTCAGACCCACAAGTGGGGCCGGGTGTAGTATCATTCAACTTGCGCGAAACATTTAATGTTTGGCCGGAAAGAGCGTATTTCGAAGTATATGCTTGGACACTTGTTGAGGTGGAAACATCGTTGGGAATTGCAAGGATGTTCATATTTTTGGGAAATACATACTGATAGTTTTCTTCAATCAGGCCGTTGCTGCACTGAGAACCGTGCATCAGTTTGTCACTATCTTTCTGGGCTAATCCCTGCATCACATAACTTATAGAGATACCTATAGCTTGAGGCGAGAAGGGTGGCTCGACATTAGTCGCACTTGGCGTACCGATATGCGCATAATCCTGAAGATGGTAGTGGATATCGATCGTATAGGTCATGGTCTTTTCATCCCATGTCCCCGCATTCATGGTGACAGTGCCTTGATATCCAGAATGCTTCAGCGCGTCTTCGTTTGCTTCTTCCAGTTTCTTGGGTGTTAGGTTCCTGATTTGCTGCTGAAAGCTATGACTTGCGCCTTCCGGCGTGGTAGTGGCAATCGTTGTGATACCGTCAGCCGCGCCGTCTTCAGTGATGGCCATTTTGGCATCGACCTTGACTTGCGTTGATCCCGCCGGAAATTTGGGGGTTGTTGTGCCGTCTTTATACCCATCCACCAGTAGGACAGGCTTCCCGGAAATTTTCCTGTCCAGATAGCCGAATGGCATCCCGGAAGTAGCGTCGGCATATAAATTTAAGCTCGGAATGTAGTTGATGACGTGATTGATAATCTCGACCAGAGGAATGTCGGGAAGCTTGTAAATGTTATTAACTCCAATGAGAGCCTGAGTACTCTCGATTCCCTTAGCGCTCAGCAGCGCCTGCAGCAGCGTTGCATGATCCTTGCAATCGCCCATTTTGTTTTTGAGAACGAAGTCGAGATCACGCGGTACGATCGAACCAATGCCGATGCAGTTGCCTGCATAGGTTATGTTGTCAATTTCCCAGTCATAGAGAGCTTTGGCTTGTTCCTGCGGTGTAATCTTGCCCTTGGTAATGTCATTTGCCAGCGCCTGGATCTGGTCCGTTACCTTGGCTTTGGGGTTTGCGCGCGCACCATAGGCTTCGGCGATCGCGACATAAGATGGGAATGTGGATAGAGCGACGCCCGGTTCGTCTCCGATTTCTCTGACCGGAGGCGCGATATATTTCGTTTTCTTTACTTCCAGATTCTTGAATGTCCACGTAAGCAATTGTCGTCCGTTTTCCTGCTTGTTCATGGTTTCTGTCAGGGCATAGTTTTTATATTTTGCATTGAGCGAAAGTGGAATTGAATAGCTGATGCGTGCGTCATCGTAAATCACATCTTTCGTGAAGCTCCATAGAGTGGAGAACTGTTTCGGAAACAATGGGTCAGTAATCATTTTATTATAAACCACGGTCACAGTATCCCCGACCACCACGTCTGGAAAAACGACGGTCAGAGAAGATTGATCGGAAAATGCAGGCGGGGCATCTTTACGGCCGCTATTCACATTAAGTTGAAAATTATTTTTTTCGGCGTCGATTCTACGCCCGTCCGCTTTCGTCGTATAGGCCTCAAGGACTTCGACCTTTTCTGCGCTTGTGCTGTAATTGATAGTATACTGTTTTAAATTCTTCACTGCATCTTCACGCAAGACAGTCATGCTTATTGTATTTTTGCTATTTTCTGTTCCATCATCATTGATGATGTCATCAAAATAAAACTTTGTAATTTTGAAACTTTCCTGGGAAGGTGCAGACCACGCATCGGAAGAAACGAAGAAACTGAGCACGACAATCTGTAAGAAAAGTATATTGAGCCGTTTCATGTGATTTCTCTTCTTGCTGGGATTAAAAAATGAAGTCTCGGGTTTAAAAAGGGGTTAACTTATATTGTTAACGTATTGTATATGTAAGTTGTTAAGGAGGTATTATCGTCGCGGAAAAAGTACAAAGACGCTAAAAACCCACCTTAACCCCTTGAAAAGAATAGCGCCCCCTGTTAGATTCGAACCAATATCCTACCGATTAAGACAGATTGCTTATACCGCCGTAAACGACTATACTAGTTTCCGGAAGGCTGCTGCAGAGTGCGAGAAGACAGCACTGTCCCAGAGGCCGATGATCGTTAGAATGGGAGCTGTCGCTGATCAGGCCGTGGTCTGATTACATGGCGCCCACCTGTTTACAGGGCCTAGCGGATAACCCCGTCGACGGCTCAGGTGGCAGCCTTCCATTTTGTTTTTTGTTGCAGAGTTAAGAGTTTAAGTGACCCTTCATCCCCCCTCAAAATCAGCCTTGCGTCAGTCATTTCTCGAGCGGCGTCTGCAGATGCTGCCGAACGACCGGGTCGGGGCGGCACTGGCTGTTTCCGACTTGTTCTTCAAGCATGTGCCGCTCAAGCCGGGCGCCATTGTGGCCGGATACTGGCCCGTCAAGGCCGAGCTCGACGTGCTGGTTATTTTGCGCGCGCTGCTGGGCAAGGGGCACGCCTGCGCCCTGCCGCACGTGACGGGCGAGGGGTCGCCGCTGCTCTTCCGCCAGTGGGACGAAAAGGCGCAGATGGTGACCGGAAAATTCGGCATTACCGAACCCGCAGGCACGGCGACGCTGATGCCGGATATCATCCTTGTGCCGCTGCTGGCCTTCGATGCAAAGGGCCACCGCCTTGGCTATGGCGCGGGCTTTTACGACCGCACGATCGCCCGCCTTAAAAAACAAAAATCCGTCCAGGCCATCGGCCTTGCTTACGAGATGCAGCTTTACAAGACACTTCCGGCGGAAGATAACGATGTCAAAATGGACATGATCATCACAGACAGGAACATTTATAAATGAGGATACTTTTTTTAGGGGACATTATCGGGCGTAATGCGCGGGATGAAATCATCGCGCGGCTCCCGGACCTGCGGAAGAGGTACAAGCTCAATGCCGTGATCGTCAACGGCGAGAATGCGGCGCACGGCTTCGGCATCACGGCGCAGATTTGCGACGACCTTTATAAATGCGGTGTGGATTGCATCACCACCGGCAACCACATCTGGGACCAGCGCGAGATTATTCCCTATATCGGCAACGACCCGAAGCTGCTGCGCCCTGTCAACTTTCCCGAGGGCACGCCGGGCAAAGGCACCTATACCATCCAGACAGCGCACGGCCATAAAATCCTGGTAGTGAATGCGATGGGGCGGTTGTTTATGGACGCCCTCGATGATCCTTTTGCGGCAGTAGACAAAATCTGCAAGACGCACCGCCTCGGTAAGGATGTGAACGCGATCATCGTCGACCTGCACGCCGAAGCGGGCAGCGAGAAAATGGGCATGGGGCAATATTGCGACGGGCGCGCCTCGTTCGTCGTCGGCACACATACGCATATCCCGACAGCGGATGCGCAGATTTTGCCCAAGGGTACAGGTTATCAAACCGACGCCGGCATGTGCGGCAGCTTTGACAGCGTGATCGGCATGGATTCAGGCATCGCCGTCAACAGATGGATACGCAAGATGCCGGGCGAAAAGCTCCGCCCGGCGGAAGGCCCCGTGACGCTTTGCGGCACGATGGTCGATATAGACCCGAACACGGGACTTTGCACACGTATTGAACCCTTCCGCCTCGGCGGGAGATTGTCACAGGCCCTGCCGCCGGAGGCGGCTTAAAATAAGTCGCCGGAGGCGGCTTAAAATAAATTCACCGGAGGTCGTATGAAGATTTTTGTAAACGTTATAATGGTAGGCTTGATGACTTTGGCGGGCGTTTCATATTTCACAAAAGCGGCGAGGGCTGATGCCCATGTTGAAAAGCTGGAGATCACCAGCAAGGATGGCAAAAAGCACGACTTTGAAATAGAAATCGCCGCGACGGAGATCGACAGAGAAGTCGGCCTGATGTTCCGCGAACATATGGACGCCGATCACGGCATGCTTTTCGAGATGGATAGTGCGGAGATCACGCGTTTCTGGATGAAGAACACGCTGATTCCCCTCGACATGCTGTTTATTGGCGCTGATGGCACGATCAAGACGATACACGAGAATGCCGTCCCGAAGTCTCTGGACGCCGTCAGCTCGGATGTGCCTGTTACCGGTGTTCTCGAGCTTAACGGCGGACGGGCGAAGGCGCTGGGTATCGCTGCGGGGGATAAGGTGACGCATCCCTTTTTTGGCGCCGCCAAAAAATAGTTATTCTTAAGGCTCCCTAATATATCGCCGCGTAGTCCGTCGTTGCGCTTGGTTTTGCGCCGCTGACGGCTGCATACTGAAATCGTGTAAACCTGAGTCTGATATTAAATCCTGAATAAGGAGGTAGTATGAGGAAGTCAGTTTATCTTATCGCCGTGCTTTCTATCCTGGCGTCCTGTCTTCTTTATCAGGTCATGGTTTATCAGGCCTTGCTCCCCGTCCTGCTCTGGTCGAACAATACGCTGCATCTCAATGTGGTCGCCAACCGCCAGGGCTGGCGCGCCTGCAAGAGGTACAGGTGGTGCGATCTAAACCATGCAGTGCCTAAGCGGAGGATCATCTGGAGGGGGGAAGCGGTGTTCCGGGCGTAAAGCCTTACTCCACATCTTCCTTTCTTTGATGCGACTGCCGTTGCCGCTCGGATTCTACGCCGCGTCTGTAGCCGATTGATACGCCGAGGACGACGGCAATCGCCCAGGGCATAAAGGTCAGCTCCGCGTTGATCTCCCTGAGGTGTATGTACTTGAGGCCAACAGAAATCAAAGCGACGCACAAAGTCGCGATCGTCGCGTAAAGAAGCGTGTTCAGCGTCAGGCTGTTGACTTCGCTTTCCTGTTCTTTTCTCAGTTTTTTGTTTTTTTCTGGCATGAAAATCCCTCGCTGTTTAAATTACTATTCTTTTTCTTTGTCGTCAGTACTATTTTTTGATTGAAAGTGCGCTTTTAACAACACTCTGGCCTCTTTCGCGTCAACAATCAACGGGGCTGTCGTGCGCCTGTTCTCGCCGGCAAAGCCGCCCTCCTTGTTGCGCCGCCGGTCAGGCCCGAAATACTCTTCCGCTTTTACAAAAGTCCCCGGGCTCTCGATGACGCCCTCAATCTTCAGGAACATGCTGCGGGAGGTATACGGCTTGATAAGGAACTCAGAGACGCCCGCATCGCGCGCCGTAAAAACCTGGCCCCTGCTGGGCGCGCCCATCATCAGGATGACCGGGACGAGGGGATCCGGGCTGTCCCTGTCGAGACGGATCCTCTTTGTGAAGGCCAGCACCGCGTTGAAATCATCCATGGCGCCGACAAGGATAACCTCCGGGCTAAGGCTTCTGTAGGTGTCAAAACTTTCATCGATATCCAGCGACTGAAAAACTTTTGTTATGCCGAAGCTCGCCAGGACATTCCGCGCAAGATTAAAGGCGGCCTCAGTAGTTTCAATGACCAGAACTGAAGTGTTTTTAAATTTGTGCGCCATCACTCATTACAGGGTCAGGGTAAAAAAACGGAGAGAAGACTTCATGCAGCACTTCGGTGTTTTCGAAAATTAATAAGGAAAGGTAATTATATTGCGCTATCATGCTGTTTCCTAAAAAATACTTATAACCATTGTATTAGGATTTTTCCTCCGTTCAAGCCCTCGATTCCGGTTGTGCACGGTCAATCTATTCTCTTTGGAACCATAACTGATTTCTGTTGGTTTACACGGAATGAAAACAGCACCAGCCAACACGCGCTTTCGCGCTCTGGATTCCCTCCGGGGATTAGCCGCCCTCGTGGTCGTATTCACACATATTTACAACGTTGTTCCAATCCCACTGCATCAGGCGCATCCTTATCTCGACCTTCCGCTGGCGGTACTGTCGGCGGCCGGGCAGTTTTCTGTCATAATATTTTTTGTCCTGAGCGGATTTGTGCTTTCGCTTCCTTACTGGAATGCGAAAAACCAGTCCTATACGTCATATATGACGCGACGTTTTTTCCGGCTTTATCTGCCCTATGCCTTCGCTGTTCTTGTGGCTGCCTTTCTTTGCGAGGCGCTGACCGATCCGGCGTCGAGGCTTGGCTGGCTTCTGCCGGTATCGCCGCAGATTGTGAGAGAACATCTGCTTATGACCGGGGTCGGCCGGGAAAGCACCGTGCTGGACGGACCGTTGTGGACATTGATAATAGAGATGCGTGTTTCGCTTATATTCCCGCTGCTGTTTCTGGCGGTAAGACGGTTCGGATGGGCCGCCATTATCCTGGGTGTAATAGGGGCCTTTGCCTGTTGCAAGCTTAATGCCTTACATGGAGCCCAGGGCGAAACGGCAATCCATTTCGGGAACGATGCCCTCGGCGCCTTGCTGCTGACCGGGCGCTATATCCCGGCTTTCATGTTCGGGATATTCGTGGCCGGTTACCTTGAACCGGTCAGGCGGATACAGGCATCGCTGCCTATGGCTCTGCATGCCGCTATTTGTGCCGGTATTGTGGCCATTCATATATTGCTGTTCAACCGGAACCTTCAGGATCACGGTTATGGGGGCATTCTGTATGGGATCATGGCTGTTTACCTTGTCGCTTCCTGCGCGACGTTTGCAGGGCTCGCCAGACGGCTTTCGGGGCGCCTGTTCCTGTGGCTGGGTGATATATCCTACAGCCTGTATTTGATCCATGTGCCGGTGTTATACGCTGTAATCAATGTTCTCCATGCCGGATCCAATGTTGGATATGGTATGGCGATCGCGGCCGCCGTCCCCGCAATACTGCTGTCCGCGCATTTCATGCATCTTTTGGTTGAACGCCCCTCGGTCTGGCTTGGCCGGAAGCTTGCCGAAGGGTTGAGCTGGAAGGACGCTCCTCAAATGGGCATTGATACAAGCACAGAAGATGCTTCTTAGTTGAACGCAGTCCTGTGATATTTCAGTAATTTTCCCTGCTTTACCCGCTATTTAACAGCATATTACACACTTTATGTTTTTTAGCTGTTGACAGACAAAGACAAAAAGCCTTATAAATCAAGGCACTTAATACCGTCGGAGCGTAGCGCAGTCCGGTAGCGCGCCTGTTTTGGGAGCAGGATGTCGGGGGTTCAAATCCCTCCGCTCCGACCACTTTTTCTTCATTTATTTTCAACCTATACGCGGGCCGGATCTTGTGGGCGTGCGAACCCGGGCGCCGTCGTCTCCGCCATCGGTATTTTTGGGCGCGACAGCCGCCATTTTGTAATTGGCCGGCGATGACGTTTGTTGCATGCCGCGTTCGGCGGCATAGGCGCCGCCGTTATGCATGGCCTTAATGCCATCAAGCGCGCCCGTCTTATACTGCATTTCTTTTTTCTCGAGCGTTGGCGGATTTTGCGCGGTTTTAATGACATACACATCCACTGATATTTTTCCGGGACCGGCTGGCCTTTCGGAGGCCAGGTCCATGGCGATCTGCGATCTTTCGCTATATTGGGCGGGTTTGACCGGTACGTCGATTTGTTTGCCTTCAGCATTGAAAGCGTATATTTCGGAGACCTTGCCACCTTTCCCGGCACGCACAGCGTATTGAGCGTCAGGGTTCTCGATGTCCACGAGAAGCAGATGGCCCCCCGCAGTCGCGGGCTTGGAAGGGCCAACGGCTGCTTTGGCCGCACCGCCGACAAAAATCGACTGGCTGGCAGAAGCGGCGGGCGGCGCAACGGCACGGCGCGCGGCATTCTCGGCCACTTCCAGATGCTGGTTCATTTCGGTTGAAACAGCTGTGCCGGATGTCTCCAAAAGCCGGCGCACGGATTTCATGCCAGCAACGGCATCAGGGGATTTTTCTTCCACGGCCACAATGGTTTTTGCAATACCCGCGCGCAAATTCCTGTCCAGCGCAGGGGGCAGGGGTGTGCCTTTGTTTAGAACATCCAGAAGCTTGCCCACCGCACTTGCGTCCGGGTTTTGCGGGGAGTGAAAAGCATATGGTTTCGGCTGCGTTATGGCGGCTGGGTCAAGGACCACAACCGTGTCAAGCAAGGGCATATCCAGTCCCGCGATGCCCGCGCCGCGAAAAATATCCTGCGATGTTTTGGCCCCGGGCTTGCTCTTGTGCGGCGTGCCAAACTGTTGCTGCAGACCGGCGACCAGATTTTGCACACGCATATCGCCAAAGGCTTCTACCCTGGCCCCTAATTGCGACGCACTTTTTGCGAAATCATGTCCTGACACCGGGTCTTTCCCCAAAGCGCGCATGCTGGCTTGCAGCCTCCGCACAAGGCTGTCATCGACCATCGCGTTCCCGTCCAGCCAGGTCTGGCCGCCGGATACATCCATACTATAAATAAAGCCGCCCTGTTTATTGCCCGGGTTTTCCCAGTTCGCATACACAGCCGCATTCTCGGCCGTAGGCGCGGCATAAAACCCTTCCGCGTGCGCGCTACGCCATGTCTTGCTCATATCAATATCGTTGATCAGCTCACGGTGTGGTGTGCCGTGGTAAAGAGTTGTGCCTTGCTGCACTGGGTCATGCCCGGTGTTTTTGTCTATATCCCCTGCCATGCTAATATTATGTAACATAAGACTTAACAGATGGTTAATAAACTGTATTAACCCAACATGCTGCGGTAAAGGTGAGCATCCGATTGCCTGTGGCTTACCTGTGGCACATAGTTAAAGGGATTGCGGGGGTCATGTGCGGGTAGCCTTTCTCATTGATATACATATAAAATTACGTTAAAGTCATAATTCAGATTCGACATTATGGCTCTAAAAGTGAGGAAGCACGATGAATACGTTTGAAAAATGCGTTGTTAAACCCGGCGCAAAAGTTGACCTCGCCAAAATCAGCACAGATGAAACCTTCGGCTGGACGAAATCCGCCGCGCAGGAACAGACCAAGAAAAACCTGGAGCGCATCAGCAAGCTGCAGGAGTTGCTGCATTTTGAGGGAAAGCGCGGGCTCAATCTGGTTGTTCAGGCGATGGATACCGGAGGCAAGGACGGTATGGTCAGGACAATTGGCGGAGCCATGAACCCGGCTGGCACACGCGTCGTTTCCTTCAAGGCGCCCACGGCGGAAGAACGCAAGCATGATTTTCTCTGGCGCATTGAAATAGCCATGCCGAAAGCGGGTGAAATCGTCATCTCCAACCGCTCGCAATATGAAGATGTCGGCATCGCCCGCGTCCACAATCTGGTGCCGGAAGAAGTATGGCGGGGCCGCTATGCCCTTATCAACAACTTTGAAGAAAAGCTGTCGCAGCCAAGCCCTGAAATACCTGAAGGCACGCATGTGCTGAAGTTCTTTCTGCACATCAGCAAGGACGAGCAATTAAGGCGTTTCCGCGACCGCATTGAAGATCCCGCCAAGCAATGGAAGCTCAGTGAGGCTGACTTCAAGGAACGCGCATACTGGGATGATTACATGAAGGCTTATTCCGACGCGATAGCCAACTGCTCGACGGAGAAGGCGCCTTGGTATGTAATTCCCGCGGACAACAAATGGATGCGCGACCTTATCATCTCGCACGTTGTCGCTGAATACCTGGAAGGGCTCAACATGCAGCTCCCCAAGCCCACCGTGGACATCGATGCCCTCCGCGAGAAGTATCTCACCGGAGTTGATGTGCCCCCCAAGCCCTCAGCGGGCCGCCCTAATCACATGGGCAAAGCGCGGCAGTCGGCGAAAAAGCACTTTCATCACAAGCAGTAATGGGATTAGTTCGCTTTCAGCCTGAATCCCTATAATATTTCAATGAGATAACTACTAGGATTAGTTTGTCTATTTGTTCAAGTAATAGGGCTTTTTAACTTGACATTGTTATGATTAATAGTTACGTTAAATTGCTAATATAAGTCCATACAGCAATTTTAACGAGAACAATTTCATGGATAGCGAGCAGGCATTACAAACTTTCGAACTACCCTCAAAAAGGGCGGGCATCGCCAGGGTGGTCGCGCTGCATAAGAGGCATATCGCTGATGCTTTGGCTGTAGCCGCCGCAAAAAGACGCGCCGAGGCAGAGGTCGGCGACCTGATGGATGACGGCACTATCCTGGCCGGCGTCTCGCCGACAACGGGTGAGCGCATGTACGCCGCTCCCGCAGATACTTTGTCGAAGAGTTTTAATGAGGCTGTCGAAGGTGCAGAGACATTTAAGGTCGGCGCCTTAAGAGGTTTTCGTGTGCCCGATGAGGCAGAGCTGCAAGTCCTCTATGAAAACAGGCGTGAAGGAGCACTGAGCGGGACGTTTGAGGAAGAGCATAGCCGTGATTATCTTACGACCGGCTGGTACTGGTCTTCCAAACTCCGCGATGAAAAGAGCGCCTATGGCATGTGGTTCAGCCGTGGCACACAGGTGGATTTTGGCAAGCACCTCAAAACCTTTGTGCGTTACGTCCGGTAAGTTTAATAAGGGCTGTGCGCGACATGATGGAACAGCAGAAAATACAAGAGCACTTTACATTACGGTCAAGGACTGAGCTTGTTACCGGGTTGGTTGCGCGGCACAAAAGATGCGCTGCAGCCACAGCCATAGTGTTTGCCGAAAGGATTGCCGCAGAGAAGCGCGCCAATGCGAAAATCGGCGACCTGATGGATGACGGCACGATTTATGCCGGCATATCACCCACGACGAAAGAGCGCATGTATGCGGAGCCCGTGGACATTCCTTTGAAGGCAAGCTTTAGCGGCGCGGCATTATATGCAAGAGCCCTTCAGGTTGGCGACAAAAACGATTTCCGTGTGCCGGATCTGGCGGAGTTGCAGGTGCTCTTTGAAAACAGGAACACAGGCGCGCTGCAAGGCACGTTTGAGGATGATAAAGGTTCCCCACTTTACGGCTGGTACTGGTCATCACAGGCCTCAGCAGGCGAGGAGGCCTATGGCAAAAGGTTTGGCAATGGCCTGCAGGAAGGCCACGTCAGGACCTTTCTGTCATATGTGCGGTGCGTCCGATGACCGGACAGCCGATGGAATTACCGTCAAAAAAGAATAATGCCGCCAGGATACTTGCGCTGCATAAAAGAGGCATCCTTGCCACCGTCAGGGCTAATGCCGAAATCGGCGAGATGATTTTTGACGGCACGATCTATGCAGGCAGGTCGCCCACGACAGGCAAGCGCATGTTTGTGGCGCCCAAAGATGCGCCCTTAAGCAAAACCTTTAATGAAGCTACTGAATATGCGGCATCTCTTGAAGTTGGGGGACAGACGGGCTTCCGCCTGCCGGACAAGGCCGAGCTGAAGGTCATCTTTGAAAACAGGGACAAAGGCGCGTTAAAAAACACCTTTAAAAAAACGAATATTGGTTCTTCCGCCTGGTATTGCTCGTCCACGCCCTCTGGCTTTAACATGATATGGATTCAACAGTTTATCAGTGGTATACAAACGACCGACACTAGGGACAAACGCACTTCAGTGAGATGCCTCCGCCCATGAACGATCAGGAAAAGGCAAGGTAATTCCGTGGCAGAAACAGGACATCAAAAGGGGTTATGGGCTGAATTTAAGGCAAAAACTTATCTGTGCCTCAATGGCTACCGCGTTCTCGAAGAACGGTTTAAGACTTCTGTTGGAGAGATTGATTTAATTGTTAAAAAAGAAAATATGGTTGTCTTCGTTGAGGTAAAGCTGCGCAAGACGATGGAAGCGGCGGCGGAGGCCATTCATGCCAAAAACCAATCGCGTGTCAGACGTGCGGCGGAACTTTACCTGCAGCAGCATCCGGAGTACAATGAACATGAGCTGAGGTTTGATGCCTTGGTCATGGCACCCGGCGCCTGGCCGCAGCATATTCCGGATGCTTTCTAGAAAAGCGGACTTTATCCGCAGTCTATATGGCCTTGGGGAAGGTTTTGTGGGGGAGAAGATGAAATATAAAATTATTGGAATTATGGCTGCCGTGACACTGTTATCCGGCTGCGATCCTGTCAGCCTTGCGGTGGGGGCAGGGGCTTCGCTCGGCGTGGCGTCAGCGCAGGAAGGCGGCGTGCGCGGCGCTGTTACCGATGACGCCATCCAGTTCAAGATCGCCGACCTGTGGATCAAGAAAGATTTCACCATGTTCCGCAAACTGAACGCGACGGTCAAGGAAGGCCGCGTGCTGCTGACAGGCTCCGTCCCCAATCCCGACATGCGCGTCGAGGCTGTCCGGCTGGCGTGGCAGGCAGATGGCGTAAAACAGGTGCTCAACGAAATTTCGGTCGATGAGGGCGGCGGCGTGACGGGCGTTGTCGTCGACGGCTGGATCACCAGCAACATCAAGGCCAAGCTGATGATGGACAAATACGTGCAGTCGATCAACTACAACATCGACACGGTGCAGGGAAACGTTTACGTGATGGGCGTGGCGCAGAGCCAGAAAGAGCTTGCCCGCGTGATGGATTACGCCCGCAATGCCGGCCATGTCCACAACGTGGTCAGCTACGTCCGGTTGCGGTATGAAGACCCGGACAGTGTCGCGGGTATGGCGCCCGGATAATGGATGAGGCGGACAGGGATAACCCGGACCTTTTTCAGACTTCTGACGAGGCACTGCAGCATCTTCGGCAGATAGGCTTTCTTACCAACGATGCCGACATAGACCTGGCGGAAGCGGCGCTGGCGCTGGGGCTGATTTTCCTGCCCGGCCTGCATATCGACCGCTACCGCCAGCATCTGCGTAAACTTGCCGAACATGTGCAGGAGGAACACCGCTCGCGCCTGCGGCTGGGGGAGAAGGACGACCTTCGCTTGCGTGTGCAGGTGCTGCGCAAGATTATCCATGAGGCGCATGGCTATCAGGGTGATGAGAAAAATTATGATGATATCCAGAACGCTAATTTCATCCGCGTCATCGAGCGTCGGAAAGGGCTGCCGGTGTCGCTTGGCATCCTTTACATCATCCTCGCCCGCAAAATGGATTGGGATTGCGACGGTCTAAGCTTTCCCGGGCATTTCCTGATCCGCATGGAGAAGGACGGCGAGCGCGTCATCCTCGACCCTTTCAAGGAGGGTTGCGAAATGGATGCCGCAGCGCTGCGTCAGCTGCTGAAATCCATCGTCGGACAGAAGGCGGAGCTGTCGCATAATTTTTACACTGCCGTTTCCAACCGCGAAATTCTGGTGCGGCTCGAAAACAACCTTAAGAAGCGCCTGATCGAGGGCGAGGACTATGGCCAGGCGATCCTGGTGGCCGAGGCCATCGGCGCTTTTTCACCGGAGGAATACCGCATCTATCTTGATAAAGGCGTTCTCTACGCCAAGCTCGGGCAGAACCAGCAGGCGGTCACGGCGCTCGAGGCCTATATCGCCAAAACGCCGCATGCCAAGGAAAAGCAGCATGCGAACCTTTTATTACAGCAAATAAAGTCGTCTTTGGATTAAGCTGACAGCGGCTATGGATTAATGTACAATTCCACGGTTGTTCACGCTTTAAAAGGATCATCATGATGGGTCTCATTACGTTACTTTTAGTTCTCGCCTTTACGGCGCTTTATTTCAGTAAGACTCTCGACAAGAAGCCGGAGCCGCTGACGAAGCTGGCTGATGCAATGACCGCTCATATTGATAAAATAGCCTTTTGGGGTTCTGTATACGGCGCTGCCGCCGCCGTCCTGACCCTGCTGATGCACTATAGCCTTGGCGGGATGCTGGTCCGCCTTGTCAACAATGTGCTGGTCTGCGCAATGGCGCTGCCCTTTATTTTCGACAGGCTGGTGGAGAAATACCACGGCAAGGTTAACGTGGCCATTATGGACGAAGCGAAGATTTTTGTCGGCTGGGTTACCAAGAACGAAAAATTTCTCGGCTATGCGGGCGCCGGCTGCGGCGTCACCCTGTTTTTTATGCTCTTTAAGTAAGATATTCCGCTAAGAATAAAAACAGCTCTAACCTTCGCTGGTAGAGCTTTTTTTATTCGATATCAGTGATTTTCATTTTATGTTGTCCTGCAGCATTAGGTTATCTCTGCCATTCTTAACTCTTCTTTAACCCTTTCGTAAATACATAACTGTAGTTGAAAACAGGCGTAATATCGTCTATAATAGAAACTTGTGGTAAGTTTTTTCCCGCATAACGAAAGAAATAAAAAGTTTTGAATAAGAACCGTATCAGGAATTCACCAATGAGCATCGCACCCGATTCCAGGAGCGAGAACAAGTCTGCTCCTCGTTCCGAGCAGGAGAGCGGCAATCCTCAAAGCCACTTCCTGAATGCGGAACTATCGTGGCTGGCTTTTAACAAGCGCGTGCTTGAAGAGGCGGAGAACCCGAAGGTACCGCTGCTTGAGCGTGTCCGGTTTCTGGCCATATCGGCCTGCAACCTTGAGGAGTTTTTTGCGGTGCGCGTCGCGGGGCTTCTGGATCTGCAGAAGGATTATCCCAACAAACTGAGCAGCGACGGCCTCACGCCCGCGCAGCAGCTGAAGAAAATCCTCTATCAGACAACCGTGATGTGCGAGCAGCAAGAGGAATGCTGGCGCCGCCTGAAGGAGAAACTGGCCGGCAAGAACATCAATCTTCTGGACAAGGAGACGCTGAGTCCGAGGAGAAAGATCTGGCTTGAGCAATTTTTTATAGAGAATATTTTTCCGGTCATAACGCCCATCGCCGTTGACCCGGCGCACCCGTTTCCCCTGTTGGCCAACGGCAGCGTTGCGGTGATCTACGCGCTGGAGGGGGAGAAACCGGGCACGCAAATCCTTGCCCTGATTACGCTGCCGCAGAAGCTTCCCCGGTTTGTCCGGCTGCCGGACGATGACAAGAAAATTGAGTTCATCGCGCTTGAAGATGTGCTGGATATTTTTATCGAGAGCCTGTTCCCCGGTTATAAGCCGCTGCAGCACGGCCTGTTTCAGGTGCTGCGCGACAGCGACTTTGCCGTCAACGACAAGGCCGAAGACTTGGTGGTCCACTACGAAAAGGCGCTCAAGGAGAGAAAACACGGCGAGGTCATCAGCCTTACCCTGAGCAAGGACATGCCGAAGGGGCTGCGGCTCTTTCTCGTTAAAAACCTCAAGGTGCAGCACAACTGCATCTTCGAGACGGAAGGCTTTATGGGGCTCTCCACCGTCAAGGAGTTTGTCGAAATTGACCGCCCTGACCTGAAGTTTCCTTCCTTCAATCCGCGCTATCCCGAGCGGATCATGGATTATAACGGCGATTGTTTCGCCGCGATCAAGGCGAAGGACATCGTCATCCACCACCCCTATGAAAGCTTTGACGTCGTCCTGCACTTTGTGAGGCAGGCTGCCTCCGACCCCGATGTCATTTCCATCAAGCAAACGCTTTACCGCACCAGCAGCAACTCGCCGATTGTCAAAGCCCTTATTGAGGCGGCCGAGAACGGCAAGGCCGTCACCGCCGTTATCGAGCTGAAGGCGCGTTTTGACGAAGAGGCGAACATACGCTTTGCCCGCGACATGGAGCGCGCCGGCGTTCAGGTCGTCTACGGTATCGTCGCCCTCAAGACGCACGCGAAAATATCGCTCATTACAAAAAAAGTGGGCCGTAACCTGCAAAGCTTCCTCCACCTCGGCACGGGCAACTACCACCCGGTGACGGCTAAAATTTACACGGACATATCCTTTTTTACCTGCAACCCCGTGCTCTGCCATGACGCCGCCAAGATATTTAACTACCTGACCGGCTACGCCCAGCCCAAAGACCTCAAAAAGTTGGTCATCTCGCCGCACGGCCTGCGCAAAAAATGCATGGAGCTGATTAACGACGAGATTGAACATGCAAAGGCCGGACGTCCGGCGGGAATCTGGGCAAAGATGAACTCGCTGATCGATGAGGGTATTGTCGAGGCTCTTTATAAGGCTTCGCAGGCAGGCGTGCATATCGAACTAGTTGTGCGCGGCATTTGCACCCTGCGTCCCGGTGTTCCGGGGCTATCGGAAAATATCAGGGTGCATAGCATTATCGGGCGCTTCCTTGAACACTCCCGTATCTTTTGCTTCGGCAATGGCCATGAGCTTCCTTCACCGGAAGCGCGGGTTTTTATTTCTTCCGCGGACCTGCGGACGCGTAACCTTGACCGCCGCGTCGAGTATATGGTGGAGCTGGAGAACGAGACAGTCCATGAACAGGTCCTGAGCCAGATCATGGCCGCGAACCTGCTGGATGACGTGCAATCATGGGAGCTGGATTCGGAAGGTAACTATCACCGCGTTGCCTCCTCCGGAAAAATGGTCTCGGCTCACCAATACTTCATGAACAACCCCAGCTTGTCGGGACGCGGCTCGGCGCAGGAAGCCCCCAAGATTATGCCGGCAAGATTTGCGCGGTCAAAAGGCCACGGCGCATCAGGCAAGCCAGACAAAAATTCCAAGGAAACCGATAAGGCTTAGTATCGCATTCGTGTTAAAGACGGCGATCATGACGAAGTAGATGACGCTTAACACTGCGGCCATTATAGAGAAATAGCCTTTGCCAAGCTCCATGATGAAAGAGTAAATGACGGCCGCGATCATCACGACGGCGGCATAACGCATCGCTGTCATTGTCTTGGCGACAAGCGGATTGGCCTGATAGGTCGTTATCAGGGTATAGCAGCCCAGCATCAGCAGCATGCCGGGCAGGTTGAGCGCCAACACGCTGACGGCAAGCCCCGCAACGCCGGCCACCTGGTAGCCGATCATGCCCGCCACCTTTACTGCCGTCAGACCGGGGAAGATGAAGCTCATCCCCATCATGGAGGTGTAGTCTTCCGTCTTAAGCCAGTGATTTTTATCGACGCATTCTTCCTGTATCAGGAACAGCATGGAGTTGCCGCCGCCGAAAGAAAACAGGCCTATCTTTCCGAATATCAGAGCGAGTTTGTAAAGTTTGGCAAGCATGCTTAAATGTTCCCGGAGGCCAGAAGCGAGAGAAACTCAGTGTAATCCATGACGCGGCCCTTGCCCACATTGATTTCTTCTATCGTGTTCTCAAGCAGTTTCTGGTGTTTGCTCTCAAGGCAAAAGGTCTGGAATGTTCTGCCGTCGACATCGAGGGAGGCAAACTCCGCCTTCATTTTTTTAAAGCCTTCATTGTTCTTCTTGGGTTTCCTGAACTTGGCGATTTTCCTGTCCTTTTCGGCGGTAATGATTTTTGCCTGAGGAATGTGCTGTAAAACCGCCGTTATAAACGCCTCCCCGGAAGCGATTTCCACCTCGGACGGCACGCCTGTCAGGAACGCAAAGTTCTCAGGGCTTATCGGGAATTCGAAGTTTTGCTTTTTTTGATATCCCGTGAGGCCTGCCGTCTTTGCGGCGAATATTTTGCAAGAGACCGCGTCTCCGCGCAGTTTTATATTTGAATTATTGCCGGGGATCAGGACATAGGTGTCCGTATTCTTTTCAGTCTCTATTTCTTCGGGGTCGACGGCAGAACATTCCAGACCTTTT
>Ga0206948_1053_pt2 | contig 29628 bp, 28 predicted proteins | sample Alteio_BWOrgHeat_FD_153236 | JGI IMG/M metagenome (GOLD analysis project Ga0206948, IMG submission 153236) | Enriched cells from forest soil in Barre Woods Harvard Forest LTER site, Petersham, Massachusetts, United States -... | ecosystem: Environmental > Terrestrial > Soil > Temperate forest > O... | reverse complement strand
GAACGCCTATTGGAGCGCAAAAACGGTCCGCGAATTCTCAACATCAACTGCTGGAACGAGTGGACCGAAGGCAGCTACCTAGAGCCGGACACCGTCCACGGAACGACATATCTGGAAGCGATAAAGTCTGTGTTCAAACCCGGCCGTTGATCATCATGTGGCAAATGAGTCTGTGGGATCGTGAGTTGTAAATGACTTTGATCGCGTTCGCTTGTTTGCTCACTAGCCAAGTGTCTCCCGCTGCCACTCCAAGAATCGGAATCCGAGTGTTCAAAGCAGAACGGGAAATGGAGATATGGGGAGCGGCTATCGACCGTGGCCCATTTCGGCTCCTAACGACCTATCCTATCGCCGCTATATCGGGTGGCCTAGGGCCTAAGCGTCGAGACGGCGATATGCAGGCGCCGGAAGGGTTCTACTACATAAATCGATTCAACCCATATAGCCAGTTCGACCTTTCTCTCGGGCTGAACTATCCAAACTCCAGCGATCGGAAGCTCGGTGACGCTAAGCACTTAGGAAGTGACATCTTTATACACGGAAATCATGTCAGCGCGGGCTGTCTCGCCATGACCGATCCTGTGATCGACGTCATCTACCGACTCGCGATCCATGCCCGAGACAAAGGGCAAAAGGCAATTCCTGTATCCATCTTTCCGTGCAGAATGACTTCTGCGAATTGGTCAATGTTAGACACGAAGTATTCGAAGCAACCTGAGCTTGTTCGCTTTTGGACGACCTTACTTCCCGCCTACAATTCTTTTGAGCGAAACCACCTGTGGCCTCGCCCTCATGTCGCCGTGGACGGCACATATATTTGGCCTGGACTTAGGACCAATTGATTGATAGACACGTTGCGTCGGCAAGAACCATCCGACGACTACAGGTCCTTCCAATACTCCAGCACTCCACTACTCCATTAGTCCTTATCGACGCGGCCATTGAATATGTCACGATTGAGGGACTCTCATGGATTCTGCTCTGGTTCATTTTCCGCCGATGGGCGTCTATGAGACGCTGTTTAAGGCAATTATATACTTGACTAACCAGAAATCGTGTATAATGAATACATGGAAACGCCTAAGTCACTTCTCGAAGCAACCCGTTTATTCTCTAATCCAGAAACGGCCCACGCTTACCTTCGAGACCTGAGATGGCCCGATGGTGTTATTCCTTGCCCGGTATGCAAAGGAACCGCGCACTACTTCCTAGCGAATCAGCGGCGATGGAAGTGCAAGAACTGCAAAAAGCAATTCTCGGTAAAGGTCGGAACGATCTTCGAAGATTCGCCACTACCCCTAGACAAGTGGCTCTTAGCGGTTTGGCTCATCACTAATGCCAAGAACGGTATCTCGTCCTGCGAGATACACCGGTCACTCGAAGTAACCCAAAAGACAGCATGGTTTATGCTTCACCGGATTCGACTTGCGATGCAGACGGGTTCACTCGAAAAGCTAGGCGATGACGTTGAAGTAGACGAAACCTACATCGGCGGAAAGGCTCGCAACATGCATAAGCATGTTCGAGATGCGAAGATCACCGGTACCGGCGGAAAGGACAAGAGCATCGTATTCGGAATGATCGAAAGAGGCGGCGAAGTCAAAACCCAGGTAATCGCAAGAGCAAGCAAGCGAACGCTTCAAGCGTTAATCGCGGAAGCGGTTCTACCGGGATCTAGGGTCTACTCTGACGCTCTTAAATCCTACGACGGGCTGACAATGCACTATCAGCACCAAGTCATTGACCACGCCAAGAGCTACGTAGACGGACAGGTTCACACGAACACGATGGAGAACTACTGGAGTTTGCTAAAGCGAACCCTGAAAGGAACCTATGTATCGGTAGAGCCCTTCCACCTTCACCGGTATCTGGACGAGCAGGCTTACAGGTTCAATACTCGCAAAGTGAACGACGGTACGCGGTTCGATTCGGTCGGTTCCAAAGTTTCCGGTAAGAGACTCACATACAAGCAGTTGACCGGCAAGGAGTTAGCCGCCGAAGCTTTCTAAGACGGAAAGGATAATCAGATATGGCCCAACAGAAAAAAGGCAAGGACGCGGAGATCGAAAGCCAAGAAAGTAAGGCTTTCGAGTCCGCTATGAAGCAGATACTAAGTGTTCCTAAAAAGGAGATAGATCGGCGTGAAGTCGAAGATAAGAAACGACGTCTTACTTCTCACCCATCACCGCGCCCGGATCAACTTTCATAACTTTGCACCACGCTAGGAACTCTCCGACTGTTACGCACTGCGTTCCGCTCTCCACTTTGCAAACGTGGCTGACGCTGCAACCAATCAGCTTTCCAAGATCGGTTTGAGTTAGCTTCGCTCCAATTCTCAGTGACCGCAGGATTCCACCGGCACGGTCGTCAAACTCCCATGCAACGCGCCGCCTCATATCTCAGCATTGCGGCTTGACGGTTTGCTTACTTAGAAAATAGAATGGGCGTTATGCCCAACCCTCACAATTTAACCGGGAAAGTTTGCCCGAAGTGCGGTTGCACGTCTTCCCATAAGGCCTCAAGATGTCCTTGTGGTCACTGGATAGGTGCGTCCGCATCCACGACGGCCATACCCAAGAGAGTTGTTCCACGGAGCACAATGCCCGTGATCTGCATCATCGCGGCTGTTATGATGATTGCAAGCATGACTTCTTGGGCTATCAAAACTCGAATGCCTCTTGATATTGCTTTTGTCTCAAGTGTTGGGGGCTTGTCTACAGCAAGAGTCAGAAACACCTCTCAACATCCAGTTTATGGAATTTACATGACATCTATCATGTCGGCACCACTGCCGGTAATCAATGAACTTGATTCGAATCCTAGATTTGAAAGATTTCCCATCACTTGTTCGTCCGATAGGGGAGACGATCCAGTAACCCTACAGCCAGGAGATGAGTTCTTTATAACTGTCAATAAATCTTATTTTGAAATAGATGGATCAAATGTCTTCATTCATTTCCGAACAAGTCCTGACGGGAATGAGATCAGCATGCACCCAGGATTCAAAACTGATCCATAGAGAGCATTGGCTAAAGGGACTTAGCGACTTGCTTTAGGAACAACGGGGCTTGTTGCATGAAGTCCAACGCTTCTTCTTCGGAGTATTTTTGATCCGCATGTGAGGACTGATTTCGTATAGCTCGAATATTCTCGAATCGATCCAATGCGAGTAATCGGTTGTCTTGCTTCTGCCGTTGCTTTATGCTTGATATCGGCATCGCTCTAACCTTGACCCGGATCTCCTCTACAAGAGGAGTCCACGCTTTTGGCGTACCACCTGTTTTGAATGGGCTTACGCCGCACTTCCTTGAGAACAGACGTAAGGAACGCTCTACCACCTTCATTAAATGATTTACGGAGGCGGTATACCGACCAAGGGCCAAGCATTTACACGCCTCAGTCATATCGTAAGAACACGAAGGTATCTTGCCCATTACATCCGAGCCAAATATTTCCGGCAGATCAGGAAGCAGATAAGGTTGACTGTTGGCGTCTACAGTCATCCATTTATGTGTTGACACTTCACTTTCCAGAACGCTCGCAACGTGGGCTGCTCCAATTCCAACCTCATTTGCTGACGGCTTGTCTCGCAGAATCAGAGAGAATCTTAATAGCTGATCCGCAGTAACACGCAACCCCATGTATTGGACAGTCGCCGCATCGTGCTTGAATTCTGTGGAGTTCGATTCATACCACTCATCTGCAAACCGGTTCGGTCCTTCCAGTGTGCTTAGCCGATTTAATCTTCCGACTATTCCAGCCATAGACATAGGTTCAAACCAGATCAGCATCTCCCAAATACTCCATAACCTGCCGGGACGTCCAACCCAAGGCGCAACAATGTGCGATCCTTGAATTGATTCCTCTATTTCAGGTTCGTGGAGTATAGCATTCATTGGTTAGTCAAGTATATAATTGCCCTGTTTAAGTTTCTCGATGCTACAGGCAAGTATATGGGGACGGAGGGGACCCATCCATGGGCGCAAGGGTTTCCGCTTACGACACCTATACCGGGCGGCCCAGAGATTCCGACGAGCATCACCTTTACCCACGCGGATTTGAAGTACCCACCTGCAACCGGGGGAATGGAGTTGCTGACCGCGATCCGTGATTACTACAATCATTTCTATGGAACGGCGATATCGACAGATAACGTGTGCGTTTTTGCGGGGGGGCGACCGGGAATTTATGCGACTCTCTCGTTTTTGAAGCCGGAATTCAAGGTGCTGGTTGAAGAGACGGAATACACACCTTATTGGGATGCGTTACAACTCGTGGGCCGGGACTATGCGATTGTGTCGAGTAATCCGGAAAATCGATTTCGACCTAGCCTGAACGACTACCAAGGGCACGCCGCACCTTCATTCGTGGTCAAGAGCAACCCGTGCAACCCGACCGGTGTGACCTGGCGCGGAGATGCGTTAAAGGGGCTCGTTGAGTTTTGCCGGGAGCCCGGACGTGGAGGACTTTTTGACGAGGCATACGAGTTCTTCCAACCAACCGAGCCCGAGAGCGCAATGGCTTATGTAGGAGATATCGACGAAACGAACATATTCGTCGTGAGCGCCGCTACTAAGGGGCTGCAAGCGCCAGGCTTCCGGGTCGGATGGGTGGTTGCCTCGAAGCAGAATATCGAGCTGTTCCGAAACTTCTCCAGCATCGCGATGGGCGGCGTGGCCCGGCCTTCTCAAATTTGTACGGCGGGCATGCTGTCGTTGGAGCGAGTTACGCAAGCACGGAAGGCGATCAGTTGTTTTTATGGGTCGCAGCGAGATAGGTACAGAGATGCACTAACGGAGCTAGGCTTTGAGCTATTTACCGGGGATGGTGGGTTCTATCATTGGGGACGATTACCCGGCGGTCTGACTGCCGACGAGTTTAACGAGCGATTGTTCAAACACGAAGCTGCCATCTTGCCCGGCACACTTTGCGATATGTTTAGGCGGGGTGGAAGATCGCCCATGGCTACCTTCATTCGTTTCTCGTTTGGTCCACTGAAAGCAGAGAGTTTCGAGAGCGATATCGCCATCCTTCGGCTTGTGATTTAGGCCTCACGCAGAGGACGCGAAGAGCGCAAAGGGGTTAATCTGCAGTTGAAACGCTCGTGCTTTCTACTTGGGCACACAACATTGCACGCTGAACACTATCTTTGCGTCCTTCGCGTGAGGTGGTTTTCTAGTCTAAATGGATAGAGTGCTCGATCGAGGAATGGAAAGCCGGTACCTTTCGCGTGGTCATTGGATTCGTCAACAAAGAGTAGGAAGACGATAGCAGCGACGAGGGCAAGTGCGGCGGCTACTACGAACATAGTCGGGAGGCCGTAGTGATCCGCCACCATTCCCATGAGGGCAGGGCCGGTAGCGCCGGCGGCGGCGGTTACAAGGGCCAATTTGGCTTGGAGGGCGCCACGAGTGCGATGGTCGGCTTGATCGTTTACAAAAGCAATGGCAACTGCGCCGACGATCCCGTAGTTAAAACCGTGTAACGATTGAGCGCCAAGAACCCACCATGGGTTCAGGGCAACCGAATAAATGAGCAGGCGAAACGGAAGAAGCACGTAGGAAACGGCGAGGACGGGGCGACGTCCGTATCGGTCGGATAGCTCTCCCGAATACCGCATCACCATGGTCTCGACGATGACACCGGGAAGAAACACGCAGCTCAAAAACAGGCCGCGACCGCCTAAGTGCAGCATGAATATGGAGATGAAGTTTGTCGCGCCGTAAAGGGACACGATATACAGAAAGTCAACAGCCAGGAATCGCTTTAGGTTGGGATGGAGCGTGGCTTTCTGATGGCCAGGATCTTCATCTAATTGAACGGGCCTGCGTGGATCTGGAAGCCAATAAGCCAGCCCCGCAATCGCAAAAAAGATCAGAGGTCCAATTTCAAAGACGAGATTGAGCGGATTCCGCCCATGGCCGCCTTCCGGTTTCAAAATCAGACCAACCGCAAGAGCAACGAAGACATAAGCGACCGAACCCCACACTCGGTAGGCGGCATAGGTGGCGCCTCCCTTGCCTTTCAAAGCTAATCGCCCAACCAAGACTCCGCTCACTCCTTGCATATAGAGCGTCGCATTAAAGCCGAGGGCAACTGCAAAGAGGAAGGCTGGTGCGCCTCTTAGGAAAGGAAAGGACAAATAGGCGATCGCTGCAATGATCGCCACCGCCGCCACGAATGGCCGTCTGGTGTCGAAGCGATCCGAGAGTTTCCCAAGGATCGGTTGAACGAGAAACGCCATAGCCGCGCCGGAACCGGCTACCAACCCAATCTGCGACTTCGTAAGGCCGGACTCAAGAAGATAGATGGGAACGAATGGCTGGAGAAACCCGGTGACAGATGTGGTCAGCCCCATGTAAGTCGATAACAGGCGGCCTTCCCGAGTCACGGAGCATTATGGCTCTCTCAATCTGCAACACCACCAATCGAAAACTTCTCGCTAACTTTTTGATGTTAGCTCGTTCAATGATGTTGGCCAGCGTAACTTCCTGTAGCCCGTATCAAGTCACGTGAGGCTAAACGATCGCAAACCGTTACAGCGTTGGAGTAAGTGGATATCAAAACAATAGTTGCGTGAAGGTCTAAGTCGGCCCTAGCATCAGATAGTTCGTTCGCAAAGGTTGAGCACAAGGAGTAAGGGCCGCTATTTTCCCAAGGGCGTAACATAAGCAAATGAGAACTCTCGGGGTTTTTTCTTGCCTTGTCGCTGTTTTTGTTTCGACGGCTGGTATCGCATTTGGCCAGACAGTCGCTGCTCCTCCGGCGAAGGCCGTTGAACCGAAGGCTGCCGATGTCGCTTCCATGGACTCGATTATTAAGGCAGTTTATGATGTGATCTCGGGGCCGGCCGGTCAGAAGCGGGATTGGGACCGAATGCGCTCGCTTTTTACGGCAAAGGCAACTCTTAGTGCGGCTGTTCGAACTCAGAAGGGGGATATTCGTTATATCCCCATGGACGTCGATGGCTATATTTCGCGGTCCGGCCCCTATTTAGAGCAACGGGGATTCTTCGAACGCGAGATCTCTCGCCACGCGGACACGTTTGCCAGCATCAGCCAAGTCTTCAGCACATACGAATCCCGGAACAAGGTGGACGACAAGAAGCCATTCGAAAGGGGCATCAACAGCTTCCAATTGCTAAACGACGGCAAGCGATGGTGGATCGTGTCGATCTACTGGGAAGGAGAAGATCCAACCACGACGATTCCCCGAAAGTGGCTGAGAGGCTAAGTTACGGCTCTATACTTTCGAAGTGGTTTTGGAATTCGCGGGTGAAGCGATCTGGTGGCGGGGACCGGCGCCGTTTATATTCGTTCCGGTCCCGGCGGACCTGTCAGCCGAAATAAAGGCAATCTCGTCGCGCGTCACTTACGGCTGGGGAGTGATCCCCGTGAAAGCGCAAATCGGGGATACCGAATACACAACCTCACTTTTCCCAAAGGACGGGCTCTACCTAGTGCCGATCAAATTGAAAGTCCAAAAGGCGGAGAATGTAAATGTGGGCGAAGTAGTGACGATACGCATTGAGATCGTATCCGCTCGCACTTAACCAACTATGGATTGTACAATTTGAGTCATGACCTATAGCGAAGTGATGGATGAGCTGCGAGCCAAAGGGGACGAAAAAGTCCTCAAGCAAAACGCTAAGGCCGGCGGTGGCGAAAACCAATTCGGAGTCAAGACGGCCGACCTGCGCGACTTAGCCAAGAAACTCAAAGCTAATCCTAAACTGGCGACGGAGTTGTGGGATAGCGGAAACATCGACGCCATGCGCTTGGCGACGCTCATCATGAAGCCTAAAGAGCTATCGCTGGATGACCTCGATAGGATGGTTCTGGCAATGTCCACTTTCCAAGTTGCCGACTGGTTCGGAACAAACGTGCTTAAGCTTCATCCTCATAAGGAGGCGGTGCGCGAAAGGTGGATGGATTCAAAACATGAGGTGACAGCACGAATGGGTTGGAGCCTAACTACCGAAAGGGTTATTAAGAGCCCTGATGGTCTAAATCTCTCTGGGCTTCTCGACCGAATCGAGATCGATATGGCGGGTGCGCCTTCGGACCCGCACACGATGTTGAACTGCAAGGAGTGGACGATGAACTACTGCTTAGCAGAGATCGGCATCAATTTTCCCGAGCATCGGGCTCGCGCCACCGCGATCGGCGAAAAGCTCGGCGCGTTCCGTAACTACCCCGTTTCAAAGGGCTGCGTCTCGCCTTATGCTCCCATCTGGATCGCCGAAATGGTTAGACGCAAAGGCTGATCGGTTGGCATGGGAATTAGAGGTTCAGACAGCGGAACAAGCTACATTGCCGACCAGTGGACCTTCGGTCCGAAGGAAAAGAATGGAAAGTAGACCATTCGACCGGATCATTCTTCCTTAATCTTCGATCAAACGTGTCAAGGAGAAACAAAGAGATGTCACTTGCACTTGTGATCGGCGCCGGACCTACTGGAATGACGGCAGCAATCGAACTGAAGCGCCTTGGAATGGACGTTCGAATCATTGACAAGGGCTCCCACATTGCGCGGCACTCGCAGGCGCTAGTCGTGCAGGCAAGGACCCTTGAGCAGTGGCAGAGATACGGTATCGCCGAAAAGGCCGTTGAGCGAGGTCGTAAGTTGACTGAAGTCAAATTCTGGAGCAATAGCAAGAATCTCGTATCGTTTGAGCTCAGCGCCATTCCAAGCCGCTATCCCTATGTATTGTTTTTGCCCCAAACGGAAACGGAAGCACTTCTCAATGAAATGATGGAGTCGCTTGGGGTCTTCACTGAAAGGGGCACGGAACTCATTGCGTTTATTCAAAAAGCAGATGGCGTCTTGGCGAGAATTCGGCATCCTGATGGCAGCGAAGAAGATACGGCAGCTCGCTGGTTGATTGGATGCGACGGTGCGCGAAGCATGGTCCGAAAGACTGCCGGAATTACCTTCGAAGGCGGGGGGGTCGGAATATCCTTCTTCCTCGCCGACTTGGTTCTGGAAGGCCCCGACGTTCCGGAGAACGAGCTTGCGCTTCACCTCCATAAAGGGGATGTTATCCTGTTGGGCCGCCTGTCAGACAAGATTACTCGTCTTATCGCGGCCGTTCATTCGAAGCAGGATAGTCACACGTTGCGCGAACTAACCATCAAAGACATCCAAGACGCGATTGACGGTGCGGGGGTCCAAGTCAAGGTTCTTTCCTCCGAGTGGATGACGCCATTCCGAGTGAACGACCTGCAGGCGAAGCATTACCGGTCAGACAATGTCTACCTTGCCGGCGACGCATCCCACATCCATTCGCCGGTGGGCGGCCAGGGCATGAACACCGGAATACAAGACATCGCGAATCTTGCCTGGAAACTTGCCGCGGTTGAAGCGGGAGCTCCGGAATCGCTATTAGACAGTTATGAAGAGGAGAGAGCCGAAGTTGGAAGGGCACTCTTGAGCTTCACCGAACGCGGCCTGAAAATGGCCACAACTTCGAACCCCGTCCTTGAAGCGGCTAGAGACCTCCTGATCCCCCATTTAACGCAGCTTCACGCAGTCCAAAAGCGGCTGCTGGCATTTATCTCCGAGTTGTCGATCAACTACCGGTCCTCTTCGATTGTGTCCGACCTCGGCGGAGACGGTTCGCTGCGAGCCGGTGATCGAATGCCGGATCTAGCCATCAACCAGCTCATCGGACAAAGGTCGCTGTTGGCTGATTGGACACAAGCCGAACATTTGGCGGTGATTCTCAACTGTACCGATTCCGAAATATATGAATTGACGCCGCGGCTTGAAGGTGTTCCGCAAGTTATGCTAAACGGGTCTCAGCTAGACGAGGAGGGACTGAGGCTATTAGGGAACGACGCAAAGCTTCTGTTGGTGCGTCCAGATGGGTATGTGGGTTTCCGTGGCCCGGTCGTCAGGGCGGCCGAGTTAGAAGGCTACATGCAAATGGTCGGTCTCCACCAAGCAATCCCAAACCTAGAACAAGCCGCGATTAGAACCTCAAGAGTGATTGAAAGAAGTCACTTGTTTTAGAACCAGAAGTCGAACACTTTAACTAAACGGTAATAGGGAAACTAAACGGTAATAGGGAAACCATCAAGTATTCTGACTGGCCTCGGCTTGGAGACGGAACACTCGGGCCGCAGAAATGCGTAGTCCCCATATGCTTAACCGTCAAGCTGGACGCCGGTTGCTTTGCTTTGCCGGGTTTCTTGCCACAGCAATGTCTGCTGTCGCCCAAACGGCGCACCAGACCGCCGAAGTCAGAATCGGGGATACCGCCCCACCAATCGAAGCATCCACTTGGCTCTCAGGCAAGAAGGCGTTATCATTCGAACCTGGCAAAGTGTATGTGATCGAGTTCTGGGCAACCTGGTGCATTCCTTGCCATGCCGCGATGCCCCACCTAAACGAATTGGTCCGCAAGATGACCGGCAGGCCCGTCGAGTTCATCGCGATTACTTCGGAGGAGATGTCTCGAGTTGATGCATTCCTAAAGACTAAAGACTACAAGCTTCCCGTTGCTGTAGACGACAAATCTAAGACGTTCAATCGGTATGGAGTAAAGGTCCTGCCTCATACCGTCGTGATCGATACGGAGGGGCGAATTGCGGCGATCACACGCCCTGAAGCTGTCACCGAGCAAACTCTAGAGGATCTGCTTGCTCACAAGAAAATCGACTTGCCTTTCAAGGCCACGAAGCCAGCCGACCTTGATTGGGACCAGACACTCGGATTAAAACCTGACGATGCAGGGACGCTCGGATACGCGGTTCATCAAATGACGGACGCAACCTCAGCTGCACTGAAACTGGCGCCTCATTCCGGTCACATTGCTGCGGACGGAGTATATGCAGACATTCTGATCGAACTAGCATACGGCTCGGACTTTACGAACACGAAGTTCAACTCATTCACCCCCAGCAAAGGTCCTTATCGCGTAGCAGTGAAAGCGCCGGACAGCAATGACGAGACAGCAAGGACTATGCTTCGCGAGCTCTTGCAGAGGACAATGAGTTTCAAGGCCGAGTGGGGCGAAGTTGAAAAAGCCGTGCCCGTCGTTTATTTTGACTCCTCCAAGGCTACCAACAAACTTAAGCCCTCGACTGCCACCGATGCGCAAAGCTTCGGCCGTCACGGAACGTTGAAGTACACCAAAATATCCGCTCAACGGCTCGCCGAAGTGATCGGCCTCTTCGGCTACGACCAAAAAGCCATCGACGCAACCGCTCTATCTGGAACCTACGACATCGACCTTACCTGGGTCCCGGGCAACAAGGCTTCGTTGACCGAAGCACTCGCCAAATTCGGTTTGGAAGTGAAAATGGAAATACGAAAAGTCCGCACTCTGATCGTGGATATGAACTGACCAAAGCTATTCCACTTTTCCAATTCACTCAGTCACCAGGTGCATGCAGGATCTAGCCACTAAACGAATGCCGCCAAAGGCCACGCACCTCGCCCCGTCGCGGGAGAGGGGGAGTTCCGGTCCGCAACCGAAATAGTCCAATCGAAAGTGTTCGGAAACTGTGGCCCTGCCTCGGATTGGCAATCCAAAGAAGGTCAGCGACTTGAGACCCTTCATGGTGCCTTAAGATAGAGCCTCGAGCTGGTTCACCAGGCCCTCGTAGGCTGCGACTTGATGAAAAATGTCGTCGGCCAGGTTGTGCAATTTGTGTCGGGTATCGATCTCCAAAAGTCGTCGGGCAGCGGCCAAGGGAAGCTGACTACGTTCTGTCGGAGAAAGGAGCGAGACGACGGCATCCAACGAGATGCCTTCCCATAGGCAAACGTCTACTCCCAACACTGCCTCCCCAAATCCCTTTGGAGACCATTTTGGCGTGAAGTCGATTATCGCGGGAGGATATTCGTCCAGCAAGAGATAATTTCCGGCGAGGTCTCCGTGGATGATTTGCCAATCTTTACCGACTGGCGCTTGTAAACGCCGAAACCGATCGAGGCATGGCGCGATTCGGAGGTCGGGCGACCAATCTGCGGCGCCAAATGCGATTCGATCCGCCAGGTCCCAAGGATCGGTGGCCCGCTCAAAGTGCGGTGGACGAGGAATGCTCAAGAGATCTGAGTGAAGCGAACGCGATGCAGCCAGACGTTCCTCAAGATGTGTTCCATGGGGACAGAACCCCTCTAGGAACTTGGAAGCCGTCCACCCTTCGCACGTCCAGCATCCGTCGCAGGCAACTACGGGCTCGGCAACTCGATAGCCCTGTTTCGGAAGCTTCATAAGCGTTTCAGCTTCCCAAATCGCGCCTTCCGCATCATACATACGCTTGAGAACGACGTTTCCGCTACGCCAAGTTGCACCCTGACCTCCCGCCAAACAAATTGCTGGCTCGGTACAACCGAATGCCAAAATAACGGTATCTGAAGGGCCATCCAGCATCATTCGATTCTATTCCAGCAAACCCCAAATGGCTATCGCCTTTCTCTGCTAACGCGAACGTCATTTACTGACGTACTTCACTCTGCCGGTCCGGTTTGCGCGAACGGCGATCGTAAGAACTTTAGGGTCATGATGTTGACAGGGTATTGAACCCAAGAAGAATAGTTGATGAAGCTCTTTATCGTTGCAGGTTTCATTATGGTGACCACATGTTGCCCAGCGCAGGAGGCGCCAGATGCCTTTCGAGACGACCAACGCCTTAGAACTCCGATCTCCATGCGGGAGAAGATCGTGTCGATGGCGACCTTCGTTGCGGATCTCAGTAGGCTTTCAAATGTGAAGTTTCAAGTCGCGGCGGAGATTAGAGATCGAAAGGTCACGACGATCTTTCACGACCGGTCGACGGCCGAACTTATGGAGGCCGTTCAGTCGGCGCTGTTCCTGCAGTGGATCAAGGTAGGCGACGGTTATCGACTGACGATGCCTGCAAGTTCGCGTCGCGACGAGAAGCAATTGCTCGACGCCGAGGAGTCGACGGCGGCAGCGAGCATCCGAGACCGTCTGGCAGAGTATCTGAAGATCGCGGAAATTCCACCCAATAGAATTCCTGCAGAGATCCAGGCAACGCGCAACCAAATCGACGAACTTAATTTGAACCCGTCATCAGGTTCAAGATCAAAAGTTGAAGACGCAAAGCAGAGGTTCGGGGCATTGTCCAATCCTGCAGGAATTCCGATCGCACAAGCGTATGCAGCCGATTTGTCAAGTCTTGTCGATGCTCTCATGGCGGGGCGTACTGCATTCGCTTCCACGAGGCCTGCTGACAATGTGCCACAAATGCCCGGCGATGCAGCCAGATTCCTACCATTAGATGCCCAAAAGGCGATCGATATTATGTCTATGTTGCGGTATGACCCGGCGGCAGGTCGTTTTGTCGGGAGGTCTTCTTGCTTTCTGGGTCTAAACATGGGCAGTATTTCGACCCGCGCTTTTACGTGTGAATTAGAAGAGTCGCGAGAACTCGACAAATCAAAGCTGCTTGCAGTTCTTAGAGGGTGGTCCAGTAGCTTGGACGAAAGCCTGATGAACCAGAAGATTGCCCAGAACGGCCCTCAGGAGGAGCCCCCTGGGTACCTGAACGGTGGATTCACGCTGGCTGATCATTTAGAGTTCCTCGCCGACCGATCGGGTGTGCCTGTAGTGGCAGATGCATATCGTGTTTCCTTGTCACCGGGCGCCTATCGGGGCGAACTTACGGTTGGGGAGTACATGAAAGGGCTGCAGCATTCATACTTGCTGCCAGGTTCACGGGGCTCGACCGTCTTCGGTTGTTACGGGACCAGCAAAGGGTGGCTCTTGGCACGGCACAGCGGCTATTGGCGCAGGGAAAAAGTCGAGATCCCGGAGTCGGTGCTACTACCGCTTGAGCAAGTTGTCAAGTCTTCGCCATATCCTTTGGCGGATAACTACGCGGCGTTCATACGGAAGCTGACTCCCGACCAGGAAACGGCGTTCTCAATGAACCTTTTGGGTCGAGCATTCCGATTTCCGCAGATTCCACTGGTCGCAGCGCTTTACTCTCTTAAACTTTGGGCAGCACTGGCTCCCGAGCAACGGGCAGTGGCTTCGACGGAACCCGGTTTGGAACTCGCTCAATTGACTTCGGACCAGATGCAAATCGTAGCTCAGGGTTGGGCCAATGGTATCTGGAATGGCCACCTACCCGGCGAGCTTTGGGAGGCGGTCTTTACGCCATCAAAGATATCGGCACTGGGGGCTACCTTGAGATTCGCCCAAACCACCGACACCATGGTTTTGTCTGACGGCGAATTAGCCGTGGTTCGTCAAAAGACACCGTCACCACCTGGTACGGGAAGGGGGGTACATGTTCAGTTCGACTTCATGGTCGGGCTGCAGCCCTTCTACACCGAAGGATTCGGCATACTTGGACGTGGAAAATGAATTCACTGTGCTCCACTCACAATTGCTTTTCTCGGAATCAATTACGGAATGACAAGAAGGGTTTCAGTTCCGGAGCTTAGAAAGTCAGTAATTTGCGATCTATCGTTTCGAAACAGGGATTCGACTGAGTTGGTATCGCAATTACCAAGGCTCAGGAGAATGACTTTGCCAGGTGGCGCGACCAGTAGCGCTATCGATCTGAAGTCGTCATCCTTTGTGACAATCGCGAGGTTGTTTTCTAGAGCAAACCTCCAGACCATATTGTCTGGGGTTGTCAGCCCGATCTCCTGGACGTGCCGGGAAGTTGGGAATATGTCACGTAGGCGTGTCACTAGCCTTGGAGACAGATTTGCGTCAAAAAGCAAACTCATGCGACGCGGGCACTTAGTTTCCGTTCACGATCAGCTGCAAAAGCGAAGCAGGCACGAATATCTTCCTCGGTCAGATACGGATATTCCTCGAGCACCTGCGTGATTGACAATCCTGAGCTTAAGGCATCGAAGACGTCAGAAACGGTTATCCTCATCCCACGGATGCACGGCTTGCCGCTTCGCATCCCAGCATCAACAGTTATGATCGAGTGGTAATCCACAACATCAGTGTACATCTGCTGAATCCGACAATGAAGCTGGGAACAACGTGGTGTCGATCGACGACCTCAAATTGGGTTAGCTAGTTACCCAGTTTAGCGTCGGTAATCGTGTCCTCGATTTCTGTCTGCTTGTCATAGATATGCTTGGTGCTGCGCGTGGCGTGAAAGCTCTCCGGAAAGCCAGACTGTAGGTTCAATATCCATTTTCCGAATTGTTTCTCAATTATCGTTTCCTTATGTCTGCCTTTCCCGATGGGTTGGTCATAACTCAAAGTCGTGGTGGCAGTACCTGAAAAAGAGACTGTGGCAGTATTTCGCTGGTGATCAACGTTTTGAAGCTCGTATGTGCAATGGGCAATGTTGCCCATTACGTTGACGATGCGATTCGGTCTGAGATTGAGTTTTTCCGTGACCTGGGCATGGAATTTGAATGGAAGGTATATAGCTGGGACACGCCTCCCACTCTCAAGGAGAGTTTGCTCCGCAACAGCTTTGCGCAGGGGGATGAAGAGGCGATTATGGTTTTTGATCTCGATCAAGACATCGACCAGTGGGGCAGTGGGCTTCAGCACAAAACGATCAAAGTGTCGACTGACGAGCAGATTGAGGATTATCGGAGCGTTGAGCGCCAACTTGGACCGCAGCACAGCTATTTGAATGAAGTGATTGACTCCTTGCAGCGAGGAACAACCGACGTGATGGCGTTTGTGGCCTACCACGATGAGCGACCGGTCAGCATCGCACGTCTCTATTGCCTTAACGGGAATCCTTTCGGGGGATGTTACGGAGGCTCAACTTTGCCGGAGTATCGGCGGATGGGTTTCTACCGATCCTTACTGTTGGCACGAGCCCTCGAAGCCAAGCGACTTGGCTTCAAGTATCTGCAGGTGGATTCTCTGCCAACCAGCCAGCCGATACTGGAGCGACTCGGTTTCGAGCAGCTTGGAAGCACGTGGCCGTTTACATGGTCGCCAAGATCAAGTAGCTAGTTATCGACTGTTTCGTGACCCAGAAGGTGGCGGACGGAATACATTTGGCCGGTGTGATAGGCGATGTGGAAGGCTTGGTACTCGAGAGTTGAGCCCCAGGTCCAATTGCCGCGATAGGGGTTAGGCTCTTCTGAGTCGTGAGGGTTGGCTAGGAACGACGCTTTTGCTGCTTCGTGGATCCGTTTGACCTCGGCGTACACTGCCTCCGCGCCAATGGACAACTCGAAAGGTTCTGGGGCCGATGTCGTGTAGTAACGGGCAGCACTTGCGGCGAACGGGCTCTCAAAGCCTTCGCCGAAGAAGGACTGAGCTTCCCAGTAAGCAACGTGGGCCGCAATCTCGCCCACGCTCAGGAGGCGCGGATCGGGCCGCTTCCAAACGTCCTCATCGGGTAACCCCTTGAATGCCTCTCCCATCTCCCAAATGGCGGTGTCCAATCCTTTTACGAGCAGTTCCATGCTTGCCATGGGATGCACGATACCATCGGTCTGAAACAAATGTCTACGTGTTAACAGACGCCTTATCGGATGTAGGCGGGTTTGCCGCCGGATAAGAGTTTGCCGTCTTGGGACAGCTGGAAACGGACTACACCTTGGCCGGGTCTTAAGATGACCGTGGACCCGTCCCGTGACCAACTGCCGGTCTGACCATGGAGGCGGAATGTAAAGTCGTTCCGTAGATCGAGAATGTTGAACATGGCGCTTTCGCTGGCGCCTGCCTCTTTGATGAAATGCTCAAGGCCGAGTTCGTCGATTTTGTCGCGCGTGTGTGCGTCCATGCGTTCCGGGAATGGATCCGGCTCCTGCCAAAGGCCGGCCACGCCCGTGTTAGCCCCATTTCCGGTTAGCTGATCGTCGCCGCCGTTTGTCGCATAAAGCGAAAATGTCTTGAGCGTCCCTTTAACCGGATAAGAGATGCTGAGCTTCCCGGTTCGTTTGTCATAGTCCCCTTCGAAGTTGTACATGGACTTTGTGTAGGCGTCCGCAAAGGATCTAGCCTCGCCGGGGCTCATATTCTGGGTCAGCTTGGACTTGTCTGCGTTTTCGATTTCGATCGCCATAATCGCTTTGAAGCTGTAGTGGTTGTCGCGAATCTCGAAGACGCCTTGCTGGACCATTTCTGGAGTCACAAACATGTATGTCTTCGAGCGGTTATAGCGCTGAATATCCCAGCAGCCGAACCGGATCATTGGGTGATAGCCGTTGGTCATCTTCTGGACGACAGCTTCCTCTTCCCACAAAGTCGATATCGGAGCTTGAGAGCGCAGAAGAGAACTTCCGTGGTGAAGTAGAACCACAAGGATGACAAGGGACATAAGGTTATGTTAACACGTCTTTTCCGCATACGCGGATTTCAGGTGTTCGTTTGGTTGTTCGTTCGGAAGTTTGGGGCCTTACTTCTTAGTATAGGGTTCCGCGCCCCGTGCGGGTCAGATCTACCCGGGCCCTCGGCCTTTCTTTAAAGGTCGAGGGCCCGGGTGGCGCGGTAATCTCAACGGATGCTCTTGCACCTTGTCTTCCTTGCTTTCTGGTCGAAAGGGAAGTTGGGTGGTTTCGACTCTCGATTCAAAGTTGTCGACCTTCGGTGCGAGAATCTTTCCGATCCGTTATGTGTTGACTCAGAGGTTCCTCGACTCAGTTGGAGAACCGAGACTTCGGCACAGAATTGGAGGCAATCGGGGTATCGGCTACTGGTCTCTTCAACTGAAGAAAACCTGAACAGGGACAAGGGCGACCTTTGGGATTCGGGGAAGGTGGGTTCTTCGGAGTCGAATGGAATTCGATATCAGGGCAAGCGGCTCAGTTCCAACGAGGAGTGCTTTTGGAAGGTGCGGACTTGGAATTCGGGTGGTCAATCTTCTTCATGGAGCCAATCAGGGAAGTGGGAGATGGGTCTTCTCTCGGCAGACGATTGGGGAAATTCGCGCTGGATTGGCAATGGTCAGGCCGGTGCCGCTCCCTTCCTAAGACGAACGTTCAACGTAAGAGGGCCAATTAAGCGTGCCCGGCTTTTTGCATCTGGCCTTGGATATCAGGAATTGCATCTAAATGGTCACGTGGTTGCACCCAACACAGAGCGAGGGCCGGGATACACGAACTTTGACAAGCGGGTTCTATATGTCGGATTTGACGTCGCCAACTTCTTGAAACCAGGTGAAAACTGCATCGGCGCGATCCTCGGTACGGGTTGGTTCGACGTACACGATGTCGCGACATGGCATTTTGAGAAGGCGGCTTGGCGGGGAAGACCTCGGGCACGGATCATGCTTCGGATCGAGTACCAAAAGGGAACGACCGAGGAAGTTGCTAGCGACGGGAACTGGAAGACATCGACCGGGCCAATTCAAACGGATGGAATTTACACGGGAGAGACCTACGATGCCAGGAAGGAACTGACCGGCTGGGATAGACAAGGATTCGACGACTCGCATTGGAGTTCCGTGGCTATTCTGGATCCTCCGAAGGGAACTCTTGTTGCCCGTTCTTGTCCTCCGATCGTGATCGGCGAAACGATCAAGCCGACTGCAATCCGTGAGCCAAAGTCGGGGATCTTCGTGGTGGACTTCGGCCAGAACTTTTCAGGACATGCTCAAATTAACGTGGATGGGCCCGCGGGAACCGCCATCCGGATGCGATACAGCGAGCGGGTTGCCAGCGACGGAATGATCGAGCGCTCTCAGATCGAGACGTTCATGGCGAAAACAACGCCACCCCAGCCGTTTCAAACCGACACCTATATCTGTAGTGGGAACGGTCATGAGACTTGGGAACAGAGGTTCTCCTACAGCGGGTTTCGGTACATGGAGGTTACAGGTTTTCCGGGCAAACCGAGTTTGGATAACTTTCGAGGGCGGTTTGCTCATACCGATTTGAAGTCAGCGGGCTCATTCGAGTGCTCTAACGAACGGCTAAACAAGATTCAGCACGCGACTCGATACTCCTACTTGAGCAACGCCCAAAGCATCTTTACGGATTGTCCTCAGCGGGAGAAGAACGGTTGGACGGGGGACGCTCACCTTGCCGCCGAAGCCGGTCTCATGAATTTCGACTCGGCCAGTCTTTATGAAAAGTGGCTGAACGACCTTGCCGACGCGCAGTTTGAGGACGGCCGAACCAGCATCATCGTGCCTACATGGGGTTGGGGCGCAGGGAGCTCACATCCGGCATGGGACAGCGCCTATCCGATCATCGTCAACGACCTCTATCACTACACTGGCGACTGGTCGATCATCCAAAAGCACTACGATCACCTGAAGCGCTACGTCGATGGCCTCGCGAAGCAGACTAAGAGCGGTGTCATTCCATTCGACAGCCTGGGAGATTGGCTGCCGTGGTCGACGCAAACCCCGAGTCAGTTGACATCCACAGCTTTTTTGTATCTGGACGCCTCGATCTTGGCCGGCTTTGCCCGGCAAATGGACAACGGCAATGACGCGGTGAAATACGACCGCTTGGCCGCGACGACCAAAAAGGCTTTCAACGACACCTATTTCGACAAGGCGAAAGGCACCTATGCCAACGGCAGTCAGACTGCATTGTCCACCGCAATTTATTTTGGCCTCGTTCCGGACGAATTGAAAACGCACACATTCCGGGAGCTTGTAAAGGGTGTCATGCGCCAGGGCCATATCGATACCGGGATCATTGGGGCGAAGAATATTCTCCGGGTTCTGTCCGAGGGGTCGGCGACCGACCTGGCGTATAAGCTCGTTGCGAGAAAGGAAATTCCGGGGTGGGGATATTGGATGGAACAAGGAGCCACGACTCTATGGGAGGATTGGAAAGGGGAGTCCTCGCTTAATCACATCATGTTCGGCGATGTCAGCAACTGGTTCATTCAATGGCTCGGCGGAATCGGTCTCGATCCCAATTCGCCAGGCTTCAGGCATATCATTATTCGTCCCCAAGCCGTCGGAGGCCTCACGTGGGTTAAGGCGACACACGTGTCACCCTATGGCTTGATTGCTACAACATGGACCAAAACTGGCAGCCGGTTCAAACTTTCAATCACGATCCCTGCGAACTGCACAGCTACCGTTATGTTGCCGGGTGACCGCGGCCCAGGTACCGAAGCCGGTTCCGGCAAGCACGAGTTCGAAGTACGGATTTAGGTCTGAATAGTAGTCCTTCATCTCGTGCAAATAATTGCTATGGATGAGCTGTGGAGGCATCATCCGTTTCGTGTTTTCTAAGAGATCCTGTATTGAACTCTCGGTAGAGTTTGGTACACGTATATTTACATGCTCAATCCGCATTCGATTCGCCGCTTGCGACGAACGTGTACTACGGCGCCTGTCAGAATTGAGGGCATGGGAGATTCCCGAAGAAGATCCGCTCGCGCCTCGTCAATGCTATGGTTTGGTGCTCTCTTTGCAGCCGGTGTAGCTAATTCGACCCAATGTCTAGCTCAAAGCCCGCAATACGTCAAAGTAAGCGACCTTCCGATCACCAACCGCAGCTTTCCCGGGGATTACGCCACTGCAGGGCTGACCGAAAGTCCAGCACGACCAGGCACTTTTTTTGGCCAGTTGCCACTCGACGAGAACAACAGCCTGGTCTACTGGGTGAACACCAAGGGAGTGTTTGGCACCGGTCCGGCAGTTGACGGGAACTGCCCCCAGGGAAATTTGATCAGTGCCGGCGATGGAACCTTTTGGGGCACAAGCGGCGGAATGGGAGGGTCCGGCATTATTTGGTACGGCGCGCCAACGGTCCCGCTGTACCGGGTTGACGCCCACGGCGCTTACGCCACTGTGTATAACTTCACATTCGACCAAGGCGAAACCTTTAATCAGCTGACGTTCGCCCGAGGCTGCCTTTACGGTACCGCGGTGCTCGGCGGTGTAGCAAATAAAAATAACGATGGCGGCGATGGGACCGTCATCAAAGTTAATCCTGACCTGAGCGTTACTACAATCCGCCAGCTCGACCGGACTACTCACAGCGGCGACGCAGCCCTTCCCACCGGCCCCCTCCTTCTAGCCGCCGACGGCAATCTTTATGGAACGTCTATTCAAGGAGGAACCAAAAACGGCGGAGCTATTTTCAAACTGAATTCCAAAGATCAATTCTCGATCGTACATTCATTCATCGGCAGTGATGGACAAGCTCCTTTTGGCTGTCTCGTCCAGGGCCGAAGCGGGATGCTTTACGGGACGACCAACAGCGGAGGAAAGTTTGGTAAAGGCACCGTGTTTTGCATGACTCCCACAGGCAAGGTCACCACTCTGTACTCATTCGGCGCTGCGGCTCTTCCGCACGATGGGCTGAATCCGGTTGCCGGTTTGGTAATGGGGCACGACGGTAACCTCTATGGGACGACGTGGCTTGGGGGCGCCTACAGCGTGGGAACAGTATTCCGAATCACGCCGGAAGGGAAAATAACCTACCTCCACTCCTTTGGCTCCGCTTCGGATGACGGCGCAAGTCCTTGCGGCGTTTTAACCGTAGGAATGGACGGCAACCTATATGGGTCGACATCATGGGGGGGCGTCGACAATGCCGGGACGATCTTCAAGGTGGTCATCGAATCGCCACCAGTTTTGAGCCTTTCGCTCGAAGCATCTGGGGCATCGGTTGCGGCGGGAAGCAATATCGTGTACACCATCGGCTGTACCAATCACGGATCCGTAACGGCTTACGACATGCAACTGGAAGCGAATCTTCCTGCTCACACTAAGCTGGTGACCCAGGGCCCTGGCGGCAACACTTGGACCCAAGCCGGAACACAACTTAGCTGCGATGTGGGGAGTATTAGGCCAGGACAAACGCTGACCGGGACCTTGATTGTAAGCGTCGATCCATCCACTGCGTCTGGAACAAGGATCGTCAATCTGATCGACGGGGTTTTCAATACGGGAACCATTCGACACTCTTCGACCTCAAGTGTTACCGCGTTGATGCATCAGGGGCCGGGGTTTGTGTACACGTCTAGGAATAGCGATCCCACGATTCTGCTTGGGGCGGGGGCGGGCGTCTCTCCGAGGAGCCCTGCCCTTGAAAAGCTGCAGCTAACAAGCAAGCTTGGAGCGCTATGGCTGAACTTCGATGTCAGCAATAACAAGTCGGGCGCCTTTTGGAGGTCTCCTACTGACTCGACCCAAGGGATGGCACAGCTGCAGGTTCTTCCTCCGAACAGCAATCAAGCCGATATTTTGGGAATCTTTTCCGGGCCAAACGACTCCCTCACTGTGACGGCAAATCCTACGACGGGCGGTTTTGGCTACGCTGGATTCCTCAATGAACTGCAACTCATGGGGCTTTTACCAAAAGTTGGTATTGACTCCGCTTTGCCGTTCATCGCCCAGGTCGTACCTCGGTTCACCGGGCTGAAAGATTTCGCGAATGCCTCCGGGGCATTTAATCAAGCGCTGACCGACTACACAAACTCCAATTGGGGCGGAATCAACGCCGATCTTCAGAATATGTCGGCAAGTCTGATGGCTTTAGCGAACAACCAAGCGGAATCTGCTCAGTTTGTAGTTTACGTTGAATATCTGAATCCCGGTATTCAAGATAGCAGCATAAGAGGCCTGCTCCAACAAGCGGCCAAATTGAGCAATCTCGCCAGTTTGTTTACCGACCGACCAGACGTCATGTCCGACATATTGATGTACGACCTAAGCGCGGCGCAGCACGGCGGAGGCGTATCTACAACGTTCTACGCTATTCGTTAGGAGACAGGTGACAGCTCTAGCCTGAAGGGCTTACTTATCAAAGCGAAGGGTTGCGAGTCTCCGAGCTACCCTGGTAGGAATGCGTCGACCATCCTTACCCCACCGGGGTTTTGTAGACCATTTCGATCGGCTGTCCGAGGTCAATTACGGAACTCGTTCCGGGTATATTTGGCCCGCGACAGCCTACAGGGTAGAGCCGCCAGAGGGCCTCAACCCTTTGCTTTGATACTTAATCGCTTCGCGATAACGGTCCGGCAGTCCGCATAATAAGTGGCGGAGAAGTCATATGATATTGTTCGGACTCCTGATCGGCCTAGGCGCTATATCGTCCTCAGTCGCCCATCAGGCTGACACGAAGGTTACGCTCACAGTCCAGGGGACGAGTGTCAAGAATGCACTAAACCTTCTTGGTAGTGCCGCGCATGTCTCCTTATTAACCTCGCCCCAGACAGCGAATGAAATCCTCACATTTCGATTCGTTGATGTCCCGCTGTCGGAGGCGATGCGACGGATCGCTGATATCGAATTCGCGGAGTGGAAGCAAGACGGTGAGGCCATGCGGCTTGTACGCTCCGCCAAGCTGCAGCGAGGCGAGCAGGAATGGGAGACTAACCGCCAGGTACAGGCTTTTGCGAAAGCCATCGCACTCCGAACGGCCGATGGTCAGAAGCGGGCGCCGTGGAGCGACCAAGAAGCCGACCGACTTGCCGAGCAGGTTCGATCACTCATTAAAGACCTGCCTCCCGGAAACCCACCGCCGCCATGGCGGAAGCGGGCAGAGGCCGTAGTCTTGCAGTCGCCCATATCGAGAGCCCTCCAAGACATCCTCTGCTCGATAGATCCAGGCGAGTTAGCCGGTTTGCCTCTTACATTGCGAACGGTGTGGTCGACTCGGCCGACTAAGACTCAGCGATCGTTCTCGCCTAAGCTGGCAAGGATTGTCGATCAGTACCTTCAAGATGAAGCAAGTTGGATACGATCCGTTGAAAGCCATTCCCTTACAGCACCCGAAATCAAAGGCAATCCTCATTGGAGCCTTGAGTTAGGAAAGCTGCTTGGTAACAAGGGAATTGCGACCATTCTTCTTGCTGCCGACCAGCCGGGCATAGATTTCACCTTAACGGCTTATGATGACGCCGGAAAACAAATTGCTCAGGCATCGGATCGATTGCAAGGATCTTATTCCACGGACTCACCCGCCTTAAAAACACTCTTTCCCGACCCCAGTGAAAAACCGATCGAGGTGGAAGGCGATGACCGATTGCTTTACGACTACAGCAGAATTCGTCCGGTCGATGAACGTGGCCCGCCTCCGGCAAAATTGCTCGAACGCCTTTTGGATACGGAACAATTCGATCCCCTCCATTTGAGCGGATCGTCGATGCTCGTCCGAATCGCCGAAGTTCGAAATGTGAACATGATCGGACGTCTCCCTGATAAGCTATTCGACCTCATCGACTTCGGCCGAGGGAAACAGTTTGAGGCTGCGACTTGGTTTTCATATCTGCCGTTTTCGGACTGCCAGCTTGACTTCACGGATGGCTGGATATCGGTCAGACCCTACCAACCTGTCGCCACCAGGGATATGCAAGCCGACCGGCGCGCTTTTAACAAGTACATGCACCGGTTGAATAGTGATAAACCGCTGTCGATCGACGAACAAGCTAGGGTTATGGCGCCACTGCCTGAGCACCAGATGAATGACTTGCCGTGGAGGGAGTCAACTTATCTGAATTGCCCGGATACACGATTCTTCGACACGCTTTCGCTGCGCTTTTACGCCGCCGCCTCGGCTCAGCAAAAAGAACGCATGATGGGCGATGGCATGCCCCTTTCGAGCCTAACTTCCGCCGAGCGTGAAATCGTTAATCGAATGGTCTACGGGCGGCAGCTACAGCTTATTTATTCTCCCACTATCGACCCGGAACTCTCTACAACTGGAATTCTGAGCGAGGCTACGGAAGCCCTCCCAAATGGCTTACCACCGGATGGACTCGTTACGATGCGAGTTAGCAGCGACCCCAGTGTGTTCCCCCCAAATTCGGGTTTGAAGGTTCATGCCCAAAACCAAATTTATCCCAACATGCTTGTGATGGTGAAGTACGCCCAGGACCATCCGGAAGATCAAAGACCTGGGAGCGAGGTTTTGAGTCGAGATCTGAAGCACTTCTTGCTTGGCAAGCGGACCACCATCACCATCACCTTTCAGTTCACGCCAACCCTCAGCATGGCTGGTTACCTTCAAGACGGAAACGTAACCGATCTCAAGCCCATCACCTTTGACCAACTTCCTCAAGCATATCTGGCCGAGTTCGATAAGACATATCAGGATTGGGCAAAAATGATGTCCCTTCGTGCACGAGGCATCACCGGTAAGTCGCCGCCTCCTTAAAGTAGTCAACGGGTTCGATCGTAAAGTGCCTGCAACTCACTGCAGGATGAGAAGTTTTGTGCAGGGTTGTCGCCGCTGGCGGGTGTGCCGATCACCCGTATTGCATAAACTTTGATAGACGCAAACTTTGCTGCAAACTCACGGCCACTCTTAAGACCGGCAGAATACGCAGTTGTTGTATTCGGATAACCTTCGAGCGTCGCAGCCGTCTTCCAAGGTCCGCCCGCTTCGGTTTGGACCTGAACGAGAGGCTTCTTCTTGCCTCCCTCCGTATCGAACCAACCGCCGTCATGGAACGATTGACCATGGGCGAAAACAACTGTGTTTATAGTGGTTGGTCTCGATGCAGTGACGGCAAACCAGTCCTCATCTGCTTTGGCATTGTTAAATGTGACGGCTAAGGTAGAACTGTCGTCGTCCGTGATATCGCCCATGACATTGCCTCGCCGAGAAGCGGTCCATCGATTGCCGGAAAACAGAGACGTCGCCCCAATTGGAGGGGCCCTAAGTGGAATCCAAACCTCGAATCGGCTTTTGCCATCTGATCCGGCTTCAGCATAGGGAAGCAGGGTCAAGAGGATTTTGCCTTTTCCGGAGACTTCACCTTGGCCAGTGAAGGTTTGTGGACTTATTCGTGGATGGTCTTTCCCCCCTCTCCCGGTTCGTACCTCACCGACCTCTTCCCGATTCCGTTTCGCTTCATTTCCCTTCGGCGGGATTAGGAAACCCGCAGTGGCGAGAGAAGTGGCGCTCGTGTTAGCCAAGAGATCGCCGTGGTCGGTCTTAGTTAGTGCTTTCAGATCAAGCCCAAGGCCAACTCGATTTAGCGGTCCGATTTGAGGGTTTACACTACTATCGACAGCCAAAACGAGAGGGCCGTACATGAGCGCGGCTTTGCCTGTATTCTCATGATCTCCAACGACAACTCGGTCGGTTAACTTCAGACTCAGAGTTAAGGTGTCATTCTTGCTCCATGCCCGGTCGATAACCACATAGCCGGCCCCGTTGGCCGGAAGATTGCGACCATTCAAACTGATCCCAAAATCCGAAGTGCATGACGGAATGCGGAGGCGGAGCGGAAATCTTTGGCCGCGCTTCTCCGGTGAAATTGTAAGCATGACGCCTCCACCCAGCGGGTATTCGGTCCTCTGCTCAATGGTCACCGAACCGCTCTTGAGGTGGGTTGTGGCACGGCCAGAATTGTAAAGATTCACGACTAGACCACCATCTGCGCTTGTCATATACGCGATGCCCGGAATCAGCGCGATGCCGCGTGGGCCGCTGGAGTGACAACAGGTTGCGGCACTATCGTATGGTTTGCGGCCCTCGAGCGGTGTGTAGTAGGCCCAGTCGTCACCAGTTGGCTTTTGCGCGGCAAGCAGATGATTGTAGATCGACTTTTCCAGTTCGTCGACATACCTCGGCTGACCGGTGAGGCGGAGTAATTGTAGATTCATCTGCTCCCAAGTCACAGTAACGCAGGTCTCGCAAATGTTGGCATTCGACAGGTTCGGCAGGTGATAGTCCTCTTGAAATAGTTCCCCAGCGGACGCGCTGCCGGTAACGTAGAGACGGTTCTTCACGATGTCGGTCCAAGCGACCTGCATCAGCCGGAGCAGCCGTTTCTCTCCTGTGGCACGATACAACTCCAGCAGGCCGTTGAAGTTCGAGGTCATCTCATAGGCTTTGGCATTGGCGACGGCTCGGACCGAACCCTTGCTTTCCAAAGAGGCGAGTATGGCGGGCCCGCCCTTAGCGTCGTAGTTGCTGACGATATAGCGGGCGAAATCAAGATAGCGCTTGTCTTCGGTTGCGCGATAGAGCAGGACGATTGGTTCCAAGACGCTATCTGGCGCCATTCCCATGTGTTCGCCTGATTTGTTGATATCGCGTTTGCCGGGTTCGATGCCGAATGTGGCGATTAGTAGGTTCCCGATTCTGCGAGAGGCATTCAATGCCTCTGATCCAAGCGAGGTAGGTCTATCCTGATTGGCAAGCCGAGTGAACTGGTAGTAGGTAAGTAAACCAAGCAGGTCATATTTGTGAACCCACACATCCCAACTCGTCCATCGATGGTCTTGTTTGTATGTTCCAAGATATCCATCAGGCTCTTGAGTCTTCAGCAGCCGAGCGACTACGCTATCCAGTTTGGTTTTAAGTTGAGGGTCATGCGTGTAGTTCCAAGTCAACGTTGCGGCATGGAGGAACTTGCCGACATGCTCTCCTTGCCAGTCTTGGTGAGGCGCTTCACGTTGCTCGAAGGCATCGAGCATATCGTCTTCATCTACCTTGAGCATCCGGTTCGTCGCGTTGGCGTCAATTCGCGTTCCAAGGAACCCGCCACGGATCGAAACCTCTTGCGGGAGCAGTGGCGTAAACACGTCATGGACCTGTGCCGTGCTTGGAATAACTAGGCCGCGCGGGTTCTGCTGGCCAAAACTCTCCGTCGACGTGAGGCCAATGCTGACGGCAATCACAATGCTGGAGAGTGAAAAGACACTACGCCTCATAGTTCACCCAGTATCCCCAAGATCCGCAACCGCTAAAGACGGCGCATACTGACCGACTCTTTCGAAAAACCCAATCGTTCATAAAAGCCATGCTTGTAGGTGAACAAGTGCACGATTGCGCCGGCTGAAGCTTCCCGAATTGTTTCTAATGCCCTGTTCATCATCGTCAATCCGATGCGACGCGCCTGCCACTCGGGCACAACGGCTACATCCCAGATACTGAACCATCCTGGTGCGTCCCGCATAATTCGCAAAACTCCGATCGTGTCTCCATTTGGGGAAAGCGCAACAATACCGCTCCAAGTACTATCCAAGAGCCCAGGCACTTGCTCGTTGTGGCCGAATGATTGACCGGCTATGGTCGCATATTCGTCGTCCGTAGGCTTTCGGTGTTCGATCGTGACGCCTGCTGGGAAGGGGTCTGACTTGGGTGCGTCGCTCGAAAGGGGTCCGCCAAACCGCAGATGATAGCCGTTCAGGTCCTCGACGATATACTCTCGTATCCCCCAAGGCTGATCTTCAATCTCGGACACGATGTTTGCGCCGTTGGCCCTGTGCAGCCGGTAGAGTTCATCGGCATCCTCTACTTTTACCCCGTGCTGATGCCCGCGTACCTTTGCCGCCAATTCGGGCTGCAGGTTGAACATGATCGTCACCCCACCTTTGCTTGCCGAGCCGAATACGGGTGGCTCGCCCCAAGTCCACGTTGATTCGAATCCGAGCACGTCCTTGTAATAGTCGAGGGTCGCCTCGATGTCAGAAGCCGCAAAGATGGCATTCGAGCTGATCATAGAGAGAAGCATACAGGATGGGACCTCTGCAGTACCTAGTAAAAATACGGATCAAATTACTTGGTATCAAGTCTAAAGACAGTGAATCGCTGCGAATGAGTCGCAGCTTAAAGGAGGTTCTGTGATGATAAAAACTCAGAAATGGCTTCGCTATGCAGTGTTAGGCTCGATGGCTATGGGCGTGGTCGGATTCGTGAATGTTAGTCAGGCAAAGGGAGCGTCAGATATCGCGTTTGCAAAGCTTCAGCGACGTTATCACGAATCGGAGTGGCGGCAGATGCACCGCGACTGGAATGGCCGCGTCTACTGGCACAACAACGCCTACTACTTTGATCGGGCCTACACCTATCCGGCGATCGTCGATCACGACTGGGCCACTATCGGCGGAGGAGTGGTACTAGATACCGACCCGTACGTCTCCTTCTCTGGAAGCTACGGCACTTATTACCCGACAGCTTCGCTCGAAATCGATCTGGGAAGCAGTGACGCTACTCGCCATGCGCGGGCCCTGTATTTCCAGCACCCGTACTTCTGGCGAAACGGTGTCCGATACGATCGAACGACTGTTACGCGAAACGGATCGCGCTACTATCGCTTCGTACGCCATCGCTTCTGATGGATTTGGCCGGTGAACCGAAGGTTGTAGGGGCACGTTGGCTATCGAAAGCCAACGTGCCCCTAATGGCCTAGCGGCTGAGGTAGGCGCTCGTCCCACTTATCGCCGAAATCGTTAATATTGCTGCCTTGACTGCCGTTGCGGTTGGCAGAACAGGCGCGGAACTATTCTAGCAGGTACCGGAATGGGCTGGGTCACAAACAATCGGGCCAAAACCGGCAACAAAGAGTACTTCGATGTTTGCATACGTTTTCATTGTCAAATGAGTCGATTTTCCACAACAATAGGTTCCCGTGAGCCCGAGTGATATTCTGAGGAGATCCGGTAGAACTAGACCGCGGGTCGGAACACCAATCAAAGACGCGGCAATCGAAGGATCTCAAGAGGGATAAGGACATGCGAAAACTCAAACTTCAAATGCAAATCACCGTAGACGGATTCGTGGCTGGTCCTGATGGTCAATTGGATTGGATGACGCAGCCCCTGGATGAAGATCTACTGGTGTTCATTGACCAATTGGCGGGCTCGAGCGACACGATTTTGCTCGGACGAAAGATGACCGAGGGCTTCGTAAAATATTGGGAAAGTGAAATCACCAAACCGGAAGGTTCTCAATATCCATTCGCCCGGAAAATGGTGGAGATCCCTAAGGTGGTCTTTAGTAAGACGCTTGAACACGTCGAAGGACAAAATGTTCGCGTGGAAAACGGCGATTTGA
>Ga0206948_1063_pt1 | contig 29668 bp, 31 predicted proteins | sample Alteio_BWOrgHeat_FD_153236 | JGI IMG/M metagenome (GOLD analysis project Ga0206948, IMG submission 153236) | Enriched cells from forest soil in Barre Woods Harvard Forest LTER site, Petersham, Massachusetts, United States -... | ecosystem: Environmental > Terrestrial > Soil > Temperate forest > O... | reverse complement strand
ACAGATCAGTTCTACACGATTTGAATCAACCGCCGTACAAATTGGCGGTGAACATCGTTTATGTAATTAGACTATGAAAGAGGCGAGCACTGAGCGTGGACACAAAGCCCATTTGCGAGCCGTAATCGATTTACTCCTGGCTGCCGGATCTAAGTGGTCTTCGGATAATGTCCCCCGGCTTTCCGCCGCCGTCAGCTTTTACGCCGTGCTTTCCTTGGCGCCGTTCCTAATCGTCGGCACTGTAATCGCCGTTTACTTTATCGGGGCAAATCCACATAACCACAGCACTCTGATTGGTCAAGCTCGTGAAACGCTAGGCTCACAGTCCGCCGATATGTTCGAGCATATCGTCGTGAATGCTCAAGAGCGTCGCGGCGCTAGCGTGCTGGCCTCACTCATGAGCTTTGTCGTGATGTTTTTCAGCGCGTCGAATCTGTTTTTGCAATTCGATGACGCCATCCAATCGATCTGGGGTGTGAGAAAAACCGGGTCGATGGTGAGGCTCTTCCTTCGAAGTCGCCTCACGGCATTTGCGTCGGTAATCGTCTTCGGCGTAGGGTTGATTACATGGCTCTACCTTGATGCCCGCATGGCCTACCTCGCCAAGGAAACTGTCGACTTCAGGGCCGGCCGTGTTATCAGCTTTCTCTCAACCTTGCTTGTGCTCTCGATCGCTTGCAGCTTTTCAATGAAGCGCCTTGCCGCGATCAAGCTGCCTTGGTCCGATGTCTTACCCGGCGCATTGCTAGCAGCGTTTTCGATTAGCATTGCGAAGTACCTCCTCAGTTTGTACTTCGCCAATTCTGGTGTTGGAAATGTCTATGGGCCTGCCGGAGCTCTCGTCGTAATTCTACTGTGGATCTATTACTGTGCTCAAATCTACTTTTTTGGTCTTGAACTTGTGTGCGTGTGCTCGAACAAGCGCTCAAGTCTCGTTCCGAATGCGCCGTGAGCTTCGCTGGGGCACTATAATTTGAGAGATGCGCGTGATCATGTTGTCGTGGGAGTATCCGCCTCGTATTGTCGGTGGTATTAGCCCACATGTAAAGGACCTTTCGCAACAGCTTCAGAAGAAGGGAATCGAGGTTCACGTTGTCACCAAGCACACGCCTTTGGCTCCCGACGAAGAGACTGAGCCGAGCGGCGTCCAGATCCATCGCGTTCATCTCACGGATCAACCCAACGACTTTCTCCACGAAATCCAGCTTCTGAACCAAGCGACCGATCGTCGTGTTCGACAGCTATTGGAACATTGGCGCCCCGGTGGCCAACCGACCGTCTTCCATGCTCATGACTGGTTAAGTCTCGACTCAGCCCGCGAACTGAAGTACGAATACAAGCTACCGATTGTCGCTACGGTTCATGCGACGGAATCGGGTCGCCATGGCGGAATCTTCAACGAAACCTCTAAGTACATCCACGAGCAAGAGTACTGGCTGACCTACGAGGCCTGGCGGGTCATCGTGTGTTCCGAGTTCATGAAGCAAGAAGTCGTACGGCTGTTCAACTCGCCCGCCGACAAGGTCGACATCATCTACAACGGGGTCGAGCCGGAGAAGTTTGAATTCGAATGGACTAATGCTGAGCGCGTTGCGCATCGTGCGAAACTGGCCTTACCCACCGAGAAGATCGTCATGTACGTCGGTCGCTTTGTGCGCGAAAAGGGCATTCACGTTTTGCTTAACGCCGCCAGCGTTATTCTGGCCCAGGAGCCCTCCACCAAATTTCTAATCGTAGGTGGCGGCAACCGCGAGCGATTCGAGAAGTTCGTCCATTGGGCAGGTTTACAAGACAAAGTATTGTTCACCGGCTTTATGGCCAATCGGTCGCTGCATCAACTCTATCGATGCGCCGACGTCGCCGTCTTCCCTTCACTCTATGAGCCTTTTGGAATTGTCGCACTGGAGGGTATGGCCGCAGGCGCGCCTGTCGTCGCCTCCGATGCGGGTGGGCTCAAAGAGGTCGTCCTTCACGGCGAGACGGGAACGTTGAGCTACGCCAACAATCCAGAGTCACTCGCCTGGGCCGTGCTCGACGTCCTTCGCAATCCGGAGCGGGCGGAAAAGATGTCCGCCAAAGCAAGAATCAGGTTGAGGACCGACTTTGATTGGTCCCACCTCGCTGACCAAACGATCGCCGTCTACGACCGAGTCTGGAGCGAATTCTTAGACAGCTATTGGGCAGCAAATACCGTCTGGCCAGTCTCTCCTGGCGCTGACGACCGAGCAAAACGTCTCCGTCTCGAAGAGAAAGCCGCCGACGGAACCTACGTCGAACGCCTCCGCCCCCGCATCTCCACCACACTCCCCCACCTAGCCTCCGTCGTCGAAGAAGAACTTGAAGAGCGCGAGGAAGAGGAAGCGGCTGTTGGATTGGAGTAGTGGAGTGATGGAGTGATGGAGTGAAGTTGAGCCGCAATTGAGTCCCTTCCCTCCGATAGGTTAGATCCACTTGCCTGCTGTCGTGCCTTAGGGCTAAATTAGGACGGTGGTGGACCTAGTCTCCCAACTTCGGGGAGGTTCCTTCACCTTTACGTCATGGGTAGGCACGAGCTTGTTTTCCTTGTACCATTGTTGAATGCGGTGGCCAACAGGAATCCAACTCATTAGGGTCCTTGCGGCGGTTACCCTCTTGGCTTGGGTTGGCTTATTGGTCAGAAATCGGTTCCTTCTCCCGAAAGATCAAACCGCCACATTGGACCAAATCCTTGCCGTCGTCGACAAGGAACTTCTGGAAGAAGAGCCGATCGACGGGCCTGATACAAGACACCTTGCCGATCTGATAGGTCTCATAGCGGCGTATGACGACCCCAGTCCACACCCTCATGGCACTTCGACTTCGCTGACTATGGGCGCAAGGGTTTCGCCATGGTTTTGTCCCCAAACGCTCCCATCAAACGGCAAAACTACTGCCGATTTTCCTGTTTGGAGTGGACACCAGGTTCACGGTTTTAAGGACTATCTTGATCAGATTAGACCCAAAGATTGCCGATACAACGTTGACGTCCAGGCGATGATTATAGCCAAATCAGGTATCCGATCTCTTGAAGAAACCGCCCGCTCACGAATGAAGAGCAACGATCCAAAAGGCGCCTGCCTGTGCCTGATTCTCGCTTTACGTTTCGCGGATTTAATGCTCAATTCGGGGGGCGAGATGCTGCACTACCTCACAGCACAAACTGCCGAATCCATTGCCGTTGAGGCTATTGAAGATTTTGCTCGGGACCCGGGCTTTAGCGCAGTGCAATGCAAAGAGATTCTGGCGGAGTTATCACCAGCACCAGATTCCGATGCCTATCTTGCTTCCGCATTAAAACTTGAGTTCCAGCATTTCGACCTGTCGAGCCTTTCGCAAAAGCCTATCGAATCACCCCAGAACGACAATTCAATGAATATTGGCGCCGAACTTCGTTTCAAGTCTTCAACTTTTGATCCGATCAAAACGGCGAAACAATTAACGCAACTCACATTGACAGAGATCGATAATTCAAAACGGACATGGAGCCAATTCGACGATGCCGGAGATCGAATTGCCCAACGAGCGCGCGAAATCGTAGGGGATGATGGCACCATCCAATGGGAGAGCGAAGTCGAAAGGCAATCCGGGAATGTCGAAAACAAGACCGATAACGATGTTGGGCTTCGACTTATTGCGCTTGCCGGGGACAGCCGATTCGACATCAAAATATCGCTTCGCTGGCGGACGATGAGGAATGCCGTCCGCGCCTTGCTGGCCTCGCGTATTTACCGCGCAACCCACGGAGGAAACCTCCCATCCTTTGCATCCGAACTTACGCCACAATTGGGCGCTTGGCCAACCGACCTCTACGACGGCCAGCCGATGCGCTACAACCCGATCCAGCAAGTCGTCTATAGCATTGGCCCAAACCTTCGAGACGACGGCGGCGATATAACCGGCAAGTGGAAGGGGCAAAGAGATATCGGCGTCTCGCTAGCCTTAGCTAGGAACTGAAAAACCTGAAATCGTCCCGCGACGTATCATGTCCTTGTGCGAGGAAAGGCCAAGTCGAAATTCGCACCCATTCTGATTGTCATCACCGTCTTTCTACTGACATGCGGGTTGGCATTCTTCAGCGCAATGCAGCCTACGATTCATCTGGCCACTAAAGCCGAAGTTGAGGCAGTCATACCCAAAGAACTGCTGCAGCACCGGCCGGTCGACCCTGCCGCCAGAAAGCGATATGCCGATTTGGTCGCATTGGCCAAGAGGTTTGATCCAGCTCCAAGTGGTCCCGTCCGTCCCATTCCAGTATGGTCACCAGGCATGGTTTTGGAGTTCGATGATGCTCTGTCGCAGGGACGCATTCAGATTGCTAACGACTCCATGATGACCGAGGGCATGTTTTTGACTCACAATGTGGTGAAGGCATTACTTCAAACTGCCGAGACGAGCCGAGCCATCGGAGACACAGAGAGTGCTACGCGGAGCTTAATTCTAGCGGCCAAATTCACCACAAAGGTGACGAATGACGCTGGAATTGGTATTTCTTATTCAAATGTTTTAGGCGTTGACTCGCTAACTTCAACTGCGATTCGCAAAGCCGCTCACAATTCAAAAACGTCGACAGAGACATGCAAGAAATTGCTAGAAGTCTTGCCAACAGCTCCTGTGACTGATGACGTACTCGCCGCCGATGAGGCAAACAGCTTTCAGTCCCTTACGCTTCCCTACCTGCCCAATCCTTTCGGGGACTTGAAGGAAGAACCATTTGACGACGACAAACCTCCGTCTCCCGATGAACTACCGAGGTTTACTCATTGGAAGGCCCCGTACGACGCAATGGAAACGGCCCGCCAGTACGCCAAAGTCACGTCAATAAGGATCGCCAACACAAAGAGGCTTCTTATCGACTACGACGACTCTGCTGATCAACTCGTAAAGCAAATCGCGGACAGTATCCCTCCTGACCCTGACTACAGCACCCATTGGGGCCCTGTGAAAACCTGGTGCCGTTACAAATATCGATTCGTATCCAACAACAGCCCGAACCTATTTGGCCGATTTTTGCTCTCGATGAATGGAAATCGGCGCCCAAGAATGCTCTCTTCCCTGCGATGGCGCACCATGCGAAACGCAACTCGAGTCTTGCTTGCATCCCGCCTGTACCGATCGACTCACGGCGGCGCTTTGCCGCCAAACGCAGCCAGTTTCATCACGTATCTTGGAACCTGGCCAACTGACCTCTACGATGGCGAACCTATGCGATACGACGCCAACAAGCAAGTCGTCTACTCCGTCGGCCCCAACCTAAAAGACGATGGCGGCGACATCCACGGAAAACCATTAGAAACCAAAGACGTCGGAGTTTCGCTGAAACTCGATTCCAACTAACCTCACCCTCCCGACTCCGGAGGAGTCAAAGAGAATAGCCGGGGGGAGTCGCTTCGCTCGCCACCGGCTATTCTCGGTGACCCTTCCAGGATCCATTAGCGGACTTGCGTCCGGGGTCCAAATTCGTCCTGTTCGAACGGGACGCGCTCCGTTGTAACATACGCGCATGCGCGGCGTTGCCAAATCTAGGGGAGGGCGAATCCTTTTGGGCATTTTGTTGACTCTCGGCTTCCTTGCCTTCATTGGTTGGATGCTGATGCGCCCGAAAATTGGCCGCGCCACGGTTTCCGAGATCGAGGCCGTCTTGCCTCCTGAAGCCTATGCAAAGCAGGCGGTCGATGAAGCGGCGGCAAAGCGAATGGATGGCGTGATCGCCATTTCAAGATTGATTGGTGAGGCTGGACTCACCAAACTCAAACAACAAGCGATGTCAAACGCAGACAAAATTGGCATCGCAAAATATCTTTGGGCCGGGAACGAAGAGCAATTCGACAAACTCCAAAAAATACTCGACGCTGGGCCGCTCCAATATCGACCACTGGCCAAGCCGGATGGAGTGCGTAGCTACATGATCGAGATGAAGCAACTCGTTGATTCCCTCGCACTCATTGGGTCCAATCTGGCAGCAGCCGGAGACTATGACAAGGGCAAATACTGCACAGACCTATGTTTGCGCCTTTCGAACGGCGTTTTGAAAGCAAAGGGAAACATGATGACTATCTGGTCGCGATAGCATTCGTCCAAATCAGCGACGCGACTATCCAGCGCATCACGCGCTTGCCAAATTATCCAACTGATCTAACGAGACACTTCTTAAGCGAGTTGCCTCAAGCAGAAGTTGGTGATCCCTATCTCGCGGAGGCTATCAGAGCCGACTTTCAAGCCTCGGTATTTCGGCGCCTGACTAACCCAGACATGATGGCGACTTCGATGGTCAAAGACATAGAAACTTCCGCTTCACCGATCCATGGTCAACCTGATTCTCCTGCAATTTATGGCACCTTTGAGCCAGTCCCTACCGCACAGACTCTAGGGAAGCTGCTAACCCTTGCAGTCAAGAGCGCGAAGTTGCCACTGTCTAAATACGACGAAGAGATTAGCCGCATCGAAGAGTCGGCTGCGCGCGGACTTCCAGATGACCCCACAACCGATATGGAACCAAGCTGGGAGAGATCATGGAAGAAATTCAAGTTTCGTTTTATGATGAATAATTCGAAAAACTCCTTGGGACGCATGATGATCTCGCTCGGATCAGTTGGGGGAAAGAGCGCAGTCAGCGTCAGTTGTGGTTGGAAGGCGAGGCGAGAATTAACTCGGGTCCTCCTCGCATCCGTCCTCTTCCGTCGCGACCACAAAGGCGAGTTGCCCGGCAGCCTGAGCCACCTCGTTCCGAATTACTTGTCAAGAGTCCCCATCGACCCGTTCGATGGCAAGTCGATGCGATTCAACGCTCAAACGAAGGTCACATATTGCATCGGGCAGGACCTAATCGACAACGGTGGCGACATCAGCACGAAAGCCTTCATTCCAAAAGACATCGGCATCTCGCTGAGATAGGGACATCCCAATCCCGACTCCGGACCAGTCACAGAGAATGTCATCCAGTTTTTGGTTAATGGAGGCATCTGTAGGCGCGGGATGGGACGTACCCGCGGACTCAACCCTCGCGGTGAACCAAATTGTTGTCTCGCCAACAGCCTCGAACGCGGGTACGACCCATCCCGCGGCTACAGAACATGAGCCAAGACCAACAACTGGGCGGCGTTTCCCTGAAAGGGTCGAAATCCGGACTTGTGTCCGGGGTCTAAATGCGAACTTGCGTTCGCTCTCCGTTGTAACATAGACGCATGGGCCGGTTTGCCAAATCGAGAGGCGGGCGAATATTGGTGAGGATCATCTCTGGCTTCGCTTTCTTGTCGTTAGTCGGTTTCGTCCTTATGCAACCGAAAATTGGGCACGCAACTATGTCCGATATCAAGGCGGTATTGCCGCGGGAAGCGTATGAAGAATCGAGGCTGGACGAAGCTGCATTCGCCAGGCTACATAAAGTGCTTAGTGTTACCGAAACTCTTGATCTCACCAATAGTGTCACGCGGTATGGAGCCGTCGATTTCATAGACCAGCGCAAGAATGCAGAGCACGTGTGGAGCGAAAATAAGCCGCAACTGGAAAAGTTACGTCGACTTCTTGAGATTGGAAGCCTCACGGTTCATCCTGCCGTAACTGCCAATTCGGGCCGCATTTACGATCACGAAACATCAAACAGTTCAGTACCTGGATTAGTTGAAGGGCTAGGTTTTCTTGGCTACGAACTAGCGGCAGGTGGGGATTTCAGGAGTGCCGAAGAGGCAATAGACCTTCATTTAATGCTTTCAAGCTCCATGCACATTGCCGGAGGCGACCTTTACGACTACAGGAACACCTCTCGTTATCTTCGTGATACCTATTACAAAATCAGGCAAGTGGCGCATCTGCCTGGTTGCCCAACCTCAGTGATTAGACATTTCTTGAAGCAGTTGGTAAAGCCTCCTGACTCGGATTCTTTACTTGACCGATGTTTCGTGGGTGATTTCAAAGAGAACATCCTTCCCTCACTCCTTGACCCAATCAAAATCGGTCATGTCCTTGAACCCTCAGGAGGCTCATATTCCCAGCCCGCCATGAATTCAAACATATCCAGAGAGGCGGACTTGGTGGGAACATACGAGCCGGTCGAGACAGCAAGATTATTTGGGGAAATGTTTTCGATATGCCGCAAGAACATAAGTCAATCTCTTGCACACTACGACAACTCATTGGAACGGCTCTGGCTGCAGGTAGGCGCCAACTTGCAAATTGATAGCAGTTCCACCGATCAGAATGAAATCTCGCATGGTTGGTCGAAGTTTTTGTTCAGATTCCAGATGGATAACACAAAAAACTCCATCGGTCGCTATGCGTTCATAAACCGAAGTAGCCCTTATGCCAGGGATCTTATAGTTTCCCGCTGTCACCTACGGTCGGATCGCGATACAACCCGCGTTCTTCTTGCCTCGATTCTGTATCGCGACAATCATTCAGGCAAACTTCCAAACTCTCTTTCAGATCTTGTACCCACTTATCTCAGTTCCGTGCCAATTGATCCATACAATGGCAAATTGATGCGGTACAGCCGGAAGAGAGAAATCGCATGGTTTGGTGATTCGGATATCACTGAAGCTGGAGGCAGTACCAAGTCACCCACCGAATCTGGGCTGATATATGGCATCTCGTTGGCGGCATCCTCGCAGAAACCAAGGCTGATTTTAAGGCCGATGGAGTAGCTTCAACCCTTCCAAGGTCCGAATCTGGACTTGCGTCCAGGGTCTGGGCAACCAACTGTCGATCGTCAATAGATGCCGAAATCGCGCGAAGCAGGTGGCGACGCGGATACTCCGTGCTTCGAGTCTGCATCGGCACGATGATGCCAGTTCCTGACCCGCCTCGCTGGCGAGTATGGTTATGGGTTTTCTGCGACCCACGCCTTCAATTGATCGTAAGTGATTTCTGAATCAGTGAGGGCTCTGGCAGTTGCATTATCGTTGTGGACCATGGCGGCTAGTAGGAAATGGGCTCCATTTAGATCCTGTTCCATGCCGCAAGCCTCCACTCCGGCGAGAACCAAGATGTCGGTTACACCTAGGAAACCTGCGGTTAGCTCTTTCGGCGACTTGGCAGTAAGCATCTCTTCTTCGATCAGGGAGGCAACGGCGGAAATTGATCCGTCACATCCCGCAACTGCCTTTTGAGCACGACCGTTTTGTTCAAATAGGAACATGAGACAAAGCTGATCAGCGGCCATCCTTTGCTTTCTGATTGCAAGCATCTGCCAAATCCGGTCTCTCGAGGATAAGTCGTTCGATTCAGTTCTTCTTCTGGTTGTGTTTGACGTTGTCGTTTCTTCATCCTGGATCGACATTACGGTCTTTCGGGTGGCTTCAAGGTCCAGACCCAAATGAGCAAGGACTTTGCCGGCGAGACCATCTTCTTCTCGCACTAAGCCCAGCAGTAGATGCTCGGTACCAATATAGTTGTTGTTTAGATTTCGGGCTTCGTCATATGCAAGATCGATCACACGTTTGGCCCGAGGGGTTAAAGTCATATCTTGACTAGGCCTAGCGTTGCCTCTGGGAAGAAGCTGTAGGATTTCTTCTCTGACATTGTCCCGCGACAATCCGCACAGAGTCAGGACTCTAGCGGCGACGCTGTCTTCTTCCCTTACCAGCCCTAAAAGCAGATGCTCGGTGCTGACGTAGCCTTCGCCATACTTCTGCGCTTCCTCTTGCGCATAGAAGACAACTTTTCTCGCCCGCTCTGTAAACCGCTGCCACATGATTGCTATCTTACGCGAATCAATGCGACCTCACGCAGAGGACGCGAAGACCGCAAAGGAATTGCGAGGTGTTTGATGGTTTCGACCTTTGATACAAGCGCGTGGCTCTTATTTTCAGAAGCCCATCTTTGCGCTCCTCGCGTCCTCTGCGTAAGGCTTTCGGGCGAATGGCTCCATCACTTAACATGCAAACTGAAACAGCCTAAACCACAAAACTTCGCGTGAGGCTATCACGGATTCTCGGCTAACCAGGCTCGGAGATTGTCTGCGTCGATTTCGTATACTTTCAGCGCTCTGCCGATTGCACAGTCGCCGTAGGCCACGGCTGCGAGTAAGAAATGGACGCCCGTTAGGTCCTGGCCAAGTGCCTTTGCTTGTGCGACAGCGTCTGCGGTTGCTGATGACAAGGAATAGGGTTCCGCTTTGATCTGTTCGGGTGTTTTGCGAAGGAGCAGCTCTTCTTCGACCATGGCAGCGACTTCCAGTGGCTTCCCGCCGCAACCTTCAATCGCTCCCGAAACCGACCCGTTCTCTTCGAACAGATACATCAAGCAAAGCATGTCTGCCGGCATACGAAGCTTTCGGGCCGCCAGCACCAGCCAAGCCTTGTCGTTCGACAACATCTCCTTAGCGGGTTCGCGAGGCTCTTGTGGCTCCCGCTTGTCCGGCGCCGTGTATTCCGCGCCATCCCCAACAACTTTGGTGAAGGACGCTCGAGCGCGAGTTAGGTCGACCCCAAGCTTTGCGAGAACTCGGCCAGCAAGACCATCGCCTTCCCGCACTAATCCGAGCACAAGGTGCTCGGTGCCGATATAATTGTGTTTGTAGCCCCGAGCTTCGTCGTATGCGAGATCGATAATTCGCTTCGCACGCGGCGTTAGCGTCATGTCCGAGCTTGGCCTAGAATCGCCCTGTGGCAGCTGCTTCTCAACCTCAGCTCTAACCCGATTCAGCGAAACTCCACAGCCGACAAGTATCTTCGCCCCTGGGCATTCGGGCTCACGAACCAGACCCAGAAGAAGATGCTCCGTACTGACGTAGCCCTCTCCAAATTTCTGCGCCTCTTCCTGCGCATAGAACACGACCTTCCGAGCCGACTCCGTAAACCGCTGCCACATGATTGCTATCTTACGCGGAATCCTTGTGACCTCACGCCAAGGACGCGAAGGACGCAAAGGAATTGTGATGTCTTTGGTGGTTTCGCCCTTCGACCCGAGCGCGAAGTTGTGTTTTCTGAAACCCATCTTTGCGTCCTTCGCGTCCTCTGCGTGAGGCTTAACAGCTTTGGCTGCTTATCCAAATTACAAATTGCAACCAACCAAACCACCACACTTCGCGTGAAACTAAACAGAACCAGGTAGAACGCATCTTATGTCGAAGAAACCTTCGCGGCGTGAGATATTGGGTGTGGCGGCAGTTGGAGTGGCTGCTTTAGCGGTTCCGGCAACGGCAATGGGGCAAACGGTTCAAGATAGCGATGTGGACGCCATCGACAAGGAACTCGCCAAACCACTTTCGGCGGAGGCTAAGAAGATTTTCAAGGAATCTCTCAAGGGAATTCAGACATCTGCAAAGGACCGCCTGAAGACAAAACTGCCCGAAAACAGCGAGCCGTGCTTCACCTACAGCCCTTCGACTCGCGAGGTGCGATCTAAGTGAGCATCAGTCCATTCTCCAGCATTCGCGAGATGGCGAAGGCCTTGTCAAATCGGCAAGTGTCCTCAATCGAGCTGACCCAAATGTACTTACAGCGGCTCAAGACAATCGGCAAAGAGCACAACGCGGTCGCCGAGCTTACCGAGGATTTAGCATTCAAACAGGCAAAGCAAGCCGATGAAACTCCAGGCCATTCCATCCTCCACGGCATTCCGTTTGGGGTTAAGGACCTACTTGCAACAAAGGGCATCCATACCCGCTGGGGGTCACCAGGCCATGCCGACCAAATGTTCGACTACAACTCGACCATTGTCCAGAAGTTGGAAGACGCCGGCGCCGTTCTTCTTGCCAAATTAGAGATGATCGAGTTGGCGGGCGGCGGAAACTACAATGTGGCCAACGCGAGCCGAATGGGGCCATGCCTTAGTGCATGGGATAAGAAACTCTGGGCCGGCGGATCCAGTTCCGGGTCGGGAGCGACGACAGCTCTGGGCTGCGTTGGGTTCTCTATCGGCAGCGAGACGAGTGGAAGCATCGTGTGTCCTGCTGCCTTCAACGGATGTACCGGATTCCGACCCACTTATGGCCGTGTCAGCCGGCACGGTGCCATGGCTCTGTGTTGGACTCTCGATAAGCTCGGTCCGCTCTGTCGATCGGCAGAAGATTGCGGAATCGTCCTCGAAGCGATCGCTGGGCCAGACCCTAAAGACGGCAGCACGCTTACTCAGAAGCTCAATCTGAGATCGAGAGGTCCAAAACCGAAGATTGGCCTGATGAAGGAGACGTTTAAGGAGAGTAAGGCCGACGCTTGCGACAAAGCATATCAAAACGTCCTAACGATCCTTCGAAAACAGGGATACGAGACAGCTGAAGTCGCTTATCCGGATCTTCCCTATAACGCAGCCGTCGATTTAATCGTGAACGCGGAAGGCGCGAGTGCGCACGAGCATTTCATTCGAGGGGATCGATTCCAGCAGCTTCAGGACATCAATCAAGTCGCTGGGTTTGCCGCCGCACTTGAAGTCAAAGCCGTGGACTACCTATGGGCGATGCGGCTGCGCTCCGAAGCCCTCAAGGCGAATGCCGTTTGGGATAAATGCGACTGCATCTTCACTCCCGCCTTCTATCACAAGGCCATCCCTGCCGATCAGCCTTTCGACAAAACCTGGGTCGATATGGGTGGCGATAACGGTCCGTCGAACCTCCTTGGTTGGCCGGCGATGGCCTTTCCAATTGGATTCGAAACCGGCGCCCCCATCGGCGGCCAAATCATCGCCCCCGCCCTCCGGGAAGATGTCTGCCTCCGAGTAGTGCGCGACTTCCAGCGCAACTCCGATTTCCACCTTAGGCGGCCGAATTAGTGGATGGTGGATGGTGGATGGTGGATGGATTTTCCCTCACCCCCTGCCCCCTCTGCCATTACGAACCAAATGGGCGAGGGGGTCCGGATCTTCACCATCCACCATCCGCTAAAATCCATCCACCATGCAAGCAGGCTATTCGGGCACACCGTTACTCAAGAAACTAGGAGTTAAACCACACTCCTTGCTCCGACTGTTTGACGAGCCTGATGGTTTTCGCGAGTGGGTAAAAGAGCAGCCAGAAGGCGTGATGCTTGCCGAGCCCGGCCAACTAACGGATGTTGTAGTCTTGTTCGCCGAGTGGGAGTCTCAACTGGTCGAATTGTTGGAGATCGCCATTCCAGCAATGCAAATGAATGGCGGGCTGTGGATTGCTTGGCCGAAAAAGGCTTCGAAAGCCCCCACCGACATCACCGAAGATCGCCTTCGCGACATCATCCTGCCCATTGGCTTGGTAGACAACAAAGTCTGCGCCATCGACGAAAAGTGGTCGGGGCTCCGTTTTGTTTGGCGCCTAGAGTTGCGCCAAGCAAAAGCGTTAGAGCGTTAAGAGCGTTGGAGCATTCAAGGGAAACCGCAACCTGATGGATCGCCCTCGAACGCTCTAACGCTGCAACGCTATTTCCCCAGCGCCTAGCGCCCAACGCCCAGCGCCCTATCCCCGTATTGCTCCACATATTTCAGACAGCATGCCCTAACTCGGGCTCGGATTCGGTTGATGTAGGCGGCTCGTTGGGTGACTCCGACAGCTCTCCGGGAGTCGAGGAGGTTGAAGACGTGGGAGCATTTCAGCGCCAAATCAAGCGCTGGATAGACAAGGGCCATCGAGCCTTGATACTCAACGGGAGCATCGCCCTCTTGGGGCGTCGTTGTCATCACGTCCTGAACCGAATCCCAGTAGACGGGCGTCTCGATGACCCGTTTCGACTCGGCTTCGTACATATCGAATAGCTGGAGCAGCATCTCGGTCGAGGCGACTTCGAAGTTGTAAACGCAGTTCTGCATCTCTAACTCAAATTCGGCTTTCCGGTAAGTGAGGGTGTCATTCCAATTCAAGCCGTCCCAAAAAGAGTCCTTACCGTCGAGGAACAGGCATAGACGCTCAGGACCGTACGTGATTTCCGCACAGACAGGATTGCACTCGATTCCGCCCATCTGCTGGAAGAAAGTGAACTGGCTGATCTCAGCCCCGTTCACCCAAACTTCCCAGCCGACCCCACTTGCCCCGGCAGCTTGCGACTCCCAGTCATCCTCAACGAGACGGACATCGTTCTTGGCCGTGTCGAACCCGAGGGCATCGAGCGAACCCATATAGAGATCGACTATGTTTTCGGGCGAAGGCTTCATGATCACCTGGTATTGGTAGTACCGTTGGCTCCTCTGGGGATTTCTAGTGTAGCGACCATCGGCGGGCCGCCGAGATGGCTGAATGTAGGCCACATTCCAAGAGTCAGGACCCAACACGCGAAGTGTCGTAGCCGGATGCATCGTCCCTGCACCGACCTCGACATCGTATGGCTGCAGGATCGCGCAACCTTGTGCCGCCCAGTAGTCGTTCAAGCGGAAGATCATCTCCTGCATCGTCATGGTTCAGGAAGGATACCTTCGCGATTTTTTCCGCGAATCGCAACTTTTGCACGCTCAAACCAGTAGCCAATACTTATGGGCACTTCCGACCTAAAAAGACTTCAGCAGATTGCCTTCATCGCCGTGGCGGCATTCATGGCTCTGGGATTCACGATTGTGCAGAGAGGGTTCACCGAGATCAGCAAAAAGGGCGGAGCAACGCTCAAAGCGATTGGGCCGCAAACCAAGCAGATGCGCTCAGTGCAGGACTTTGACCGGGTTCAAGCCGGTGAGATTTATGACGTCGACGTGAGCTTTGGTTCTAGACCATCGGTCACGATCGAGGCGCCACAGGACCTCTTACCGCACCTCACCTCGGATGTGCATGGCGGAACGCTGAATTTGAGCTCCAATGTGAATTTCAACCTACCCGAGAAGTCAAAGATCAAAGCTCACGTCGTCACTAAGCGTCTTGTCGGCGCAACCATTTCAGGCGCAGGCAAGATGGTAATCAACGGAAGAATTACCGAGCACACCTTTGACGCAAATGCGAGTGGAGCCGCGACTCTCAAGCTATCCGCCAATGTGGATACATTCCGCCTAGAGGCATCCGGCGCCGCCAAAACCAACATCGACAACCTTGGCGCCAAAACCCTGCGAATCCAAGCAAGCGGGGCTGCCATTTGTAAGATAAATGGCTCGGCTAGTGACAGCTCAATCGGTGTAAGCGGCGCTGCCCAGGTCGACGGCCAACTTACTTCGAACAGCGCCAACATCCAAACCAGTGGCGCTGCCCACGCGGCTCTTCGAGTCGTCAATTCTCTGACCGCCGAAGCCTCCGGCGCTTCGAACGTTTCCTATAGTGGCAACCCCGGCAAGGTCGTGCAGCACACCTCCGGCGTGGCGAATATCCGAAGGTCGAACTAGCCGCGGGCCGAGTTCCTCCTGCGCCCTCGACCTTTGCTTAACGCTCGCCGACCTGGGCGTCGCGGCTAACTCGCCTCGCACAAACATCGAGGCTCAGACAGAGCCGCTCCATTAAGCCCGGGTCTTGCTCACTACAAAGCTCATGGACGCAGGAGGAACTGGAGATATATTATTTTTCCGGAAGCGACTGCGTCTCTTGATTTGGGAATCTAAGTCCCTATCGGCTGGATGACTTTTTGGACGGCCAACATCGCCTCAACGATCGATTGATCGAATTCTTTGGTTGCGGACGATATCAGCCAATCTTCGCATTCAGCGTCGGACAACTGCGGATGCCCTTGGAATCCAGATCGTCGGCTGTCGAATTCGGCGGCTAGCCGAATTATCGATAGAGACTGATCATCTTTTGCCGTCATCCCAAATAGATCATCGTCGACCGAAGCAATCCCCCGAAGCTCGGCTGCAAGACGTAGGGGAAGCAGCTGATCGACGTTCATGCGGAGGCGTTCACCGGTGGCTACGGCGTAGACGGCGACGCGCTCGGCTCGGTGGCGCGACCCGGGATACGTCTGCTCCTGCGCCTCAAGCAACGCTCTGACCCGCGCGTTGATGGATTTCATGGTGTTCATATCACACGGCCAATACCGATGCCAAAGTCCAAACCTTTTGGCTTCGCAACCCTGTCGCTTATCTAATCGTATCCATTTTCCGATAGTCGGAATTCGTCATTATCGGAATCGGCTCGTGAGTTTTTGCAACGCTACCCATTCTCCAACGCCTTGAAGTTACTGTACACTGCCCACTATGGAAACCCCTCCAACCTACATGCCTCCTCGCCCAAAAAACAAAACCGCAATGATCGTGTGGATCGTGATCGGTGTGTTCTTTGGATGCTGCATCTTACCAATCGGCTTAGTAACCGGACTGGGGTTTTGGGGCTTTAGCAAAGTAAAGAGCTTTGCCGGCTGCATGTTTGCATACCAGGATGTTCAGCGGGGTGTTCTGAAATACGCCGGTGAGCACGGAGGCAAACTGCCCAAGGCCGAGACATGGCAAGACGATGTTAGGGAGTCTTATCGAGCTTCAATGCGACCCAAGCGGGAAATGGGACCCTTCGAGGAAATGGCGCCTGACGGAGATTGGGGATGCAAAGATTCTAACGGTGTAATGAGCGGAATGGCTTTTAACTCCGACCTATCGGGCAAGAAACTCGACGATATCAAAGACCAGGTCAGCACGATCATGCTGTTTGAAACCGAGCACCCGGCAAAAAACCAACATGAGAAGTATCAACCGAGGGATTTTGCAAACAGCCCTTTGATGTTCGGCAGCCATAGGGGCTGGATGGAAGTCGCCGTCTCGGGCCCGCCGTGGATGACCGACAAATCTGGGCGACACGTGCCTTTGAACACAGGCCCAGGCGCGGGCGGTGGCGGGTCGCCGTTCGATGTCCAGGTCAAGCCAAACCCAGGGCCGGACGACAAGTGATTCTGAACAGTCGGAGACGTCTCACCTGATCCCAGCGTATACTAAAGAGAACTATGCTTAACGCCGTCGCTATGCTTGGCAGTCAAGACTTGATGATCATCGCGGTGATCGTGCTGGTCCTCTTCGGGGGCAAAAAGATCCCTGAATTGCTTAGAGGTGTTGGTAAGGGCGTCGGAGAACTCCAGAAAGGTCTGGATGAGGGAAAGAGACAACTCAACTCAAGCATCCATGAGGACCCAACTCCGCCGACAGCAAGCGCACCGGTAACCCCAGCGGTTACCACCACAACCGATCACACCATTCCGGCGGGAACTTCCCAACCCGGATCCGTCGGCTAGAAACCTTGCGTTGACCTTCGCTTGGTACGGCTTTGCTATCGAGCATCCAGAAGACTGGGCTCCCGTTACACTCACGGGAGCCCGTCAGGAAGGCTACGTACGAATCGCTTCACCCGGTCGGCACTCGCTTCAGGTCCGTTGGAAAGCACCCAATACAGACGTCGATCTCTCTGGCGTATTGGCTTCTTATCTTGATCGACTAGCGAGTGATGCAAAGCGAGCAAAGGCTGAATTCAGAAGTCATGTCGACCAGGAAGAATCAAAACTCACTTACCGATATTCCTCGTCTACCTTCGGACGCGGCGCCATCCTCAAATCCGAATCATGCGGCCGGGTTTTTTTCTTGGAGTCGATCTCGTCGAAAAATGACTCGCTATTGCCAACTTTTCGAAAGCTGCTCGACAGTTTCTCCACGGGTACCGAACGCGAACTCTGGGCGCTTTACGGGCTCAATTTAAGACTCCCAAAGGGATTGACTGTCGAACGCAAGACACTTCAAGCTGGTCGCACCCTTCTCGTTCTCAACTCTAAAAAGACTACTATCGAGGCGCAAAGGTGGGGATTCGCCGAACAACTCGTCGCGAAACATGGCTTGGAGCCGTGGGCTCGCTCTATGCTCGAACTGCCAAAGGCCGAAGGGTTCGAAACCGACGACGGAATCCAGTTTTCTCAGCCAGGAACGATGCTACGCCCGCCTGTTCTTGCCATGGCCAAAGTTCAACCGGATCGCAACCAGATCGCAACCGTCAAAGTCGCAACACGGGACGAAGAATGGAGGCCGCAGTGGGACTGGTTCGAATAGCGCGCAGATTCTTAGACCGGTCTGAACATCTCCAACCGGACACGCTGAAAAAATCGAAGCCGCTTCGAAATCCGGCTGTGCGCCAGGAAGGGGGTGAAGACGGAAGTTTGATGCTGTTCGCTCCTTTGGCGGAACAAGGCAGGGGCCTCGCAGGTCTCATGGCGAAATGGGTCAAGGCGCCCGACCACAAGAAGTTTGAGCTAGAACCGGTTGGAGCATTCGTGTGGAATCTTTGCGACGGACGCCATACCTTTGAAGGAATCTCGAAAAGGCTGCGAGAACAGTTCAAAATGAATCGTCTGGAAGCAGACGCCGCACTTTTGGCGTTTCTTCAGATGCTCAGCCAACGACGGCTAATCACCCTAACGATTGGGAAAGAAAAGTAATGCAGACTGAGTTCAAAAACGTCGACCCGCCGATGTGGGTTGCTTGGAATCAGGCAAAGGCAAGCATTCGGGTCCGCTTTCTGCGAATGGTCATTACATCATTGGGAGTGGCGTTAGGCATCGCGTTCTTTTGCAGCATGCAGGTCCTCAGTCTGGCTCCGGTGAAGGGAGCGACTCAATCGTCGTCGCAGATGCAGTGGCTTACCGGTACATCCCTCGTGATGTGTCTCGTGGGAGTGACGAACTCGATGCTTATGTCAGTGACCGAGCGCTATCGCGAGATTGGAACAATCAAATGCCTCGGCGCTTCGGACAGTTTTATCGTCAAGGTCTTCTTTCTGGAGGCTCTGCTTTTAGGCGCCTTGGGTTCCTTGGGAGGGTCGCTCATCGGAAGTAGCCTTATGTCGATTGTGATGGGCGCCACCACCGGCGCTCCTGCCATCGGGCCGGTTTTGATCGTTGTTGCGATCGGCACCGGCGTTGGAATCGTGATGACGGTATTGGCAGCGATCGCCCCTGCGATCCAGGCTTCTAAGATGCCGGCGGCAGCCGCTCTCAGGGTGGACGTATGAGCGCAGTCGACAACCGTGAGGTCGTGGTGCGGACGATCGACGTGGTTAAGCAGTACGGCGAGGGCGAGGCTGCGGTTCGCGCGCTCAATGGGGTCACTTGTGAGATCTACACGAGCGAGTACCTATCGATCATGGGCCCATCCGGTTCGGGCAAATCGACGTTGTTCAACATGATTGGCGGATTGGACAAGCCGAATGAAGGCTCGGTTTTCGTCAATTCCGTGGATATCGCGCAGTTGACGCCGAAAGAGCTGGCCTTCCTTCGATGCCATACCATCGGGTACATCTTTCAGACTTTCAACCTCATCTCTGTGCGAACGGCCCTGGAGAACGTAACGCTACCCATGCTCTTCGCTGGACTAACGCCGGAAGAAGCGGATATCCGTGGGATCAAGTTGCTGGAGTTGGTGGGTTTGGGACATCGCCTTCACCACCGGCCAAGCGAACTCTCGGGAGGGCAGCAACAGCGCGTGGCCATCGCGCGTTCGCTCGCCAATAATCCATCGATCATCCTCGCCGACGAACCGACCGGTAACCTTGACCTAAAAACCGGCCAAGAGATCATCGACCTCCTTCGCAGCCTCAACCAAGAGCGCGGGGTGACCATTATCTCCGCCACCCATGATCACAAAATGCTGGACGTCTCCGATCGTATCTTCCATATCCGCGACGGCCAACTAGCCCTAATCGAAACCCGAGAAGAACTAGACGCCGCACGAGTTCACTGAACGAGCGCGAACGCAAGTTCGCCAGCTTGCCAACAATTCTGTCTGCGATCTCGCGTCCGCGCTACCTTGACTTGTTACTTGTCAAGGGTGATTTTGATGGTGCCGGTGCTGGAGGATGAGATTTTTTGGTCTCCAAGGGCAGCAACTGAGATTTCTTGCTTAGCGAGCAGTTTTATGTTCATGCTTTGCGTTTGGCATGTCGCTTTGTCGAGATTTGCCTCGCCATTCAAATCAATCGTTCCGGATATCGTCATGTCGTTCGCGCCAAGGGCTTGAAGGTCTGCATTGGCATTGTCCTTCATGATTTCCGCCATGTTGATCGTGATCTTCAGGGTACCTTTCAGAATCACTAAGTAGAGGCTCTTGCCGTCAACTGCCTTTTCTGAAACCAGTGTTGCCGTGAGTTTCTGATCCTCTTTGCCCGTCATAGGCGACTTAGGAATCGTAATATCCCATGAGTCTCCGATTTTCACTGCCTTTTCGGGAAACTCAATGAACGGACCAACAAGGGAGGAACTTGCCGAACCCAACATCACGGCCATCGGATCGACCTTCTTGCCGGTGTCAGGAGTAAACCTATTCCGTGAATCAAGTTTGCCGTTCGTCTTCGTCGTAACAAGAACCTTGTCCTTGTTTGAATTCATGGCCTCGGCCAGTGGGCCGTCAACGTCGAACTTTTCAACCTTTGCCGAGAGTTCAACCGGAGCGGTACCTGCCGTGGCGTCTACCGTCCCAATCTTGTATGTGTAGGCCGTGACGGATGTCATTCCCATCTCCTGATCGCCAGCGCCACCGGGAAGTGACACAGTCTGTTTCAGGCTGGACTCCATGTGATAGCTTTCGATGCCCTGCCGGAGAGTCTTTCGGAGGGTGATGCCGTCTTGAGCGGCCATGGCGATCGAAGCTGCAACGAGCGATGCCACCACAAATAGCTTTCTTGTTTGGATCATTGATAATTCCTATGCGCTGAGCGCTTGCCAAATGGTACGTCCCTAAGGCATATCTTCGTTTCTACGCCGAACGAATCCACACAGCCGTCTTTATGAAGTGCTTTCGCTCATTGTGACCGTTTTCGCAACAAAGGCAACGTGCCTACTGTTCGGCGGAGACATCATGCTGAACGGCATTGCGCCTTCTTCACATGTCTTTGAAGGCATTCGGGATCTGACCTCCGGCTGCGACCTCTGCCTCGCAAACTTGGAAATCCCGCTGACGAACTCCAAGACGAAGACATGGCGAAAGAGCGTCTCTGAATTGAAAGCAAAAGACCAATGGATCCTCAAAGCAAATCCTAAGCACGCCGAATACATTGCTGGCGCCGGATTCACCTTGGTCAGCCTAGCCAACAATCATGCAATGGACTACGGACGGGCAGGCCTTTTTGAAATGACTTCCCTGCTCGATAAATACAAAATCAGCCATGCAGGCGCTGGGTTGAACTCAAATACGGCGCTTCGACCGGCAATCGTAACCCTCTCTAATGAAAAGAAGGTTGCGCTTCTATCCACGTTAGGCTTCATGACGGCGAAAGCATTGCGCAAGACCACTCCAGCCACTCTCGACACACCGGGCGTTGCCGTTTTGAACATCAACGGCCGGCTGGACGCAAAGGCAAAGGAAAAACTTTCGCGATGGATCAAGCTTGGTCGTGACAAAGCAGATTTCGTCATTGTCGGGATTCATTGGGGCGTTGAAAGAAAGCCGCTTCCAACCCCTTATCAAGTTGCCCTCGGCAGAGCCCTCATCGATGCGGGGGCGGACATCGTGTGGGGAAATCATCCCCACGTTTTGCAAGGCGCCGAGTTTTACAATGGTCACCTCATCATGTATTCCGTGGGCAATCTAATCTCGAATCTGCCAGCGACAACCGGATTCTTCAAAGTCGATATTACCGACAATGGAAAGCAATCCATCCAGTTTGCACCAGCGAAGGACGCCGCCGGAAAGGTTTCGTTGCTTGCTGTGAAACGGCAGGCTGCTATGCAAAAGGCGATGAAGGATCTATGCCGACTGCTACTCCGGCGCTACCCCTCGACTGTATCGGTACCCGCGCTGTAAGCAAAGCTATACTTTGCCATGGACGCTGATGCGCTATACGCCGACGTTATCGACAAATATTCGCGACATATCAATCCCCATCTGGCCAAGCTCATGGCATTTGCCGGGTTCGGCGTCGAGATGCGTGGCGAAGGCTGCTATATCTACGATCACGAAGGTCGCCAGTTTCTTGACTGCTTAGGCGGCTACGGCACATTCAGCGTCGGACACCGACATCCAAAGGTCATCGAAGCCGTTCAAAAGCAGCTTGGCCAAATCACGCTCAGCGGCAAAGCATTTTTCTCCAAGAACGCTGCCGACTTGGCCGAAAAATTGGCTGAGATAACTCCGGCTGGACTGGAGTTTTCCTTTTTCACTAATAGCGGAGCCGAGGCCGTCGAAGCAGCGCTCAAATTCTCGAAGGGCACAACCGGTCGCGCAAAGATCGTTTCGACTCACGAGAGCTTTCATGGCAAGACGCTTGGCGCTCTCTCCACGATGGGGCGGGCCAAGTACCGAAAAGGGTACGAGCCACTCCTTCCCGGAGTCGTATTTGTGCCGTTCGGCGACTCAGAAGCCGCAGTAAATGCGATCGACGATGAGACCGCTTGCATGATCGTCGAGCCGATTCAAGGTGAAGGCGGCATCAGAATTCCACACGATGGCTACCTGCGCGATCTCAGGAAGGCGTGCGACAAGCACGGTGCGCTATTGATCTTTGACGAAGTGCAGACGGGCCTCGGCCGAACCGGCAAGATGTTCGCATGCGAGCACGACGGGGTAAGTCCCGACATTATGACGCTCGCTAAGGCTTTGGGCGGTGGAGTCATGCCGCTTGGCGCGGCAGTTGGGACGCCAACTATCTGGGAAGCGATTTATGGCGAAAACCCTCTGTCGCATACAAGCACCTTTGGCGGCAACCCGCTTGCTTGTGCCGCAGGCCTAGCCGGACTTCAAGTCATCCAAGACGAGGGTTTGGTCGAGCGGTCGGCCGAGCTCGGAGTTCTCCTGAAGGCTGGCTTACAAGGCGTCGCCGACAAACACTCGAACTGGGTTGCCGAAGTGCGAGGCAAGGGCCTCATGGTCGGTTTCGAGTTTGCCGAGGACGAGGTAGGCGAACTTGTGGTGGCTCAGCTTCTCAAGTACGGAGTCTGCGTGGCTTACGCCCTCAACAACCCTCGCGTCCTTCGATTCGAACCACCGCTGATCATCACCGCCGAGCAAATCGAATTCGCCGTCGACGCTGTCGACAAGGCCTTGGTAGAGACAGGTGAGCTTTTGTCTATGCTGGTGTGATGTCATTTCCAAAGAGCGTCAGCGGTAACTGAATACGTCTGTTTGACCTCACGCAAAGGGGTTGGGCCGTGGATCAAGTTACCGTGCTTCGGTCCTAGCGTTCACTTTTGGATTTATGCGCATATCTTTGCGTTCTTAGCGCTCCTTGCGTGAGGCCAAATCTATCAGTTCCGCGATAGTAACTCGTTCACCCCGCCGGGACGACTCGACGGCGGCACAGACCATTGCGAAGCTCTTAATGTTGTCGTGGCACTCGCCATTCGGTACCGAACCCGTCTTGAGGGCAAGTAAAAACTCATCGAGAGACCCTGCTATGCCCGATTTGATCTCCAGAGATCGCTCGCCGATATCATCGACTTTTGAATGGAACCCACCTGCTTCGACAACTACCTGGCCTTTGGGATCTCCAAAACCATCCCACAGCGCGGTTCCGTTTTCGCTTACTGCACGCCAATCGCTCTCCCAAGAAGAAGGCGAACCTTCGGCGCACCAACTGCCCCGATAGGTGTATCGAAGTCCGCCCGTCATCTCAAATAGGCATGTGGCTGAGGCAGCGCCTTTATACCAACTCCACTTTGGATTGAATTCCTCTGCGTAGACGGACACGGGATCGGCCTGCGAAAGGTATCGAGCGGCATCGAAGGTATGGATGGCCATATCCACTAGCAGTACATGCTCCATCTCATCGCGAAATCCACCAAAGTGTGCGCCGATGTAAAAATCTGAGTTCAGGATGCCGAGGGTGCCAAGATTGGCCTCAATAAGTCGCCGATATGCTTGAAGCCTGCCATCGTAGCGCCGGCTCTGGCTAACCATATAAAGTTTGCCTGCCTTCTCGGATGCGGCAACCATTTCTTTCGCTTCGTTCAAGCCGGTTGCCATCGGCTTTTCACCGATCACAGGAATACCCAACCCGAGTGCCGTCGTCGTGACCTCGCGATGGCCCGACGGCGAGGTGATGTCGACGACGAAATCTGGGCTTAAAGTTTGGATGGCATGCTCTAGGTCGGTCCCGAGATATTCCGGTCTGACCTGCACTTCAGCCGCCGCCTCTTCCGCTGCCCCGGGTCGCATGTCGATCCATCCCGCGATCGTCGTGTCTAGGTTCTCCCGCAGATTCCTTCCCCACGCTTTCCCCATTCCCCCAGCCCCAACAAGAAGTGCGCGCACAGCCGCCGTTTTACCCTGCCGAGTGGCCAGCAGGGTAAAACGATGGAGCGTTAGAGCGTTTCGCTTCGCTAGCGTTGAAGCGTTCGAGGAAACACGAGAGGGCTCGGTCTCCCTCGAACGCTCTAACGCTTTGACGCTCAGCACTCGTGTTTCGCCATGTCCACCCCCTCATTTCCACCCGATTGCCGCAACTTCGTTGATCTCCGTAGCGATACCGTTACACGACCTACGCCGGAGATGTTTGAGGCGATGGTAAATGCGCCGCTTGGTGACGATGTCCTGGGCGATGACCCAACTGTGATCGAGCTAGAAGAGTTAGCGGCAAAGATGACCGGCAAGGAGGCCGCCCTGTTTGTGCCGAGTGGCACCATGGGTAATCAAATTGCGCTCGCCAGCCATTGCGAGCGGGGTGACGCAATCATCGTCGAGGAGGAGGCACATATCATCTACTATGAGGTGGGCGCGCCTGCTCTTCTTGCGGGAGTTGTCACGTTTACGGTTCCCTCGCATCGCGGCATCATGAATCCTGCCGCAATTGAGAAAAGAATTGTCAAACGCGACCTTCACACGCCGGGTACATCGCTGATCTGTATAGAAAACACCCACAATCGGGGCGGCGGCACGGTCATTCCACTGGATACGCTCCGCGAATATCGGGCGGTTGCGGACCGCCACGAGATCAGCATTCACCTAGACGGCGCACGCGTTTTTAATGCGGCCGTTGCGTTGGGCGTTCCGGTTATCGATATCGCGGAGCACGTCGACTCGGTGAATTTCTGTTTAAGCAAGGGACTTCGCTCTCCGATCGGATCGTTGCTTTGCGGAACCCAGGAGCTGATCGACAAGGGCAGGATTTGGCGCAAACGACTCGGTGGAGGCATGCGGCAGGCCGGTATCCTTGCCGCCTGCGGCATAGTCAGCCTCACACAGATGGTTGATCGCCTTGCCGATGACCATGCGAGAGCGAAACGTCTTGCCCTGGCAGTTGGCAAACTCCCTGGATTGTCGGTCGATTTGGCATCTGTCGAAACCAACATGGTGCTCGTTTCGACGGAAGCGCCTGCGGGCGACTGGCGTGCAATGCTAGCCGAGGCCGGTCTTCTGTGCTTCCCTGTCGCCCCCAACCGTCTCCGCCTCGTATTCCACGGCGACATCGATGACGACGGCGTAGCCCGGGCCGAGCAAGCCTTTCACGAAGTGGCTGTAAAAGTCGCCGAAGGAATAATATAACGGAGCGTGGCCGGGGACATTATGCGGCCTACGAGGCCGCGGTCCAGGGGTAGGTTCGTTTTTTGAGGTTGTCGTAGGCGTATTGGGCTAGGTATTCAAGGTTGACCACGTCTTCGCGGTTGTAGGCGACAAGGGTTTCTAGGGCACGATCGTCGCGCAGATTGCTATAGCGATTCCACAGACGGATCGCGTCCAGGCCGCCCATACCTTCCGTGTCCTCGCCCCGGCTGATTCCGAGTTGCTTCTCAATTCGTTTGAGCCCGCCGGTAATACCGATCTGACGGAGAGTCGGACAAAGATCGAGATGAATCTGATTGAACCTATAGCCTGGGAACCGCTTTTCAAGCATTGGTAGATCGAAATTGGCGCCATAGAAGCTGACGACCATACCGTATGGAGCTATGACTTCAGGAAAATCTTGCAGGTCTTGACCCTTTACCAAGCATCGATATTCGACGCCGTCAAACAGCCCGATCGTTGTAATCGAACTTCCAGATTGACCGCCGTCAGTCTCGATGTCAAGATAAACGCAGGAATCCCTGAAATTGGGGAAGGCTCGCCATGCTTCTTTGAGACCCAAGCCCCTCTTAAAGAAAGAGCCGTCGCGCTTTTCAAGGCTTTTAAAACTTTTTGTGAGAGTCCGCTTGACGACGGCACGATCCGCCTGGCCTACGGAAAAGGAGTCTAGTCCGCTTGTTAAATCCTGCCAATGTCGGCATCCTTGCTCCCACAGCGCCCTTTCCGTGTCTAAGCCAAGACCCGGTATATGAACGAATGTGTTCTCAAGCACAGTGAGGGGTTAGCCGCCTTTGCCGTTGATGTTGACCTTAGGATTAACGATGCCATATACAGAAGCAGGAACCGTTGGCTGTTGACCACCCGTGCCCCAATCTACCTTCTTGCCGTCCTTGTACCAGTAGCTTCCGGTGTTGAGGTCTTTGTCAAACTCACCGCTTAGGCGGAACACACCGCAACCAAGGAACTTGCCAGTCATATCACGACCAAACCACTGTAGTGCGTGCCAACCACCGTCAACGACTATTTTCCCAGTTCCGAAATATGCCTTTCGACCGTGGTATTCCTTTTCCAGTTTGACGTTCCCTTCCGTCCGAATCGTAGTGCTCAACCCACGTGAGTGCTTGGTCGCTTCCGACGTGTCGACTAGAACAGTTCCCGTGAAGGTCATTTCGAAATGCCCCTCCGGCTGCTTATCATCGTTGAACTCGAGCATTTTGAAGCTGCCGACATGGGTCGTTAAATTAAATTCGTCGTAATCCGGCTTGGGTGGAGGTCCCGAGGCCTTCTTGGTGTCCTGAGCATGGCTCATAGCAACAAGCGAACAAAGCGCGACGCCGACAACGGCAACGGGCAGCAACATCCAACGACGGGCAAGCATTGACATCAGTTTATCCAATAACCGTGCCGCAACGTATTAGGTTCCCGGCGTATCTTAGATTGGATTCCGGTATCCTCTAAGAGAAGGTAAATGAAAAAAGGGCCCGTTCTCACTGCGATCTTTACAATCTTTGCCCTCGGAGCCGTTGTAGCCGCATTTGTGACGCAAGCAAGCCCCTACGTAACGATTGCCCAGGCCAAGCAATCGACTGATCTCCAGCTTCACTTGGCAGGAGATGTAGTGCCGGATACGATGCGCAACGACGCGCGCCACCATTTGCTGGTTTTTAAGATCAAGGATCAGAACGGCGACATCATCACCGTTAAGCACAACGGCGAAGTCCCCGCGGAACTTGACCAAGTCAAAAAGGTGGTGGCAATTGGCGGAATCAAGGATGGCGACTTTATGTCGTCAAAACTGCTCGTCAAGTGCCCATCGAAGTACGAACCCGATAAGACCAAGGCGGTCTCCGGCAACACTAAGTAGGATGATCGTTGGAACCTGATCTTTTAAAGCAACTACCTAACGCACCCTCCTGGGCCATCTATACCGGACAATTTGGCCGGTTCCTCATCTTCTTCAGTATCGTTCTTTTCATCCTGAGCATTGTTCTTTCCGCGCTTCAGGGGAAGTCTCCAAAGCTGGCGAGATTTGCATCGATCAGTTTCTTCGGTGGCGCTTTATCGATCCTTGGAACGATGGGCTGCCTAGTTACCCTCTTCGTTACAAACCAATTCGAGTTCCAATACGTTTTTTCCCACGGCGATATTCTTACGTCGCTTAGCTACAAGATTGCCGGAGTTTGGACCGCACAGCAAGGCAGTTTCCTGCTATGGGCTTGCACATCCGCGATCTTTGGCATGCTTGCGTTTCGCAGCTCAGGAATCTATCGGCGCTGGTACGTCGTTTCTTTCAGCCTCTTCCTCGCGTGCCTTTGCGGAATCCTCGCCTACGACACTCCCTTCGAATTGATGAAGGGTTTAAATCTAAACGGCGTCACCAAGATTCTTCATAGCGGCGCCGGTATGACGCCGGCACTCCAAAACTACTGGGTCATCATCCATCCGCCCACAATCTTCATGGGCTTCGGTTCTCTGACCGTCATGTTCGCGCTGTCCGTCGCCGCAATGTTGACGGGCAATGTCACCGATTGGATCAAGATCGTCCGCCCATGGGCTCTCCTTTCTGCTTCCATTCTTGGACTTGGCCTGTGTATGGGCGGAATGTGGGCATACGAGACACAGGGCTGGGGGGGCTTCTGGGCCTGGGATCCGGTCGAGAACGTAAGCTTTGTACCGTGGCTGTTTACCATCGCATTGATCCACGGCGTGATCGTCCAGGTGACTAAGAAGCGATGGATCGGGACCAACCTGATCTTGGGTGGCCTTCCGTTCCTAACCTTTATTTACGGAACGTTCCTAACTCGCTCCGGGCTGCTCGATAAGGTCAGCAACCACTCTTTCGCAGAGATGGACCGTTCTTCGCTCATCTTGCTGGTCGTATTTTTGGTCGCAGTTTCGGCGGCGTTTTTTGTGATTTTTGGCGTTCGGGGCCGTGTTTTGGCGCGACAGAGCATAAGTGAGGAAGACGCTCCCGGAATCGACCGAGAAGGAATGTATCGCGCGGGGGCGCTGCTCATCAGTTTGATGGCTACAGGCATCGCGATGGGTATGAGCTGGCCGTGGTGGAGCGCGCTTCGATCCGGAGTCGGAAGCGCGATCGAAGAAAAGCAGTATCACCTCGTGATCGTCTGGTTCTTCATTCCGATTCTCATTTTTATGGGAATCGCGCCCTTCGTCAGTTGGCGGAAAATGGGCTCGAAAGAAATCTTTAACCGGCTAGTCAGCGTGCTTAGCGTCACCGCAGGATTGACTGGATTCGCACTTGTCGCGATTCAGAACCCGACGATTGGCGTCCACTTGTTGCCGGGTGCAACCGTCGCGATGCCCTTCCATTTTCACATGATGCTGATGCCATGGATGGCGATCCTGATCTTCGTGTGCGTGTTCACCGCCATCGCAAACATCTGGCGAGTCGTTGAAACCTTCAAGCGCTCGAAACTAGGAATCGGCGGATTTGTCGCCCACGTCGGTATTGCCGTCCTTATGTCGGGGTTGATCATCTCACGCGGCTTTGAACAGAAAGATGGCAACGTTGTCATCCCCAATGGTGGCCCGACAAAGATTCTGGGCTACACCATCACTTACAAAGAGCTTCAGCAAAAGTCGATCAGCGACCGCGATGGTAAAGTCATCTTCTCGGTAGAAGGTCCCGACGGTCAGCACTTTGACGCGACGCCCGGTCTGTATTACTACCAGGGAGACGACGGCGCCCCAACCGCGATGGTCTGGCCCTTCGTGATGAAGTACTTTGCCCATGACTTCTACATGGCAATGAACAAGCCGGAGATGTTTGCTTGGCAAAAACCATTGGATTTCAAAGAAGGGCAATCAAGAACGATCAAGTCCGATCTCGACGAGGACCCAACCGATCCTGGAATGATCGTAACCTACAAGAAGTTCGTGATGAACGGCCAGCCCGGTCAAGCCGGAACAAGCTTTGGCGCCCAACTTCATATCAACGATCGAGGCCGAGAATACGATGTGATGCCCACGCTCAAGATCGCGGAAGGCGAGCCTGAGCACGATCTTCCGCAAGTCGGCCAAAGCTACCGGATGGCGATGCTAAGCATGGATCCAGCCGACAAAAGCGTCAAGCTTCAACTCCTTTTCTCTCCCCCGCTCTACCCGATCATCCTGTTCTACAAACCGATGACCATCCTAGTCTGGATCGGCACTGGAATCATGACCCTCGGCGGTCTCATCGCCGCCTTCGCCCGACGTCGAGTGGTGAGTGGTTAACCACTCACCACTTCGACGCCCGGTAGAATCCAGCCATGCCCGTCGACCTCGGCCAACTTCTTGAATCTTCCGGCGCCATCCTTCGCGGGCACTTTCTGTTGACTTCGGGGCGGCATTCAGATATCTACTTCGAGAAATTCCGAATCCTTGA